>Ga0247842_10000017_pt1 | contig 367352 bp, 348 predicted proteins | sample LaCruzMarch2015__3_FD_192411 | JGI IMG/M metagenome (GOLD analysis project Ga0247842, IMG submission 192411) | Freshwater microbial communities from meromictic Lake La Cruz, Castile-La Mancha, Spain - LaCruzMarch2015_19m | ecosystem: Environmental > Aquatic > Freshwater > Lake | place: Spain...
CTTATTGTTTAATTTTACCAGAACAGGTACTAATGTCAATAAAATCCAAAAGAATGCCTAGCAGGCAGGGCTTGCATCAGTGCAAATAGTAGCGCATACTCCTGCGCTGTCTAATTTCGCCCCTGTACTATCAGTGCAAAAAGTAGTAGCAGTTGCGTTAAGCGAAACGCAAGCACACCATCCTAGGGCTACATCCTGACAGACAGAAGTGGTCCCACTTCTTCTCTGGTTATTAGCTGCATTATAGGCAGCTTTTGCTGGAGTGTATGCACAAACAGTAGAATAGTCGGTTATTGCCGCTGTGTCTATTCCTTGTTCAACAGCCACCATCATTTGAGCCAAGTTTCCTTTTATGCCAGCATCTCTTGCCTTGTTTCTAGCTGAACCAACATTAACAAAAACAATGGAAGACAAAATACCGATAATAGCGATTACAACCAGCAACTCAATTAATGTAAAACCTTTTGATTTATCCATGATATTTTTAAAAAACTTTATACAAAATATTCATCGACCTTTTTGGCTTGAAAGCCTTCTTATTGTTTAATTTTACCAGAACAGGTACTAATGTCAATAAAATCCAAAAGAATGCCTAGCAGGCAGGGCTTGCATCAGTGCAAATAGTAGCGCATACTCCTGCGCTGTCTAATTTCGCCCCTGTATTATCAACGCAAAAAGTATTAGTGGTTACATTAAGCGAAACACAAGCACACCATCCTAGGGCTACATCCTGACAGACAGAAGTGGTCCCACTTCTTCTCTGGTTATTAGCTGCATTATAAGCAGCAGCGCTAGGAGTATATGTACAAACAGTAGAATAATCGGTTATTGCCGCTATGTCTATTCCTTGTTCAACAGCCACCATAATTTGACTTAAGTTTCCTTTTATACCAGCATCTCTTGCCTTGTTTCTAGATGAACCGACATTAACAAAAACGATGGAAGATAAAACACCGATAATAGCGATTACAACTAGTAACTCAATTAATGTAAAACCTTTTGATTTATCCATGATATTTTTAAAAACCTAATATAGAATATTTATCGACTTTTTAGCTTGATTATTAATTTTAACATATAAAACATAATTGTAAACGCTATAACGCACCGATCATACCGTACATTGGAGAAAGAACTGAAATAGCCAAGAAAGCCACTCCTAATCCTAAAATAATTATTAGGATCGGCTCGATAATCGTCATAATATTATTTACTATATTCGTTATTTCTTTTTGGTAAAAGTTCACAATTTCAACTAAGGTTGTATCCAGCTTGCCGGTTTCCTCTCCTACTTTTATCATTTGGACAACAAAGGGTGGTATGCGTTCAGGATATCTTACTAAAACAGAACTTATTTTCGAACCCTCAGAAACTTCTTTTTCAATTTCTCCGACAATCTCTTTATAAACAAAACTACTGATCGTGTCTTTCGTAATTTTCAGCGCTTGGGTGACCGGAAGACCGGCAGCAATTAAAATAGAAAGGTTTTCAGCAAAACCAGCCAAAAATATTTTTCCTAAAAATCGGCCGATAAAAGGGGATCTAATGATTGTTTTATCATAAACCTTTTTCCCTTCTTCAGTTCTAAGATAGTAAATCATAAAAGCTATCAAAACTAAAAAAGCAATCAATACTATCCATCCGTAATGAGCTAAAAAATTATAGAAACCTATTAATATCCTAGTGGTTAAAGGAATGTTTCCGCCCATTTCTTCTATCATCACCACTAATTTCGGCATAACAAAAGTCATAACCACTACAATTACCACCAACAAAAACGATAAAATTACGATCGGATAAATCATTGCTCCTTTTACCTTAGAACTAATATCATGGCTTCTCTCTAAGTGTTCGCTAAGATAATAAAGAGATCCGGATATTTTACCGGTTGCTTCACCGGATTTAATCAGACTGATGCAGAAAACATCGAATATTTCTGGAAAAGATGAAAGCGCTTCAGAAAGACTTTTTCCTTCTTCAATCATTTCTGAAACCCTGATGACCTTATCTCTAAAACTAGCTTTTGTTGCCTGAGAAGCTAAACTTAAAAGACTTTGAACAACTGGAACCCGTGAATCAATCATCACCGCTAATTGACGAAAAAAAATGGCAAGATCTTTTTTGGAGACTTTTCCTTTCAAAATTTTATTTTTAAAAAGAGAAAGGGGTGTTTTTGTCTCTTTCAGAGATACGACAAAAACGTTGTATTTTTGTAAGAGATCAGCTGCTGCCTTTTCAGAAGAGGCCTCAATTACTCCTTTTTCAATCTTACCCTCTTTAGTTCTCGCCTGGTAATTAAACTTCATTTATTTCAATAAGTTTTTAACCTCAGAAGGGTTTAAGGAATAGTCAATGGCGTTTTTTAAAGAAATTTCTTTTTTTCTGACAAGATCTGTCAGATATCTGTCCAAATTGATCATTCCGTCTCTTGATGATGTTTCGATAACGGCCGGTATTTCATGAATCTTATTTTCTCGAATGAGATTAGCAACGGCTGTATTGCAAATCATTATCTCGCAGGCAGGAATAAATCCGCCTCGAATTCTAGGAATCAGTCTTTGGCTGATTATTGCTAAAAGGGAACTAGACAGTTGATATCTTATCTGGTTTTGCTGTTCTGCTGAAAAAACATCAACAATACGATGAATTGTTTGCGAAGCAGAATTTGTATGCAAAGTAGCAAAAACCAAATGGCCTGTTTCCGCTGCAGTAATGGCAGTAGAAATCGTTTCAAGGTCTCTCATCTCGCCTACCATAATTACATCTGGGTTTTGCCGAAAGGTTGCCCGAAGAGCTTTAGGAAAGCTAAGCGCATCTTGAAAAACTTCTCTCTGGTCTATAATTGCTCGGTCATCTTGATAAACATATTCAATCGGATCCTCAATCGTAATTATGTGGACTGGTCTTGTATGATTTATTTCGTCTATGAGAGCAGCTAATGTGGTTGTCTTTCCCTGGCTTGAGGCACCAACCACCAGAACCAATCCTTGCGACCTTCCTACAAACTCGTGTAAAATTGACGGAAGATTCAGCTCCTCGATCGTACTAATTTTGGTGGGAATTAAACGAAAAGCCAAGCTCACGCTCCCTTGCTGGAAAAAAACATTAATTCTAAATCTTGCCTTACCTTCGTATTCGTAAGAAAAATCTATTTCTTTTTCTTCTAAAAATCTCTTGTGCTGAAGATCATTCATTAAATAATCTGCAATCTCCTGCGAATCTATTGGTTCAATCTTTTTCTCCTTTATCAACGGTATCAATTGGCCAGTCACTCTCAAGGTCGGGTGGTGTCCAACCGAGATATGCAAATCAGAGGCCTTTTCTTCAAGAACCTTTTCTAAAAGTTTTTTTAATTGGCTAGAATAATTCATAATATAAATTTAAATTAATCTGTTTATTGTTTATCTTCTGTTACTCTTGTAACTTCTTCGATGCTTGTTTTCCCGGATAGAATCTTTAAAACCCCTTCTTGCTCCATTGTTAGCATATCTTGTTTCCGGGCTAATTTAAGAATTTCGCCTTCTGTCGGATTTTTTAAAATCAGTTCTGCCAGCTCATCACTCATTGGCAAAACTTCAAAAAGGCCGGTTCTTCCTAAATAACCATTAAAGTTGCATTTTTCGCACCCTTTTGGTTCAAAAATATGGAAATCCTTTTCAATTTTAACTTCCTTCCTTGTGGCCTCCGGCATATTCTTAATGACTCTTAAAATATATTCTTTAACTTTATCAGCTGGTATAGTCTTTTTTTTACAGTCAGGACAAAGCACCCTGACCAGTCTTTGAGAAATTGCCGCCCTTAAGGTATAAGGTATCAAAAATGCTTTTACACCCATATCAATCAGTCTTGGAACTGTTCCAACGACGGAATTAGTATGTAGGGTTGAAAAAACAATATGACCGGTTAAGGCAGCGTTGACGGCAAGGTTTGCTGTTTCTTCATCACGAATTTCCCCAACCATGATAATATTTGGATCTTGCCTTAAAATCTGCCTCAAACCGCTAGCAAAAGTATAACCAATCTCCGGTTTAACTTGAGACTGATTAACTCCGGCGATAGAATACTCAATTGGGTCTTCAATTGTCACGATATTAACCCCTTCGTTATTCAAGATTTTTAAAAGGGTATAAAGAGTAGTCGTTTTACCAGAGCCGGTCGGACCTGTAACTAAAATCATTCCATGTGGTTTTTTTATCGCTTCTTTCATTATCTCAAAATTTCTACCGCTTAAGCCCATGGCATCGTAAGACTTAGGTCCTTCAGTGTTATCAAGAATTCTGATTTCTACTTTCTCGCCATTAAGAGTAGGGTAAGTGGCAACCCTAAAATCAATTTCTCTATTTCCTATTTTGCTAGAAAACCTGCCATCTTGAGGAATTCTATTCTCATCAATTTTAAGATTAGAAAGAATCTTTATTCTAGCAACGATAGAAAGATGAACAGTCAAAGGCAAAAAAAGACTAGGATAAAGAACGCCATCAATTCTAAAACGGATCTTAAGCTTGTCTTTCCCTGGTTCAACGTGAATATCTGACGCTTTTGACTCCAAGGCATGCCTTAAAATCGCAAAAACCATTTTAATAATAGGTGCCTCTTCTCCAACTTCGCCTATCATTTCTGAACCCCCTTCCACTAAACCTTCATCCCCTTCTTTATTCTCGCCAAGCTCTGCTAATGCTCTATTTGTTTCACTTTTCAAAGTTCTATGTTGCTTTAAGAGTTCTTTAAAATTGCTAAGGGTAATTAGAGAAATCTCGTATTTAAACTTATTCTGTCTGCTTAAAAATCTTAAAGCGTCTTGAGCCGATATATTATCGGGATAGACCATCCCTATTTCTATGACATTTTTATTTATAGCCAAGGGGATCATTTTATAGATTGCTGTTGACTCTTCTGGAATTATCTCTAAAATCTCTAGTGGTATTGATTCAGGAGAAATCTTTTTTAATGGTATCTTGAACAATTCGCTTTTAACATTAAAAACAGCTTCTTCTGAAGCAAGCCCTTTTTCAATAATTATTTCTTCAACTGTTTTTCCGGTTTTTTTAACGTCGTATTCTATCTCTGCCTGTTTCTTCTCTTCTATCATCCCTTTTTCGACTAATTTTGAAATTAAGTTCATAGTTGTATAATAATTTTTAAATAGGAGGCTTAACTCCGTAATAAGGAGTAAAAGGATTATCCCTTCCTCCCTCTATCTCTTCTAAAACGATATCTAATAACCCAAGGGTTGTTAAGGATTGTATCGCTTCTTCTTGAGAAGATGCTGTAATCACGCCAGATTTCACTATTTTTTTAGATGTCCTAGCTGTATAATTAAATTCTTTTTTTATTTCAGGAAAAAGCTCTAAGTTTTTAATCACATCTGAATCTAAAATATCAAAATTTATTCCTATTTCTGGGGCATTAAAAAATTGTTCCACTGTAGCTTTTTTAGGTTTTGCTAAAAATACCATTAATCCAATCAAAATCAGGACTATAAAAAACAATCCGACTATTCCGAAGATGAACATTTTCTGCTTTTCTCTTGGTGAAATAAAAACTATGGCCATGGTTTAATAAGAATAAACCTTGATATTTAACCTCATTGGATAAGCTTCTTCTATTTTTGGGTCTTTTACTGACGGTGGCATGACACTAAAAGAAAAATCTTGACTATCAATCAGACGGGCAGATTTCTCTATTGCAAGAAGAAAGTCTTTGAAAGCAATATACGAACCGAAAAGATTAAGAGAAATAGTAGTCTCCTTAAACTTTTTCTCCAGATTAGAAGACTTATTATTAAGAATGCTTATTCTTTTTATGATTAATCCCTTCTCGGAACCTTTCTGATATAAAAAATTGACCAAAGAAGAAAGAGAAAGCTCATCAGGCAAAGCAGCTTCAATTTTTTCAAGACTATCTTTGTGTTGAATCAGTTCCCTATAGGTCTTTGTAATCTCGATGAAATAAGCGTCTTTTGCCTGAAACTCTGCTTCTTTTATCCCAATTTCCGCTAAAAAAGACTGGAATTCCTTATATTTCGGAATCACTAAATAAAATACTAAAACTAGCACCAGGAAAAGTATGATAGATATAGTAATTGGTTTGTCTATTTCCATTTTTAAAAAATATTTTCGTTAAAAAGCAAACTAGTCGAAGGACTGGCGGTTTCTAAAATACCACTTGGTTGCATTAAATCATCGGCTGGATTTAAGAAGAACATATCAGGGACAAAAAACACGTTCATGCTAAATCTTATTTTTCCAGTTTCTGTTATTTCAGAACTTAAATCTGTAATATCAGCAATAAATTCGTTCTTTTCAAGTATCGAAAGCTGACGGCTTAGAGCTATTGTGCTCTCCGCTTCTCCGATAACTCGAGTTTCAGTTGTCTGAGTTATCGCTGAAAAACTGTTAAACCAAACATTAGAAAGTGTTATTCCTTCAAACAACTTTAAAACTTTGGTAGGTATTTTATGCCCAGCTAGAAGAAAAACAAAATCGTCAATTTTCCTCTGATATTTAAAAACTTCTTCTTCCGCCTTTTTCTGTTCAATGGTGCCAGTTCTAGCCATATTGTCCTCCAGTTCTTTCAATCTTTCTTTCTGTGAAGAGATTTTTATTGTAAAAATAGCGAAGCAAATAAGCGTTGCCAATAAAAGCGCAACAACGAAATAAAATATCGTGTCTAACCACCAAAATTTCTTTATTTTAAGTTGGTATATTATTCCAAAATTCATAACTTGCCTTTAAATTTTACACATCTTGTTTTTATTATACAACAATCGATTGGACTCTACCAACGAAATCAAACAGCCCTATTCTAGCCCTCCCATTGCCACCCCTACTGCCACAGAATAGCGAGAACTCATCTCGCTCAAAGTCTCGCCAAGGATGGGAGGATAGAGAAGATGGGAAAAACAATTAGGGACCTCTATCTTTTTTTTGAGAACTTCTGCAAAATATTCTTTTAAACCGGGAAGATTAGCAGTACCTCCTGTCAAATATATTTCTTCTATTTCTTTTCCTTCCATCTGTGAGAATTCACCACAAATCTTCTTTACTTCAGCTAATAATGGATCAATTAAAAGATAGATTATTTCACTAACGTTTCTTTCTTGAGAAATCAATCCTCCTCTGATTTTTAACTCTTCTGACTCAGCGTATGTCTTGTCCAAAGAGGAAGACAAAGCGTAAGTAAGCTGGCTTCCGGCGAAATCAAAACTAAAACTCTTTTCTAAGACACCCTTATCAACAATATTGACGGTTGTACTTTGGACGCCAATATCAATTAAACAAATTGTCTTTTTGTTATCTTTCATCAGCGATCTAACAGCTGCCAATGCTTCAGCTTCCAAAGCATACAGCTCTAATCCGGCCATTTGGGCAACCCTCTGGTATTCCTGAACAACCTGGTTGGCAACAGCAACCACCAAAATTCTAAGATTGGAACGGTTATCGCCAGGCGTTCCGCTTATTATCCGCCAGTCTAGGGTAGTCTCTGAAATCGGAAGTGGGATATATTGAGGAGCATTAAAACGAACAGCATCGGGGATCTCCTTTTCGGCCATTGGCGGCAAATCAAACGGAACAAAAAAAGTTGAAAAGTCAGGAATAGAAAATATTACTGCTCTGGTTTTTATTTTCGTTTCTTCTAATATTGCCTGGATTGCTCTTGAAACAAAATAGTTAGAAAGCAAATAACTCCCTTTTTCAAGTATTTTAGAGGGTTCTTTCAAAAGAGAGATGGATTTTATCTCTCCGTAATTTTCTAATGTTTTCCCCTGGCCCCACTGAGAAAGCTCGACGATTTTGAGGGACGAAGTTCCAACATCTATCCCTAGCATTTTTTTAGGCAAAAATAGTTTGAAAGGATTGAAAGCCATATTATTATTATACCTCAATTCTCTAATTTATTGTATTGTAAATCTGTGGATAAAGAAACAATCAAAAATTACTTTTTAGATATACTCTTCCCCCGCTTCTGCTTGGGTTGCGGAATTGAGGGTGTTTATCTTTGTGAGGACTGCAAGGCGACTCTAGAGGTCTTAGAATATAGATATTGCCTTTGTGATGAAAATAACCTGCGGATATCAGGACAAAGCAACAAGGGGAAATGCAGAAACTGCAATTCGAAAAAGCTTTCCGGCCTTTATTCCAGCCTTTCTTACAAAGAAAAACCTCTAACTAAAAAATTAATCCATTTTTTCAAATATCCGCCCTATTATTTAAAAGATTTAGCAAAACCGCTTGCTTCTTTGGTAATCGACCATATTCTATTACTTGGCGAGAATCCGTTTAAAAACAGCGTTTTAATCCCCATTCCTTTAGATAAAAAGAAGCTGAAACAAAGAGGATATAACCAATCAGAAGAATTAGCAAAAGAGATCTCAAAAGCGACAGGAGTCCCATTCTTAACAGATGTTTTAATAAAAATAAAAAGTACTTCCCCTCAGATGGAACTGCCAGAAGAAAAAAGAAGAGAAAACTTAAAAGACGCTTTTGCTTGTAGAAAAACTATCCGAGACAAGAAAGTCTTTCTAGTTGACGATGTTTATACAACCGGTTCGACAATGGAAGAATGCGCTGCAAAACTGCTTGAGTCCGGAACCAAAGAGGTCTGGGGAATTGTTATCGCCCGCGACTAATGTTTCAATACCCGTTGAAGGTCTTTTAAAAGTTTCTCTGATCTAGCAACGATAAGCGTTTGCCTGATAAGAGGGTCTAGCGTAATTGGGTTCCCATTTATGGTTTCGACTAGGGCTCCTGCTTTTTGGGCAATGATCGCACCAGCCAGTTCGTTGAAGGACGTAGGAGAAAACTCAATCGCAGCATCAATCTTATTTGATGCTACCATAGCTGAAAATAACGGCCCCCCATCACCGATAAAGTAAAAGTTTGAAGAAAGTTCTTTCAAGGCAGAAATATGATCAAGTCTTTTCTTTTTCGCTGCAAATCCTGTAATCAAGTATGGCTCTTCGGCATCATTCAGTCTGCACTCCATCTTTTTTCCGTTTAAATAAGCACCCATATGGTCGCAATAATACAGGTTTTTATTATCAATGCTTTGGACAAGCGCATATTTAACATTTCGATTTTCCAGCACCATCATCGCGATGGAAGTAAATGCTTGTATCCCGTGCAAAAACATGAAACTTCCGTCAAGAGGGTCTAAAATGATCTCGTATCGTCCATCACCTATAAGCAGGGGTTCATTTAACTCCTCAGAATACAATTTGCAGGAAATTTTGTATTTCTTGAGGGCATTGATAATGTTCTCCTGAGAAACAATATCAGCCTTTGTCTGAATGTTATCTCTATTATTGATAACGCTATTATTCGATTTTAAAATAGATTTTTTCGCATCGGCTAAAATCTTTTTAAAAATATCCAATTGTTTATCCATAGGTTTTTTCTATTTCTCTTTTTTATATTCGAAATAAGAATAAAAATTAGTATATAGGGCCGTAAAGATTACCGGAACGATTATGAAATATATCGCATACTTTCCAAAAAACATTCCCGCCAAAGAGATAACCGCCGATAATTTAAATAGCTGGCCTCCGAGCTTATGGGTTTTTTTCCAGACTGTTTCACTGCTCATAGTCCAAGGATTTCTAATACCAATAAACCAGTTTCTTTCACTATGCTCTGTCAGCACTCCGATATAATAAAAGAGAACAGCAAATGATGGTACAATGGCAAAAATAAAATTAAACTTGATGCCGAGATTCCAAAAGATCGTCAGCAAATAAAGGTAAAAAAAGAATAGGAGAATCAGGACGATAAACATGTCGAAATACTTCCTGAATTTTTTAACATTTTCTTTCAGCGGGTCAATTTTAGGAATTGTAAGAAATAACAACGCCATTACCATGGAAATTATCGGCATTAAGAACAGCCCCCAGAATTTTGTCATATATCCGTCCGCTTCTCCTTTACCATTCCAATGTGAAACCACCATCTCAGGCATTCGGGGATAAAAATATATCCCGACAGTAAAAGACAATAGAATGATAAAAAAAATAGCTAATGTGGTTTTTTTCATATAAATATTTGTTTATTTTAAAAAATCTTCATATTAATATTAATAATGCCAATTTTGAGGCACTCTGGCCGCAAATAAGATTAAAAGCTACGCACTTTTCTCCATACTTTTAAGAACTTCCAGATATAAATCATCGACAATTTTTTCTTGGGCTTTACCGGTCTTTACATAATGATCAAGACCAGGAGCGGAATTAATTTCTAGTATCCAATATGCTCCAGGTTTTTTACTGATATCTCCTTCGACCATGATATCAACTCCGCAGAACCGAAGTCCCATATCTTTCGTAAGCCGTATAGCTATTTTTTTGAAATCAGGATGAATTTTATCAGCAACATCAATCGGGTCTCCACCGGTAGAAAGGTTAGCATTATCAAGAAGATATACGCGCCGTCCTTGTTGCGGAACGGAACAAAGGTTCATCCCTGAGTATTTCAGTTTTTCTTTTATACGGGGATCATCAAATTTTAATTGGGTATCGCGGCCTGAATCAATGAACTGTTTTTGCTTTTCTTCCATGAGTCGCAGAATCGTCGATTTGCCATCCCCGATAATATTTAAAGGAATGCGTTCATACGCCGAAACGACTTTTTCATCAAGAACTACAAGACGATAATCCTTTCCTTCAACCCTACTTTGGACCAAAGCCACTCTATCGTTCTTAAATACCGTCCGGATTGCCCGATAAAATTCTTGCTTATTATGCACAAGTGCTACTCCTAAACCTTGACTACCGCTATTTGGTTTTACAAACACAGGAAAACCAATTTTTTGCGCATAGCGGTACGCAGCATCAATATTACGATGAGGTTGACCGATTGCTTGCGCCCATTCATTCTTATAAAAAGTCTTGCTGTTCGGAATAACAGGATAACCCATTTTCTGCATGAAAAAACTGGCATAGTCTTTGTCCTTCGCTATTTCTGAAGATCCTAAAGGATTGAGATCAAGACTAGAGTATCGAAAATATCGCTTCCGGCCATTTTTAAAAATAATCTGACCGGCAATATTCCATTCCGGCTCCATTATTATTTTTGCTCCGATGCGACTAGATATCTTTTGCAACACTTGTCCCAAAAGAGGAACGAATAAGTTTTTCTTTTGTTTTGACATAACCATTAGGCATTTGAGCCAACTGTCTTAGCGGTGTTTTTCGGACTAAATTCAAACGTTTTTTGAGCAAAACCCCCAACAAGGAAGACCCCCGCTGTCCGCTTTTTGTCTTCGCTCGGACGTGGTAGAGCTCCCCCATGTCCCCTTCCGCCATGTCCTCGCGGAGACAATTCTTTTTTTTCGATGGAATCTGTTAATCATCTATCTTTTTAAGATATTTTCCCGTATAGCTCTTCTCGCATTTAATTATTTCCTCAGGCGTTCCTTCAAACAATATTTCTCCGCCACGCAATCCGCCTTCTGGGCCTAGATCAATAATCCAATCAGCATGTTTAATTATATCTAAATTATGTTCTATAACAATGACCGTATTATCGTTGCTTACAAGATTTTTAATAATCGATAATAATTTTTCTATGTCTGCCATATGCAAACCAGTGGTCGGCTCGTCCATAACATAGATATTACCCTTTTTGTGAAGTTCCGATGCCAACTTTATTCTTTGAGCTTCACCGCCGGATAGAGTGCTCAAGGGTTGTCCTATTTTAAGATACTCCAGGCCAACGTCGCATAAAATTCGCAATTTTCTGCTTATTTCCGGATCCTTAAAAAATGTTTTCAATTCCAGTATCGTCGTGTTTAAAACGTCGTGAATATTCTTACCATTATATGTAAGCGCTAAAACTTTTTCGGTATATCTTCTCCCTTGGCATTCGTCGCAGATGACCTTAACTTCATCCAAAAAACTCATCTCGTAACTGATTGTGCCTAAGCCTTTGCATTTAGGGCAAGCCCCTTTTGAATTAAAACTAAACAGCGACGGGTCTGAATTCGTTTCTTTGGCAAATTCCTTTCTAATCAAGCCAAAAATGCCAACATAAGTAGCCGGGTTTGATCTTGAGTTTCTCCCGACCGGCGACTGGTCAATTATAACGGCCTCTTCGCAGTTTTTTAGAAAAACGTCGTTGATCAAACTGCTTTTCCCCGAACCGGCAACCCCAGTAATACAAGTCAAAACATTTTTGGGAATCTTTGTAGAAACGTTTTTCAAATTATGAAAGTTGGCATTTCTTATTTCAATATAATCATGCCACTTCTTTCTTTCACAATGAACACCAACTCTTTTGTTTAAATACTTACCAGTAAGTCCTTTAGATTTCTTTAATCCGCTAATTGCGCCAGAATAGACGATCTCTCCGCCTAAAGCGCCAGCACATGGGCCAACATCAATAATATACTCTGCATGCTTAATAATATCCGGGTCGTGTTCAACAATAAAAACACTGTTGCCTTTCTCTTTTAATTTTTTGAGCATCTCAATCAGCTTATCATTATCTCTTGGATGAAGACCGATGGATGGCTCGTCAAGAATATACATCAAATCAACCAAATCGCAGTCGAGCTGTCTGGCCATTTTTACTCTTTGGCTTTCTCCTCCAGATAGTGTTGCCACCGGACGATTAAGAGATAAATAACCCACTCCAATCTCAATTAAATGAGAAAGCATTTGCTTCATTTTAGAAACCATTGGCTTGGCCATCTTACCAGAAACAGTATCGAGATATTTATCCAGTTCGGTAAACTCCATATTCACAAGTTCCGGAATGGTTTTCCCATTAACTTTTATACTTCTTGCTTTTTCGTTTATTCTTGAACCCTTGCATGAACTGCAATCAGAATACACAAAGTATTTTTGATAGGCATTTTTTCTTTCCTCCGATAATTCTTCTGGCGCCTTGCTTAAATATATCCGCTCAAGCTTTCGAGCAATCCCTTCAAAATTTTTAGTATAAGTACCAGCTCCATGGCTCTTTTCTATCGGGATTGATTTAGCATAAAGAAAATCTTGAAATTCTTTTTCCGAAAAATCTTCGAGTTTTTTGTCAGCATCAAATAACCTAATAGCAACCATCTCTCTCCAGTTCCATCCGCCTACTTTATGATCGGGGTGATTAATGGCCCCCTCTCTAATTGTTTTGTTTTTGTCAATCAATTGATTTACATCAACTTTTATCCTTTTTCCAAGCCCTTTGCAGTCAGGGCACATACCGAGCGGATGATTGAAACCAAAAACAAAAGATGGACCAATAAACGCATCCCCGCACCGAGAAAACAAAAGCCTTAAATATGTGTATAATTCAGTTGCGGTGCCAACGGTGCTTCTTAAAGTAGTGCCCATTCTTTTCTGGTCAATTACAATCGCCGTTGAAATGTTTTTTATTTCATCAACGTCCGGTTTTGATAATTTTGGCATTCTTTCTCGGGCAAAAGAAGAAAAAGTTTCAATCAGCTGTCTTTGCGCCTCGGTATAAATAGTGTCAAAGACCAAAGAAGATTTTCCCGAACCTGAAACACCGGTAAAAACCACCAACTTGTTCTTTGGTATTTCCAAAGAAATATTTTTCAGATTATGAGTCCTTGCGTTTTTAATTATAACTTTGTCGTGGTTCATAGCAATCTACCGGTTAATTTTTTATTCGTCTAAAAAACCTTTAATGAATTTATTAATCAGTTTTATCTTATCAAACCATCTGTTTCCTCGGTGCAAAGCGCCGGGGTTTCCAACCTTGATTTTTCGAAATGTGATTCTTGGCGGAGAGGGTGGGACTCGAACCCACAAACCCGTTTCCGAGTTACATCTTAGCAGGATGTTGCCTTGCCATTCGGCGCACCTCTCCTTTAAATTATTGCTCTTTTATAATGCCTTGTTTTTTCCATTTATTCAAGTGTTTCGAATTATGGGAACCTATCAATTTAAAATACATTTCCATGTCTTTTTTACTATCAACTCTAATATCTCTGTAACTATATAATCTAGGATTTAATCCAACATTTTTAAAAATGTTGTATGCGGATTTTCTTAATGGTTCAGAATAACTTGTGAATACAAGTTTTTTATAAAAATATGATTTATTATTAACTACGTAATGATGATTAAAAACACAGCCATCTGTATCCACGAGTCCACGTAAACACGCAATTGAATATAATTTGTTTCTTTTAATCCAATCAGGGATATCTATTTGTTGTTTAATCTTATTTCCCTTCTTAAGACCAAGTTTTTCTGTGCAAAAACGAACCAGTTCCGTTCTATAAATACTGTATCTATTCACTGACCCTCCTTTGTCAAAGAAAACACATACGCGGACTTTAAATAATTTTCTCATTAAGTTCGCAACAAATTTTCCATATTCTCTATCGTCTATATAATTTAATGTTATTGTAAGCTGTCTATTTGTAATCCCCCCGTCGCCTAAAGTAATCCCAACAAACTCTGCTAATTTTTCTGAAAATTTTGGTTTATTAATGGGTTTACATTTTTTGATAATCTTTGATTTTAATTTTCCCTCTTTTCCCCACCATTCGCGCCATTTTTTTGTTCTATATTCCAAATCACCACCGACGTTACCATACTTTTTAAAACATGCCATAGCACCAAGATAGCAACTATTTTTCGTATACCAATAATCATCTTTCTCTTTTATATTTTTCGGAAATGGAATATTAACCTTCTTACATAATTTTGAAACCGCTTTTTTATCTATCAAAAACTTCTCACGACGCCAGTCTCTAATTGTTCTTTCGGAAAGATTACATAATTTTGCCGCTTTATCTACTGAAATTTTTGAAATAATTCTTTCAATAAACTTTCTCTGTTCGCCCTTAGAAAATAATATTCTCATAATTAATAACCAGTTGGCTATGTCTCCATTATATCATGAAAAACTGTTTTAAAAAAGGAGATCGAATTGAAAAAAAACGATAACTGTGCTAATTTTTAAGTCATACGGAGGGTTGGCAGAACGGCTAATGCGCTGGTTTTGAAAACCAGTGTCCTTCGGGACTTGCAGGTTCGAATCCTGTGCCCTCCGCAGTACGCCCTCGTCGTCCAATGGATAAGATGCAAGATTGCGGATCTTGTGATAGAGGTTCGAATCCTCTCGAGGGCACAATGGATTTATTCTCTCCTATCGAGCAAATAACAGGCGTAGGAACAGTTTTACAAAAACGATTAAAAAAACTAGGAATTAGAACCGTAGGTGATCTTCTTTTTCATTTCCCCCATCGCTATGAAGATTTTTCTAAACTGGTTCCGATTGCAAAAGTCAAAGCAGACCAAACCTGTACCATTAGAGGAAAAGTTCTAGAAATTGGAATCGTCAGGGTCTGGAAAAGAAGAATGACAATAGTAACCGCTGTTATCGAAGATCAAACCGGTTCAATAAAAGCAACTTGGTTCAATCAGCCGTATTTAACCAATATACTGAAAGAAAATGATGAAGTTTTTCTTTCGGGTAAAATAGCTCTTAATAAGAAAGGGGTATATATTTCAAATCCTTCTTTTGAAAAAGACGACCCGGAAAAGCCCTTAATCCATACCGGAGGGTTAGTTGCTATGTACCCAGAAACCCAGGGCATTACCTCAAGATGGCTAAGGTCAGTTATCAAAAGGGTATTGATGTTGCTTGGAAACAACCTGCCAGAAACCCTGCCAATCCAGATATTAAAAGAAAACAATTTCCTGCCGATTAATAAAGCAATCTGGCAGGCCCACTTTCCAGATTCTTTAAGCTTGGCTGAAGCAGCAAAAAAAAGATTCTCTTTCGAAGAATTGTTATATATCGAACTTTTCGTCTTAAGAGAAAGAATGAAATTATCGAAGGAAAAAGCTTTTTCAGTACCGATAAAACTGGAAACAGTCCAGGACTTTGTAAAATCTCTTCCTTTTAAATTAACTGACGACCAGAGAAAATCTGCCTGGCAGGTTTTGAAAGATATGGAAAAACCAAGGCCGATGAACCGCCTTCTCCAGGGCGATGTCGGTTCTGGCAAAACAGTCATAGCGGCAATAGCCGCTTTAAATACGGCAAAAAACGGCTACCAGACTGCTTTTATGGCACCGACAGAAATTTTGGCAAAACAGCATTTCAAAACCGTCTTTGATGTTCTAAAGGATTTTAACTTAAGCGTCGGACTGATGACTGGAAAAGAGGACAAGATTTATTCTCGCAAGCTTAAAAACGACACTATTGATATTTCTAGAAACAAGCTTTTAAAAATGATAAAGGGGGAGATAAACCCATATACCAAAAAACTAAATACAAAATTAAACATCCTTATCGGCACTCACGCCCTGATCCAGGATAAGGTCAAGTTCGGCAAGCTGGCTTTAGTTGTCGTCGATGAACAACACAGATTTGGAATAGAACAGCGGGCTAGATTATGCGCTCCTGATCATCAGCGGATAATCCCCCATCTTTTATCAATGACAGCTACTCCAATCCCCCGCACCCTGGCTCTAACTGTTTATGGCGATTTGGATTTATCTTTGATTACTCAAATGCCGAAAGGCAGAAAGAAAATAATCACGGAAATAATCGAACCGGAAAAAAGAGAAGGGGCCTACCAGTTTATAAGAGAAGAAATAAAAAGAGGAAGGCAGATTTTTGTAATTTGTCCGCGGATTGAAAATAAAAAGAAAACAGAATCAGAAAATGACTTTAACCCTTGGTCTGATGTCAAAGCAGTTGAAGAAGAATACGAAAAATTGTCTAAAAATGTTTTTCCAGACCTAAAAGTTTCAATGCTCCATGGAAGGATGAAAAGCAAAGAAAAAGAAAAAATAATGAAAGACTTCAAAGGAAAGAAAACAGATATCTTAGTTTCAACTTCTGTCGTTGAGGTTGGGATAGATATTCCTAATGCATCAGTCATGATGATCGAAGGAGCGGAAAGGTTCGGTCTAGCCCAACTACACCAGTTTCGGGGAAGAGTTGGCAGAAGCGAATACCAGTCATATTGCTTCTTGCTGACTACCTCGCCTGATCAGTTGAACAGAAGAAGATTAAAAGCGCTCGTCGAATCAGATAGTGGTTTCAAGTTGGCAGAAAAAGACTTGGAAATCAGGGGACCGGGCGAACTATCCGGAACAAGACAGTGGGGAGTCCCTGATCTAATGATGAATTCTTTAAGAGATTTAAAATTAATTGAAAAGACAAGAGAAATAGCAAAAAGTATTCTTCAAGAAGACCCGAGTTTAAAAAAATATCCGCTTTTAGCGGAAAGGCTGACCAATTTCAGAGAAAAAATACATCTTGAATAACTTAATAAAACATAAAACAGCAAAAAACCGTGTATAACGCGGTTTTTAAATTCTTTTGACTATTTCTTGGATTTTATTTTTTTAACTATTAACCCGACCAACGCTCCGTATATAAAAAACCAAAGTGTCCCTACTAAAAGTAAAGATTCTGTGTATATAGAATCACCTGGACTTACTAACACCTGAAAAAGTGGGTAAGATAAAATAGAAATATAACTGAACGAATAAAGGACTAATGATCTTACAGGATTTCCGAGGCATACTCCTGCATTCGTTATTTTTAATATGTTTTCACAATTATAAAATAAATTTGCTGAGTAAAATATTATTATTAGAATTACACCTATGATTAATCCAACTATTCCAAATTTTAACCAACTTGGTAAGTTTTTCCACATATTTTTATGCTTTGTTTTTAATAGTATTTAATATTCTAATTTAATGCCAAGTTTTTCGGCAATTTGAAGCAGCCACTTTTCGTGGCGATCAACTTTATGAGAAAGCATTACTAATTCCTGAAAAAATGTATCTGCTTTTGTAGCATAAGCATCAACCGCTGATTGTAAATTTCTAAAATCAACCTTGAGTTCTTCAAAATCATTTTTTGTAACAATCTCATCTCTCGTAGCAAACACCTCTATCAATTTTTCTATGTCTTTATCGTCAAGCATGTTTTTATTATACCTCTGAAAAAGTTCGTGTCAAATCCTATTTCCTGGTTTTTTCAGTAACCCAGAAACCCATATATTTTCCGAGCATTAAACGGATCTGAGCGTCTAGGGCCGGAAAGGAACCGAAAATAATCAAAGTAATAGGCAAGAAAATCCACTGTAGAAGTATTGTTAAGTTTCTTATCCAACTGACATTCTTGGGCCGGCGGGGTAATATCAAAGTGCTCAGAATTGCAGAGACAATCAGGCCGAATAAGGAAAACATCATGATTCTCCCTGTTAAAACCGGAAGGTTATAAGAAAGGACTGTAATGCTAAACTTCTCTCCTCCCAATCTTATCGGCAGCCAGCCCAGAATAAAAATCAAAAGAGCGGCAGTCGCCCAAGACCAAAAACCATCAATTACTGTATATAAATGCGAAAATTTCTTCAAAAAAGGAACTTTTTTATTCTTTAAAAACCCGAAAAATAGATAAGGGATTTCATTGCATCCCCAAGCCCATCTTCTTTGCTGTTTGTATTGATTGATGGCTGTCCTTAAAACGCTTTTTGTCATCACAGCATCCATTGAAACAGGATAATGGATAGGAATAACCCGATAATCGCCATCATAATAAAGGAATGCCCGCCAGAATATTCTGGAATCATCAGAAACTATGTTAACCGGATAACCGACATCAATCCAAGCCTGGAAGGGCATAGCATGGGTTGAATAAGTTGTAAGCTTTTCAACTCTTTCTTGCTGGACCATCTGCCAAAAGGTGTTAGATGTGGCAACAACCCTTGAAAAGAACGGAACATCCCAGACATTGTTATTATAAATCGGAATCGGCTGATAACTTGCCCGTAATGGTTTTTTTGTTGTCAGATAATACCAGGTTAAGCAACCGAAGTAATAAGGATAAACTTTTGTATCAATATCAAAGTTAGAAACAATAACATTCTTATAAGGAATCTTTAATTTATCAATAATTTCCGTCTTAGCAACTTTTACCGCCCAAGCCGAGTTGGAACCCTTGCCAGCGATTTCTCCTATTATATCCTTAGGATGGACAGATATGCTGAATTTAAAAAACTTATTTCCGTATTTCTTTTCAACAATTTTAGCTATATTGAGAGCGTCTTTTCCTGCCCTCTCTTCAATGGCTAAAACTACAATTATCTTTTCCATCGGGTAGTAAGAATTCAAAAGAGCCTCTAAGCTTTCTTCTAATACTTCTATCCCTTCTTTATAGGTTGGTAAAACAACTAGATGATAGATATCATTCCATCTTTTTATCTTTTTAACCTTTTCCATCCAATCAATTTTTAAATGGTTTTTCATCTGGAAATAACCGACTAGTTGATGGATAGACAGAAAAAGAATCTTCAGAAAATAATAGAAACAAAAAAGAATAATAAAAATCGCAATCCAGACTGGCTGCCACCAGGAAAAAACTATAACTATAAAAAGAGTCCCCAGGCTTATAAGACCAGGGAGCATTTCAAAAAAACGATAGATCCTTCTTTCTTTCAAGTCAACAAGATCAGCTGCTTTTGAGATATCTAAATATGTTTTCTCCATATAAAACTTGTGCCCCCAACCGGATTTGAACCGGTGTTTAGAGCTTGAAAAGCTCGTGTCCTAGACCAGGCTAGACGATGGGGGCATATTTGAAATTTTATCTTAAAAGTTGAAAAAAATCAATATCTCTGACAGAATAGAAAAACAATGAAAACTAAAAAGGATATCACAATTTTAGCTATTGAAACATCCTGCGACGATACTGGAATCGCTATTGTCAAGGCCTCAAAACAGGGGGATACCTTTGATGTTTTGAGCAATGTCATTTCCTCTCAAACCGAAATACATAAAAAATATGGCGGAGTTTATCCAATGATGGCAAAGAGAGAGCACCAGCGCAATCTGCTTCCTGTTTTAATTCAAGCATTAAAAGAAAGCAAACTGCTTGAAAAAGCTAAAACGCAGAAATATGATTTTAAGGTCATAAAAGAAATACTGAGAAGAGAAGAGATTTTATACAAAAACCTGGTTTCTTTCTTGCAAAATCATCAGAAACCGGATATTGATGCAATCGCAGTAACAAATGGCCCTGGTTTAGAACCCTGCTTATGGGTTGGAACTAATTTTACAAAAGCTCTAGCTAGTTTTTGGAACTTGCCCATCATTACTGTAAATCATATCAGGGCCCATATCTTCGTCAATATGCTGGAAAACGGAAAGATAAAAGAATTGGCTAAAAATGATTTCCCTGTTCTCTGTCTGATCGTCTCTGGCGGCCACACCCAATTATTTTTGATGAAAAGCCTAAACAAATATGAAATTGTAGGTGAAACTCGCGATGATGCTGCTGGCGAATGTTTTGATAAAACTGCCAGAATCTTAGGACTAGGATATCCTGGAGGACCGGCAATCAGCGTTGAAGCGGCTAAGCTGGAACCTGGATATAAGCTGGAAAAATTACCGAGGCCGATGATTAACAGCAAAGATTACGACTTCAGCTTCTCTGGTTTAAAAACAGCTGTTCTCTATAACTATCTTAAAAAATCTCCAAAGATAAAAAAAGATAGAAAATATATCCAAGCAATGGCTTCTGAAATCCAGCAGTCAGTGATTGATGTTCTAATCAAAAAAACAATAAAAGCGGCGAAAGATTTTGAAGTAAAAAGTATAATCCTGGGCGGTGGTGTAATTGCAAACCAAGAATTACGAAAACAGCTTAAAGAGAAAATACAGAAATTAATACCAAACGTTAAATGTCTGATACCTGATAATAAATACTGCACTGATAACGGGCTGATGGTGGCAATAGCCGGTTACTTTAAATTCAGAGAAAATGAAACAGAAAATTGGAAAAATGTTGGAGTTAATGCCAATCTTAGGATAGAATAAACATATGGAAGAACTGTCAAAACAGTATGATCCGAAATTGGTAGAAGAAAAGATTTATCGATTCTGGGAAGAGTCCGGTTTTTTTAATCCAGACAAGCTTCCTAAAACTCATAAAAAACCATACACCATTGTTATTCCCCCGCCCAATGTGACTGGCGAACTACACATGGGCCATGCCCTGAATTCCGTCATCCAGGATGTTTTAATCAGATCAAAACGAATGCAGGGGTTCAGAACCCTCTGGTTGCCGGGAACCGACCATGCCGGTATCGCAACCCAGAACGTAGTGGAAAAGAAATTAAGAAAAGAAGGCAGAAGCCGTTTCGATCTAGGCAAAGAAGAATTTATAAAAGAAGTATGGAAGTGGAAAGAAGAATACGGGAATAAGATTTTAAACCAGCTTAAAAAACTGGGCTGTTCCTGCGATTGGTCGAGAACCAGATTTACAATGGATGAAAATTATGGCCAGGCAGTCAAAGAATCTTTCTTATACTATTACAAAAAAGGACTGCTCTATAAAGGGAAGAAGGTGGTCAATTGGTGCCCGAGATGCCAAACCAGTTTGTCAGACCTAGAGCTTGAATATGAAGAAGAAAAAGGAAGTCTTTGGTATATCAAATACCCGTTAGAAGAAGGCTCTATCACTGTCGCTACAACAAGGCCGGAAACAATGCTGGGCGATACAGCAGTAGCGGTTAATCCAAAGGATAAAAGATATCAGAAATTAGTCGGTAAAAAAGCTATCTTGCCGATTATAAATAAAGAGATTCCGATTATCGCTGACAATTTGATAGATTCTGAATTTGGAACAGGCGCTTTAAAAGTAACTCCTGCCCACGATTCTACTGATTACGAAATAGGCCAAAGAAATAAACTAGAAACAATCCAGGTTATCAATGAAAGAGGGAAAATGATCAATGTTCCTGAAAGATACCAAGGACTGGGTATTTTAGAAGCAAGAGAAAAAATAGTTGAAGAACTTAAAACTCTAGGAGCTTTAGAAAAGATCGAGGACTATTCTCATCAAGTTCCAAAATGTTACCGTTGCAACACAACTATTGAGCTGATACCGTCTTTGCAGTGGTTTTTAAAGATGAAAGAGCTGGCGAAAATCGCTGAAAAGCCAGTCAGAAGCGGAAAGATAAAATTCCATCCGGAATCATTTAAAAAGCCATATTTAGACTGGCTTGGAAACATAAAAGACTGGTGCGTTTCAAGACAGATCTGGTGGGGGCATAAGATCCCCATAGAAGGGGAAAATGATGTCTTAGATACTTGGTTCAGTTCAGCTCTCTGGCCATTCGCCACTTTGGGATGGCCCCAAAAAACAAATGATCTGAAAGAATTCTACCCGACTGCTGTCTTATCAACTGCCCGTGATATTTTAAATCTCTGGGTGACAAGAATGATTTTTTCCGGAATGGAGTTTATGAAAGAAACTCCTTTTAAAGATGTGATAATCCACGCCACGGTTTTAACCAAAGACGGAAGGAGAATGTCTAAGTCTCTTGGAACCGGGATCAACCCGATGGATCTGATTGAAAGATATGGGGCAGATGCCACCCGCTTTGGCGTCGCCTACCAGATCATGGGAGGACAGGATATAAAGTTTGTAGAAGATAATATCTTGATGGGAAAGAAATTCTGCAATAAAATTTGGAATGCCTCAAGATTTGTTCTTAGTCAGCTTGGTGACTCTGTCCTTGATTTAGAATTTAAAAAAGAAAAACTGACTGCTAGCGATAAAAAAATCCTCCAAGCATTGAGCAAAACATCAAAATCAGTTACAAAAGATATTGAAGCATTCGATTTTGGAAAAGCAACTCATTCTTTGTATGATTTCTTCTGGCATGATTTCTGCGATATCTGTATTGAGGAATCAAAAAAACAGCCAGATGAAAAAACAAAGAAAATCCTTCTTTCCACTCTTTTGTCTTCTCTGAAGCTTTTACATCCATTCATCCCTTTTGTAACCGAGGAAATTTATCAAAAACTGCCGATTAAGAACAAAAAGATATCTTTAATGATTGAAGAGTGGCCAAAATTATGAGTTTTTTAATTCCTTTTTTAGCAAAAGTAGCAATACCGACAACGCGTTTTTGCATGTATATTTTATTCGGAACTACAACCAGTATTGTCTGGCTCTTGCATTTTCTGAGATTAGATAAGCTTTCTGAACCGAAAAGAATGATTTTAAAGATTTTCTTTTGGGGGGCGATAATAACTATACCTGTCTTCTTGGTTGAGTTCGGTGGCAGTTGTCTGATATTGGGTGGTTTAAACGACGCCTGCCCAATAAAAGAAAGGGTTATCTCTCCTTTTTATATCTCCATCCTTTACTGGTTTTTAATAATAGCTTTTGTCGAGGAAACCTTTAAATATCTGGTAGTAAGAGGAAAAGTATTGAAGCATAATGTTTTTGATGAGCCAGTTGATGCAATGATATACATGATAATTGCCGCTCTGGGATTTGCTGCTTTGGAGAATGTTTTGTATTTGTTGCCTCCGGCAGAAAGAATCTTTCCCTTTAATGAGCTTTTTGCCAGAACCATTCTCATCAGTTTTTTTAGGTTTGTTGGCGCAACCTTTCTACACGCCTTATGTTCTGGTCTAGTTGGTTATTTCCTGGCTATATCAATCTGTAAAGCTAAAAAGTCTGGATTGACAATCATGGGATTATTTATTGCTACCTTATTGCATGGTCTCTATAATTTCTCTATAATGGAATTTGAAGAGCCATTAAAGTTCATCTTCCCAATAGCTATCCTATTGGGCCTTGCTATCTTCATCGCATTCGGATTTAAAAAACTTAAAAAAATGAAAAGCACATGTGTCCTTCCAAAAAAATAAAAATAAAAGAATCTCCTTCTGATCTCCCTCCAACCGAAGAAAGAACTGATGACGGAGGAAAAAAACTATTCGAGGTCGACGGCCAGCTGGCTGTTGATGTTTATGAAACTGACTCTGATTTCGTAGTTTTAGCCGCAATAGCCGGTATTTCTTCCAACGATGTTGAAATCCAGATTGATAAAGACATGCTTGTGATAAAAGGATGCCGTCAAAATCCAGAGAACAGGACGGATAAAAACTATTTTTATCAGGAATGCTATTGGGGGACATTTTCAAGAAAAGTAATCTTACCGGAAAACATTGATGTTTCCCTTTCCCAGGCTGAATTCAACAAAGGAGTCCTGACGATAAAATTCCCTAAAAACTCAGTTAAGAATAAAAAGGACATATCAATAAAAGAAAGTTAGGCCTTAAATACAAAAAACCGCCCATTGGGCGGCTTTTTAGTTGTGCCGAGGGAGGGATTTGAACCCTCAAGTCTTGCGACACGTGCTCCTAAGGCACGCGAGTTTGCCAATTTCTCCACCTCGGCCTAGAGTTAAATATACTAAAATTAGGGTTATTTGCCAATAGAAACTAAATCGCACAGATACGATCTGTGCGAAAACTTATTCCAGTTTTATTATTCTAGATGAATTTTAAATAAAATAGCTACTGGTAAATTTTTCTAAGAAGCTTATACGCCCAACAAGGCTCTTATTGTCGCCTCCATTCCAGCGGCTAACACAACCAACGCTGTTCCAATTACACATGCGATTAAAGCTTTCTTTGCAGTTCCTGTTTTTTCCGGACTACCAGCTGCAGTCAGATATAATATACCTGCCACAATCCAACCGATAACTACTATAGAACCGGCAATCAAAACAAATGCATTCTTAATACTGGTTACCATAGCAGGAACTTCTGCCGCAAAAACCATCCCCGGAAAAACTAAAGTAGTTGTTATCAGTATTGAATTAAGTATTTTTTTATTCATATTTTTTTATTAAGCTCCTATAGCGTTTGCCACTACGCTTAATGCTGAACTAGCTAAAACGACAATTATCGTTCCAACAATAGCTGCAACTAGAGCTTTTTTTGCAGTTCCTACTTTTTCTGGACTACCAAGCGCAACTAAGAACAAAACACCCGTAAAGATCCAAAAAATAACTACTACAACAACGGCGACATCCCAAACCACATTCTTAATGTTTTCAGCCATTGACTGAACAGTTATTGCCAAAACCATGCTCGGTAAAACCAAAGCTCCTACTAATAAGATTAAAATTGCTTTAATTTTTTTCATTTTAATTTAAAACTACTTACAGAAACAACCCTGTTAAGTCTGAAATAATTCCCAACAGGGTTGCTTCAGTTTCGATTTTCCTATTAGACTACGCCTACGTGAAATGCAAGTCCTACTATCGTTACTATGCTATAGGCTACAATAGCGACTATAATACCTACGACACCCCACATGAAAGAACTTCTTGCCGTAGCGATTTTTTCAGGAGCACCATTAGCTGTTAAGAATAAAATACCGGCAACCATAAAGCAGATAACAACTAATAATAGAAAAACTGTCCAGATAATGGTTTTTGTGCTTGAAATTATTGTGTCAAGGGTAATTTCCCCTGGTACTGCTAAAGCCATTGCTGGCGCAGCTAAGATAACCGCAACAAGAGATAAAGCAATTAAATTATTTTTCATTTTTTGTTATATAAATTATTAAACTTTAAGATTCGACCTTTTTATAATTTTATTTCTTATCTTTATGATGTAAAAAGAGTCTCAAGATATGCAGCCAACCCTGCCGCCGATATAGCAATGACTGTTCCAATTATAGCGTAGGTAACGCAAGCTTTTGCACTATTAATTCTTTCGGGATTGCCGGCTGAAGTAAGATATAGAATACCGGCAAGAATAAACATTATGATCACTATCGGGCTGATTATGACCGTCACTCCGCTAATAATGCTTTCTATAAGCTCGTGGAAATTCGTGGCACTTATCGGATTAGTAATCGATACCGCCAAAACAGAACTTGCAAAGGACAAACCGACAATGGCCAATTGAAGCGCAAAAACTGTTTTCTTCATATATTACAATATTATACAAAATAGCAATTTTAAATACAAGCGCCTGAGGCAACCTTATCCTCCTCGTCAAGCCTCATTATCCTTACGCCCTGGGTAGCCCGGCCAAGAATAGAGATCGAACTGACCTTTGTTCTTATAACCTGGCCCTTCTGGGAAACAACAATCAAGTCTTCCTCTTCGCCTGATAAGATCTTTGCAAAAATCAATTCTCCTGTTTTTGAAGTAATCTGGGCGGTCTTGATTCCCGACCCTCCTCTCCCCTGGATCCTATACTGGCTTACATCTGTTCTTTTCCCATATCCATTATCCATAACTGCCAATAAATAGTTCTTGTTTTTAAGATTCGAATCTTGAGCTGGAACTATATCCATTCCTATCACTTCGTCTCCTTTTTTCAGACTGATGCCTTTAACCCCGGCAGCTGCTCTTCCCATCGGCCTTATATCCTTTTCTTTAAATCTGATGGCAATACCTTTCTTAGTGGTCAAAATCACTTCATCTTCGCCGGTAGTTTTGACAACCTTCCTTAAGGAATCTCCTTTCTGTAATTTTATTGATATGATGCCCGATTTTCTAACGTTCTTAAAATCCTCTAAAGATGTTTTCTTTATCTTACCATTTTTAGTCACCATCACTAAGTACTTTGTCTTCCCTTCCTCTTCTTTTGTAATCGGAAGCATTTCTAAAACCTTTTCTTCAGTAGAAATTTCCAAAAAATTAAGCAAGCCTCTTCCGCGGGCCACCCTTGCCCCCTCTGGTATTTCATAAAGCTGGGTCTGGAAGACCTTGCCGGAATCAGTGAAGAAAAGCAGGTTATCATGGGTAGAGGCAGAAAGGAAGTGTTCAACAATATCATCTCCCATTGTTTTCATCCCCAACATTCCTTTTCCTCCTCTTTTCTGGATCTTGTATGTAGTCGGGTTTATCCGTTTGATATATCCGCCCCTTGTCAGGGTAACAACAGTTTCTTCTAAAGGAACTAAATCGATTTCAGTGATTTCTCCAAGCTTCTGCTTGACTACTTTGGTTTTCCGCTTATCTCCGTATTTTTCTTTCAGTTCCTGCAATTCTTTTTTAACAATAGCTTTAAGTTTTTCTGGGCTTTTCAGAATTGCAGCTAGTTCGTTGATCTTAGCTAAGATTTCTTTCAACTCATCCTCTATTTTCTTGCGTTCAAGCCCGGCTAAGGTCTGGAGCTTCATTTCTAAGATGGCAACTGCCTGTCTTTCGGTAAGCTTGAACTTCTTCATCAAGTTATTTTTTGCATCTTCTCTGTCTTTAGACTTCTTGATTGTTTCAATTACTGCATCAATCCTCTTCAAGGCAATAACCAAGCCTTCTAAAATATGGGCTCTTTCTTTTGCTTTTTCAAAATCAAACTTCGTTCTTTTGATTACGACTTCTTTGCGATGTTCGATGAAATAGATAAGAACCTCGGAAAGCGAAAGAATCTTCGGCTGTATTCCGTCAGCCAAAGCCAGCATGTTCAGATAGAAGGTCTTTTGGAGATTGGTAAACTTGTATAACCTGTTTAGAATTCTTTGAGGCTGATAGCCCTTTTTAACATCGATTATGATTCTCATACCCTCCCTGTCTGTCAGGTCTTTGATGTCTTTTATTCCTTCAACTTTCTTTTCAGAAACCAAATTTGCCATTTCTAAAACCAGCTCTGATTTTTGGACCTGATAAGGGATTTCAGTAATTATTATCTGGGTGTTGTTTTCTTTTTCTACCACATCTGCCTTGCCTCTCATAATAATCGGCCCTTTGCCTTGGGAATAAGCGGAGATTATTTCTTTCTGGTCATAGATAATTCCGCCAGTTGGAAAGTCAGGCCCTTGAACGAACTGGAATAAGTCTGGCGTTTCTGTTTTTGGATGATCAATTAAATGAACAAGAGCATCAATCAATTCAGAAAGATTATGCGGAGGTATGCTTGTTGCCATGCCAACAGCAATGCCGAAAGAACCGTTCAAAAGCAATTGAGGCAAAGGAGACGGCAAAACCGTTGGCTCCTTGCGGGTTCCATCATAGTTTTCGGTAAAATCAACAGTTTCTTTTTCAATATCTTTCAATGTTTCTTCACCAATTTGGGATAATTTCGCCTCTGAATAACGCATTGCTGATGGAGGATCTCCGTCAATACTGCCAAAATTTCCTTGACCATTGACTAAAGGATATCTTAAGGAGAAATCCTGGGCCATCCTGACTAAAGAATCATATATCGCCATATCGCCATGAGGATGGTATTTTCCCATTGTTTCTCCGACGATAGTAGCTGACTTTCTGAACTTTGCCGAATGGCCTAATCCCATTTCGTTCATTGCATACAAAATCCTCCGGTGAACCGGTTTCAAACCATCACGAACATCAGGCAAAGCCCTAGAAACGATAACCGACATTGCATAGTCAATGTAGGATTCTTTCATCTCCTCAACTATTTCCCTGCCTTTGACATTCCCTATTGCTGTGCTTTTTTCTTGTGGCTTATTAACCATTTTTTATTATTGTAATGGCAAATTAAACTGTCCTATAAACTCGCCTGTGTTTATATTTTCTATTCCCGCCTTCACGCTCTTAATCCAAAAATAACCCATCATAACACCAAAAATTATAACTATTGACCAGAGTATAATCATCTTCTGATTTGTCGGCAAGTTCTGAAGTTTTGATATAAAATCTTTTATTCTTAAAAAGGGTTTCATTGTTTAGGGCATTAATACCGCTATTTCTATTTCCGTTCCTTCTTTCGGTAAAGCGTTTTGTTTAATCTGAAGCTTCTCCTGTGGTATGGCTGAATTCTTTCCCATCGCTTTCAAAAACTTATTAACACTATCCAGTTTACACTTCAAATTAGGTAATTCATAGTGCATCGGGATTACAATCTTCGGTTCTACTTGGGAAATTATCTTCGAAGCTTCCTGGCCGGAAATTGTGTATCCTTCTCCCCCGACAGGGATCATTAAGACATCAATTGAGCCAATCTCTTCTAGTTGTTCGTTCGTTAGCTGCGCCTGGCCCAGATCAGCTAAATGGCAGAATCTTATACCCTCTGCTTCAAAAATATAGATTGTAACTCTGCCTTTTTCTTTCCCTTGGAAATTATCGTGGAAAGCAGAAATGCCTTTGATAAAAACTCCTTTCACTTCATACTCTCCAGGGCCTGTTATCAAAAACGGCTCGCCCTTAATAGATTTAATATTATTGTGATCCGGATGGTCGTGAGTGATAAACAAAATATCAGCGGAAAAATTAGGTTCTTTCAAACCTATCTTTTCATCAAAAGGATCTATCACAATTTGAGCTGAATGGTCTTTTGAATTTGAAACGCTAATCTGAAAACAGGATTGACCTGCCCAAATAACTTTTGCCATTTTCTTGTTTAAATTAAAGAATAATTATTTGAATTGTATCATGAATTATTGACTCCTGCAACTCTTTTGTGTATATTAGAAAATATTACTATGGAAAAAGATATTGTAAAAGTAGCCCCCCAGCTTTTAATCGGTTCAATCTTGGAGGGAACAGTCATCGGAAGAGATAGATCATCTCTTTTTATTGATTTAGGAATAAACGGAAACGGCATCATATATGGAAGAGAATTCTATGAAGCGAAGGAAATGATAAAGAATCTAGAAATCGGAGATAAGGTTTATGCCAAGATAGTAGACCTAGAAAATGAAAGTGGATATAAAGAACTTTCCTTGAGAGAAGCGACTAAACAGATCGGCTGGCAGAGGTTAAAAGATATTAAAGAGAAAGGAGAAATTTTCAAAATAAAAGTGACCGGAGTCAACAAGGGCGGCCTTTTGACTAGCACTGAGGGAATCCCTGCTTTCCTACCAGTATCCCAGCTTTCTCCTGAACATTATCCCCGAGTAGCTGATGCTGATAAACAGAAGATTTTAAATGAACTGCAGAAGTTCGTCGGACAGACATTAGAAGTTAAAATACTTGATTTATTTGCAGAAGATAATAAATTGATTTTGTCTGAAAAAGCAAAAAGCGAAGAAAAGATGAAAGAGGTTTTGAAGAACTATAAAGAGGGCGATGTAGTCGAAGGTGAAATTTCAGGCATTGCCAACTTCGGTGTTTTTATAAAATTCCCTCTTAAAGATTTAACTTCTTCGCAGATTGAAGGGTTGATCCATATTTCAGAATTGGATTGGCAGTTGATTGAAAATCCAGCTGACTTGGTGAAAATAGGGGAAGTTGTAAAGGCTCAAATCATTACGATTAAAAATGGCCAAGTCTTCCTTTCTTTAAAGAGTTTGAAAAGCAACCCCTGGCAGAATCTTGGGGAGAAATATAAGAAAGATGATAAGATTAAAGGGAAGGTAACTAAGTTCAATCCTTTCGGGGCTTTTGTCCAAATCGAAGATAAAATCCAAGGATTGTGCCATGTTTCCGAATTCGGCTCTCAGAAAAAGATGGAAGAAACTTTTAAAATCGGCCAGACTTATGAATTTCAGATTTCTTCAATTGAACCGAAGGAATACAGGATAAGCTTGAAGCCGATAATATAAATAAAAAATCTATTTTTATGACAAACAGCGCTGAAAACGCTGTTTTTCATTAAGTCTGTTAGCTCTTGACAAAACTATTGGACTGTAATATAATATAGGCAGTTCTTAAGATCGTAGTGCAACAGGTCACAGTCAACTCGCAGAAAGGATGTGTCAGATGAGCTCGAACAACCGCAACGGCACCACCCTCACAAACCTAGGAGACCTGAGCAGCGCAATGCTCAGAGACCTAGCAGTCGAGGAACTTCCCGAGGTGGGAAGTATGGAGGAGGAAGAAGCCGTGGATCAGAAGGTCCAAGAGGACGCTGATAAAGCGGCGAAATGGACAACGGATGTCATGGCATGGCTGGCGGCATACGATGCTGCCCCGCAGGTCCGCAAGGATCGTCTGGCCAAGCAGGCAAAGGAGTACAGAAGTACTCTCCAAGCCTTGCTTGAACACGAGAACGTCACGATCCGGAGGTCGGTGTGGATGTCCCTCTACAAGGCTCGGTTCAGCGCCGCCCCAGGGAACCACGAGGAAGTGGTCGCCCTCCTGACGAAGATGGTCTCGGCCAAGCAATTGGTTGAGGTCAACGGTCGGGGGACGATCTGGGCCATGGAGAAGGACTACAACTTCCCCAACGAGTGTGCCTTCGAAGAGGTACATGTCACGGAGGTCGTTGTGGTCTTCAAGGCCATGATGACCCGCGTCTGGGCCACAGTCAAGGAAGGATGGAAGCTGAAGTGGGAACGCCTTCTCACTCAAGCGACCATCGACCTTGGCCAGCTGGTCGAGGGGGAAGATGGCATCTGCGCCATCGAGGTCCCCCACCAGAACGGAGACCCTCGAACGGGAAGAGACGGACTGGAAGGCGGACTGCTCGTCGTCAAGAGTGATGGTGAACGCATCACCATCGTCGATGTCTGCAACGAGTTGCGGGGCTGGGGGAATTTCGAAAGGAATATCCTCGAAGCCAGGGCTCTCAGGCCCGTACTCTTCCTCCTGGTCGAGTCCCTGAAGTGGGACAGACCGCCGTATCTCCGGGACATGCCGGAATTCGGAAGCAAGCTGCGTCTGTTGTGGTTCGCCATCAAGCGGGCCATGGCCGAAGCAGCGAAGAACACCCCCCCGGGTGCCACAACTCCCGCTGAAGGGAGCCCCACTGCGACGGCGTGAGCTGAAGCAGAACAACAACGGCTGATCGAGAGTCAGCCAGATGAGAAGTGAACGACCTGTTGCGATCTAAGGGGTGCTGCTCTCGACAGCACCCTCTTTAATTACATTTTTTCTTGATCAGTGAAGTTGCATTCTCTGATTTTTTTTGTTATTCTGATTGGTATAGAAATAATGTTTATATAATCACTTCATTCGGTCGGAATAAAAATAAATTCTTATTCCTTCCTCATTCGTAATTATGAATACCTTATTAAAAAACTTTCTATCGATAATCCTGATTTTTATAGCCCTGGGAGGGATTTTTAGTATTATCTCTGTTCCTGTTGAAGAAACGCCGGAAATATCAATGACAAAACTGGTGGAGGAAATAAACCAGGATAAGATTAAAAAAATCACCATTGAAGGCGAAGATCTTTTTATCGTTTATCAAAACGAAGAAAAAGCTGTTTCTAAAAAAGAAGTAAGCGTCACCCTGGCTGAGTCTTTAACAGACTACGGAGTCAATAAAGAAAAACTTGCCGGAATTGAAATCGATATCCAAAAAGTAAAGGAAAGCGTTTGGTCCTGGTTGATGCCTATTTTAGTATTCGGCATACTGCCATTAGTTCTTTTTGGCGCGTTTTTCTGGATGATTTTCCGCCAAGCAAAAGGCGGAGCAATGCAAACCTTTGATTTTACTAAATCCAAGGCCAGGCTTTTTGGAGCTGAAGGCCATCCAAAGGATAAAATCAGTTTTAAAGATGTTGCCGGGTTGCACGAAGCAAAAGAGGAGCTGGAAGAAATCGTTGACTTTTTGAAATTCCCAAAGAAATATCTCCAGATAGGAGCAAAAATTCCCCGAGGAGTATTGCTCCTGGGAGTAGCTGGTGTTGGAAAAACTTTATTAGCAAGAGCGGTGGCTGGAGAAGCAAATGTCCCTTTCTTCTCAATTTCCGGATCGGAGTTTGTAGAAATGTTTGTCGGAGTAGGATCAGCAAGAGTCAGAGATTTATTCACAACAGCAAAAAAACACTCTCCTTCAATAATCTTTATTGATGAATTAGATGCAATCGGCAGGCACAGAGGAGCCGGTATCGGCGGTGGCCATGATGAAAGAGAACAAACCTTAAACCAAATTCTAGTTGAAATGGATGGGTTTGATAGAGAGAATAATGTTATCGTGGTAGCAGCAACTAACAGAGGCGATATCTTAGATCCTGCTCTTTTAAGACCAGGCAGATTCGACAGGAAAATTGTCTTAGACCCGCCGGATATAAACGACAGAGAAGAGGTTTTAAAAATCCATTGCAGAAACAAACCATTGGCAGCTGATGTTAATTTAAGAGAAATTGCCGAAAGGACACCAGGATTTTCCGGAGCAGACTTGGCTAACGTTGCCAATGAAGCCGCTCTTTTAACTGCGAGGAGGAATAAAACCCAGATTTATCAAAAAGAGTTTTTAGAAGCGATTGAAAAGGTTTTACTGGGTCCTGAAAGAAAAAGTCATATCTTGTCGAAGAAAGAAAAAGAGATTGCCGCTTTCCACGAAGCTGGCCACGCTTTGGTTTCCGCTTCTTTGCCGGGAACGGAACCGATAAGAAAGATTTCAATCATTGCCAGAGGAATGGCAGCCGGCTATACTCTGCAGATGCCGACTGAAGCAAAGAATATAAAAGGAAAGACAGAGTTCTTATCAGAGTTAGCAACCCTGCTCGGAGGATATTGCGCAGAAAAGATCATATTTAAAGAAGTAACAACTGGCGCTAGCAACGACTTGATGAGAGTTTCTGACTTAGCCAGAAAGTTGGTCAAAGAATACGGCATGTCTTCTTTGGGTCCGATTTCTTTTGGTGAAAAAGATGATTTAGTCTTCTTAGGGAAAGAAATATCTGAGCAAAGGAATTATTCTGAAAAAGTAGCTGTTATGATCGATGGAGAAATTGAGAAGTTTGTGAAAAACGCTGAAAAGCAGGCAACTGATACTTTGAACAAAAAGAAGAATCTTCTTACTAAAATAGCAAGAAGATTAATTGAGAAAGAAATAATTGAAAGAGAGGAGTTTGAAAAAATAATGAAAACTGGCCAATAGAAAGCCGAGAAAATTATTGTTCTTTTAAATAATAAATAGTATAATTGAACCATAGAATATTGTTTATAAAAAATAATCAAAGGTTCGATTATGACAAGATTCAAAGATAGGGAAAAAGCTATAGAGCTAAGAAAACAGGAGATGAGCTATAGCCAAATTAAAAAGACCCTGAATATAAGTAAGAGTACTTTGAGTGATTGGCTTAAAAACTATCCTTTATCGGATAAAAGAATCAGAGAATTGCGTGACCACAATGAACAAAGGATAGAAAACTGTAGAGAAACGAAACGTAAAAAAAGAGAAGCAAGATTAAAAAATGTTTATGATATAGAAAAAAAGAATATTTTACCGCTGAATAAACGAGAACTTTTTATTGCCGGTTTAATGCTTTATTGGGGCGAAGGGACAAAGTGTAGAACAGATGGTTTGTCTATTTCTAATACAGATCCTTCCGTAATAAAGTTTTTTATTTACTGGACTCAAAAAAATTTTTCAGTACGAACAGAAAAAATGAAAGCTCATATACAACTCTACAGTGACATGAATATTAAAAGAGAGGTTGAATACTGGTCAAATATAACTAAAATTCCGATAAACCAATTTACAAAACCATATATTAAACAATCTTCATTTAAAAGAATAAACCATAAAGGAGGTTTTAGACACGGCACTTGTAACATTAGAATCAATAATGTTCTCCTTGGTGAAAAAATTATAATGGGATTAAAGGTAATAAGTGATTACTATAACGAGCGCCTGTAGTTCATCGGCAGAACAATTGTCTTATAAACAATAGGCAGATGGTTCGACTCCATCCAGGCGCACAAATGGGCACTTGGCGCAGTGGTAGCGCGCCATGTTGACATCATGGAGGTCACAGGTTCGATCCCTGTAGTGCCCACATTATGGAATTAAAAATAATTTATGAAGATGAAAACTTGCTGGTTGTAAACAAGCCAGCTGGTCTGAATGTTTATTCTGAAACAGAAAACACAGAAAAAACCCTGATAGACCGTCTTTTAGAAAGTTATCCTGAATTAAAGAATGTAGGTTCTCCCCCAAGATATGGAATAGCCCATCGATTAGACAAAGACACTTCAGGGTTAATCTTAGTAGCAAAAACTAATCAGGCCTTGTTTTTTTTGCAAAAACAGTTTAAAAATAGAACCATACAAAAGAAATATACCGCCCTGATAGTGGGAAACGTTAAAACTGAATCAGGGATAATAGAAACCCTGATTGGCAGATCACCGAAGGATGGAAAGAAACAAAAGATCTTTTTATTAGGAGAACCAGGATCAGAAGGAAAAAGGCAAGCGGTTACTGAATACAAAGTAGTTGAAAGGTTCGATGATTACACCCTTTTAGAGGTTATTCCAAAGACCGGTCGTAAGCACCAGATAAGATGCCACCTCAGCCATATCCATCACCCTATTGCTGGAGACAAGGTTTACGGATTTAAGAATCAGCCGAAACCAAAAGAATTAACCCGCCATTTCTTACACGCTTCTTATTTAAAAATACAGCTTCCAAATAACGAAACAAAAGAGTTTAAATCAGAATTACCAGAAGAACTTAAAAAAATAATAAACAGTCTTAAAATTTAAATCCATGTCAAAAAAAATAGATTCATTTAACCAGGCTCAATTAAAAAAAGACCTACCGGATATCCGTCCAGGAGATACTATTCGCGTCTACCAAAAAATGAAAGAAGGAGAGAAAGAAAGAATACAAGTTTTTGAAGGCTTAGTTATTGCTAAAAAACACGGTAAAGGAATTTCTACTAACATCACTGTGAGGAAGGTGCTTTCAGGAATAGGAGTAGAAAGAATTTTTCCTATCCATTCCCCTTCTATCGAAAAAATAGAAGTCATCAGGAGAGGAAAGGTAAAAAAGGCAAAACTTTATTATTTGAGAACTGCCAAGGGTAAAAAATCTAAAATAAAAAGAGAAGAATTTGCCCAGGCAATTGCCAAACCAGCTGAAGAAGAAGTTTCCCCCGTTTTTGAGAACATTGAACCAAAACAATAAATACGGGCCCACACAAGCGCGAGTGGTGAAATGGCATACACGCCAGCCCAAGGAGCTGGTGCCGCAAGGCATGGAGGTTCAACTCCTCTCTCGCGCACCATAACGGGCGACTAGCTCAATGGCAGAGCATCGCATTTACATTGCGGAGGTTATAGGTTCAAATCCTATGTCGCCCACAAAATAGTATTTGCCGCGGTAGCTCAGTGGTAGAGCATTGCTCTGAAAAAGCAGGGGTGGAAGGTCCGATTCCTTTCCGCGGCACAAGGTAAGGAATTACCGTATAAGCGGGAGTAGTTCAGCAGTAGAATGCTTCCTTGCCAAGGAAGAGATCGCGGGTGCGAATCCCGTCTCCCGCTCTTGACATTAGTCCTAAAACCTGATATCATATATGATATATAAAGATACCCTGAAAAGGGGGTTTTTATTATAAAATTATGGAAAACGTATTGAAAAATAACGCTTTCAGAGTAAAAAACAACTTAACTAGACTGATAATAATAAGTATCTTGGTTGTTGGCGGATTGAATATTGTCCTTCCTAAAACCAGTGAGGCGGATTTTATACTTGATAACTATGCCTATCTTACCGACTTGTCGATAACCCAAGACAATACTATTTTATCAAAGTCTAGTTCTCCAGAAACTTTTCAAGTAAATAAGAAAATAAGGATGACAATTACTGCCTATTCCAGCACGCCGGAACAAACAGATAGCACCCCCTTTATAACTGCCTCGGGTAGCACGGTAAGAGACGGAATTGTAGCTAATAATCTTTTATCATTCGGAACCAAAGTCAGAATGCCAGAACTATATGGCGATAAAGTTTTCGTCGTAGAAGATAGGATGCATTCAAAGAAAGGCAACTATCACTTAGATATCTGGTTCTCAGATACCGAACAAGCAAGAGAATTTGGTTCAGAAACGATTTACGTAGAGATATTGGAAAACTAGAATAACAAATACAAAAGCCCCCGCATCTCGGGGGCTTTTATTTTCATTATTCTACTCCTAAAGATTTTAAAAAATACATTAATAATATCCCTAAAAATATGGATAGAAAGTTTGTAATGAACTTTCTAATGTTTGTTTCCTTCCTAATCTCTGGTATCAAATCAGTTGCAGCAATATAGATAAATCCTCCAGCGGCAAAAGCTAACAAAAACTTTGAAGCAACTTCCGTAAAAGAAAGAAGGTAGAAGCCAAATACTCCACCCAAAATCGCCGTTAGTGCTGTCAAAAAGTTAAAAACAAGGGCTTTCTTTCTACTAAACCCGCCATATATCAAAACCCCAAAATCACCGATCTCCTGCGGTATTTCGTGCAAAAATATAGCGAAGGTTGAAGCAATTCCTAAACCTGGGCTGGCGATGAAACCAGCAGCCATTATTATTCCATCAATAAAGTTATGTATCCCGTCACCTATCAGATTCATATAAGCAAAAGCGTGAATCGGACAATGGTCTTCGTGGCAATGTCGCCAATGAATAATCTTTTCAATTATCAGAAACAGAAAGAAACCCGCTAAGGTATATAAAAAAACATCTCCGTTTTCAAACTTTTCTACAGCCTCTGGCAGAAGATGTAAAAAAGCTCCGCCCATCAACCCGCCGACAGATAAAGACACAAGAAAAAACAATGTCTTATTAAGAATTCTTTCTTTTAAAGACAGCGTGAAAATCCCGATAAAAGAAGCCAGACTTACTAAAAATGTGCTTATGATTATTGATAATAGAATAGCCATGTTTTAAGTTGTGCCCAGGGCGGGATTCGAACCCGCATGAGCTTTCGCTCAAAGGATTTTAAGTCCTTCGTGTAAGCCGTTCCACCACCTGGGCAAGCAAATATTTTATGAGGCCAGGGCGGGAATTGCACCCACGTATAAGGGTTTTGCAGACCCTTGCCTTGCTGCTTGGCTACCTGGCCGTTACTTTTTATACTATCAACTTTTCTTTATTTTTCAATCGTTTTCCTCTTGTTTGATATTACTTAGAATTCCTTCTATTTTTGCCGCCTCCACTGTTTGTTTTTCTTCAACAAATCTTATCCTAGGTATAGGCCTCATCTTGAGGCGTTTATTCAAGATCTTTTGCAGTTCGTAAACTATCTTGTTTAAAATTTCCAAGATCCGTTTGGTTTTATCTGATGGCAAAACAGCAACGTATACCTTTGCATCAATTAAATTAGCCGATGTTTCTACTCGAGTGAGAGTCGCTAAAACATCAATCGGCAACTCAACCTCTTTTAAAATAATCATTCCCAGTTCTTTGTGAATCAAGGAATTTACTTTTTCAATTCTTTTTGGCATTTAATCAAGTTTAATTACAACTCTCCTTTTCTTCTCTCTTCTATATAGAAAACCAAAATATCCCCTTCCTGAATCTTGGTATTTCCTTCAAACAATATTCCGCATTCATCTCCTTTGATTAGTTTTTCTACGTCTTTTTTATTCCGCTGGAGATTGATGATTTTTCCTTCTCCTACTTTTTCTTTTTCACGGAATACTTCAATCTTAAGGCCTTTTCTTAATTCACCTTCAGTTACCTTCCCTCCGACAATTTGGCGGTTTTTCTCCCCCCAAAAAACTACTAATGTTCTTACTTTTCCAATATCTTGACGAACAACTTCCGGTTCGAGAGATTTCTCCATTGTCTGCCTGACTTCTTGGACTAAGTCATAAATAACATCAAATGTTTTTATTCTTACTCTTTTTTCTCTAACTCTTTTAAGTCCTTCTAGAACAGACGGACTGACTTTAACCCTGAAACCAATAATCTGACCGTTTGACATTTCAGCTAGCTTTACATCCGAACCGTTAACATCTCCATTTTCTCCCTTTAAAATTCTCAAAATAACTTTATCCTGAGGAAGGTTTTTCAAAACATCTACGATTGCTTCTAAAGAACCGGAAACGTCTGCTTTTAAAATTATATTCAAAACCTTCTGGCCAGGTTCGACAGCGATGACTGGGGGGACAATTTCTTTTTTTTCCTCCATTTTTTCTACGTTAGCTTGGGCCTCTTCAACTGTTAAGTATTGTTTGAACTTTTCTCCTACGCCTGGACAACTTTCACAACCCAAAATAATAACCGGCTGTGAAGGATAAGCTTTTTCAATGGATTCGCCAAGGAAATCTTCTAAGTTTTTGACTTTCGCAACAATCGAAGAAGTACCAATAATGTCCTTCTTATTTAAAATACCATTAGTAACAATCAAGGTGGCGACAGGACCCTTGAATCTATCCAAGTACGATTCAATCACAACTCCTTCTGCTGAAGATTTTGTATCTACTTTTAAATCCGCCATTTCAGCAACTAATAAAATCAGCTCTAAAAGATCATTTATGCCTTGCTTGGCCTTAGCGGATACTTCTATAGAAGGAATCTTTCCTCCCATAGACTCTACTATGACATCAATTTTTGAGAGTTCTCTCTTTATCTTTTCCGGATCAGCGGTTGGCTTATCCATCTTATTCAAAACCACGATCATTGGAATTTCCGCTTTTTTGATGACTGTTATCGCTTCCTTTGTCTGGGGCTGGACAGCATCGGCTGCATCGATTACTAGAATCGCAATATCAGCTATGCTGGCTCCTCTCGCCCTTATAGCTGAAAATGCTTCATGGCCGGGAGTGTCAATGAAGGTAATCTTTTTCCCGTTGTATTCGACTTCATAAGCGCCGACATGCTGGGTTATGCCGCCTGACTCTTTTGCGGTAATTTTAAAATCCTTAATCGCTTCTAAAAGCGAAGATTTGCCATGGTCGACATGGCCCAAGACAACAACAACAGGAGGGCGTAATGACAAGTTTTGTTTTTCTTTTTTAACCATAAGCTAACTATAATTTGAGATTCATTGCTTTTTCTATCGCTTCTTTTTCTTCATCAGAAAGAGAATGATCCGATTGGCCGTTCTTTACGGCTTTACCGTAAACTCTGTTCCCCTCTTTTATGAAAAGACTGGAAATCACAAACCCATTATTCTGGTTATCAAGCAAAGCAATAGCAAAGCTTTGATTGCCACCCATATCTGAAAAAGGATTGAATCTTACCATACCTATTTTCTTGAAGGTTTTCTCAGAGATATTTTCTAACTTTTTAATTCTTTCTAATACTTCTTTCAGATCTGAATCTTGTTCTTTTGTTTTTTTGATTTGATTAAGAAGGACATCCTCTAGGTTTTTAACCTTTTTTCCTTCAAATAGCAGTCTGATTTTTCTTTTTGAGCTAAACAAACTAAAAATCAGAAAAAGATTTAAGACAGCAAATAGGCCTGATATTGCCAATAAAGAGATAAAAATAAGATTATCCATGATAAAAACATCTTAACTCAAATTACCCCTAAACTCAAGGAGAACTATTGCGGTACCTTTTGGTTAAAATCCGAACTTTTTTTGACGAAAATCCTGATTTTGAATTCTGAAATCCAATCGCTCGGGCGGGCAAAAAGGAAGGGGGTTGGGGGGAAGGAATTTTTGCCCGCCCTCGCTTTCCGATTCCAATTTTTTTCCGCCGCCGCCGAATTTCGTGCCAGTGAAACTGGCGCGCCGCCTCTAAATTTTACCAAAAATACCTAAAACTTTTTCATCAATCGTTGTCGCTTTGCCCCATAAATCTTTCCTCATCACCGCCGCAGATTTTATGTAATTTTCGTAAGTATAATTTTTGGTAAATTCTGACATTGATTTTATCACTTCGTCATTTGCAAATAAAATAGCGTTGAGCATTTCTGTTTTCAATTCCTCTTTTACATCTTCTACATTTTCAAAATCGGGCCTAAACTCTTTAACTTTTGATAACCCTCTTTTGGGGTCAAGAACGGTTAGCATTTGTATCAAAATTGCACCGTACCTTTTACGCTTTAATTCGTGAATATCGGTTTGCAATTCTTTTCTATGTTGAAAACGATTTTGAAAATACGCACCAAAGAAACCGCCGCCTAACGCAGTAAGTAAAATTAAAATAACTTGTACTGAAAAATTATCCATATAATTTATTCAACAACATCTGTATATCTAAAATTATCTGCCGTTAATTCTGTTTTTCCTAACAAATCTTTTCGCATTTCAAAAACAATATTGCCGACGGCTTTCTTGCCTTTATCGTGCTCTGGTTCTTTACCTCTTGAATCAATAACAAGTTGCACCATTTCGTTTATCGCCTTAACAACACCGTCTGAACAATAAAGCCATGATTTATATTGTTCTTCAAAAAATTTTCTTTTTGTTTCGCCTGATGTTGTCTTTCCGACAAAACCCTGTAAAAGAATAAGTAAATTTGAATATTTTTCTTCTTTGAATTTTAAAATGGCCTCATTCTTTTTCGATTTTATGGCGAAAAAATAAGTTAGGTACGAACTTATCACGGCAACGATTATTGGAACTAGTATGAGTAAAATTGTTGTTGCGTTCATAAAGCTATGATAAATCTTTATTTAAAGGTCTTCTTCAAAAGGAAATGTATGCCCGTATTCTTTTTTAAAAAAAGCAAACTTTGGGTGCATGTGATATTTTTGAGCCAAAATTGAGTAAAGATAAATACTTGGTTCAACGAGAGCCAATAAACCGAAGGGTGCAATTAGCGAGATAATTGCCAAAATTATTGCACCCTTGAAAAATAGAAAAATTGCCGCACCTATTCCAACCAAATACAGAACCCAGCTATGCAAAATAGTTAGATATAATTTGTAAACAAAATTTTTCTTGTAAAAATACCAATTCCAAATACCAACAATAATATTTGCAACAAGAGGAATACCGATAATTTCTTTCCACGGAAGTGGGTTAAAAATTGAATAAATCGCAGTAATAACAAAAGCATAGAGCATTACATTGCCGGGAAGTTGATACCATAATTCAACCTCCTGTTTTTCTTGTGGAGTTAAGTAAAGATTATTTAGCGAATAAACTTTTGCGTTAGCACGATTGCTAGCTATTTGTTCTATATCTTGTTGTGTTAATTTTTGATCGCTCATATTTATTTATCCTCAATAGTAAATGACCCGCCACTTATATGTTTGCCTATCTCTGTAATTTTATAAAAATTAGATACAACAATATAACCCAAGAAAACAAAAATTAGCGATTTAAGAATTATGATACTAGAAAATCCGCTGGCCAATTCTTTCAACGACCAAAAACCGCTAACGAAAACAACATAGCTTCCAAATGCCCAAGGTATCAAGCCGCCAAATGCCAAAAACATTGCTAAAAAACTCTTTTTCTTTTTTACGCCATTAGTTAATTCGTTGATGATATAACCCATAATCGCCGCAGCGGATAAAATACAGCCGATTAAAAGCAATAAATAATCAGCTTGATTGCCAATACGAATTAACTGAACTATGGAATAGATAAAAACAAGGATTAAAGCGGTAACTGCTTTTCCTGCTAGAGTTACAAATTCTCTTTGTAACTGGGACACTGTAATTGTGGGCTTTTCTTGATTTTCCATATTATTTTATTAATTCCTCAATCGAAACGCCAAGGGCTTTCGCCACTTTTTTAAGCGTGTCTAATGTGGGATTCTGGTTTTCTCCAGATTCCATTTTAATAAGTGTATTATTGGCGACATCAGCTAATCTCGCCAGTTTCTCTTGCGAAAGCCCTTTGGCCTCCCTTAATTTCTTTATGTTGTTTGCTAAATTTTGATTGTTTGACATATACTCAATAAAAGATTAACATTATAGTGGAGTATCCATTTATCTATTACTACTATGATGTTACACCAAAATTGCAAACAAATCAAATTTTCTTGGCGGCGCATTTCGCAAAGCGAAATACGAAATTCGGCGGCGGCGGAAAAAAATTGGAATCGGAAAGCGAGGGCGGGCAAAAATTCCTTCCCCCCAACCCCCTTCCTTTTTGCCCGCCCGAGCGATTGGATTTCAGAATTCAAAATCAGGATTTTCGTCAAAAAAAGTTCGGATTTTAACCAAAAGGTACCGCCAATTTTCAAAATTAGGATTTTGGGCGATTGTTGCCTCGCCCCGCCAGAGGCGGGGCTCGGCTTCGGCAAGTATTTTGAAGGGATTTTTGAAATCCAAAAACAATTTCTGCCCGCTCAAACGGAAGTTCGAACCAATCTTTTTTTCTTTCGCCAAGGGCGAAAGGCAAAGCGATAATTTAATTTTGACTGCCCAAACAATATGACAAACGAAAATAATCAAACCAAAAAGTTTTTCATCTACGCCCGCAAGTCAACGGACAGCGAAGACAGGCAGATTCGCAGTATTGCCGACCAATTAGCCGAATTGCGAGAGCTTGCTAAAAAGGAAAACATTGATGTTGTTGACACTTTGGTAGAAAAGCAAACCGCCAAAAAACCCGGGCGACCTGTCTTCGCTGAAATGTTAAAGCGAATTGAAGCGGGCGAAGCAGAGGGAATTTTAGCGTGGCACCCCGACCGATTGGCCAGAAATTCCGTTGACGGCGGGCAAATCATTTACTTGGTAGATACTGGAATAATCAAAGAGCTAAAATTCCCGACTTTTTGGTTTGACCCGACACCGCAAGGTAAATTTATGCTTTCAATCGCTTTTGGGCAGTCAAAATATTACATTGATAATCTTTCGGAAAATATAAAGCGAGGTCATCGCCAAAAACTGAAAAACGGACTTTGGCCTCAAATGGCCCCGCTCGGTTATTTGAATAATAAAGAAACAAAACAGATTTATGTTGATAAAGAAAAATCGCCACTTATCAAAAAGGCATTTGAGGCCTACGCAAGCGGAAAATATACCTTGAAAGAAATCAGAAAGATTATCAATGAGCTCGGCTTGAAAGGGCGGCGAGGTTCGTTGCTTTCTGTTTCAAATTTTCAGTATCTTTTGCGAAATCCTTTCTACTACGGATTGATAAGGTATAACGGCGAATATTTTGAAGGAAAGCACGAACCGATTATTGCAAAGAAACTTTTTGACCAAGTGCAAGAAGTGATGAAGCAAAAGAGCAAACCGCAAAAGCAAGATGAGATGAAATTTTTTCTTTATCGCGGATTTTTCAAATGTGGCGAGTGTGGATTTACCATAACCGCCGATAAAAAGATAAAGCCAAGTGGCAAATCATACACTTATTACTATTGCACAAAGAAAAATCCTAATCATGTTTGCTCGCAAAATGTTTTTACGAGGGAAGAAAAAATTTCATCTCAAATCAACGAAACAATACAAAAAGTTTCTTTGCCCGATGATTGGGCTGGTAAAATGCTGAATGAATTGGAAAAAGAGAAAAACGAGATAGCCCAATCATCGCGCTTTTTTGCTCAAAAAATTCAAGCCGAGATAAAAGCGATTGACGAGAAGTTGGAAAAACTAATGAACGCTTATCTTGAAAACGCCCTGAACCTTGCCGAATACCGAGAAGTCAAAAACAAACTCGTCAATCAAAAACAGCTTTTGAAAGACAAGTTGAACGCTTTTGAGCAAAAAAGCAATAATCGGTTCGAACTCGTCGCCAAGTTCATAAATACCATAAAACAAGCCGAAATTATCGCTTTGCAAGAAAATCCCGAACAGGGTCGGGATTTTCTAAAAAAGATTGGTTCGAACTTCCGTTTGAGCGGGCAGAAATTGTTTTTGGATTTCAAAAATCCCTTCAAAATACTTGCCGAAGCCGAGCCCCGCCTCTGGCGGGGCGAGGCAACAATCGCCCAAAATCCTAATTTTGAAAATTGGCGGAGGATGCAGGATTCGAACCTGCAAGGGATTGCTCCCACTGGTTTTCGAAACCAGCGCATTGCCATTCTGCCAACCCTCCTAAAAATGCGGCTCTGGGAGCCGCATCCATCAAAACATTAAAATATTTTATGCTGTCTTTTTTCTTGCTATAACTTTATACCAATCATTAAAATCATAAATATCGTGAATGATTATCCCGGAAATCAATCCCCAGAGGAAATTCGGCAATTCAGACTTCCAGCCACCTATTAAAAAAAAGACAATAACCAAAACTCCAACTATCCAATGATGTAAATGAAATTTCCAACTTTTAAAATCTACATACATAAATTTTAAAGGTCCGTTTTCTATGTGTTTTTTGTAGAAATACTTCATTCCCAGATAACCGATAATCACACCCAAAGAAAACAAAAATGAAGCATAAATAGAAACAACTAGAATTGCAGCTGAAAACAGTTTTTTTCTTTTTGTTCTTTTATATGGCATATTATGTTATATTATACCATCATTTGGCAGAAAATCTATAGTGCCCTCGAGAGGAATCGAACCTCTATTTAAGGTTTAGGAAACCCTTGTCCTGTCCGTTGAACGACGAGGGCGTAATCTGAATACTCTATAAAACTATACTAACATAAAATTGTCTAAGTGTGATATAATGGAACCAACATGTCAAAGCAATTATCAATTATAAAAATAGCAAAAAAAACTTGTCCGGCGGTAATAACTATTGTCGTTTCAAAAGATCTACCGAAAATAGAGGGTTTTTATATGTTCCCTTTCGGCGGAAAGGATTATATGATGCCGAAAATGGACCAGATAGGCGATAACGAAAAAACTCAGATTGGAGGTGGCTCTGGTTTTATTATTTCCAAAGACGGCTATATCTTAACTTCAAACCACGTGGTATCAGAAATAACAGCTGACTACACAATTATCTTAGAACCGAAAAAGAAATATCCAGCTAAGGTTTTGGCAAGAAACCCGATAAACGATGTTGCTGTTCTTAAAATAGACGCTAAAGACCTGCCATATTTAGAACTAGCTGATTCAAATAAAATCGAACTTGGCGAAGAGGTGGTGGCAATTGGAAATGCTTTAGGCGAGTTTCATGATACCCTTAGCGCCGGAATTGTCTCCGGCCTTTCGCGTTATATCACCGCTGTCCACGGATTAAGCCAGCAAACCGAAAATCTAAGGGGCTTGATCCAAACTGATGCTGCTATCAACCCGGGAAACTCCGGAGGACCATTGGTAAATAGACAGGCAAAAGTAATCGGTATTAATACTGCAATGATTATGGGCGCCCAAAACATTGGTTTCGCAATTCCTATAAACTACGCTAAAAAAGATTTCGAAGAAGTTAAAAAGTACGGAAAAATAATTGTCCCTTTCTTAGGCGTGAAATATGTCATAATTTCAAAAGAAATGGCTAAGGTTAATAAGCTGCCGGTTGATGACGGAGCGCTGGTTGTCAGAGAAACATTAGGAGAATCACCAGTCATTAAAGATTCACCTGCCGAAAAAGCCGGAGTGAAGGAGTTTGATATAATCCTAGAATGCCAAGAAGAAAAAATAACTCTTAAAAATCCCCTAGCAAACATTTTACAGAAGCATAAAATTGGAGAAAAGATTCCTCTGAAAGTCTTAAGAGAAGGAAAAGAAATAATGCTAGAAGCTGTATTGAAAGAAAAAGAATAAAGAAACTATAAAAACAGCCTTTCAGGGCTGTTTTTTAATGGGTGGCTAGTCGGATTCGAACCGGCGATGACTCCTCCACAGGGAGTTGTGTTACCACTACACCATAGCCACCATGCATTGCCCTCACGAGGAATCGAACCTCGATTTTAGGTTTAGAAAACCCATGTTCTGTCCGTTGAACTATGAGGGCATAGCTGAATTAAATTTTATCATAAAATTTTCCTTTTGACAATAAGGAATTTTAGAGTTATAATCTAATATAATTTTGTTTTATATTTTAATATTTTGAACCTTGCGCTCTGACCTCAAAAATATTATAATGTAATAATGAAACTATGTAAATATTGTAATAAGTATTATCCTGAATCTGACTTTGGTGTAGCTGGCACGGTGGGCAACAAAGTTTATAGACGTTTAAAATGTCGAAATTGTTTCAACAACGCTAAAAAATTACTGAGAGAAAAGTATCAAAGAATACTGAATAACTATAAAGAAAATTACGGATGCTATAAATGCAGAACGAAAGATTATAGGGTGTTAGAATTTCACCACCTTAAAGATAAAGAATTCACCATAGGTTATGCGTCTTATAATCATTTGGGAATTGACCGAGTTATGAAAGAGTTAAAAAAATGTGCTGTTGTTTGCGCAAATTGTCATAGAATAATACATTATAAACAGGCTTGGAGGCGCAGGGGCTAATTTATTTTCGGGGTATGGTGCAACGGTAGCACGAACGCTTTGGGAGCGTTTGATCTCGGTTCGAATCCGAGTACCCCGACCAATTCAAGGAACTGTGAAACATAATAAATTTTAAAAAAATACACGTTCCAGTAACGTAAAATCCAGATAAATCTGCAGGTTGCGGGTATCGTATATCGGTATTACCTCAGCTTTCCAAGCTGATGAGAGGGGTTCGACTCCCCTTACCCGCTTAATAATAAAAGCGCCAATCTGGCGCTTTTATGTTAATTTATAATCAGAAATTATCTTGCGTACTCCACCACTCTGTTTTCTCTGATTACAACTACTCTTATTTCGCCAGGATACTTTAGTTCTTCTTCAATTTTATCAGCAATCTGACGGGCTAATTTTTGAATACCCAAATCATCTACTTTATCCGATTTAACAAAAACCCTTATCTCTCTGCCTGCTTGAATCGCGTATGCTCTTTCAACGCCTGGTAATTTTGCGGCAATATCTTCTAGTGATTTTAATCTCTGAAGATAATTTTCTAATGTATCTTTTCTTGCACCAGGTCTTGCGCCAGAAATAGCATCAGCTACCTTAACTATTATCGCTTCAGTAGATTCAACTGGATGCTCTTCGTGATGAGCCTGCATTGCTTTTACTATATCCTCGCTTTCTCCGAATTTCTGAAGGATCTTAATCCCGATATCAACGTGAGACCCCTGGATCTGATGGTCGACTGCCTTACCTATATCGTGCAAAAGACCAGCTCTTTTTGCTATCTGGCTATTTGCTCCTATTTCATCAGCAATTGCTTCTGCCAGAAAAGCTACTTCCATTGAATGGATTAGAACATTCTGGCCATAGCTTGTGCGATAGCATAATCTTCCCAACAGCTGTATAAGTTTGTCGTCAATTCCAACAACCCCTATCTCATAGACTGCTTTTTCTCCTGCCTCTCTTACTTTGTTAGCGATTTCGGTTTTCGCTTCTTCTACTTTCTCTTCAATTTTTGCTGGCTGGATTCTTCCGTCTTGGATCAATTTATCAAGGGCTAACTTGGCAATTTGCCGACGGATAGGGTTAAAGCTGGAGATAACAACTGATTCCGGCGTTTCATCAACTATTAACTCGACACCAGTTAACTTTTCAAAAGCCCTGATATTCCTCCCTTCTTTTCCGATAATCCTTCCTTTAATATCTTCGTTCTTCAGTATAATAGTAGTGGTAGTTAATTCTTGAGATTGGGATACAGCGCACTTTTGGATTGCTAAGGCTAGAATTTCTTTTGCTCTTGCCTCAATTCTCTCAGTTCCTTTTTCCTCTAATTTCTTAATCTTCTCCAATATTTCTTTCTGATATTCAACTTCAACCAAAGAAATCAGTTCTTTTTTTGCTTCTTCCCTGGATATATTCGCGACTTTTTCCAGTCTTTCTTCGGCCTCCTTTCTCAACTTATCTAACTCTTCCCTTATCTCTTTTAATTTCTCCACCTTCTGGCGGAACTCTTCTTCTTTCGCCTCCAAAAGAGAGATTTTCTTATCTAAAAGGCTTTCTCTTTCTAACAAGACTTGCTGGGTTTTCAAGAACTCCCGTCTGCGCTGGTCGACTTCGTCTTCGGTTTGATTAACAATCCTAGCTGCTTTTTCCTGAGCTTCTTTAAGAATAGTGGTACTTTCTATCTTTACCTGCTCTATTTTCTTATGAAGCCTTGCCTCTATTGTTCCGGCTCTTTTTTTAACAATCGACTGGCGAGCCCAATAACCCAAAAAACATCCCACTCCTATAGAGACAAATATGATTACGATCAAAACAAGTAAATCCATGTTATTTTATGATTTTTAATTAATAATTTTTAAATAAAACAACTCACCCAATGCGGTGAGCTTTTTTTCTTGGTTTCAAACTTAAATTATTAGCTTCTATTTCGTCCCTATAACGTCATCAATCAAGCCGTACTGCTTAGCTTCTTCAGCTGTTAAATAAAAGTCTCTATCGGTATCTTTTTCTATCTTTTCTAATGGCTGGCCGGTGTGAAAGGCCAAAATCTTCTTGAGACTTTCTTTTAACTTAACAATCTGTTTAGCAGTAATTTCGATCTCAATCGCTTGTCCGGTCACTCCGCCTGCTACTTGATGCAATAAAATCTCGGCGTTTGGAAGAGCAAATCTTTTCCCTTTTGTTCCTGATGCAAGGAGGATTGCTGCCATTGAACCTGTCAAACCGACACAAATAGTAGAAACAGGGCATTTAACATACTGCATTGTATCGTAAATGGCCAACCCTGCTGTCACAGAACCTCCTGGACTATTTATGTATAGTTTGATGTCTCTTTTCGGATCTTTGGAGGTCAGATATAGTATCTGAGCGATAACCAAATTTGCGGTTATGTCGGTGATCGGACCTACAAGAAAAATAATCCGCTCTTCTAAAAGCCGAGAAAATATGTCATAAACGCGCTCACCGCGTTGTGATTTTTCTATAATAGTTGGAACTATTGGCATTCTAATTTTTCAAAAACTTTTTCGCTGTATATTACTTCTTTAATATACTCTTTTAACTCATTAATGTCAATTTTCTTTACGACATCGATGGAGTAGTTTTTCATCATTTTATTGGCTTCTTCTTCGATTTCTTTTTCCTCAACCAAGATGTTCTCTTTTTTTCCAATCTCTCTTAGGATTAAAAAATTCTTAACTTTTTTTTCAGCCTCTTTCAAAAAAGAATTCTTCAGGGTTTGTTCGTCGTCTTTTATCGAAGCTAAATACTCCTTAAAAGTAATTTTAAAATTTTGAGTTATTTTTTCTTGAAAATTATTGAATATTCTTTCTTTCTCAGATTCAACTAAAACTTCAGGGATTTCAACTTCCGATTTATCAGCTATCCTTTCTAATATTTCGCTCCTTTTTCTCTGTTTTTCCTGGACCTCTTTTTCCATCGCTATCCCTTCTTTAACGTTTTTCCTCAACGAATCGAGATTGTCAAATTTACCTATGCTCTTAGCAAAGTCATCATTAAGCTCAGGAAGCTCCACCTTCTGAACTGTTATCAGTTTCACTTTGAAATTAACCTCTTTCCCGCTAAGATCTTTTTGAGGAGAATCTTTGGGAAAAACTAAAGAAAACTCTTTTTCTTCTCCTGCCTTCATGCCAACAATATTTTTTTCAAAACCATGAATAAGCCTGCCTTCGCCTAAGATGAATTCGTCTTTTATCTTTCCTTGATTTTCGGAAGAAGAGAACTGTTTTATCTGCGGACTTTCGTATTCAATCTGGACAAAATCTTTTTCTTGGGCCGGACTGTCCAATTGAGAAAATTTCGCTCTTGATTTCCTTATATATTCTAAAGAATCGTCAATTTCTTCCTGGCTGACAGATATCTCTTTTTTCTTTATTTGAGAAGCAATCTTCCTATAGTCCGCTAATTTGATATCCGGCAGAATTGTTGTCTTTATCTTGAAAGAAAACGGATTGCCTTTGGCAACCTTTAAAATCTGAACTTCTGGCTTTGAAATCGGTTCTATATTATTCTCCAAGACGAACTTAGAGTAGCTGTCTTTTACAGCCAGATCTCCTGCTTCCATTAATAAGTTTTCCTCTCCCACTTTTTCCTCGAGTATTTTTTTTGGCACCTGCCCTTGTCTAAAACCATCAACTTTGATATGCTCTTGCAAATGCAAAAGTGCGTGGTCGATATACCCGTTAAACTCTTCGGCTGAAATCTCAATTTCTATCTCGACTTGAGATTTTGGTAATTTTTTAAGAGAGGTTTTCATCAAGAAAAAAAGATTCGAATCAATTTTATATTAAAAACGCAACAATCAATAGGGCAACTATATTAATTACCTTTATCATCGGGTTAATAGCAGGTCCTGCTGTATCTTTATATGGATCACCGATAGTATCGCCGGTAACTGCTGCCTGATGAGCAAAAGAACCTTTACCGCCAAAGTTTCCTGCCTCAATATATTTTTTAGCGTTATCCCAAGCAGCACCACCGGTAGTCATTGAAATACCAACAAAAAGGCCGGTAACAATACACCCTATTAGAAGTCCGCCCAAAGCCTCTGGTCCTAGAATAAGACCTACTAAAATAGGAACGATAACTGGAATCAATGCGGGAATAATCATTTCTTTAATAGCTGCTTTTGTAACAATATCAACGCATTTACCGTATTCCGCTCGAGCTGTACCCTCCATCAATCCTTTTATCTCTCTAAATTGACGTCTGACTTCTTCAACCACTCCTATGGCCGCTTTACCGACTGAATTCATTAATAAAGAGGCGAATAAATAAGGTAATAAACCACCAATGAAAAGACCGACGATAACTTTTGGACTATCTAATAAAAACTTAACATCCTTACCAAGATCAATTAATTCTTGGGAATAAGCAGAGAAAAGTACTAAAGCAGCTAAACCAGCCGAGGCAATAGCGTACCCCTTGGTGACTGCTTTAGTGGTATTACCCACTGAATCTAATTCATCTGTTACCTCTCTTACATTTTCTGAAAGACCTGACATTTCAGCGATGCCACCAGCATTATCAGTAATGGGACCGTAAGCATCAACGGCAACAACAATGCCTGCCAACGAAATCATTGTTAAAACAGCCAAGGCCACACCATAAATACCCACTAACCAAAAACTGAAAAGTATTCCAGCTGATATCAAAAGAATTGGAAAAGCGGTAGATCTCATCCCAACGCTAAGGCCAGTAATAATGTTAGTTGCGTGACCCGTTTGAGAAGCAAAAGCAATACTTTTTACGGCGTTGTGTTTTTTTGAAGTATAGTAATCAGTAATAATAAACATCCCAGCAGCAATCACTAAACCTGTTAGAGAAGAAAAATATAATCTGTTAGAAAAAGCACTTTCACCAACTGTTAAACTTTTGATAATCGGATAGAAACCACCAGCTGCAATTACAGCCGTTACAGCTACGCCGTTGTAAAGAGCTCCCATAATGTTCTTTTTCTCTCCTAGTTTTACAAAAAAACTTCCAACTATTGAGGCCACCATCCCAACTGCGCACAACATTAATGGTAATAATACAAATTGAGGAGAGAGAGGAAATAACAAGGCTCCTAAAATCATTGTTGCTATAATCGTGACAACATATGTTTCAAAAATATCAGCTGCCATGCCCGCGCAATCTCCCACATTATCGCCAACTTGATCGGCAATAACAGCAGGATTGCGGGGATCATCTTCAGGAATTCCTTTTTCAACTTTTCCAACTAAATCTGCCCCAACATCGGCGGCTTTAGTATAAATTCCACCACCAATTCTAGCAAAAACTGAAATTAAACTTGCCCCAAAACCCAAAGCGATCAAGGCCTTTAAATCCCCGGTTATAAGATAGAATCCAGAAACTGCTAATAAACCGGAGCTAACAACCAGAAGACCTGTTGTTAATCCGCCAATAAACGAAAGATTAAAGGCTGTTTTTAATCCCTTTTTAGCTGCCTCAGCGACTTTAACATTTGTTTGAGTAGAAACTAGCATGCCGACAATACCAGAAAAGGCAGAAAGGAAAGCCCCAAGTAGAAAACCAATCCCGCTCACAAATCCTTTTCCAAAGTCATTCGCACCAAAACCATAAACTAACACAAAAACCATAAATAGAATGATAGCGACTATAGAAACCGCTTTATATTGTCTTTTTAAATAAGAAATGGCTCCTTCTTTTATGGCTTTGGAAATCTCTATCATCTTTCCTTCGCCAGAAGAAGACCCTTGAATTCTTTTGATTAAAAAAAGAACAAAACCAATAGTAAGCAATGATACTGAAATTGGTACTAAAATATTGTTCATAGTATATAAAAAATATTAATAATAATTAATATTAATTATTCTTTTTTCTCTTCGACTTTTGCTTCATCTTTTGATGAAGCTTTTTTGGTTTTTTTAACTTTTTTTGGTTTTCCTTTTTTCTCTTCGCTTTCTACAGGAGCTTTTTTATCGTCTGGCTCCGCCGAAGCGCCCTCTTTCTCGGTTCCTTCAACATCGGCTATTCCCTTGATATCAATTTTCCAACCGGTGAGATTAGCTGCTAGTCTTACGTTTCTTCCGTCTTTCCCGATTGCCAAGGATAACTGGTCCTCCGGCACGGAAACTTGAGCGGTATTCTTTTTATCAATCTTTACTTCTAAAATCTTAGCCGGAGCTAAAGCGTTGGCAATAAACTTTTCAGGATCGTCCTTCCATTCTACAACATCAATCTTTTCACCGCCTAATTCGTTAATCACTGCCATTATCCTTGTTCCCCTCTGACCGATACAGCTTCCAATAGGGTCGATCCCTTCTTCTGTTGAAAAGACAGCTACCTTTGTCCTGAAACCCGGCTCTCTGGCAATAGATTTTACTTCTACGGTTCCAGCTGTTATTTCTGGCACCTCTAGTTCAAAAAGTTTGGAAATCAGTTTCGGATAAGAACGCGACAAAATAACCATCGGCCCTTTCGGCGTTTCATCTACTTTTAAGATATAGAACTTAAGACGCTGGCCGGGCCTATAGAATTCACCTGGGATTTGTTCTTCTCTGTCTAAAACCCCTAAGGTTTTACCGATATCAACAAGGACAGTATGGCCTTCGATTCTTTGGACAACCCCTGAAGTAATTTCTCCTTCTTTAGATTTATATTCGCTGAGAACAGTCTCTTTTTCTACTTCTCTAATTTTCTGAAGAATAACCTGTTTTGCCGTTTGAGCGGCAATCCGGCCATAATCAGTTTTAGATTCTAGGGAAATTTCCAATTCTTCACCGACTTTTATACCAGGTTTGATTTTTTTTGCTTCATCAACCATCATATGCTTTTCTGGATTGAAAACCACTTTTTTCCCTTCCTCATGCTCGGCCGCTTCAACAAAGACAATTTCCTTCCTCTCTTTCAGTTTCTCTATTTCTTCTTCAGAATAGATCATCTCTTCATTAACTACTAATTTTACCTGCCAGAATTTCACATCGCCCGATACAGGATTAAATTTAGCCTTAATCTTCTGGCCCTTTTTCCCATAATCTTTTTTGTATGCAGTAGCAATTGCTGCTTCCAGCGTTTCTATAATTCTTTCGGGAGAAATACCTCTATCTTGAGCAATCTGGGCCAATGCCCTATGAAATGATTTTATGTCTATTTCCATAATTTTAATTTTAGAAAATATTAAATAAAATGCCCGTGGTCAGACGGACAGAACTTCAAATCTTCCAATACATCTATAGTTTAACAATCAAAAAACCTAATGTCAAGCTTTTGAGCTGATCTTTAATTTCATTGCTAAGAATGTTCCTGTAGCCACACCAATGGCGTATATGATTATGGCAACGATGCTCCGCTGACCGTCTAATTTTACAATGATGTTGTAAAGTACCAGCATGCTTACAATTACTGCCAGAAAAGAAGAGAACACTGACAAATACACTCTCTCCTTGGTCACGTATCTTATATTCAAAGTAAAAAAGACGTCTTGTAAAACTCCAGCTAAAAAATAAACGATGTAAAGCATTATCATAATTTTAAGTTAAGTGGACCCGGCGGGAATTGAACCCACGCCTCCGCAATGCGAATGCGGCGTTTTGCCGTTGAACTACGGGCCCTAAATCTTAATCTGACGGTTTTTTAACGATAACCTAACAATCTTCAGACAGCGGGTTAAGGCAAACACGGCTAAAACCTCTAAAGTAAGAACCGAAATATCGCGCAAGTCGCCGGACGGCCCGCCCTGGGCTAATTGGACATAATAGTCCTTCGATGCGAAATTAACAATATATAGAAGAGTAGTAAGTATTACCCAGGCATAAACAAAATATTCGCCCTGGCGTTCTATTTTCCTGCTGCCAAGCCATCTGACTAGTTCTTTATGGAATGAATATATCACTAAAATTCCCAGATAAAAGAAATTTATATGGGTTGGAAAGAACGTCCCGCGACTGAAAAATTCAATTACCGACATTATCATTGTAACTAAGGTTATAAAACCGCAGATATAATAAAGATTGCGATTAATAACCGTCTCTACATCCATTATTTTTTTCGCACTTGATTCTTTAATCATATGTTTATTTTATCACCTATTTATTGAAAAGGGAACTATAGGTCTTGACATACTTTTTTGGCTTTGCTATCATCAGTAATATACCTATACCATAGGTATGGGTAGTAACAAAAAAAAACTTATGACAAAACAAAAAGAAAAAGCACTAATAGGTTTCAAGAAAGCGAAAAGCCTGCTTTCTAAGATAACCAACATGTTAGAAAAGGATGAATACTGCATTAACATTATGCAGCAAAATCTAGCGGTAATAGGCCTCTTGAGATCTGCTCATGAAATGCTGATGGAAAACCATTTGAATACTTGCTTCAAGAAAGCAATGGAAACTAAAAATGAAAACAAGAAAAAACAGATGACTGAAGAAATTTTAAGAGTAACAAACTTATTTAATAAATAAATGGAGGATAACTGCTGTCAGACAAATAATAAAAAGGGATTGTTTAATGGCTTGATTTACGGCTTATTCCCCCACGCTTTTTGTATCGGGTTCATCGTCTTTTCCGTAATCGGGATAAGCACAGCTACCGCGTTCTTTAAAAAGTTTTTACTGATCCCGCATTTCTTCAGTTTCTTAGTAGGCATTTCTTTCCTCCTAGCTACGTTATCAGCTGTCATATATCTTAGGAAAAACAGATGTCTTTGTGTTGCAGGAATAAAGAATAAATGGAAATACTTAACCATCCTTTACGGCGTAACAATACTGACCAACTTGCTTATGTTTTCTGTGGTCTTCCCGGCTTTAGCGAATATAAACTCGCAAAACACAATAAGCCAGAATAATCTGTTATCCAGCTTATCTATAGAAGTACAAATACCCTGCTCAGGACATGCACCATTGATAATTGACGAGATTAAAAAAGACGATGGCGTAGGTTCCGTTTGGTTTAAAGCGCCCAATATTTTTGAAGTGAAATACAATCCGGAAAAGACTTCACCTGAAAGAATAGCTTCGTTAGAAATATTTAAAACATTTAAAATAATTGTACAATAAAAGGTCGGAAAATCAGCAATAATAGTTTAAAAACATTTATACAACAAAAACATGACAAACAAAAAAGAGGAACCATGCAAATGTGGAGAAGAATGCAAATGCGAATGCGGATGTGCAGAAGGAAAAAAATGCACTTGCGGACCTGATTGCGAATGTGGATGCGGATGCAAATAACAGCTTCTAAAAAGCCCCCTGATGGGGGCTTTTTGATTCTTACTTTTCCAGTATATATAGTTCTTCATCAATCGTTCTATCGAAGCAGACTCTTCCTTGGCCATGTTCCCAGTTTTGAGATTGGTCGAATTGATAATAAACTGGCGAGTAATCAGCAGATCCTTTTTCCTGGACTTTGTTAAATACGGCGCAAAGCTCAAACTCCAAAGTTCCTTTAACGTTGTACTCGTAAGAGGCTCCTGTCTGAGAATCAGTTGGAACAACGAATCCTGATATGGAATCATTCAGGTCAGCTAGCCTATCGGGCATTTTATCCTTTCGTTGCCAATAATTTACAATCTGTGACTGTATGTTTTGCAAATCAGCAATCTTTTGCTGGTCATACTGGACCAACCTTGCCGAACTTGGAGAACCGATTATAAAAAATGATCCAATAATCGCGACGAAAACCAGACCCCCTGAAACCCAAGCGAAATACTTACCAAGTTTTGATGGAATTTCTCTCCTTACATCGTCTAAATAATATCCAAAGACAAAACCAGCCACTAACAAAATCGAGAACGCCTTTAAAACAAATTTTGCAGTTGTCTCTCCGCCCAAAAGATTATTTATTACAGCTACCAAGTCTCCTATAACAACCAGGGCAGCGACGAAAAGAGTTAAATACAAAAGCCATTTTCTTATCTTAGATTCTCTTACAGCGGATTCTCTTTTGTAAATTTTGTTTAAATACCACGAAACAAAGATAAAAAGAGGAAAAACAACGAATAAAGACGAAACTGCGAAACGTATCATTCCTAAAGAATAGCCTGCGGAATAATATAGGTTAAAGTTGCCTGGAAAAAAATAATTTATAAATTGCCAAAGCAAAGTTATAAAAATAGTTGACGACCAATAAAGGGTGACTATTGCCAAAAGATGTAGAAATACATCCCTGGGTATATTTCTCTTTGAAACTGTTTGTGTGTTTTCCATAGTTTTAATATTAATTAATTATATCTATTTTAATTATACCACTATTTTAAAAAGTAAGTCGGGGACAGCAGGGTCGAACTGCTAATCTCCTCGTCCCGAACGAGGCGCCTTACCATTGGGCCAGTCCCCGAAATCTTGTTTTATGTCACCCAGTATTTCTGCTTTGTCATCTCGTCTCTTTTTGTCTCTATCTTCTCTCTTTCCTTTTTTGCCCCTTCAGCAGACTTTTTAAGTTCGTTATCAGATAGTTTGCCTAATCTCTCTGTCTCTTTTTTCAATAATTCTCTTTTATTCTTTTTCGGATCATTCAAAACAGTACTTAAAAGAGCGTCTAAAATCTGTCCTATCTTGGGCCCGGGTTTTATATCTAAAGCCTTCATCACATCATTACCGCTGAACTTCAGCATCTTTGCTGAAATCGGGTCTTGAGAAACTCTATCGACAACATATTTTAAATGCCTTAACTTATATGGTTCGGCTTTCGGAACGCCAGAACCAATCCTATCTGCCATTCTTACCTGTAAGAGTTCCTCCATGTTTTCCGGCCCGACATTTCTCACCAACCTTCTGACTGAAGCGTCTTTAACCTCTCCAGCATTATAATAAAAAAGATGGTAATGAACTAAATTCACTATTTTTTCGATATCTTTCTTAGAGAATTTTAAATCCTCTAGAATTTCTTTTGTTATCTTTGCTCCAACTATTTCGTGATTATAGAAGGTTGCATCGGAGCCTTCGCCTCTTTTAACTCTTGGCTTAGCAATATCATGGAATAGAGCAGCCAATCTCACATTCTGGTTAAACTTTTTCTTCGCAGCATATCTTAAAGAAAACAAAGAATGCTGCCAACAATCATAGATATGGTGCTTATTCTGGCTTATCTTATATCCTTCCTCTAATTCCGAAGCGATAAACCTCAACATCCCCAGCTCCCTTAATCTTTCTATGCCCTCGTCCGCTCTTTCTGACATAATAATCTTTAAAAACTCATCTCTTATCCTTTCTTTTGAAATCATCTTCAGCCATTCGGCATTTTTTTTAATAGCTGATAAGGTTTCTTTTTCAATTATAAAATCTAAAGTAGTAGCAAGCCTTACTGCCCTCATCATCCTTAGGGCATCTTCGCCGAAACGCTCATCCGGCTTGCCCACGGTTCTAATAACCTTATTCTTTAAATCTTCCTGCCCATTGAAAAGATCAATAATCTTTGGAGATTTAGCTGAAAAATCTAAAGCAATTGCATTGACGGTAAAATCGCGCCTGGCCAGATCTTCTTCCAGGGTTTTAGCGAAGTTTATTTCGTCAGGATGACGTTTATCGCTGTATTTCGCCTCTAAACGATATGTAGTAATTTCGATTTCTTTAAGCTTTGGATTTTTACTAGCTGTTTGGACAGTTACGGTCAGAAAATTGTTTTCATAAAAGCTTTTAGGAAATACCTTTTTTATTTCTTCCGGCTTAGCATTGGTTGTCACATCCCAGTCTTCAGGATTTACTCCACGCAAAAAGTCGCGGACGCAACCGCCGACAATGTAAGCTTCAAATCCTGACTTCTTAAGCTTATCAATAACAGATTTAACTTCTTTTGGTATGATCATGATTTTTTTATTCTATCTCATAACTTGATTTTCTTCAATTTTGTGATAGAATTCGGTATAAATCGCCCTCGTAGTGAAATGGATATCACACGACGCTTCGAACGTTGGAGTCCGGGTTCGAATCCTGGCGAGGGCATATTCTTTTTTCTTAAAAAAATGGTATATTTAGTTTAATAATATTTAACAATATGAAAAAAATACTTTTAGCATTTTCGGCATTTACTTTATTAATGATTCCAGGTTTAATTTTAGCCGCCATAGTAACCTGCGATGTCTGTACTCTTGGTGATTTTCTGACGACAATAAACAACGTAATAACCTTAATTGTTCGTTATATTATCCCTTCAGCAGCAGTCTTATTTCTGACAATAGGCGGTATAGTTCTTTTGATTTCCGGCGGTAAGCCTGAATTAAAGAGTCTAGGAAAGAAAATCTTAGTCAGCACGGTTATCGGTATGGCTTTGGCTTATGGTGCTTGGGTGATTATATCGTTTATACTTTCAACTCTAGGTGCGGCACCGATTCCATAGCAATTCACAAAATTGCGTCCATAGCTCAATCGGTAGAGCAGGACCCTCTTAAGGTCAAGGTTACAGGTTCGATTCCTGTTGGACGCACTAGCAATTCTTTACAGGCGCAATAATCCATGTTACTGTAATCCTACCCATGAGGGGTTTTATTTTTAAGACTTAATTAATAAAAACATGCTAGCACCAGAAGAAAAATCAAAGATTATAAAAAAACACAATATTCATGATAAAGACACCGGATCACCGGATGTCCAGGTTGGTTTGTTAACCGAAGAAATCAAAAGATTAGTCTTGCATCTTAAAAAACACCCTAAGGATTTCCACTCTAAAAGGGGTTTGATAAAAATGGTGATTAAAAGAAAGAAACTACTGGCCTACCTTAAAAAAGAATCAGAAAAAAGATATAATGAAATTGTCAAAAAAATAGGATTAAAAAAGTAATATGGCAAAACCAAAAGAACAAAGAGTAGAGGTGCTAATCGATGTCCAGAATCTTTATCACTCAGCAAAGAATCTTTATCATTCTAAAGTTAATTTTAAAGAAGTTCTCAAACAGGCAATTGCTGAAAGAAAGTTTATAAGAGCATTCGCCTATGTAGTCAGAACAAAAACCGGCACTGAGGAGCCGTTTTTTGAGGCTTTAACAAAACTAGGGATTGAAACAAGGATAAGAGATCTTCAAGAGTTTTACGACGGACAGAAGAAAGCTGATTGGGACGTTGGCATAGTTATCGACGCTATCAGGACTTCACCGGGGTTAGACGTAGTTGTCTTAGTCTCGGGGGATGGAGATTTCATTTCTTTAGTCGAATATTTAAAAAATCAGGGAAGAAGGGTTGAAGTAATGGCTTTCGGAAAAACCACATCTTCCCGCTTAAAAGAGATAGCTGATGAATTCATAGATTTAGACAAAGGCCCGGATAAATTCCTCTTAAAAAACACTAATCAATAAAAATGGAAAAAATATTTCAAACAGAAATCAACGGAAATCCGATTAAGGTAAAAATGACAGACTGGGCAGAACAGGCGTCTGGCTCGTGCTTAGTCCAACTAGGCGATACCGAGGTAATGGCCACAGTCGTCATGTCAGATAAAGATTTAGAAGGAAATGACTTCTTTCCTTTAACTGTCGATTATGAAGAAAAATTTTATGCTGCTGGTAAGATCTTCGGCTCTCGTTTCGTCAGGAGAGAAAACAGGCCAACTGATGATGCAGTTTTAACCGGCAGAATGATTGATAGAGCAATCAGGCCTCGCTTTGCAGAAGGGTTCAAAAGAGAAGTCCAGGTAATCGTTACCTGCCTTTCCTGGGATGGAGAAAATGACCCTGATATTTTAGGCTTAATCGGCGCTTCAACCGCCCTATTAACTTCGAATATCCCCTGGCAAGGGCCAGTTGCAGTAGTAAGAGTCGCTGAAATCGATGGAAAGTTTGTTTTTAATCCCACTTATGAAGAAAGAACAAAAAGCTCATTTGATTTAATCTTGACCGGAATTGAAAAAGACAAAGAAATTTTGATAAACATGATAGAGTTCGGAGGAAAAGAAATTGAAGAAAGCAAAGTAATGGAAGCAACAAAAGCAGCCGAACCGGAATTGAAAAAGATAATTGAATTCCAGAAAGATATCGCAAAGAAAGCTGGCAAGGAAAAAACAGCGATTTCTTTCTTCGTCGATGAAGAGCTGAAAAAAGAAGTAAAAGAGTTTGCTGATAACAGGCTTGGCGAAGCTGTTAAAAAGATGGAGGCGAAAGAAAAGGGACTTTCCACAGTCGACGTCTTAAAAGATGAACTGGTGGCTTTAATCGAAGAAAAGTATCCAAAAACAGAAAAAGCGAAGCTAGCTTCGATATATTTTGAAGAAGAGATTAAAAAAGCTATTTACAAAAATATTATTGAAAACAATAAAAGGCCAGACGGAAGAAAAAGAGATGAATTGAGAAAGTTGTCTTGCGAAGTGGGCGTTCTGCCAAGAACTCACGGAACAGGAATATTTTCCCGCGGCCTGACAAGGGTCTTATCAATATTGACCTTAGGCGGACCGAAAGACCAGCAATTGTTAGAAGGTATGGAGTTTATAGGAAAGAAGCGTTTTATGCACCACTATAACTTCCCGCCTTATTCATCCGGCGAAATCAGCCAATCAAGAGGACCGAAAAGAAGAGAAATCGGCCATGGCCAGTTAGCGGAAAAAGCTTTGATACCTTTAATCCCTGACATTGAAAAGTTTCCATATACAATAAGAGTCGTTTCAGAGGTTTTATCCAGCAACGGTTCTACTTCGATGGCATCTGTCTGCGCCGCTTCCATAGCTTTAATGGACGCTGGGGTGCCGATTAAAGAACCGGCAGCAGGAATCTCAATCGGACTAGCCGAAGATGATGATCCTAAGAAGCAAAAGTTAATGCTTGATATCCAGGGTCCGGAGGACCATCTTGGCGGAATGGATTTCAAAGTGGCTGGTACTAGAAATGGAATTACTGCTATCCAAATGGATATTAAGACAGACGGGATAACAAAAGAAATGATGGAAGAGGCTCTCTCAATGGCTAAAAATGCAAGATTGGAAATTCTTGATATAATAAAGAAAACAATACCGGAACCGAGAAAGAATCTTTCTATCTGGGCGCCGAAAATTAAAACAATCCAAATCAATCCTGCAAAGATTGGCGATGTCGTCGGCCCGAGAGGAAGCGTGATAAACAAGATGATTGAAAAATACCAGGTCAGCATTGATATAGAAGACAGCGGTCTGGTTATGGTGACAGGAAAAGACGATAAGGCTGTTGACGAAACAATCAAGCAAATAAGCGGAATGACCAGAGAGGTCCAAATCGGAGAGATTTTCCAGGGAGAAGTAAAAAGAATCCTGGATTTCGGTGCTTTTGTCGAGGTCTTGCCAGGAACAGACGGCCTTGTCCACATTTCGAATTTCGTCCCCTACCATATAAGAAGCGTAGATGAAGTAGTAAAGATGGGCGATATTATTCCGGTAAAAGTAGTCTCAATCGACGACTTAGGAAGAATTAATCTTTCTGCGATAGAAGCCGGTTTTAAACCAAAAACAAAAAAATAGAGGTATTATGGAGTTATGACAAAAATACTGAATAACACACCAACGAAAGAAGAGGAAGAACAAGCAAAAGAATTTTTGAGTAGGACAGAAGTAAGAACAATGAAAAAGGATATTCAAATACTGAGAGAAGGCGTAGCCCTGAAAGAACGGGAGAGAATAATAAAACTAAAAACGCCGGAGGAAGAATTGGAGAAAATAAGGATAGAAAAAGCTAAAAGAGAAGAAGCTGAAAAACAAAGCCAGATCAGGACGAAAATTGTCCAGAAGAAATCAGAAGGGGAAGAAGCAACAATGGATCAATTAAAGAACTTCGCAAAAGAAGACGAAAAACAGCAGATTTTCTATTTAGAATCAGAAAAGGTTAATTTAGAAAAACAGCTTCAGACCCTTCAAAGAGAAAAGGAGTCTCCGATGTTACTAGAAAAGAATAAGTTTCTATTGGAAAGAGATGCCGTCGAAGAGAGACTTAAACCAATCATAGAAGAAGAAAAGAAGACCGAAAATGAACAGAAGTTTATCAGCGAATCCGAAAAAACAGCCAATGTCCCGAAAGATAAGCAGAAGTTAGAAAAAAGGAGATGGGAGCTGGAAGAAAAAAGAGAAAAGATAGAAAAAAGCAGATGGACAATAGAAAGAGAACTAGAAAAAGCGGAAAGTGGAATTAAAGAAATAGATGATGAATATAAAAAGCTTTTAACTGATCAAGAAACATTAAAAGACAGGATAGCGGAGATCAATGATTCTTTGAAATCAATCTATTTGGGAATAATGAGCAGAGAAGAAGAAAAAAGAAGATTAAAAGAAGAACAGTCGGACGTGGAATCATTGGAACAAGCAAAGAAGCAAGAACAAAGAAAAGAAGAAATCAGAAGGCAGGAGTGGTCCGGAAAAAAAGACATCCAAGAAAAACCATTTTTAAAAGAAGTTCCCAATGACAGCAGAAAAGAAAACCTGATAAAAAAGATACAAGAAACAACCTCGAAGGAGGAGGAGCAAAGAAGGAACTTTTTGAAAGGAATCAAAGAATGGGAAGAAAAGGATAAAGAGCAAAAATAAAAATTATGGATAAAAAAATAATTACAGAACTAAAAGAAAGATTAGAAAAAGAAAAGGAGTCTCTTGAAAAAGAGCTGAAAAGCTTTGCCAATGAGGATAAGAAGCCAAAGGGCGATTGGGATACACGCTACCCTGAGTTCAATGGCAATAGTCTTGAAGAGGAAGCAGACGAACTACAAGAATACGAAAAACTGCTTTCCGTTGAATACAGTCTTGAATTAAAATTAAGAGATGTTAACTCTGCTTTAGAGAAAATAAAAAAAGACGAGTATGGTAAGTGTGAGAAATGCAGTAAAGACATCGCCATCGAAAGATTGGAAGCTTGCCCTGGGGCAAAGCTTTGCGCAAAGTGCAATCCTACCTAATGTTATTATCTATAAACAAAAAAACGGAGGACTCCCTCCGCTTTTTTGTTTCTATTGTCTATTCCTGAACGTATTTAATTTCGTATCCAAGAGGATATTTAGCAAGAGGATTCTTCGCTCCGATAACGGTAAAGTGTAAATGGCAACCGGTAGAAATACCTGCTCCGCTAGTCCCTGGCTGACCACCCATGAAACCGATCAACTGACCAACACTAACTGGATCACCAGAGTTTACTTTAATAACTTCCAAATGACCATAGTAACTGATTACTCCTTTCCCATGTGAAATAGTGACCACATTACCTCCTCCGCTATTCCAACCATATTTAGATTTAAGTACTACGCCAGAAGCTGCGGCAAAAATCGGGGTACCGCATTTATTGCCAATATCTACCCCGTTATACCAATGCAGAACTTGAGTAATCCTTCCTTGAACCGGGAATTTGAAATAACTGTCAGCCAAATATATCTCTCCATACGTTGGAACCTGTTTTGGCATTACTCCATTTGGTACGACCAGGATGTCACCGATATAAACGTCTAATTCATCAGCCAGTTCGTTTATTTCAATAATCTCATCAACATTCGCTTTGTATGTTTTAGCAATCGCGCTTAAAGTGTCGCCTGCCTTGGCAAAGTGAATTACGCCGGTAACCGGCAGAATGATAAGCTTTTGGTCAACTTTGATTTTTGAAGATGCAGTAAGGTCATTAGCCAGAAGCAGAGTATCAAGGGAAATCTCAAGTTTTTGGGCAATAGATTTTAAAGTATCTCCTGGCTGGACAGCGTATTCAATAATTTCTTTCCTCGGCTGCTCTCCTTGACCGAAAAAGGCTCCTAAAACCCTAGTAGAAAGAACCCTAGGCGGAGTAAAAGCCGCCAAGCTGTCTTCCTGGATAATCTTCAGTTCAGGTGGCTCTAAGAATAAAGTTTGGCTTTGATTAAAAGACAAAACCCCTTCTTCTAGGTCGCTATCCTTCGAGATGGGGTTGAAAATGGTAGCTCCGATGACTTTAGAATAATCTTGGTTTTGCCAAATAATGCTTTTAGGGAAACGGCTGACTCCGAAATAGATCAAGCTTAATAAGATAATTGTGATCAGGCTGTAATAAAAACAAGGAGTCTTGAATAAACCCTTGAATTCTGCCAGGACGCTGAATCTCTTCCAGGTATAGTGACAGAGGACTAATATCCTACTTTTCAGTTTTTTAAAGGATAATAGCTTTAAAATGTTGCAAAACCCTCACTCCCTTATTACCAGAAGCCAGGGTAGTTCCAATCTACCATTTTTGAGACCGTTGGTCAAGATCTTATCCCCACCCCCAATTTTAACCAAATTGTAAAAAAAGAAGCCAGACGCACGCGAACGTGAACCCGGCCCCATTGAAAACGACCCTTAGGCCCTTAGACAGGCAAACTGCCTCTCTTTGGTATTTGCGAAGGTCCAGCAACCTTCCGTTGGTTTTCGAGTATTCTCTTCTGATTCTCAGTTATCTTGCTCAAATAGTGCATTGTTGCAGCCGCAAACGTCACGATCCCTAATCCGACTATCATAATCGCTACCATTCTTCTGTCCAGAGATTGATCCGGAAACATCTTCTTCGACAAAGAAGAGGTGTATCTCTCATACTGAAAATTGGGGGGTTCTACTACCCCCACTGCAGGAAGACATGTCAAGAAGACAATTGTTGTCGCAACAAACAGAATTAGCTGTGTTCTTTTCATCTGTTTCTCCTCATGCTGTTCGGTTGGCAGTTCGCTGTTTCAGTTGACAAAGGGCAAAATTGATGGACTAATTTAATGCTAGACTTATCAAGAAGACGTGTCAAGCATATATACCCCATTCTTATGTATTACTTTATCCACATAGTGTAATTTGCTATATAATAGAGGATAATAAATAAAATGAACTCAAGCTTAATAAAAAACGTAAGAAAAACATTGGGTCAAAATAATATCAAGCCGTCTAAGGGTCTTGGTCAGAACTTTTTGATTGATAAAATAGTTCTTGATAAAATTATTAAAACAGCAGACATTAAGCCCACTGATGTCATCCTGGAAATCGGAGCAGGAATGGGAGTTTTGACACAAGAATTAGCCAAAAAAGCAAAAACCGTTATCGCGGTAGAAAAAGATATTAAAATGTGCGAAATTTTAAAAGAAAATTTTAAAGGTTTCAAAAACATAAAAATCATACAGGGAGATGTTTTAAAAATAAAAGATTATGAAGTTAAAAACTATAAAGTAGTTGCTAACCTGCCCTACTATATTACTTCGCCTGTAATCAGAAAGTTTTTGGAAACCGATAATAAACCGGAACTAATAGTTTTGATGATTCAAAAAGAAGTTGCCCAAAGAATCTGTGCGAAACCTCCAAAAATGAGCCTACTAGCAGTCTCAGTTCAATTTTATGCTAAACCTGAAATTATCGAATATGTTTCAAAGCAATGTTTTTGGCCAAAGCCAAAGGTTGACTCAGCGATAATAGAAATAAAACCAATAGATAAAGTTCAAACCGATATAGACTTGTTTTTTGAAATAGTAAAAGCAGGTTTTTCCCAACCAAGAAAACAGATTATTGGTAACTTTAAAAATATGCTAAAATTAAATAAGGAAAAAATAGAGTTGTGGCTTTTGAAAAATAAAATAAATTTTAATCAACGAGCCGAATCTTTAAGTATTGCAAATTGGATAAATTTAACAAACAGTTTAAAATAATTTCAAAGATTTATAATTACGTGATACAATAATTGAATAAACACCTTATACTCTTATGTTAAAAGTATTTTCAAAAACCAAAGATTATTTATTACGCCTTTTTATTCTTTTAAAATCGGAAGACCGAGAAAAAGGGTTAGTATGGTTCATTGCTATTCCAGTTTACCTTCTTGTCGCAGGTGCTTTCGCAGGTACTGCTTATATATTTAGAGAAGAATTAGGAAGACTTACCATAAGGGGCATAATGGCCCTATCATTTCAACTTGCAACTTGGGCTTTTGATTTTAGCGCACATATTTTTCGAGACGTTGCCGCTAATCCGAGTTTAAAATTACCTATCACTCATGGTAATGAAATGGTTATTCATGGATGGGGTATAATCAGAAGTTTAGCTAACATGTTTATTGTTCTTGGATTTGTGGTAGTAGGAATAGCTACCATATTAAGGATTAGAGAATACGAAGCTCAGAAAAAATTATTACCTTTGATAATAGCGGCTATTTTGATCAATTTTTCTCTTGTAATCTGTGGCGTGTTTATTGATGTGGCTAATATAACGATGGATTACTTTCTAGACGCTTCAGGTCCATCCGGCATAATAAACCCCATAGCAAGCGCCCTAACGGGACCCGAGGCTATTAAGGAGGTAGAAGCATGTAAAGATGACATCCAAAAATGTGTGTTTTCTACTATGGGAATATCTGTATCCCTTGGCGTTTCGGCAATGATCTTTTTGCTTTATGGTCTTATCTTTCTTATGCGACCGGTTGCCCTTATGTGTTTGGTTATTTTGTCGCCTTTGGCTTTTGCCTGTTACGCCCTACCGGCAACAAAATCAGCATTTTTCAATAAATGGCGGGACCAGTTTGTCAACTGGGTTATAATTGGAGTTCCGACTGCTTTCTTTCTTTATTTAGGAGGGCATCTGGCTAGTACTACTAATATTGCAATGAGCGAAGGAGAACCAGGGATAAACTTTTGGGTTATCGCTGCGTTTATGCTAGTTGGCTACAGTTTTGTCCATCAAAGCGGGGCTATGGGCGCAAATGCAGTTCTTGGATTGGCAACTGGAGCAGGTTCGTGGGCAACAGGAAAAGCAAAGGGACTTACTAAAGGAGCTATTAAAGGCGCAGCGAATACAGCGTTTGGCAAGGATTCAAAAATTGGCCAGAATATAGGTGATGCTAAAACATGGATGGGAGAAAAAATCGGTTTAAGCGCTCCTGGGTCAATGTCTCAAAGAGAAGAGAAAAGAGATAAAGAAGCCCTTGCAAGAGCGAGAGTGGATTTTGCAAAAAACCCAGATAAGGTGGTTAGCGACGCTAAAGCCAGAGGGTTGAGACCAGGATTAAAGAAGGAAGATATAGAAGCCAGAGCAATAATAGCAGCCGAGAATGGGAGACTTGTAACCGACCCAGCTGCCACAGGATATGATGATCCTGCCAATCTCCGTGCAATAGGAAACTACAGATCAGCTACAGCCCGTAGCTTAAATGTAAAAGAAGCAGAAGCCAAAGATCCTAGATTAGCCAGATATAATGAATTAGAAATAGGGAAATTAATGGCACCAATAGCAAAGGGAGGAGGAGGTCTTTCCAGATCTGATGCCGAAGAACAAGCAATTAATAGCGCTTATAAAAGGCTTGATGTTCCAGCTATACAAAGCTTGTCAACAGGTGCCCTTGACGCTAGAGGATTAGCACAAATCAGCCATAAAAAGTTAGCCAGTGCGGCTGAAAAAATGTCACAAGGTAGAATAGATCATCTTAAACAGTTTGGAATAGCTGGCACACCCCAAGAAACTGCTCTTATAGCTGAGGAAGCTCGTCTAAGAGCCGCCGGCCAAACAAGAGAGGCTGACAATTTAGCGGATCACTATGCTGGTGTTGGAACTTTCTAATACCAAATTACAAGTTACATTTTATTTTTCAAAATTATGACAAACGATAATATCCAATATCAAAGAATAGTCTTTCCGTTAGAAGAAACCGACCCAGTTATTTCTGAAATACTTAAAAAATATAATTTAGAAGAAACAGTAGAAGAAGTTTTCAAAAAAAGAAAGATTTCTAATAAGGCTGTCTTAATACAGTTTACAAAAAAGTTCGTCAGCGATAAACTACCAGACAAAGAATTATCTTCTCTTCTCCAAAAAGGATTAAACGTCGCAAAGGAATCCGCTGAAAGAATGACCCAGGATATTAAAATAAGACTTATTCCTTTGGCTAAGAAAGTTACAATAATAGAAAATACGCCTGGAGAAACAGAAGAAACTACATCAAAACCTCTAGTTTCATTATTAGATTCTTCTGCTATGTTAAAACCCGAAGAACCTATAATTTTTGAGGAACCATCGATATCCAAAAGACCATTAATTAAAAAACCAATGTTTCCTAATGAAGAATTCTCTACAAAAATAAAGGAAATCAAAAAAACACCTGGAAAGGCAGATACTTATCGCGAACCAATCGAATAAATATAGGATATTTTTGTAAATTAAGAGGGGGTCGAACCTTGCGGTTCAACCCCCTTGTTTGTTTTGGACTTTGAAAGTCCCTGATACTAAGGAGTTTTGGATGGAGCTGGAGGCTTTCCAGTTCCCAATTCAGCTCTCCTCTTAGCTAGAACGCCACGTTTTTCCTCGATTGACATATCGCCCCTCTTCTTTCCCTGAGGTTGTTCTCCGGAACCATCAGGCATCCTCTGCCAGACTGCAGCCATGTTCAGCAACGCCTGTTCTACGCCGGTAGCCCCCTGGACACGAATGTCCATGAAGGCGCCGCTGTCGATGGCAATTCGCCGATGAAGCAGGTCTTCGGCGACCCTCATGAACCTCTCCCGTTCTGCAGGATTGTCCATCAGATACTGCCCGATGTCTTTAGGCTCCTGATTCGTTGCCAAGGCCAGCATCCGGACGAGAACCCCAAAGTTCTCTTCGATGCGGCCTTCAGCCTCCTGTTTAGCCCTAAAGGCTTTCAGGGTGGCTTCCCGATACGCCGCTTGAGGGTTGATGTCTCTCACCTCAAGTTTGCGCACCAAGACGCCGTAACGCTCCAGAAACTCTCCGCCTCCATCCGGGTCGATTCCTTCGGGTACATCCTCCGGTTTTGGCGGGTGTCCGCAATAGCCGATGATACCCTCTTCAGCCAGCCTATTCACGATTTCCCTATCGAGACGAATGTCTGTTTCGATCATCTCCCTGTAGGTGTGGTTGGTGACGAAATCCCTCACGTACGGCACTAACCGATTGACAAGGGTTTCAAACCAATTCTGAACACCAAACAGGGCCCTGTAGGGATTGACGATCTGGACAGTAAGGGTGATGTCCATATCCAGAGGGACCTTTTCGTTATCCTCGGCTCCCTCCACTCGCAATCCGTAGACATCATCCTTGAGCAGGATGTGGTCAAGCACTTCTGGCTCGTGGGGAACGAAGGTACCGTCTGGTTTTACTCCAACCCAAGAAAAACGATATCTGTAGATGGAGTAAAGCGGCCAGAAGCCGTACCAACGAATGCCGCCAAGCGGATGCCATTCTCTGCCTGGAACGATGTTCCCGTAGCGGTCAACCGTCATCCCTCTTTGCTGGACGAGAATCTTGTGGAATTGTCCAGCCTTCAAAACAGCTTTCGCTGTCATTTCCTTGACTATGGTTACACCAAGCAAGGCAGAGACGACAAACAGTGCCAGAACTACCAGCACTATCCCAAAGAAAATCGAAACCTTGAAAACGATATCTCCGAGGACGAACCCGATGCAAGACGCTACAACCAGCGCGACGAACGAGACAAAGGCCAGCATGACGAACCCAACCCAGATCTTCCAGCCACGAACGCCCGGGCCCTTTTTCTCTTTTCTTTCAGCTTTCACGGTCTTCTCCTTGGGGTTGTACAGTTGCAAGACGTTTTCTGACTTTGACCATTCTCCCATGTTACGTTGTTAAAGATCTTCATTTTGCTGTTTAGAGTATAACTTATTTCTGTATTTTTGTCAACAATGTGATTTATTTCTTTACATCAATTTTGTTTGTGTTTTTTTACTGTGGTATAATAATTTAATGGAACAATATCCTGTCCCACAATTTATTGAAGAGGAAGCAAAGATGGCTTTCTTCCTTACTGTCAAACAATTTGTATATCTTGTCATTGCCGGCGCTGTTATTTTTATCCTTTATATTACTCTTCCTTTTTTTCTTTTTGTTATCGCTTCGATTGTTATCGCCGGCATTGCCGGTTCTCTTGGGTTTTTAAAGTTTGACGGAGTGCCAGTATTAACAATTATCTTAAACTCATTCGGCTTTATAACCGGGACAAAAAACTATACTTGGAGAAAAAAAGAGTCACTCTATCCTTTCAAAACCATCCGCAAGGCAGAGATAAGGAAAATTGAGGAAGATAACTCCTTGAAAATAGGGCAGAAGAGCGGTTTAAAAACATTAAAAACAAAAGTAGAGTTACATACTAAATAGAACTATGCCTGAATCATCTACTCAAGAATTTTTAGAAGTTCAAGACATCAGAGAAGGGGTCCTGATCTTAAAAAATCAGGGATTAAGAAGCGTTATGATGGTTTCTTCTTTAAACTTTGCCTTGAAATCCGAGGAAGAGCAGACAGCTATCATCTACGCTTTCCAGAACTTTTTGAATAGTTTGGATTTTTCCTGCCAGATTGTTATCCAGTCAAGGAATATAAATATCACTCCTTATTTAGACGAATTAAAAGACCTAGAAGAAAACCAGACAAATGAACTATTAAAAGAACAGACTGCATCTTATCGCGAGTTTATAAAACAATTGGTCCAAGGCGAAACCATAATGACGAAAAACTTTTATGCAGTAGTCCCCTATACTTTGATGGAGGCACTAGGAGTAGTGGCAGCTACAAAGAAATTTGGCTTAGATAAGTTCTTAAGCAAAAAGGGCCAGCAATCAAAAAACGTAATGACTGATGTTGATTTCCAAAGATGCAAGGTCCAGCTTTGGCAAAGGATGGAATTTATGGCCATGGGGTTAAGACGGTGCGGGCTAGAAGCCATACCTTTGACTACTACTGAATTAATCGAGCTCTTCTGGGCAGTCCACCATCCTGAACAGGCCGAAATAGGCTATTACCCTGAAATATTGCCTGAATTAACAAAATAATAAAATTATGGGTTTTTTAGATAAAATTTTAAAGAAAAAAGAAGACGCTTCAGAAAAAATATTTGAAGAAGAAGCTTTTGATGTAAGGGACATCATCGCTCCTCCTTATGTCGGGATCAACCAGGACCACTTAAAACTAGGGGAGAGATTTTCCCGTTCTTTCTTTATTTTTTCTTACCCGAGATATTTAAACACCGGATGGTTGTCTCCGGTAATCAACTTGAACACGCCGATGGACATCTCTTTTCATATCAATCCGATCAGCACTGAAATTATTTTAAAAAAACTAAGGAAGAAAGTTACCGAGGTCTCTTCGGAAATTATGGAAAGGGAGGAAAAAGGATTAATCCGCGACCCTGCTCTGGAAATGGCTTACAAAAATATCGAGACATTGCGCGATTCTCTGCAAACAGCTCAGGAAAGAATGTTTCGTTTCGGCTTATACATTACCATCTATGAAGATACGCTAAAAGCTTTAAAAGATACCGAACTTACTTTAAGGTCTATTTTCGAATCTCGTTTGATCTATATCAAACCCGCTCTTTATAAACAAAGAGAGGGGTTTATTTCCTGCAACCCATACGGCTTAGACCTGACTAATGTCCATATTCCGATGGATACTGCTCCATTATCAACTACTTTTCCATTTATATCTTTCGACTTGAGTTCTAATGAAGGAATCCTTTATGGGGTTAATCGCCACAACAATTCCCTTATCTTGTTTGACAGGTTCAGCTTGGAAAACGCAAATTCCGTGGTCTTTGCTAAATCTGGTAGCGGTAAATCATATGCTATAAAATTGGAAATCCTGCGTTATTTGATGCAAGGAGTTGATATAATCGTGATTGACCCGGAGAATGAGTATGAAGCCCTAGCCGACTCAGTTGGAGGATCATTCTTCAAAATCTCTCTAACCTCCCCTCATCAGCTTAACCCATTTGATTTGCCAATACCCGGCGAAGAGGAAAGCAAGGAGGATATCTTAAGATCTAATATTATCAACCTCGTTGGTTTATTAAGAATTATGCTTGGCGGACTAAGTGCAGAAGAGGATAGTGTTCTTGATGAGGCTCTAACTGAAACTTATGCTGTCCGCGATATCACCCCGGAATCAGACCCTAAAACCTGGCAAGAGAATATACCTTTAATGGCTGATTTTGAAGAAGTCCTAGGAAGTATGACCGGAACCGAGTCTTTGGTAAGAAGAATAAGAAAATTTACTAAAGGAACTTATGCTGACTTCTTCAACCAGCATTCCAACATTTCAATGGATAAAAATATAGTTGTTTTTGGAATGAGAGATATGGAAGAAAGTTTAAGACCGATGGCTCTCTATATAGTCATGCGATATATTTGGAACATGATCAGGTCAAACCTGAAAAAAAGAATCTTGGTTGTTGATGAGGCCTGGTGGATGATGCAAACCCCAGAGGGCGCTTCGTTTCTGTTCGGCCTTGCTAAGCGCGCCCGTAAATATTGGCTAGGAGTAACAACAATTACCCAAGACGTTGCTGATTTTATGAAATCTGAATATGGCCAGCCGATTATTAACAACTCTTCAATGACAATACTATTTAAACAGTCATCAGCCACTATCGATGTTGTCCAAAAGGTTTTTAACCTAACTGAACAAGAAAAGTATCTTCTGCTTGAGGCAGCAGTTGGAGAAGGAATTTTCTTTGCTGGCAGAAAACACGTAGCAATATCTGTTGTCGCCAGTACTACTGAAGACCGGATAATTACAACCTCGCCTGAAGAGGTTCTATCTATTAAAGCAGATAAAAAAAGAATAGAATAACAAACTAATTTACCCTTAATTAAACATGCTAGGCGGAATTCTTCCATCTTCTGGCCAGATAACAAAAAAGGCTTTGCTATTAGTCCTTGCCGTTCCTGAAGGATTGATAATGCTGATTGTTGCAGCTGTATTAGATATCTTCGGTTTAGTGTGTTTTATTCTCAGCTTATTCGGCGTCGGAATACCGATTTCTTTTTTATTAGATGCAGCTGGTTTTTCCAGTATCGGAGTTTGGGCAACCACTAGACCCCTTGTACGAAGCACAATCGGAAAAATTGGCGAAAAAGCAGGTGGAACACTTGGCGGGAATGAATCATCAACTGGCGGATCAGCAATGGGGGGAATAGCTAAAAAAGGGATAGGATTAGGGCTAGGCGCGATGCGACTTGTAGTAACGTTTCTTATAGAAGTAATCCCTTTTTTAGGCGATGTTTTTCCTGGTTGGACTTTCTTTGTTATTATGACATTAGTCGAAGGAGAAATAACATCATGAAATTTAAAAAAAGCTTACTTATCCTCTTTATTCTAACCTTGTTTTTAAAAACAGGTTTTGTTTTTGCCACTGAAATACCGGAGTTTGAAGGCTTTGATTTACCTAACGTCATAGTTTATGTTTTTAACTGGTTAGTGTCTATCGCATCTACTCTCTCGGTTCTTGTTATAGTTATCGGCGGCCTTTATCATTTAGCTTCTCTTGGAATGGGAAAGGCAACAAGCGAGGGAAAAGAATGGGTAAAATCAGGAGTTTTAGGATTAATATTTGTATTATCGTCTTACTTGATTATTTGGACTATCAATCCTAATCTGATTGAATTTAGGATGATTTCTTTAATCCCAGTCCCCGTGTTAACGCTTGAACCCTCCGGTCCTTCTCTTGACGAACTTGATTCCTCTGCAGTTTATAATGAAATCCCTATCGGGACCCTAACCGAAACTCTCTTGGCAAGAACTACTTATTGCTATGATTTTAATCCTTCGGGAGACCCGATTGACGGCGATTTGACAACGCCTGGCTGGGAACCGACTTTCCTGGACCACGACAGAGTGGACTGTATTTTTAAACTGTCTGGAGCGATTGAGAAAAAGGCAAAGCTTTTCAGCGATTTATCAGAGAAAATAGTAACCCTTATGAACACCTGCCAGTGTTCTTCAGAAAAATGCAATCTAAATTGCGACCCTGCTACAGGATGTGATGTGGTTGGTAGTTGTCCCGGCGGTTCCTGCGCAGGCAGTTGCGTAGGCGCTTCCTGCCTTGTTGTAGGAGACTGCTGTCCTCAAACAGCTATAATAGACGGTGAAGAAGTAACAGGAATAAAAGATAAAATAGAGCATGGACCCATAACCCTGGAAGCCTGCGGAGGAAATTGCAGGCAAGATTGCCAAATAAGATGTGAAGAAGAATATGAAGCGATGTATGGAGAAGGCTGGTATGCAATTTATGGAGACATATGCCAAACGAATTGCGAAACAGAATGCAGGCCAAAAGATAAAGAATACGAAGGATTAGATGAATTTAGAACATTACTTACTACAATCGCCCCTCTCATAGAAGAAGAAATTGAAATCAACGGAGAAACAGTAACGATTATCAAAAAAGATGCGTGGGAAAATTTAAAAATTCTTGAACAGCTGATGTATCTGAGAGAAAAATTAACTAAGATGAAAGAAGATTTTGAAGCTGATTTAGATAACTTGAAAGATGCTGAAAACCAGTTAACCAGCTGTTATTCTCCAAAGCCTTATTTAGAACTTTTAAAGATAGCTGAAAAAACAGAGGAAGACTGGTTTACAATAACGACTCGAGAAACCTTTACAGACCCCGTCACAGATGCAAACGTTGACGCCTCTAAATACTGCAAAGGATATAGCTGGAACGATGCGTCTATTTTTAATACATGCCAAAAGATTTGTTCCCCTGGCGCCAACCTCATATCTTATGAGGCATTAGGAGATTGCGACGGCAATATTGATTGTATCAGAGACAATTATTATAAATGCGGAACTAATAATTTTGGATTTACATACTTTCAAGATTGTCTGGTTACTTTAAATCAAAACTGTAAAATCTCGTGTGAAGAAGAAGATACGGTTTGTCAAAATCAAATTGATGAATGCAAACAAGCTTGTGACGATAACTCTAACTTTCTATTTACTTATGATGAGGACGACGAGCCAGTATTCGAGAAAGAAGACTGTTATGTTAATTTTCAAGCTTTTGGAGATTGTTCATCATACTATGATACTTTCGAAAGTTTTAGGAAATGCGCAGAGTCTTCTATGTGTCTTTATTGCACAGATCAATATGCCGGCTACCCTGATTGTTTGAAAAAAAGCTATAGTAGCGACCCGTATTCTCCTTGGGATGTTTACCAAAACCCAAGTCATCAAAAAGATTATCTGAGCACGTTTATCGCACGAGCGCGCGGTGAGGTTGGATATATAGTGCCAATTTCTTATCCTGAAAGCAAAAAATGCCCGCTTTTCTCAAAATGCCCCCAATGCCCCTGTGAAAATGATGAGTGTACTGAACTTGAAAAAAAACGTCTTATTAGCAGCGCCGACTGTATGAATTTCGCCTATAACGACGACCCTTTGACTTTTTATTGCAGATCAACGTGGACATTGGAAATCCCCCCAACAGGCAGAGGATGGACCTGTTCTAAGGCTGATGAAATCCCAGTTGGGCAAACAGTGGATGATGCTGAATATTGGGCTGAAGAATTAATAGAGCTTATCGAAAAGTTCACGGAGACAGTTGAAAGTATGATAGAATATATTAAAAGGATAGGCGAAGAAAGAGACTACTGCAAATGCGATAGCAAGTGCAGTGCTGATGAAAAAATATGTACCTCTGGTTGCAAATATTCTGAAATGCTAGTTCCGGTTGTTGATCCAGACACTGGTGAAATATTATATTACCAATGGTCTTGTTGGTGTAATGTTGACCCTTGCGCCGGTAACCCTTGTTTAAAAATGATCAATTTATTAATGGGAAAAACAGCCCCTGAGGGATGCCCTGAAAACACAAAGTTTTGCGGAATACCCTGTTACTACAGCGAAAGCGAGGGAGAGGGGGTAAATTGCTTAAATAAGTGCGAAGATAACGAATTCGGACTGAAAGAAAAGCTGGAGGAAATGAAAGAATTCACCATAGAAAAAAGATCTGATGTTTTAAAAGAATTGATTTATTCAAGAAAAAAGATGGATGAGTATAGCGCCTTAACTGCAGAATATGGTTCGCAAGCAAAAGATCTTTTAAGTTGCCGCAACGCTTATTTTGATACACATATTTTAAAAAAGAGGTGTTATGGCACCCTAGAAGGAACTGTTCGAAACCCTTCTGAAACATTATTAGATAATTGGTTTTTCTGTTCCATTCTTACTAGATAATAAGCAATACAAAATTAATTTTATCCAAAGATGAAATTTTCAAAATCAAAATATCTTTTATTTATTCTTCTGGCCGTCCTATTTTTATTACAAAGCAGTTTTTGCTATGCAAGGATTCTCGAAGTGCCTGATATACCAGGACTACCATCAAACCCAACACTGCCCGATTATTTAAAAACTATTTTTGAATATATAATGGGCATTGGCGGAGCTTTAGCGGTTCTCTCTCTGGTCATTGGTGCTGCCCGTTATATGACTTCGGCAGGGAACCCGGAAGCAATGAGCGATGGTATCAGCAGAATGAAGAGCTCTATTTTTGGCCTGATATTTTTGCTTTCTTCTTTGATAATAATCAATACAATTAATCCTAATTTAACGGAAATAGAAATAAACACCGACCCTGTTCCGGGTCTTGTTATAGATTGTGGTGGTAAGATTACCTCTGCCTCCTTACAAGTACCAGATACGACTGCCATACAAAGTTGTAATATAGCTTGGCAAGATGGCTCATGCGAAGAGAATGCCGATGGCGATAAGATAGAAAAAGCCACCTATGTTCTTTATTCTTATAGTGATAAAAATTATAAAAATATACAAAGCAATCCTATAAGAATAAAATGTCCTGGCTCTGCTGGTATTTCCGGAAAGTCTTATATTATTGTGAAAGAAAAACCTGGCGTCTATTTTTATTCTGGATCAGAGTGTAGCCTTACGTCTGATGCTCTACCACTTAGTTTTGGACCCATTAGCATTGATAATTGGCAAAAAGGACCTTATGCATCGGTAAGATTGGTAAATGGCGACAACCCAAGCGAAGGACCGTTCTATGGTGTAGTAGTTTTCGGAATGCAAAATCAGATCGGCGGTGGATGGAGCCATATGCGAGCCTGTGGAAACTTTAACTGCTGGAATAAGATTAGAGAAGGAGACCTCCAATGTTATGACCTTAGCCCCCAATCTTTATATAATGGAACATCAGTGACTGTATACCAATGGGTTGGTTATAGTGATGCTGATGTTGTCGCTAGCGCTGGCACTGGGGTGGATCTACGTACTGAACCAAATTGGACGGGTGGTGGAAAACTAATCCCTAGTTCTGAAATCGGAGCTATAACACAAATTGAGCCAGCAAATTATATACCAGACTATACTGGTAGCGCCGTACCAGCAGACGAACAAGAGCTGTGTGAAAATTTTGGATATCACCCGTATTCCATTGCACATCCAGCTACGATTCCTTACCACTGCCTTTCCTCAATTAGAATTTCTGGCAACTACCTTTTGCTACTTTCTTTTGACACTGCCACTGGTTCGCCTGTCCAACGTTTCCCTATTTCTACAAATCTTTTGTCGGAAGTTCTAGAAGGATACACTGATTATCAGACCTGGGAAGGCCCAGTTAAATTACAATCAGATTGGTATTATACCAATGGGGGCAGAGAAGATTGGCTCACAATAATTCCTTTGGCAGATAGGGTACCAGATGAAGCGTCATAAAAGCGGCTCTAATAATTTAGTAGCTTACGAAAAAAATGGATTATATTGGTTTAAACAATTCATTTTTAAGGATGAATTGTAAAAAATCCTGTTTCTTTTTTTTAATTCTCTTTTCTTTCTTTGTTCTTTCTGATTTTTGTTACGCTAGTTCTCGAACTCTTGAAGTAAGCTATCCGACAATAACATTACTAGGAGAAGAAGCAACTATGACACAGGGGCAGGGATTGCCAGAATATGTATTATATGTTTATAGGTTTGGAATGTTTTTTGGTTTTTTAACAGCACTTTTATCTTTAATTGTTGCTGGGGCTCTTTATATTATGTCGTCAGCCATACCATCGCTAAAAGCGAAAGCCAAAGACCGGGCTTTTGGCGCTGTTACTGGAACAATCTTTTTATTGCTGATTTATTTGATATTATCAACCATCAATCCGGAGTTGAATATTTTAAAAGCCCCAGAAACCATTGATATTATATCTTCAACTCCTTTTACACCAATAGAGCCTGGGGTCAAACTTTATAAAGAAACGGGCTGTAGTGATAGTTCAGCCTATTCTTCAGCTCCTTTTGTTTCAAGTATTCGCGATCTTAGTGACGCAAGAAGAACCATAAGAGGGTTAAAAATTATCCCGAATAGCCAACTAAACATTTTGTATTTTGCTATAACTCATGACTTAGTTAATTTTAAGGGCTACTGTCATTATTTTTATAGGAATGATAGCACTTGCCAAGAAGCAGACCCTTTTGTTTCTTTGTCTGTCTATCGATATGTAGAATCTTCGGCAGGCAGCGTTACGTTTTACCGCGAACCTTTCTATAACGAAGAGAGTGGCTGGCTCCGGATTGATGGTGGGACAATTATAGGTGAAAGTGCTTTATATAACAGAGAACTAAAAAATCTAATATTCAGTGGCAATGGGAGTGATGAAAGCGATTGTACTGTACCTATAAAGGAACAGGATTGTATAAAATGGGAGGAAGATGGAAAAACATGCCTAGATGAAAACAGAAAATGCCCGAGTTTAGCTGGGGAAAATGTTAGTTCAATAAAAATTAATGGGAATTATATAGTTGTCCTTTTCAGCCGGGATCAAGGCGTCGAAGAATCTGAAACAAGATGGTCAAATTGCCAGGTATTTCCAACCATTGATGATGCAAGCAAGGTAGGACCGAAACAAGTAAAATGGGAGTACATCCAGTCTCGGAATAATCTTCCCGATGAGGTGGTTATTATATCTGTTGGGGAAAAATAAAAAAAGACAGGCAGAGGCCTGGCTTAATCTTTAACAAGGTTTTATTACAACTCTCCTATACGGTTCTTCTCCTTCGCTTTCTGTCTTTATGTCTGTTCTGCCAGCCAGCTCCGTATGAATGATCCTTCTTTCAAAAGAAGACATCGGAGGAAAAGTTTTCGATTCTTTACTCAAAATTACTTCATTTGATAAGTCACGAGCTAAGCTTTTAAGATACTCAATTTTTTTCTTTTTATAGTCGTTAATATCAAGATTGAAGTAAAAAAACTTGCCCGTTTTTTTGTTGATAATTGTCTTTAAAATTCTTTGGATTTCATTTAAGGTTTGTCCACCTTCACCAATTAGAATTTGAGGATCATCGGTTCTTAAATTTATCTCTAATATATCGTGCTTCGTAGTTTCGCTTTTTTCTTTGAGGATATCCTCCAATTCAATATTATCCGACCCGATGTCAACTCTGGCCTCAACCGTCATTTTCTGAAAAAACTCTTCAATACTCTCTTTAATTTTTTTAAGATCCTCTGGATTATCGTCAACCATATTTTTACTTTTTAATAATACTTCTTTTAGAAACTATGTATTGTTCCATTATCATAAACAAACTGCCAACTACCCAATAAAGGCCAAGAGCTGATGGCAATCCAAGGAGAATTATAATAGTCATAAAAGGAAACAGGTATACCATTTGCTTTTGGATTGTTTTAGCAAAATCAGAACCCTTGCCATCCACTTTCTTAATATTCGGCATTATGTTTTTTGTCTGGATAAACTGTAATATTCCTGCTAATACTGCTAAAACTATATTTGGTTTTGAAAGGTCAATCATCCCTAAGAAGCTCGCATCAATTAAGCCGGGATTCGGAATAAAATTATATAGTTTCCCGGTTAATTCTCCTGGTTGGAAACCATTCAAAAAAACGCGATAGATGGCGATTAAGATTGGAAATTGAATAAGAGTAGATAATAAGCCGCTAAAAGGGTTAATCTTTGCCTCTTTATACGCCTCCATTGTCTCTTTAGCTTGTTTTTCTCTATCATCCTTATATTTCTTCTGGATCTCTTGAATCTTCGGCTGTATTTCCTGTAATATTTTTTGTGTTCTGATCGATTTTGTAGAAGAGGGATATAAGATTAATCGGATAAGCAGAGTTAGAATAATAATCGCGACTCCAAAGTCGTGACCGGGAAGATAAACGTATAGCAAAACCAAAAAATTAAAAAATGGCTGGTATAAAATCTGGTCGAAAATTTTTACAAAGAGTTCAAACATTTTATGGTTTTTATATTAATTTCGCTTTTTCAAGAAGATTATATACGATGTTTTTAACTTCTTGAAAATCTTTATCTTCAAGGCCGGGCAAAGCGATAAAAACGCCATCAACCCCTCCCTTAACCTTATCTGCCAGCGGTCTCATTAATTCTCTTAACTGTCTTCTGACCCTGTTTCTGACTGTTGCGTTTTTGGAAACCTTTTGACTCGCAATAAATGCAAATCGGCTTTTTGAAGAAAGACCGGGAATAACCTTTAATATTAAAAGTTGTTCTCTAAAACTAACTCCTTTTTTAAAAATTTTTTCAAAATCTTTCTTTTTGGTAACTCTATTTTTTTTAAACAGCATAGTTCTAGCGCTTAGACTGTCAGTTTTTTTCTGTTTTTCTCTCTTCTTCTCTTGATTACTCTCCTTCCTCCGACACTTCTCATTCTTTTTAAAAATCCGTGAACATTTTTTCTTTTTTTCTTTTTTGGTTGATAAGTAAGACTCATTTGGATGAATAGTTAACTGTTTTTAATATATGAATCAGTATAATATGAAATCACTCAATCGTCAATTCAAAATATTGGAACGGTTTCACAAGTTATCCCCAGCTTAATAACAGGTAAAGATATTTTGTGCTTGTTTTAAAGACATTTTGATATCTGGTATAATATGTTATTGATAATATTGTCAGATTATTGACGAGAACAATGATTTTAGTATAGTGTAAATTTGTTAATATTTCTCAACTTTAAACTATGGAAAATAAAGAGCTTTGGCAGTCAGTTTTAGCCCAGGCACAGTTTCACATCTCTAAGGCAAATTTTGCCACTTGGTTCCAGAATACGGAAATTATCTCGAAAAAAGAGGAAACAGTGGTTGTTTCTGTTCCTAATGCTTTTTCAAAAGAATGGTTGAGCAATAAATATAATAAATTAATCCTGAAGATTCTTCATGATGCTGATGATAAAATCAAGGAGGTTGAATATATAATAAAGCCTCAAACCCAAAAAGACCAAAGCCCTAAGGGCCTTCCCTCTGCTGAAAAAACAAACACCGAACAGCTTGGATTCGAAGAATTTAAAATTGATAAAGAAACAAATCTCAATCCCCGCTATACTTTTGACAATTTTGTTATCGGGTCATTTAATGAACTGGCCCATGCTGCCGCTTTCGCGGTTTCTGAAAATCCAGGCCTCACATATAACCCGTTATTTATTTATGGCGGGGTAGGTTTAGGCAAGACACACCTTATTCAGGCAGTCGGTAATAAAATTATAGAAGGTTCAAAAAAGAAAAAGGTCAGGTATATCTCTTCTGAGAAGTTTATCACCAGTATCGTCAACTCTATCAGAAACCGCAGCATAGATGCTTTTAAGAACAGCCTGTCTCTAATCGATGTCCTTATAATAGACGACGTCCAGTTTTTAGCCGGAAAAAATAAAACCCAAGAAGAGTTTTTCCATGCCTTCAATGTCTTATATGAAAAAAACAAACAGATAATTCTTTCTTCTGACCGACCACCCAATGCAATACCAGAGCTAGAAGAAAGACTAAGGTCGCGATTTGAAGGGGGAATGATTGCCGATATTAGTTTACCAGACTATGAAACAAGATTAGTTATCTTAAAAATTAAGCTTCAGGAAAAACACCTGACATTGCCAGATGATGTTCTAAATTACATTGCTAATAACGTTAAAAAGAATATTAGAGAATTAGAGGGAGCATTAAACCGGATTTTAATCTACCACAAGACAAGTAACGCCCCTCTGAACCTAGAAGTTGCGAAGAGCCTATTAAAAAGTTATATTTTCTCGCCTTTTGATATTGCTAATTACAAAAGGATAATCGAAACTGTAGCTAAATTTTATAATCTAGAAGAAAAGAACCTTTTTGAGATAACAAGAAAAAAAGAAATTGTGAGACCTCGCCAGATAGCGATGTTTTTATTAAGAAAGGAACTTAAATACTCTTTTCCGGCAATTGCAAGGAAGTTTGGAGGAAAAGATCACACAACAGCGATTTATGCCTGCAAAAAAGTATCGCAAGAATTTGAAGAAAACAATAAACTAACTGAGGAAATCAACTTAATAAAGCAGAGGATATATAGTGGATAATCATGGTGGAAAAAATAATTGCATTTTATTAAAAGTTTTATTCACTAGTTTTCACCTATAGAAATCCACAGTTAATTTACAAAATTTTAATAAGAAAAAGATATATTATATTCAATAAATAATTTTACTTATTACTATAATTAATTTATTAAACAATAAAAATAATTATGAAAGCAGAAATCCTTAAAAATAATATAAAAGATGGATTAAGTGTTGTTGAAAAGGTGGTTGGGAAAAATATATCTTTACCTATTTTAGATAATGTTTTAATAACCGCCGAAGATAATTTTCTTCTGTTAACTGCCACTGATTTAGAAACCGCTATAAAATACTGGACATTAGCTAAAATTACTAAAAAGGGAAAGGTAGTTATTCCTGTCCGGTTTTTTTCTAGCTTCGTATCTTTATTACCAGAAGAAAGAATCTCTTTAGAAGAAAATAAACAAAACTTGTTATTGGAGTGTAAAAATTATAAAACCCAGATTCAGGGATTTAATCCAGAAGATTTTCCTCTTATTCCAGAGGTAAAAGATTATGAATCTTTAACTATAAATAATAAGAGTTTTTGTTCTGGCTTGGCTCAAATAATAGACGTCGCTTCCCCATCACAGACAAGGCCGGAAATTTCAGGAGTTTTTCTATCATTCTCAAAAGATACGTTGAAAATAGTAGCGACAGACAGTTTTAGATTAGCAGAAAAAACAATTTTTATTGAAAACAAAAATAAAAAAGATTGTTCTTTAATTTTACCTCAAAAATCAGCGAGAGAAATAGTTAACGCTTTAGGAGAAAAAGAAGGAAAATTGAAAATCTGTTTTTCGTCTAATCAAACCCTTTTTGAATTTCCAATAAAAGAAACAAATCATCCCCAAATACAAATATTTTCTCGCCTTATTGAGGGAGAATATCCTAACTATCAGGAGATTATACCCAAAAAGTTTAAAACTAATATTGTTGTTGGGAAAGAGGAGTTTTTAAATCAAATTAAAGCAGCGTCTTTGTTCAGCGGTAAAATCAACGAAATAAAATTTACTATTAACTCTCTTAAAAAATCTATTGGAATATTTGCTCATAGTCCCGAGATTGGAGAAAATAATTCCAATTTATCCGCTAAAATAGAGGGAGAGCCGATGGAGATTTCTTTTAATTACAGATTTCTGATAGATGGCGTTTCAAATATGAAAAGCTCGGAAATTGCTTTGGATTTAAGTGGAGAAGATGGCCCATGCGTCTTAAGGCCAGTAGGAGATACAAGTTATGTCTACGTCGTAATGCCGATAAAATCAGCCTAATTTTTTATTCTATAGGTCCGTTTTCTTGAGAGCCGCCAGATAGCCAATTTTCAACTCCTTTTTCCCACATAATATATTGCGGATCGCTAGAAGGGTCTTGAGGAGGATCGCCTAAAGGATTATTCTTGTCGAGGTAATATAATATTTCATGATTTTCGCCCGGGATAGCTTCTCCTCTTAGAATCGGTTTCCCAGGCAAAGTGAATTCTGGTTTTGTAAAATTTTCTACAGGACTAGTGGTCAATATTTTTTCCATAATCTTTCTCCAAATAGGAGCAGCAAGACCAATACCGGTTTGCTTATTGATGGGAGAATTATTATTATTACCGGCCCAGACGCCGATTGTTATAAAAGGAGTATATCCGACTGTCCAGACGTCAACATAATTTGAAGTAGTGCCTGTCTTGGCTGCAACCTGATAGTTTTCAAAATAAAGAGGATTATTTCTGACAAAAGCCGGTACTCTTGCATTGTTATCAGATAGCACATCATTTATTAATCTCGCTGTCTGGACACTTAGAACCCGTTTGGGTTCTTTTTTATTTTCTTTAATGATGTTTCCGTCTGAGTCTTCTATTTTTAAAATACTGACTGGTGGAACGATTAGCCCTTCGGTAGCAAAAGCCCCATAAGCTGAAACCATTTCTAATAAGTTGACCTCTCCTCCTCCTAAGACCAAAGATAAACCATAACGATCTGGCTCTGTCAGTGTTGTAATTCCCAGGCTCTTTGCGGTTTTAATACTATCTTCTATTCCAGCGAGGTATAGGGTTTTTACTGATGGCAAGTTTAAAGATTGAGCTAAAGATTGGCGGAGAGAAACTCTGCCGCGGAAAATTTCATCATAGTTATGGGGATGATAGCAATCTGACTCGTATTGGTCTTTTTCTTGGCTAGCGTCAGGATTACAATCTGGGTTAAATTCAGTTTTAACATCCCAAAGAACAGTTTCTGGGACGTATCCTTTTTCGAAAGCAGTTGCATAAACAAAAGGCTTAAAAGAAGATCCTGGCTGTCTTTCTCCTAAGGTGGCAACATCAAAATAGGGGTCAAAAAGACATTCACCAGCCCTGGAATCACAGCCTTCCGGGTAAGATTTGCCAAAATAATTCTTTGAACCGACAAGAGCTAGAATTTCTCCATTCTTAGGATTAAGAATAACCGCTGCGGCATTATTGGCATTATAACCTTCGTCTTTTCCCATTTTCTGATCTATGGCTTCTTCTACGCTTTTCTGAATTTCCCAATCCAAGCTTGTATAAACCTTTAGCCCCTTTTCTTTTAAATAGTCTTCCCCATACTCATTCTCTAGATAATTTTTTACATAAAGGACGAAATGCGGGGCTTTTATAGTTTGACGGACATCAGAAAATTCTATTTCTTCAGTTAGTGCATCTTCTAATTGTTCTTCTGTAATAAAGCCTAGTTTCTGCATTCGATTCAGAACATTATCTTTTCTAGCAAGAAGTTCGTTTTTATTTGAGCCATACGGCGAGTAATAGCTAGGGGCTGGGATTATAGCGGTTAGGGTAGCTGATTCAGCTAAGGAAAGATCGGAAGAAGATTTTTTAAAATAAGTTTGGCTGGCCGCCTCCACTCCATAAGAATTCTGCCCAAAAGAAATCTGATTTAAATACCATTCAAATATTTGATCTTTCGAATATCTTCTTTCTAGTTCAAGCGTTAAAATAATTTCTTTTACCTTTCTTTCAATTGATTTTGTCCTGGTCAAAAAAGAAGAGCGGATAAGCTGCTGGGTAATGGTTGAAGCACCCTGACTGCGGTTTCCTAATCTTAAGTCAGCCAGAATGGCCCTTATCATCCCCTTGAAATCAATGCCGATGTGCTGATAAAATCTAGCATCTTCAGCTGCTAAAATAGCTTTTTTGAGATAATCAGAAACCGTGCTTAAAGGGACAATTTCCCTTTTTTCTTCTCCATAAATGTCATATAAAATGATTTTCCCGGTTCTGTCATAGATTTTGGTTGATTGGATAAATGGTCTTTCGGTGAACTTTTCTGGCCGCGGAAGATCACGACCATAGTAAAGGAATAAAGAGAAGATAAAAAGAACTGCCAGTAAAAAAAGAAAAAACAGATATTTTAGTAAACGAAAAATAAGTTTCCTCTTATAGGGCTTTTTTTTATTTTTCTTAAAATATCTGCTTTTAATTTGTTCTATAAGCGATATTACCATTAATTTCCTTATTAAAACCCCGCCATTAATTAGCGGGGTTTTTATTTTATCCTATTCTTCTTCTATCTCTTCTATTTCTTCGTCGTCTTTAAGTTCGTCTGGTTCGTCTTCTTTTGTTTCGTCATCTTTGGGTTCGTCTTCTGTCTCTTCTTCTTCCAAGTCTATATCTCCAGGGGTATCATCGTCGTCATCAAAATTGGCAAAACGAGTTAAATATTCCTCTTCCATATTCTCTAATTTATTTTTTAAGATTTACTCGACCTTTGAGTAATTTTTTAATAACAGCTTGATTAAAATAAAAAACGAACTTTTATTCTTTCTCTATTTATAGTTATTGTATTTTTTCAAAAATCTTTGTCAAGGCCTTGATATTCACAGTCTCGGCCTATATCAGCTTTGTTCTGATGGTTCCGCAGATTGCGATTCCTAAAGCATCGGTAGCGTCGTCTTCTCTTCTATTCTTGTCTTTTGATCTTTCTTCCAGCCCAAGTAATAGTTTTATCATTTTTTGAACCTGTTTTTTTTCAGCTTTTCCATAACCGGTTATTGCCATCTTCATTTGAAGGGGAGTGAACTCAAGGACAGGGATTTTTCTTTCTGCAGCGGTAAGCAAGATTACCCCTTTTGCCTGGCTGACGGGCATTACTGTTTTTAGATTTTTAAAGAAATAAAGGCTTTCAACGGCCATAACATTAGGTTTATATTTTTTTATCAGCTTATCCAATTCGTTATGGATTTTTTTCAATCTGTCTCCGGTTGGAAGCTTCGGGTCAGTAATAATACATCCATAATCCATAACTAGCGATTTTCCGTTTGTATTATCAATCTTTTTTATAACTCCAAACCCCACCTTGGCTAATCCTGGGTCTATCCCGATGATGATCATATTGTTTTAATTTTAGTCTTTGATATTTGAATATATTTCTTGGACAGCGTCATTCTCATCTAAAGCTTCGAATAGTTTTTGGCAATTTTGTTTAGCCTTTTCGTCTACTGTTACAGTATCTTTCGGGACTAATCCTAAGTTGGACGATTCGATTATTATCTTTTTTTCTTCTAACCCCTTTTTTACTTTTTCTAAGTCTTCTGGTTTTGTATATATCTCTAAAACATCTTCATGCCAATTAATATCCTCTGCTCCCACCTCAATTGCCAATAACTCCAATTCTTCTTTATTTTCTATTTTTTCTTTACTTATTGTCAAAATCCCTTTTTGTTCGAACATCCACTGGACAGCTCCTTCGCCAGCAAGCTTTCCGTTACTTTGATTCAGAATCTGCTTTATTTCTCCAAGCGTTCTATTTTTATTATCAGTGATTGCTTCAATAATAATTGCTGTGCCTCCGGGTCCGAAGCTCTCATAGACTATTTCTTCTAAACTTTCTCCGGCTAATTCGCCAGTTCCTCTCTCTATCGCCCGTTCAACATTATCTTTAGGCATATTAACAATCTTGGCTTGTTCAATTGCCATTCTTAATTTTGAATTGGTAATGGGATCCGGTCCACCTTTTGCCGCAATACTGATAAGTTTTGCGACCTTAGAAAAAACCTTTCCTCTTTTGGCATCAGCTAGTTCTTTGTGGGCTTTGATTGTTTTAAAATGAGAATGACCGCTCATGGTGTGTTTTATTAATTATTATTAACTTTATTTTTAAAAAGAAAGAATATTATTACAGAAGAAACAGCCGTTCCTATTGCGATTAAAAATATAAATAAAAAAGACCTTGGTTTGGGAATGGTTTGGCTTAATGATGCCACTATCTGTTCATTTTTGACAAGGGACTCTTTTCCTTCTGATTTTTTCTTTATGCTACCATCTGTAACAGTATTTACCAGACCTGGAGTTAAGATACTACTCCACAACCAATTAGCATTAACTCTATTATATGATTGATTCCGCGGAGATTTTCCATATACCATACTATCAATTATTTTTCCATCTGGCCGGATAAGCATCAGCTTATCGCCAGTGTTGTTCAGAGTGATCTTTGTTTGGGGCCTTGTCAAAACTAAATAACCATTCGGTCCTATCTTTATTTCATCTGGGAAGATATAGGTAGTAGATTTTCCTTCATTATCTTTAACTTTCCAGCCAGCAATATCAACTTCAAAGCTATTTTGATTATATATCTCAATCCATTCTTCTGTTTCATCCGGTCCTTCGGGGGAGGACAGTATTTCGTTAAAGACAATACCGTTTGGGTAGGATGGTTTGGTTTCTGCAGGGTTGTCTATTGGAGCTGTCTCCGTTTGCTCTACAATGGGCTCTGGCGGGCTTTGTTGGATTTCTGCTGGTTGCTGTCCTATATCTGTCATTTCCGTACTATTTTCCATTTTTGGCGTTCCTCCAGGGTTTTTACTAGTTTGCCAACCAGTAGAGATTTTTTCCATTGTTTGTTTCGTAGTATTATCCCCGCCAATCCAACCAGCAGAACAATCTATTTCGTCAATTACATCATTTAAATTGTTGTAGAGTGTCAAATGTTCTCCGTTGTTTCCTAGGGCGCCAGTATAAACTTTATCGGCTGGAACATTAGGAACTGTTTCGTCATTGGTTCTTTCTAACAAATAGAATCCATTGACAGGAATTATTCCTGATAGAATAATCTTTGGTGTTCCATCTTGGCTGGTCAACTGCCAGCCATCAAGAGTTATGGGACTCTGAGTATTGTTATATAGTTCTATCCATTCGTCGTTAGGAGAAACAATAGTGCCCATCCACCCTACTTCGTTTATCGATATAGAGCCGGCAAAAACGCCTAATGGGAAAAATAACAAAAATGGAATAAGAATTTTAAACGTCATTGTCTTTGCTTTGCTTCGTGTTAATGTGGATCCAAGCGATTTTATTAATGGTAATATTAATAAAATTAACCGCCTAAAGTCTAACTTAAACTTAACAAAATAACAAAACAAAAACAATAAATGATTGCGTTGACATAATCAGCTATTACTGATATAATATTGGCAGTTAGTCTAAACAGTTTAGACTGGTCATTTGAACCTTAACAACTGGATAGGGAGAAAGAAGATGAAAAAGACAAGAATTGTTGCTTTGCTAGTTGGTTTAATGGCATGTAGCAGCGCCTTGTTAGCTCAATCACTCGAATCACTAGAAAAAAGGCTGATACGATCGCTTCAGGAAAACAATCAACTAATGGGGAATTTTGCTAACTATGAAATAATACCCATAAGAGCGGTCTGCAAAAGAGATGCCTCTGGGGATTGCATCAAAACCAAAGGTGAATATGAAGTAGCCTTTGTCAGCCCTCTCAACTTCTATGTGTTCCATAGCTCTGACAGAGGAAAAACATGGAAATCTGACACTCCGTCGGATTGTTTCTTAATCGACTTCCAAATGAGCCTTTTCAAAGAAACACAAGAAAAAGGCATTTTGGATTCTGATGATATACATGGCTTGATACTTTCGCAAATAGGGTCGGAAGGAAACACAAGACCTCCAAAACCCCATATGGATAAAACCCATTCAGATGAGGTTAAATCATCTGGTAAAAATGGGGCTGTTTCCAGGCCACATACCTTGTTGGCGAGGCTCACGGGTGGGTCGCGATTGACATCGTCATGGTTATTCTGGATAGTGTTGTTTTTAACAGCATTGTTAATGATTTTCGTTGGAAGCATGATTGTGGAATCGAACAACTCTTGGGTGAGTATATTGGGAATACTGTTGGCGTTTATAGGAGGAACAATACTGCTATTGGGGGTGATTGCACTATTAATCCTCGGTGCATTTATAAATGTGTTGCTGTTTGTGTCTGGTCTACTGTTTCTAAAGAATTTTTTGAAATCATAACTGGGTTTAGATAATCCAGATAATCCATATCATCGGTCTTTCGTATAATGCGGTCTGAATCAAATTAGGCCGCTTTAATTTACCTTAAAATATTCTTTTAAAATTTACTTGAAATAGGCTTTTCGATATGGTATAGTTTCAACGGATTAAATTAGTTCTTTTTCATTTAATTACTTGCGATTTAGTAGCCATAGCCAAAAGATACTGAAACCCTCGGTATTTTCTGGCTATGACTACTTCAGTCAAGCTCTAGTCCTCGGATTAGAGGAACACCCAAAGACGGGCAAATCAGCCCAAGGAGGAAAGCATGAAGTTTACGATCTTCAAAACCATTTGTCTCGGCATACCAAGACTCAGGACTGCTGACAACTTTCGCGATTCTCTTGACGCAAACGAATTCAACATCGACGAAGGTACCGACGATATCCTTGGCAAGCCTCAGTTTACGATAGCTGCCAAAGAGGTCAGGCTAGACCTGGTCGTTGTCAGTGTCGCCGAACTCGGTTTCGAAGACAGAGGGGCTCCCCGTGAGCAGATCTATACTCGAATCAGGGAGCTCGGCCTGAAGCTTTGTCCAGCAGAAGCCGGTCCCCAATTGCGACTGCAATATCCAGACCAGCCCAGGCATGAGTGGCTTGTCATCGCTATGGAGCCGATTATCGACTCATGTGGCGCTTTCAGGCTGTTCAGTGTGGAACGGCGCGGTCTCGAATTCTGGCTTCTCAGTTACTGTGACGGGTCTGGCGGTATCTGGAGTTCTGGCTGTCGTTTCGTCTGCCGCAAGTAGTTTCCGGGTTTGTCAAACCCTCGACAACAAAAACCCTCCAAGCGCTTGGAAAACGCAAGGAGGGCTCTTTTTTATTAAATCAAATTATTTTGTTTCGAAGGATATTTTATCCCGAAATGCTCATAAGCGAATTTTGTGGCCATTCTTCCTCGAGGAGTTCTTTCGATAAATCCCAATTGCATTAGATACGGCTCATTTAAGTCTAAAATACTGTCTTCTTCTTCTTGAATTGCGGCGGACAAGGCCTGGAGTCCAACTGGCCCTCCGCTGAACTTGTATATCATTGCTTCGATGATTCTTCTGTCGCTTGGTTCTAATCCCATTTCGTCTACTTCTAAGGAACCTAAAGCTTTTTCAGCTATTTCTCTAGTTATAGTCCCATCTCCCTCCACTTCGGCGAAATCCCTTACTCTTTTTAAAAGCCGGTTAGCAACTCTTGGAGTGAAACGGGATCTTTGGGCGATAATTTCTGTTGCGTCTTTGTTAATCTGGACATTAAGGAGCTTACTGGATCTTTCGACAATCTTTTCAATATCGCCATTCTCGTAAAAGTTAAGCTGGAAGGTTGCGCCAAACCTGTTTCTTAAAGGAGAAGAAAGCATTGCTGGTTTTGTTGTAGCGCCGATTAAGGTAAATCTGGGCAATTTTAATTCCATTGTCCTTGCCATCGGCCCTTTGCCCAATATCAGATTCAACTTATACCCTTCCATTGCTGAATAGAGATATTCTTCAATAGTTTTGTTAACGCGATGGCATTCATCAATAAAGAGAACTTCGCCCTCTGAAAGATTTGTCAGAATAGCGACTAGATCTCCGGCATTTTCAAGGCTGGGGCCGGAAATTACCCTGATTGGCGAACTCATTTCTTTTGCAATCAAATAAGCGAGGGTTGTTTTACCTAAACCCGAGTTTCCATAGAGTAAAAGATGGTCTGGAGACTGGCCTCTTTTTTTTGCAGCCGTAATAATGACCCTTATATTCTCTTTAATGTTATTCTGGCCGATATATTCGTCCCAAGTGTTCGGTCTTAGGGTATAATCTAAAATTTCATCTTCGGCTGCTTTTTTGTCTGGAGCTCTTGACATAAGTTTGTAAAGCTGATATAATAAGCTTTCAACGATAAATAAGGAATAGCAGCTCTAGAGTTGGAGGCGTGTTTCACTGGGTTTGTCTTAGTTTTTGGGTAATCTGGCTCCGGCTCGATTATTCCTCGGCCAAATCCGTCTTATATCACAGATATAAGGACGCCTCCAACTCTAGAGCTGTTTTTGTTTACTTTTCTTCTTCTCCCACTATTCTTTTGACCTCTTCTATGGTAGTTTTGCCGTTTATTACCTCAATCAGCCCTGATTGATACATAGTTACCATCCCTTTTTTAATTGCTGACTCCTTAATTGCCGAAACTGGAGGGTTAGTCAAGATAAATCTTTCCATTTCTTTATCCACCAAGAAGGCTTCGAATAAGCCTTTGCGACCCTTATACCCTATATTGTCGCAAAACTCACAACCCTTTATCTTCGGGATCTTCAAGTCTTTATCTAAAGAAGGAATCTTTACGTTTTTGGGCAAGTTTTTAAGACCGTCTTCGATTTCTTTTAATTCCCCTGATGATGGCTTAACGAGAGTAGCGCATTTTGGGCAGACTTTTCTTATCAATCTTTGAGCAACAGCCATGCTGAGAGCAGGAGCAATTGAGGAGGCATCAGCTCCCAAATCCACAAGTCTTGGAATTGTTCCGGCTGCATCATTCGTATGCAGAGTGGATAAAACAAGATGACCGGTTAAAGATGCCTGTAAAGCAATCTTAGCTGTTTCAAGGTCTCTTATTTCTCCCACCAGGATCACATCAGGGTCCTGTCTGACAATAGAACGAAGCCCCTGACTGAAGTCATATCCTTTTTCCGGCGCTACCTGGGTTTGAGAAACTCCGTTCAGATGATATTCGATTGGGTCTTCAATTGTAATGATTTTTATCTTTGGATCTTGAATCTCCATCAAGAAAGCATAAAGGGTTGTTGTCTTACCAGAACCAGTCGGACCGGTAACAATGACCATTCCATTCGGTTTTTGGATTTCCTTTCTAAATATTTCAAGCAGATCCTTTCTTAATCCTAGGGTTTCCAGGCTGACCAGGCTTTTTGGGTTTAATATTCTCATTACAACTGATTCACCGTACTCGGAAGGCAGTGTGGAAGTTCTAATTTCAATTAAAGTCTCGTTTATTAAAATCGTAAATCTCCCATCTTGAGGCTTATCGATAACGTTCAATTTAATTTTAGATAAGAGTTTTAATCGGGAAAGCAGGGTTCTATAGATTTTTAAATCAAAGAAAAGCACGTCTTGCAAAACCCCATCTAGCCTTACCCTTAAACGGGCTTGGTCTTCCTGGGATTCAATATGTATATCAGAGGAGGCAATAACTATCGATCCTGCCAATACCACGCTAAGGAGGTCAGTGACGTTTTGGCTTGAAAACGCCTCTATTTTTTTCTTAAAACTAGAAACGCTTTTTACTTCTTTTTCAATTTCTTCAAAAATTTCAGGAGAAATTGTGACGGATCCTAACATTTTTTGTGAAGTTTCGTATAACATTTTGATGAGTTAGAATGTTTAATGCTTTGTTTGTTCATTAAAACATAATTCTTAGAATAAAAAAACCCTTTATCCACATTCAGGGCAAGGTTTTTTAGTTCTAGGAAACAGGTTATTAACAATTTCTTGATGCGATGCTTCCTTTTTGACTAAGAAAGCGGCAATCTCTAATATCCTAGAAGATGTTTTCTCGTCTCGGAAATTATCAGAAGAGAGAATAAGGCCGGCCAGTAAAGCAGTAGCAATATTCTTTTTAATTATTTCTTCGTCTATTGACCATATGAGGTTGTATATCAGTTCGGTTAGAAAACTTTCTGGTTCTAATAAATTAACCTTACCAAAGTTCTTGTTCTCTTTCTGGTTGTCAATATTCAGAATAGGACTATTCTCCAGAACGCTATTTTCTAAGCGATTTTTGTTGTCTGGTTCTTTTTTTCCTATTGTTATAAGAAGATCTGCTTTCGGTTCAGTGAAAGAAAAAGAAATATCGCCTTTTTTAATGTTTCCCTTATCAATTGTCAGGTATATTTTTAAATCTTTTTCATCCTTTTCATAACGAACCTGGGAAACTTCTGCTGAGGCGCTCGGGATAGAAATAATGAAGTTTCTTGGGTAGGAAATATGATCCAGAGAAGGAGTGAGAAACCTCAATTTTTCAGGGATCTCATCGATAATCAGGTTTACATTTTTATTTAATTCTTTTAAAGTATAGAAAAGAGCTAAGGCACTTGTTATGTTTTCTTCATTTTCTTCCGAGGGCAGGATATATATATTTTTAGACTGGTCGATAAGATTTTTTGCTTCTTGAAGGGGGTCCATAAAAAGATTTTTTAACTTAGTCCAAATTACATTAAATCTTTTGATAAGTCAATTTTATTTTATAGATATAATTTACGACATGAAAAATAAACTGAAACAGATTACAAACAGCGCAAAGGAAACGCAAAAATTAGGCAAAGAATTGGCGAAAGATGTTCTTAAATTAAAACCATTAGAAACTGCGATTGTCATAGGTTTTGAGGGCGACCTAGGAAGCGGGAAAACAACTTTTTTACAAGGTTTCGCTAAAGGCCTTGGGATTAAAGAAAAAATTCTTAGTCCGACTTTTGTTATAATGAAAAGATTCAAGGTCAAAGGAAATAGAAACTTTTATCATATTGATTGTTACCGCTTGAAAAAACCAGGAGAATTATTAGGATTGGGTTTTAAAGAAATTATTTCTGATCCTTTAAATATTGTCGCCATCGAATGGGCTGATCAAGTTAAAAGGATCTTACCTAAGAAAAATATTCATATTGGTCTTAAATTCGTTGGAAAAAATAAAAGAGAAATATCGTTTTGCTATAGCATAGTGAAATGATATAATAGGAAAATGGATGATAAAAAATGTCTGCTTATTATTGATTCCAATTCTCTCTTGCATCGAGCCTTTCACGCATTGCCGCCCTTAACAACAAAAAAAGGAGAGCAGACTGGCGCTATTTATGGCTTTCTTTTAATTTTATTTAAAGCGATAAAAGATATAAATCCTCTCTATGTTGTTGCCTGTTTCGACCTCCCTGTCCCAACATTTCGTCATAAAAAATTTGAAGGGTATAAAGCTAAACGGCCAAAGACGCCGGAAGAAATAAAAAAACAGTTGCCTAAGATAAAAGAGGTTTTAAGAGCTTTCGGAATTCCGATTTTCGAAAAAGAAGGGTTTGAGGCAGATGATCTGATTGCCACGATTTCGACAAAAGCTGGAGAAGAGAATAATCAGATAGAAAGATATATTCTTAGCGGAGACCTTGATAATCTCCAGTTAGTTGATGAAAGAACAAAGGTTTATACTTTAGGCAGGGGGATAAAAGAAACTATTGTTTACGACAAAGAAAAAGTAGTTTCCCGTTTCGAGGTTCTTCCCGAACAAATGATTGATTTTAAAGCCCTTACTGGCGATGCCTCAGATAATATCCCAGGAGTGCCGGGGATAGGAAAGAAAACCGCCGCAGAGATTATTAAAAAGTTCAATACTTTAGAGGATCTTTATCAAAAGATTGAAAAAAGCGATGCTGATATAAGCCAGAGGACGAGAGAAATTCTGATAAAGAATAAAAAACAGGCCTTTCTTTGCCGATTTCTGGCAGAAATGAAGAAAGATGTTGCTATTGATTTTAATATCAAGGAAGCTAGATTTGGCGGATTTGACCAGAAAAAAATTGAGGGAATTTTAAATGAATTTGAATTTTATAGCCTTGTTAAGCGCATACCTGAGATTTGCCGATCGATAGAGCCGGTTAAGTATAATTTGAAACTATTAGGTTTATAAACTATTATAAAGTTAACCTATATGAAAATAACCATACTTTTTAAATCTGCGGCATCGACTATTATCTTAGGACTTTTTGTGATGGCCGTCTTTATCGCTATTAATTATGAAAACCTGAATTCTAATTTTTACATTATCCTTGCTTCTGTAACAATCTTCGTTTTCCTGTTCGGTTTTGCCATGGGGCAGAAGATCGTTTCACCGGTAAAAAAGTTAGTTAATAAAGCAACGTCTCTGGCTGATGGTGTTTTAACAACCAGAGTTTATTTCAAGACAAAAGACGAATTTGAACAGCTGGCGGAGATTTTAAACAGAATTGCTGTAGAAATGGAAGAAAATCAGAATACTGCTCAAAAAGCGGGAGATATCGCTGAAGTGACAGTAAGGGCGAAGACCCAGGAATTAGAAGAAACATTAACTGTTTTGGAAGAAAAAATTAAAGTTAGGACTAGAGATTTTCAAAGAATGGCCGAGGAATCAGAAAATCTTAGAGGGTTGATTAAAGAACGTGAAACTGAAATTACGAGGCTCAGAAAAGAGATAATAGAATTGAAAGAAAAGAAAGGACGTAAATAATAAAAAAGTTTAAATAAAAATGCCAGAGCTACCAGAAGTAGAAACAATTGCCAGAGATTTACGAATAAAGGTCCTTAAAAGGGCCTTTATTGATGTTTGGACCGATACTGAAAGAATAGTTAAAAAACCGAAGAAGTTCGAAGAATTCAGAGAAAAGATAAAAGGAATGAAGATTTTAAAAGTTAAACGCAGAGCAAAAAATATCATTTTTGAGCTTTCCGATGACCTTATTCTCTTGGTCCATCAAAAACTTACCGGCCATTTAATGTACGGCAAATGGCGGATGAAAAACAATAAATGGGAGCCGGAGAACAGTGAAATTTTGAAAGATAGGGTTAATACATATATTCATCTTTTATTCTTTTTGGACAATGGCCTGATGCTTGCTCTTTCTGATTTAAGAAAATTTGCTAAAGTGGAATTATGGGGAAAAGAAGAGTTTTATTCTTCTCCAGATTTTAAGAGTCTAGGACCGGAACCATTAGATAAGGGTTTCACTTTTGATAAATTCAAAGAAATTTTTAAAAACAGAAAAGGAAAAATAAAGCAGTTTTTGATGGATCCGAAAGTGATTGCCGGTATTGGTAATATCTATTCCGATGAGATACTGTGGCGTTCAAAAATTCATCCTCAAAAAAACATTTCCGAGCTGAAAGTTATAGAATTAAAATTGATATATCAAAATACGAGAAAGGTTTTGTTATCAGCAATTAAACTAAGAGGTGAAAGTATTTCTGACTTCAGGGATTTGCAAGGGAAAAAAGGCTTTTTTGATACTGAAAGAAGGGTTTACCAGCGAGAGGGTGAAAAATGCAAACGATGCGGAGCAACAATTAAGCGAATTAAAATGAATGGCAGAAGCGCTCATTTCTGCCCTGTTTGTCAAAGAATATAAAAATATGATTATTTTTCTTTTCGGCCAAGACTCTTACAGGTCACGTCAGAAACTAAATGAAATATTGGATCATTATAAAGAAACTCATAAGAGCGGGCTGAACTTGAATTTCTTCGATTGCGAAGAAGAGAAAATAACTATCTACGATTTAAAAGATAAGCTTCGGCAAGCTTCGATGTTCCAAGAAAAAAGACTGATAGTCATAGCTAATCTTTTCGCAGATAATGATTTCAAAGAGAGCCTCTTAAAAGAGACAAAAAGTCTCGTAGATTCAAAGGATGTAATAGTGATTTATGAAGGAAATGATGTCAGAAAAGGAGATGTTTTATTTAAGTTTCTAAAAAAGAATGCCCAAACCCAAGAATTTGAACTCTTAAGTGGCCAGAATCTTAAAAGCTGGATTAAAAAAGAGTTAGAAAAAAGAAACGGCACGATTGATGATAATGCCTTATTATCCCTTATCGATTGCGTCGGTAATGATTTATGGCGAATGGCGAATGAGATTCAGAAGTTAGTCAATTTTAAAAAGAATAAAATAATTACCACAGCAGACATTAAAACAATGGTGAAACCCAAGATTGAAACAGATATTTTTAAAACCATTGATGCGATCGGCCAGAAGAATAAAAAGCAAGCTCTTAGTTTATTACACCAGCATATAGAAAATGGCGATTCTCCTGTATACCTTCTTTCGATGATAGGATATCAGTTCCGCAATCTTTTAGTAGTTAAAGATTTAATGGAAAAAGCAAACCCCTATAATCTGATCGTTAAAAAAAGCGGATTACACCCTTTTGTGGTTAAAAAAAGTTATTCCCAATCAGGCCAATTTACTCTTCCTGAATTAAAAAGAATCTATCGGAAGATTTTCCAAGTAGATTTTGATGTAAAAACCGGGAAGATGGAACAAGAAATGGCATTAGACATACTAGTAGCGACCATTTAGATACTTTACAAGTTTTTTAAATCGTTTTAGAATAAAATTACTTATTTTTTACACAAAACAATTATGTCACCAGATTTGCCAAGGAATCCTTCTCCTGAAGGAAAGGGAGAACAACTACCAGAGGAAGAGGATAAAACCTTAGGGGTTGTCCCTTCAGCAGAGGAAGTGGATAAAACTAAAACTAGAAGGTTTAGAGTTGTTGGTTTGCCAGAAGAAGGAGGTGGGTTATCTCAAGGGCCTAGCCCAGAAGCTCAAGAGGGTAAGACGGGAAGGAGGATAGATATATCAGAAGGTGCGGTCTCTCGCGCCAGAGAAGCTCTTCGTCTTAGAAGAGAAGGAACTCCGCCAGAAGAAGGGGGTGGATTATCCCAAGAGTCTGGACCAGCCGCTCAAGAAGATAAACCAATAAAGCTTGTTATACCAACTCGCCCTCCTATACCAGAATCTATTCCTCTACAAGAAGAAGAATCAAGAACACCGAGTCCAAGAGTTAGAGTGCCTGGTTTAGTTCTACCGCGTATACCTTCCTCTCTTGAAGGAGAAGGGCTAGGAGAAGAAAACGAAACTGCAGAGATTGTTTCTCCGCAAGAAGAAGGAGATAAAACGTCTTTGGGTTTACCAAATATAGCCCCTTTTCCTGGAGGAGAGGGAGAACCTGAAGAAACCGCAGGGGCTATCCATCCACAAGAAGAAAGAACCGAAATACCTGGGCCTAGGTTAGATGGTCTACGAATTAGACCGCCAAGCCTAAGAGCTGAAATACCCGAGCATCCACCTATTCCACTGGGAACGACACCTGAGCGTCCGCCTCTCCCACCGGATAGGCTAGGGGCAAGACCTGAATCACTGGGTAAGGAAGTAAGAGTGCCAGGAGAGATAATGCCATGGGAAGATATAACGATAGAAGAAGAAGCTAAATTATCTAGAGATTACGAAAGTAGGAGCCAAGTCGGTCCAGAAACGAAAAAGGCAATTATGGGTGTATTAAGAGATTCAGCCGATGAGGCAAGAGTTGATTTTGCTTTAAGATGGTTCGAAGATAAAAGATCTGCCCTTGAAGGGGCAGGTATTCCAACAGATGTCTCAACTGAAAGGAGGGTAGCTATTGCAATTGAAAAGGGAGCTTTTAGAAATCTTAAGAGAGATTCATATTACGAAGAAGATAATAGAAGAATAGATAATCTTAGTATTTTACGGGCTGAATTTGGTAGAGATGTAGTTTCAATGGAAAGTCAATTTTTAGTTTTAAATGTGTTGGAAAACAGGAAAAAAGCGCTGGAGGAAGCGATTGGCGGGTCAGGTTTACCAGAAGAAAGAAGATCAAAAGAAACGGAGTTGGGAGAATTGCTTAAGTTAAGGAGAGAATTGGCTGAAAAACTGTCTGGCAGAGACTTCGGGTTAGAAAGCGAAGCAATCAACGAAGAAGCAATATTGCATTTGTTGCCAGAAAACATCCTTACATCTCCGGAAGGAGAAGAGCAATGGAGAAGGATACAGTCGGGTTGTTTCCAAGCAGAATGGAATGCCTTGCCGCCAAAAGAAAAAAGGAGATATGGAGATGATCTGTCTGCCTTTGCAAGAGAGGAAACAGCTAGAAGGACGCAAGTTCTTAGGGAAAACCTAGGCATGAAAGATATATCATCAGTAGATTTTCTTTCCCTTTATAGGCAAGGATATAAACTAGAAGAGATTAGAAGGGCAGGTTTATTTAGAACTAAAATAGAGATTAGGGGTACTAGAATATCTAATGAGGAGTTTGCCGCTATGCGCTCTGAAGGGAGGGATAGTTTTAGAGAAGAGCTTGAATCAGCTGTCAGAAAAAGCATATTAGAAAGAGAAAGAAAAAGATGGATAGATGGAGAAATGTCGTATCTAGCAACTTCTCCTGAAAGAGCAGTGGGTGGGATAGAAACTATGTATAGAGAATTAAGAGACAGGTTAATCGAAGAATTCAGGGGATCATTAAAAAAGGGAGGGCAAGAAGCAGTAGAAAAGGTTAAAGCAGGGTAAAATAATAAAATAAAATGAAAAAAGATACCAAGAAAAAAACTAAAAAAGCCAAGAAAACCAAAAAAAGGGTAATTAAGGCTGATCCGCTTCTTACAGCCCTATCTTTGAAGAAGTCTATAGAAGACGTAAAAATTACTAGAGATCAGAAAGACTTTTTATTATCAGAGCTTTCTAATATGGGCAAAGAGGAAAGATCAAGGATGCTTAATATGTTAAAAAAGATCCGCCTGCTGGATTTAGAAGAGAACAAGGCCCTGGCTAAAATAAAAAATAACTGGCAATAAAGAAGAACTGAAAAATCTACCATTTACGGTAGATTTTTTAGTTTGTTATTTTTGACTTCTTTCTATCAGCTTAGTTATTCTGGATTTTGTTCTTGAGGCGGCATTATCTTTTATAACCCCGACTTTCGCTGCTTTATCTAGGGCCTTATAAACCTGAGGCAGTATCTTTTTAGCTTCATCAATTTTCTTCTCAATAACTAAAGTCCGAGCCTTTTTTACTAGCTCTCTCATTTTTTCTCTGTAGACAAAGTTTCTTTCTTTTCGTCTCAGATTCTGACGAATAGCTTTTTTAGCCGATTTTATTATTGCCATATAAGTAGTTATTTATCATAAAGCCATATAAAAAGCAATAGTTTACTCTCTCTTTTTGTTGTGATAGGATATGAGTATATAAGGTTATGATTTCTTATCTACAGGGAAAAATTATTTTGAAAAAAGAAAAATTCGTTGTTTTAGACGTTAACGGCGTTGGGTATAAGGTTTTTTTGTCTAAAAAATCTATTTTAAGCTTACCAGAAATCGGCCAGGAAATTAAGCTCCATGCGTTTTTAGATGTTAAAGAAAATGCCCTGAACCTCTATGGTTTTTCTACTTACGAAGAATTAGAGTTTTTTGAAACCCTCAATGATATTAGGGGGATAGGACCGAAAGCGGCAATTGAACTTTCCTCTCTTGGTCCATTAGACAAAATCAAAGAGAGAATTTTGAATCAAGACGAGAAATTATTTTCATCAATTCCCGGCATCGGTCAGAAAAAAGCAATGACGATTATCTTAGAACTTACCGGCAAGATTAAAAATATTTCAAAAGAGAAGACGTCGGAAGGCGATGAAATTGAGGACGCTTTGCTAAATCTTGGTTTTCCGAAGCAGAAGATAAAAGAGGTTTTATCCAAGGTTCCGAAGGAGATAAAAGACCCTCAGGAAAGAATAAAAGAAGCTTTTAAAATCTTAGGGAAATAATGGCAATCAAAAAGATAGCAAAAAAATTTATTCCCTCTTTTTTATTTAGTTTTTACCATTATTTTTTAGCACTGATAAGTGCTTTTTTGTCTGGTTTTCCATCCAGAAAACTAACTGTGATTGGAGTTACTGGTACAAAGGGAAAATCCACAACCGTGATGCTGGCCGGAAAGATATTAGAGGAAGCAGGTATCAGAACATCTTGGCTGACTTCAGCCACTATTAAAATTGGAGATAAAGAGAGATTAAACCCTTATCATATGACGATGCCGGGCCGTTTTGTCATCCAACGGTTTTTGAAGGAGTCGGTTATGACTGGTTCCAAGGTTGCGATTTTAGAAGTGACATCTGAGGGTATCAAACAATATCGCCATAAGTTTATTGATTTTAACACTGCTGTTTTCACTAATTTAAAGCCGGAGCATATTGAGGCGCACGGCAGTTTTGAAAATTATAGGAATGAAAAGATGAAGCTTTTTAAAGGAACGAATAATATTCATATCATAAACATCGACGATGAAAATGCTAAATATTTTTTACAATTTCCAGCTAAAAAGAAATACACCTATGGTTTAAGTCAAGGAGATATAAACAGGAAAAACACCAATTTCGAACTTCATCTAGCTGGTGAATTTAATGTATATAATGCTTTAGCGGCAGTTTGCATCGGATTGTCTCAAGGAGTAGGCCTAGAAACTTGTAAAAAATCCTTAGAGAAGATTATGGTTATTCCGGGCAGGATGGAAATTATTTCCGAGAGACCTTTTAAGGTAATTGTCGACTTAGCCCATACGCCGGATTCTTATCAAGAGGTATTTAAATCTGTCAAAGCAATGCCTCATAATAAAATTATCTCTGTTTTTGGTTCAGCTGGCGGAGGCCGCGATAAATGGAAAAGGCCGGTTTTAGGAAAGATAGCAGCAGAGAATTCAGACTATATTGTCTTGACCGACGAGGACTCTTATGATGAAGATCCAAAAAAGATTCTATTTGAGATAAAATCAGGGATCTCCAACTTCCATAATCTCTATGAGATTTTAGACCGTCGGGAGGCAATTAGGAAAGGATTGGAATTAGCAGAGGAAAACGATATTGTTCTGGTTCTAGGTAAAGGAACTGAACAACTAATGATGACTTCCGGCCAGAAAATTCCTTGGGACGACCGTCAAGTTACGAGAGAGGAGCTTACCAAATTAAATAAGGGATAGTTCTTCTTATTGTTTTTTTATCCGATTTGTTATAGAGTGTCTTTATTATGTCTAAATCACTGCCGAAATCAATCAGGAAATTCATCAGAAAAGAAAAATCTCGAATTCGTCGGGAGTTTTTTGATTTTAAGAAGCAAGAGCAATTGATCAGCGAACTCTACAAAAGGATTATAAAAACTGATACCAAAGCCAAAAATGAAAACTAGGGATATTTACAACTTGGCGGTCCAGATAGGAATTGGAGCTGATTTAAGAGGGAAAGAGGCGGTTAGTAATATCTTGCAGAGGAAGAAAGAAAAATACGAAAAGCTCTCTTCTCAAGAGAAAGAAGAGTTTGATATTGATTCGTTAGAAAATCCTTACTCTGATTCTAGGGTTTTACAGATTAGCGAAGACAAAGAGATAAAAAAGATTCTCTTCGGCATTGATATTGAGCCGGCAGAGATTCTAATGGCCAAGGAAATCGGAGGAATCGATTTGATTATTTCTCATCATCCCCTGGGCAGGGCGTTAGCTAATCTAGCCGATGTGATGGCTATGCAATGCGATGTTCTCAGCCTATACGGGGTACCGATAAATGTTGCTGAAGGATTGATGAAAGAAAAGATCAGCGAGGTTGCTAGAGGCGTGAATGCCAGGAATCATCAAAGAACAGTAGATACAGCGAAGATTTTAGGTTTTAATCTGGCTTGCCTACATACGGTTTGTGATAATTTAGCAGCCAAGTTTTTAAAGGAGAAGATTGACTCAGTAAGCTTATCAAGAATCGAAGACCTAATAAGTTTGCTAAAAGATATTCCAGAGTATAAAGAAGCGGTAAAAATCGGAGCAGGACCGAAGATTTATGTCGGTTCTTCTGAAAGCCACTGCGGTAAAATCGCCGTTACTGAAATTACAGGGGGAGCAGAGGGTTCGCCTAAGATTTATGAAAAGATGGCTCAAGCCGGAATCGGCACAGTAATCGGAATGCATGTTTCAGAAGACCATAAGAAAGAAGCAGAAACAGCAAACGTGAACGTAGTTATCGCCGGGCACATGTCTTCTGACTCCCTAGGCGTTAATTTATTTCTGGATGAACTGGAGAAAAGAGGGATTGAAATCGTGCCCTGCTCGGGACTAATCAGAGTTTCTAGGGCGAAATAAAGATAAAGATATAAAGCCGTTTCAATAGCGGCTTTTTGGTTGTATAATGAAAAAACATAATTAAACTATAAAAACATCAAATCAAAGATTAAAGTAGCAATCGTTCAAATGAAGGTCATATCGACAAAGAAAAACTTGCCGGTGGTTTTAAGTTATATCAGAAAAGCATCTCATCTTCATTCCGATGTTATCTGTTTCCCAGAATGTTCGTTTAATGCAGATGTAAGAAAACCATCTTTAGAAGAAGACTTGCTTCCAATCCAGAAAGAATCGAAAAAAGGAAATATATCCGTGGTTGTTAACGGATATTTCAGAGAGAAAGATGGAAACATCTACAATAGGACTTATTTTATTGATAACCAAGGGAAGATTCTTGGTTGTTATGATAAAATCCATCCCTGGGCGAATGAAATTGATAAGGTTAAAAGGGGTAAGACAGTGAAGGTTATCAATACGCCCTTAGGCAAGATTGGTTTCTGCACCTGCTGGGATTTATTTTTCCCTGATCTTTTTAAGAAGCTGAAACATAAAGGGGCTGAGATCATTTTTTGCCCCTCTTATTGGATCGATAACCTCAAGGAAGAAGCAGAATTTTTAATAGCTATACCGGTAGTCTTGTCTTACCAATACATGCTATTCTTTGTCTACTGTAATGCTTTTTTCAAAGGAAAGCCTAGTGTTTCGCAGGTTTCAGCTCCTTGGGGCGAGCTGGCGGAGATAAAAGAAAAAAGAGGAATGGCAATTGCCACCCTTAACCCTCAAAAGCTGAAAAGATTTAGAAGGCATCTCAGCGGGGCTTTTTGGGGAAGGAAGCTATAAGTTTTTTACCATATAGGTGTTTTCTAGCTTGTAGCCTAATTTTCGATAGTAATCTCTGACCCCAACGCCGGAAATAACGGCGATTTTTTTTAATTCTTTTTTAGATATTTTTTCAGCTTCTTTTATCAGTTTTTTTCCCAATCCTTTATGCTGGGGAGAAACAATAGACTTATTGTCTAGGGGATGGAGCTGGCCGTAAGTGTGGACCTCTCGAATAATTGTAGAACCTTTCAACGCGGGGATGGAAACATCTTTTGACGGCAGGCGCAATCTTAACAGGCTGTATAGTCTTGTCCTCTCTTTGTTTTCATAGCTTAGAAATATTTCCTTGCCCTCAGAGGCGCTGTAATCCTGTCTGAATAAATACAGTTTTTCTTTCGGATTATAGTTTTCTCCTACTTCCCGGCATCTTATGCATTTACAGCGCCAGCCCTGTTTTTTTGAATCATTGGCTAAAACCTGGCGCATATTCGAAATTTTAGCCGGTCCAATAAGAACGCTCTGGGAAGGGATGTCTCTTATCAATCTTTGGATGCGGCAGTAGTAAGGGATATTCTTTTTAACTTCTTTTAACAGACTTATCAGCTGTTTCTCCGTGTATGGCTTGTACTTTCCTTCTTGCCATAGCCTGTAAATCTGAGCCTCTTTTAGAACTGCGCAGGGGTATATTTTTAACAAATCTGGCTGGAAATTCTGGTTTCTGAAAATCTCTTTGAACACCTCTAGGTCTTTTTTCAAATCAGAGCCCGGCAGGTTCGGCATTATATGATAACAAACTTTGAAGCCAGCGTCTTTTAATAACTTAGTTGCTTTAATGGTATCTTCTATAGAGTGACCACGAAGGTTAAATTTTAATACATCGTCATAAATGCTTTGAACTCCTAATTCGACTCTTGTCACTCCAAATCTTCTTAAGCGCAAAATCTCTTTTTCGTTAATGAAATCAGGCCGGGTTTCTATTGTTATGCCGACTATTCTATGTTTTGCTTTTTCATTTATTTTTTGGGCTGCTTCTAGAGTTTTAGAACTTTTATCATTAGCTGATTCAAAGCATTTTTTAATAAACCATTCTTGGTATTTTCCTGGCAGATACGACCAAGTGCCGCCGATGATAATCAGTTCTACCTTATCTACAGGATGGCTTTGAGAAATTAATGATTCTAATCTGTTTTTCACCTGTCTTACAGGGTCGAAGTCGTTCAAAATCGCCCTCATCACCGCTGGTTCGTTAGAAAGATATGACTTAGGCATTCCTTTTTCAGTCGGGCAATAAAGGCATTTTCCCGGGCAAGGATAGGGTTTGGTCAGGACAGAAACAATAACAACGCCAGAAAGAGATCTGACCAGCCTTTTCTTTAAAAGATTTTCAATCATTTTATTGGGTTTCATCCTTTTTTTAAGGCAGAAAGCGTGATATGATTTTAGTAGCTCTATATTAGAAATAACCGGGATTTTTAACTTTTTTGATGATTTCCTTTTGAAACAGCTTAAATCATCCAGAGTTTTAATCCGGCTTTTAATCAGATCAGGAATTATTGAGCTTAATTGGATTTTTTCCATAATATGGATTCTCAATACGCCAAATATTTAATAAAGAAAACCAAAGAGGATTATAGCTTGATTTCAGAGGAGTTTTCAAGAACCAGGAATAAGGTTTGGGAAGAACTAGGTTTTTTGTTTTCCTTAAAAGATAACGAGAAAGTATTGGATTTAGGATGTGGGAATGGCCGTTATTTTGAGTTTTTTAAGAATAAACCAGTTGAGTATATCGGGATAGACAATTCTGAAGAGTTGATTAGATTGGCTAAAGAAAGATATCCTGAAGCAAAATTTCAGATTAATGATGCCTTTAATCTTTCTTTCCCCGATAACTATTTTGACAAGGTTTATAGCATCGCTGTTTTACACCACATCCCTTCTGAAGAACTGCGAGTAGAATTCTTAAAAGAGGCGAAAAGGGTCTTAAAGAAAGATGGTTCTTTAATTATAACAGTTTGGAAGTTCCATCAGATAAAAGAACTTTCACTTATTCTAAAGTACACTATTTTAAGGCTGTTAGGAAGATCAAAACTGGACTTCAAGGATATATTAGAACCGTGGGGGAAGAGAACTGAGAGATATTACCATTGTTTTTCGAGAAAAGAACTTGGAAAATTAATGGAAAAGGCAGGTTTTAAAATTAAAGAAATAGGGGTTGTTAAGAACAAAAGAGGAAATAGGCAAAACATTTATTTGATCGCTAGGAAATAGGTCCTCGTAGTTCAATGGACAGAGCGCGAGCCTCCGAAGTTCGAGATGCAGGTTCGACTCCTGCCGAGGGCATATTATTAGTTACTTCATTCTTGGGTGACTTTTTGGTAAGATAAAAAATATGAAGATAGAATACGAAGCAACTTTCATCAATATTGATAAAAACGGAATCCGTAAAGAACTGAAGAAAGTTGGGGCAAAGTTAGTTAAACCTGAGTTTTTGCAAAAAAGAGTAGTTTTTAATTTGCCAAAAGGCCACGAAATATTAGGCGGGTGGGTAAGAGTGAGGGATGAAGGGGATAAAATAACAATGAGTTTGAAAATAGTTGATGGTGAAAAGATAGAAAATCAGAAAGAGATTTGTTTAAAGGTAGATAATTTTAAAGAATCGGAAAGCTTTCTTATTAAAATTGGCTGCAGGAAAAAATCTTATCAGGAGACTAAAAGAGAATTGTGGGTATTAAATGAAGCAGAAATAACAATTGATGAATGGCCATTCTTGGAGCCGTTTGTTGAAATTGAGGGTAAATCGGAGAAAAAAGTCAAAGCAGTTGCCGAAAAATTAGGTTTTAATTATTCAAACGCGCTGTTCTGCTCTATCGACACTCTCTATAATAAAAAATACAACATCTCTAAAGACATAATAGACAATCAAACGCCAGAAATTGTTTTTGGAAAGATTAATCCATTTTTAAGAAATAAGAGGTGAACTTATAAACAAAAGTCGCCTCTTTGGTGATTTTTTGGTAAGATAAAAGAACACTTATGACTAAACTATTCTATTTAGTGCTAGCAATCTTTTTATCATTTATAGGGGTAATAGGAGATTTTTTTATAAACCTTGCAGGAGAGGGAAAGAAGTTTATCGAATTTAAGTGGTTTATTATTGGTTTTTTGATTTATGCCTCAACGGCCATAGGTTGGTTCTTTGTTATGAAAAACATAAAATTGGCGACGACTGGTATTTTCTACGCAGTTTCGACAGTAATATTTCTGGCTATTCTAGGAACGTTTTATTTCAAGGAGCCAATAAATATCTATGAGATAATAGGAATTATTGGAGCAATTGTGTCTATAATACTATTAGGAAAATTTGCTTGAAAGTTTATTCAAGATAAGCGATTTTTTGGTAGAATTATTATAATTAAACCTATTTTATGAATTACATCATCTGGCTTATTCTGTCTGTCTTTCCTTTTGCCATCGGCGAATATCTATCAAAGAGGTTTGCTATGAACCCCAGTTTTTTGCTAGTGATTCTTACTCTAATAGCATACTCTCTAGGAGTGCTTTTATGGCTGCCAGCAATGCTGCAGAAGAATCAACTTTCTGTTGTAGGAACAATGTGGTCGGTTTTAAGCTTATTAACTACTGTTCTGATAGGAGTTTTGATCTTTAAGGAAAAACTAGATGTACTCGGTTTTGTCGGAATTATTACAGCTTTTATTTCTATTGTATTATTATCTTTGAGATGATTAATGGGTGGAAATCCTGTGAATAATATGTGTGGAGATTTTCATTTTTCCGTACATTTTATCCTTGTTTGAACATATATTGAAAAGGTATTGACATTATTTCTTAAAAAACTAAAATGTAAATCGAGGGGGTGCGGGATTCATTCTCAAGGACAAAATGGTTCTTAATGCAGGAGGTTGAAATTATTTAATTATGATTCACGTGTCCGAATCAGGCTTAAGCATAAACCGAGAGCGTTGAGAGTCATACCCCCTCACCAAAACACCTCGTCTAAGACGGGGTTTTTTGATTCTTTCAAATATGTGATAATATGTTAAAATAAGGTAGATAAAAGGTCGGCTTATAAAAATAAAAAACTAATTAAAAACATGCCAAAAGAGGAAGGAAAATTAATAGGTGAAATCACTCATTATTTTTCAAATATTGAAGTATGCGTTATTAAGCTTTCGGGTGTTCTTAAAGAAGGGGAAACAATCAGGGTTGTCGGCGGGGAAAATACTGATTTTAACCAAGTTGTTGATTCAATGCAGATTGAGCATGAAAAGGTTAAAACAGCCAAGAAGGGCGATTCTGTCGGTTTGAAAGTTGGAGAAAAAGTAAGAGAGGGATATAAAGTATACAAAGTATAGATTATTAACTTTACTAAGATACGAATAATTTCATATTCGTAATTTTATAGTGATTATGGATTTTTTATTTAATTCACAAATTCAAATTGTTCTTCAGCTTTTTTTAGCGACTGTGTTGGGGGGATTAGTTGGGCTAGAGAGGGAATATCGGAGAAGAGCAGCTGGTTTAAGAACTCATTCTTTAGTTTGCTTGGGCTCCGCCCTTTTTACAATAATTTCTAGCGAATCTTTCTACCAGCAACTGGATGTGATCGGAGTGAGTTTTGATCCTTCCCGTATTATATCCGGCATAGTCTTGGGGGTTGGATTCATCGGTGCTGGCTTAATTATGCATCATGGCTCTAAAGTAGAGGGCCTGACAACTGCAGCCGGAATTTGGGTAGTAGCCGCTATCGGGATAGCTGTTGGGATAGAACTATATCTAGTGGCTGTTTCTACCGCTCTTTTGACTTTAGGGATTTTAGCCGTTTTAAGACCATTAGAAGAAAAAGTTTTTTCGAAAAAAGATGAAGAAAATTAGCAATCAGATAGATACAAAAGAAAAAATTGAAAATAAGATTATTGATTGGATCACTACTGGGGCCAGCGGTCATCTTATTAATTTAAAACCAGCAATTGGTCCGGTTGTTGCTGACTTAGTAGTTAAAAAAAGAGGTGAATACCGTAAAGGCTCTATAGTTTCTCTTAAATTGGGATATTGCGAGAAAAACGAAGAGGAGAGTATCTATACTTCCGAAGTTTATAAAAACAAATTGAGCCAGGATCAGGATTGGTATCTTCTTTTTGTCTATTTTGATATTGTTGCTCAAGATGTTATGGAATATGTTTGGTTAGTGCCAGCAAATAAGTTTTTTGAAATCGCTAAAGAGAATAAAAGTAAGAACTTAGTATTTGAAACGCCGACAGATCTTAAGGCTGAGAGCGCCTACCATAGATTTTTGATGGATAAGAAAGATTTGGGGGATATTTTAACAAAAATAATTGATGAAGGAAGAAAATTCAGATTTCCAGAAACGGGTTTGATGGGTTTAAGCGGGTTTAAACTGGAAGACTTAAAAAAGTTTGTATCTGCGAGCCGTTATAATGGTTATGCCGGAGAAGGAGTACCCGTTGATAATCCACGCTTAAGGGGTTCAGTACAGCTAGAGTTTCGGAGAGGAGACTGGTTTTATCAAGATATTTATTTCGATGGTAAAAAAAGCTTTATTGGTCAGGAAATCGTTTATTATAATCTAAAGCCGGTTTGGGGTATGAGTTATTTCGGTGATCAACTATCGGAAAAAGCAACTGAGTTTTTAAAACAGACCCTGTCTAGCCTGAAAGATAAATGCCGTTTTGGAGAAAGGTGTGAGAAAGAAAAAAAGGAATTTCGTTATGAAGACGCAGGAGAAGGAACCCTAGAAAGATTCCATGGGGAAGAAAAGATATTTGCAGAGGGCAAGAATATTTATAGACTGAGCTATCAAGGTGGCTTAATTTCAAAATGAAGTTTGTAGCAGATTTTCACATTCATTCTAGGTATTCAAGAGCTACGTCCCCACAAATGGATTTGAGAAACCTGGATAAGTGGGCAAAGATCAAGGGTATCAAAGTTTTGGGGACAGGAGATTTTACCCATCCAGAGTGGTTTAAATCTCTGAAAAAAGAATTAGAACCAGCAGAAGCTGGTTTATTTAAGTTAAAAGAGAGCGATTCACCAACTCGTTTTATTTTAACAGCTGAAATCAGCTGTATCTATTCAAAAAATAATAAAGTCAGAAAAATCCATATTTTAGTTTTTGCTCCCTCTTTCGACGTAGTAGAAAAAATTAATGCCCAATTAGGATGGATCGGGAATATAAAATCAGACGGCAGGCCGATTTTAGGGCTAGACGCTAAAGAGTTGGCAAAAATTATTTTAAATATTTCAGGCGATTGTTTGATAATACCGGCTCATATCTGGACGCCATGGTTCAGTATTTTCGGTTCTAAATCAGGATTTGATTCTATCGAGGAATGTTTTGAAGATTACTCAAAATATATTTATGCTTTGGAAACGGGATTATCTAGCGATCCAGCAATGAATTGGAGGTTATCTTCTTTAGACAAAATTACCTTGATCTCAAATAGCGATGCCCATAGCGGTCCTAAACTGGGCAGGGAGGCAAATGTTTTTGAAACAGAAGTCAGCTATAGCGCTATCACGGAAGCAATCAAATCAAAAGATAACAAAAAGTTTCTTTATACTATTGAATTTTTCCCTGAGGAAGGGAAATATCATTACGATGGACATAGGATTTGTGAGATAAGGTTATCGCCCCAAGAATCAAAAAAATACAATAATATCTGTCCTAAATGCGGAAAACCTTTGACAATAGGCGTTTTAAACAGGGTGGAAGAATTGGCTGATCGGCTGGAAGGGTTCAAACCTGAGAATCTTATTCCCTTTAAGAGCCTGATCCCACTGGAGGAGATAATCGCTGAATCTCAAGGGAAGCTCTCTGGCGGAAAAGAGGTTTTGAAAGAGTATAATAATTTGATTGAAAGGGTCGGCAACGAATTCAAAGTTCTACTGGAATCTTCAAAAGAAGAACTTGAAAAGGCTACCACCCCCGAGATAGCTGAAGGCATTATAAGAATGAGAGAAGGAAAAGTATCTATCGATCCGGGATTTGACGGCGTTTATGGAAAGATTAAGATTTTTTCAAAAGGAGAACAAAAAAAGGCGCCAAAGCAAAAAACGCTTTTTGAAATAGCAGGATAGACTTGAGCACAATTAGGGTGTATAATCAAAGAATTCTAAAAATGGATATTTAAGAGAATAAACGAATGAAAACAAAAGATATTATAAAAAAGCTTGATTTTAAGAAAATGGGCGGATTGATTCCAGCGATTACTCAAGAGGTAGAAACCAACAAAATTCTAATGTTGGGTTTTATGAACGAAGAGGCTCTAGAAGAGACGTTGGAAAAAGGAAAGGTCACTTACTTTTCTAGGACAAGAGGAAAGCTCTGGACAAAAGGAGAAACTTCTGGTAACTTCCAATTACTAAAAGAGATCTTTCTCGATTGCGATAACGATACTCTTTTACTAAAAGTCATCCAAACAGGTAGCGTTTGCCATACAGGTAATAAGACCTGTTTTTATAAAAAAATTTTTTAAATAACTAAATTAATTATGGAAAAAAAACAAAATAAGATAAATCTTGGTTTTCCAAGCAGAGAGTGGCAGGGCCAGACTATAAAGCTTTTTGAAGCAGCCGGCTATAATGTTGAATCAGAGAATGCTTTGCACCGTTTGAAAATAGATGACTCTGAAATTAATTGTCTTCTGGCAAAAACAGAAGAAATCGCTTCTTACGTAGCAGAAGGAAGATTAGATGCTGGGATAACCCAGCAGATCTGGCTTTTGGAACAAAAAGCTAAAGTAGTTGAAGTTGTAAAACTCAACTATGGCGAAGAAGTTTGGTGGAATAGCAAACTAGTTTTAGCGGTTCCCGAAGATTCAAAATTTAAGTCCCTAAAAGATATTAATGGTAAAAAGATTCTTACCAGAGTACCGGAAATCGTCAAAGAATATTTAAAGAAAAATAAAATCAAGGCAGAGGTTGAATGGTCAGATAGGCCAACTGAACCTAAAATTCCTATGCTAGGAGATGCCATAGTTGAATTTACTAACACTGGCAATACTTTAAGGGCTCATAACTTGAAAGTTATTGATGTTTTAATGGAAACTATACCGGTGTTGATTATCAACCAAAAAAGCTGGCAGAATAAGTGGAAAAGAGAAAAAATTGAAAACTTAGGGCTTTTATTAAAAGGAGCAAGAATTGGAATAGATATGGTTGGCCTTATGCTTCATGCTTCTAATAGCATGATGGAAGAGGTTCTTAAAGTTCTCCCCGCTCTTAAAAAACCAACCGTAACCCATTTAAGGGGAGAGAATTGGTTCGATGTCTTTACCGTTGCCCACAAGAGAGAAATTAGGACGCTTGTTCCTAAATTAAAAAAGATAGGATGCACTGACATCATCGAATTTCCCCTTACAAAAGTAATAGCTTAAACGTTCTATGGAAGAGAGAAAATTAAGAATTGGTTTGCCAAAAGGATCTTTACAGGAACATACTTTAAGAGTTTTTGGACTTGCTGGTTTTGATATAAAAATTGCACCGAGAAGTTACGTTGTCAATTTTGATGATAAAGAAATCGAAGGATATTTATTGAGGCCCCAGGAAATTCCCAAGTATATAGAAGAGGGAAAACTAGATGTGGGCATTAGCGGTGAGGATTGGATAAAGGAGACAAGGGCAGATGTTATAGAAATATGCGACTTAAAATACGCTAAGCAGAAAATTAAGAAGGTAAAGTGGGTTTTGGCAACTCCCGAGAATTCAGAAATAAATTCAGTTAAAGACTTAGAGGGGAAGATCATTTCCACTGAGATAGTCAATATCACAAAAGATTATTTGAAGGAAAACGGAGTAAAAGCGACAGTAAAGTTCTCTTATGGGGCAACAGAGGTTAAGCCGCCGAGATTTGCTGATGCTATTATAGATTTGACTGAAACAGGGACTTCTTTAAAGGCACATAACCTGAAAATTCTAGATATAGTTTTTGAAAGCTCTACCAGGCTGATTGCCAATAAATCTTCTTGGAAAGACGATTGGAAAAAAGAGAAGATAAAAGATTTGGCTACTCTTTTGAAAGGCGCGGTTGAAAGTGAAGATATATTCGGGCTAGCAATACACGTTCCAGAGAATAAACTTAAGAAAGTATTAAAGATTTTACCATGCTTGAAAAACCCCACAGTTACAAGAATATCTGGTACTGAATTTTATGATGTTGTCTCTGTCGGGCATGAAAAAGAGATCAGAGAAATACTGCCAAAACTGAAAAAAGAAGGGTGCGAGGGAATGGTAGAATTTCCTCTGAACAAGGTAGTTTACTAGAGATTGACAATACAATTCAAATCAATATAATAGACATTACCCTCTAAAAATGTCTTGGGCTAAAAATGGAAGAAAATAAGTTCTATATTACTAAGCAAAAACTGCAAGAACTGAAAGAAGAGTATAAAGACTTGCTCGCTCTTGAAGATCGAAAAACAAAAGGCGAAGTGCCGAAACTTTTTGAATCTGAAGACGTGAGTTCTGAGTATCTTGATTTTCAAGAAGACTTAAGCTTGCTATGCTCAAGGATAGAAGAGCTCGAGAATATTTTAAAGAACTACGAAATAATAAAGAAGCCCTCAAAAGATCAGCAAAGTGTTGTTGGAATAGGTTCGACAGTGGCAATATCGATTGACGGGGAAAAGGATGAGTTCGTTATTGTCGGGACTCTTGAAGCAAATCCTGCTTTAGGAAAAATTAGTAATGAATCATTAGTCGGCAAAGCGCTTTTAGGCCATAGAGCAGGAGAGAAGATTGTTATTTCTTCGCCGATAAAGACGACTTACACGATTAAAAAGATCAGATATCTATTCTCTTAAAAAAGAAAGTTTTCAAAAGTCCCCGAAAGGGGATTTTTGATTTGTTGTTATTTAAAGTATAATAGAATAATAATTTTTAATTACTTTTTAAAATTATGTTTAAAGCCATCAATCGAGTTGTTATAATCTTAGTTACCAGTGATTTTATCTTAAATTGCGGCTGGGGGTTAGCCAGTCCTATTTTCGCTTTGTTTATTGCTCAGAAAATTACTGGAGGAGATCTAAGCCAGGCCCTAGGGATAGCAGGCCTGTCAGCCTTTTTTTATTGGATTCCAAAATCATTTTTACAGATTCCAATCGGTAAATATCTTGATAAGAATCATGGCGAAAAAGATGATTTCTTTTTCATGGTTATAGGAACGTTTTTAACTGCCCTTGTTCCCTTTCTATATCTGGTTGCTTCTCTGCCTTGGCATATTTATGTTGCTCAAATCATTCATTCAATAGCGATGTCATTAGTCGTTCCTTCTTGGATGGCTATTTTTACCAGGCATATCGATAAGGGTAAAGAAGCGCTGGAATGGGGATTAGAAAGCACATTTATCGGGGTTGGGGCTGGCGTTGCGGCTGCATTAGGGGGAATTGCAGCATCCTTTTTTGGTTTTAATGTGGTTTTCATCTTTGCCGGGGTTCTTACTATTATTTCCGCTTCATTATTGATATTGATCCGCAAGGATATTTCTTCAAAAAACAAAGGAATTCATATGGTTTTTCCCATAAAGTCTCCTTTTGAGGAAGTCAATTTATGAAAAACCAGGAGATCGCTAAAATTTTGTATGATATAGCTAGGTATTTGGAAATGGATGGGGTGCCATTCAAACCTTATGCTTACGAAAAAGTGGCTATGGCCTTAGAATCATTAGAAGAAGACGTGGAAGAAATTTATAAAAAAGGAGGGTCAGAGGCTTTGAAAAGAATTCCTGGTGTTGGCGAAGGAATCAGAAAAGCGATTGAGGAATGTTTAAAGACCGGAACAATTAGAATTTATGAAGAATACAAGAAAAAGCTGCCTATTGATTTGGACGGGCTGGTAAGGATAGAGGGCGTCGGCCCTAAAAAGGCTAAGATACTTTACGAAAAATTAGGGATAAAATCTGTAAAAGATTTAGAGAAAGCAGCAAAGGCGCATAAAGTTGCGCCTTTATTCGGTTTTGGGGAGAAGACTGAAAAGAATATCTTGGAAGGTATTGTTTTTTTAAAGCGGGATAAGGGAAGATTTTTATTGGGAGAGATAATGCCCGTGGTTAAGGAGATAATAAACAAGATTGGCAGCTTGAAAGAAGTGAAAAAAATAAGCACGGCTGGCTCGGTCAGGAGAATGAAAGAGACTATCGGCGATGCCGATTTATTAGCTGTCTCTAACAACCCCGGCAAGGTTATGGATTTTTTCTGCTCTTTGCCTGGAATTGAAAGGATTTGGGCTAAGGGATCGACTAAAGCATCAATCAGGATGAAACAGGGTTTCGATGTTGACCTGAGAATAGTCCCGGAAAAAAGCTATGGTTCAGCTCTTCAATACTTTACCGGATCGAAAGAGCACAACATTGCTACTAGGATGATTGCCATCAGCAAGGGATTGAAGCTTAATGAATATGGTTTATTCCGCGGTTCAAAGATGATAGCTGGCAAGACAGAAGAGGAGGTATATAAAGCTATTGGTTTGCCGTTTATCCCTCCAGAATTAAGAGAAAATCAAGGAGAGCTGAAAGGAAGATTGCCCAAGTTAGTTGAATTGAAAGATATCAAAGGAGATCTCCATTGCCATACAGATTGGGATGGCGGATTAGATTCTATTGAGAAAATGGCGAAGACTGCAAAAGAACTTGGCTATGAATATATCGGGATCTCTGACCACACAAAGTTTTTGAGAATAGAATATGGATTAGATGAAAAGCAGATGGCTCAGCAGAGAAAAGAGATAGATGGAATAAACAAAAAGATAGGTCCTAAGTTCAGGATTCTCCAAGGATGCGAGACAAATATTCTGGCTGATGGTTCATCCGATATCAAAGATGAAGAATTAAAAAAGCTGGATTATGTCATTGCCGGAGTCCATTCGCAAATGAAGATGGAAAAATCAAGAATGACAGAAAGGATTATCAAAGCAATGAGAAATCCGAATATTGATATTATTTCCCATTTAACAGGGAGAATAATGAAATATCGCGATGAGTATCAGATTGATTTCGATAAGATACTAAAGGTAGCGAAAGAAACAGGAACTATTTTGGAGATTAATTCTACTCCGGAGAGATTAGACTTAAAGGATACGAATATCAGGAAAGCAAAAGAAATGGGCGTAAGAATGATTATCAACACTGATTCTCATCAAAAGGAGCAGATGGCTCAGATAGAATATGGAATAGGACAGGCTCGCCGTGGTTGGGCAGAGAAAGAAGATATAGTCAATACTCAGTCGTTGGAAAAATTATTAAAGTGTTTTAAATAAATGCCAAAAGAAAAATCAGCTGGAGCAATAGTTTTCAGAAAAGAAGGTGATCAGGTTTATTACCTTCTTTTACATTATCCGTCTGGCCATTGGGAGTTTCCAAAGGGCCATATTGAAGAAGGAGAGGATGAAATTACTACTGCCGAGAGAGAAGTGGAGGAAGAAACGGGATTGAAAGATCTGCGGATTATCGATGGGTTCAGGGAATACAGGAAGTATTCTTTCCGTTCTAAATATAACCTGTCTGAAGAAGAAAATAAAAAAGCGCCTTGGATTTTTAAGTTAGTGTTTTTCTACTTAGCTGAAACTAAAACAAAAGAGATAAAAATCTCTTCTGAACATCAGGGATATAAATGGCTGCCATATGATGAAGCGTTTAAAAGGCTGACCTTCAAAAACGCAAGAGAAATCTTAAAGAAAGCGAACGATCTCGTTCTATCAATATCAAACTAAAAACCCCGCTTTCGCGGGGCTTTTTTATTTCTTCACTGATTCTACAACCTTTTCGAATATTTCCGGTTTTTCTTTTGCCAGCTGGGATAAGATCTTTCTATCTATCTCTATCTTGTTTATCTTTAAAGCATTGATCAGCCGGCTGTAAGAGATACCTTGTTTTCTAGAGGCAGCATTAATCTGGGTCTGCCAGAGCCTTCTGAATGCTCTTTTCTTATTCTTTCTGTCTCGATAAGACCACTTCCAGGCATGCTTTATGGCATCCTTGGCTAGTTTGTATTTCGATTTTCTTCCCCAGCGGAAACCCTTGGTATACTCCAGCAAATGCTTTGTGTGTTTGTGTGCGGCTAAGCCTTTTTTAACTCTTACCATAAAAGTATATCTTAGTGATTATTTAACTTTTCCCACTATTTGCTTTATCATCTTTGCTTCCCACTTCGAAACCGTAACCATCTTCCGGCTTCTTCGGATCTGCTGGCCGGTTCTTTTCGCTCTATAATGGTTTTGACCGGTAGGCCTTCTCAGGACCTTGCCGGTTTTAGTTATTTTGAAACGTTTTAATATTGCTTGTCTTGCTTTCATATTATTTTTTAGAAACTATTATTGCGAAACCACGCGGTTCTCTTTTTAATTCTCTTTCAGCTTTTATCGGGATTATTGTCTCAAGAAAGTCGAGGAATTGGATCATCTTTTCCTTGGCAAAGTTTCCTAAGGCTTTCTCTCTTCCCCTCAAAGGCATTGATACTTTCACCTTGTTTCCGCTCTTTAAAAACTTTTCAGCTGTTCTTGCTTTAGTTTCCGAATCATGCGGAGAAATGTTAAAACCTATTCTTACTTCCTTTAATTCTCCTCCGACTTGCTTGACCTTTCTTTCTTTTTTTTGAAGCTGGTATAAATACTTGCCGAAATTGCCGATTCTGCAGACGGGAGGAACAGCTTTTTCAGTAACTTGGATTAAATCTAACTCTTTATCCTTGGATATGCGTAATGCCTCCTCAAGAGGCATTATTCCCAGTTGTTTTCCAGTTTCATCGACAACTCTTACCTCTCTCGCCACTATATAATTGTTTATTAGTATTCTATGTTGCAATTTTTTGGCTTAATATTTTTGTGGAGATGCCGGGATTGAACCCGGGTCTAGAAGTTTTTACAAAATAATTCTACAAACTTAGACTGTTTCATTTTAAGATATTAGGTATGAAACAGACAAAAATCTAATATCTTTAGTCCCTTCATTTCTTCGGCTTTCTGGGACGGAAAGCTGAATATCCTAAATATATGACACCTTCATCTGCCTATTAGGAATTAGCAGGGAAGATGAGCATTAAGCAAAAGCTAATGCTGGTTTTTTAAATAAGTTGACACTTATTTGTTCTTAAAGTTTTACGAGATTTAAGAGTACTCGGTTTGCTTATTTTGTGAAAGGACTCCTATCAAAACATTCACCCCCGCGTTGTTATACTCTTCCCATCGCTCTGGCCATTTCTCTGCCCGCTTCTCTTTTTTTAATGTCTTCTCTTTTATCGAATTTCTTCTTTCCTTTTGCTATTCCGAATTCGAGCTTTATTTTAGCACCATTAGTATAAACTTTCAAGGGGACTAAAGTCAAGCCTTTTTGAGCTGTTTTGCCGATTAAGTAGTTTATCTCAGATTTAGATAGAAGCAACTTTCTAGATTGTTCAGGGTTATAGTCCACAGGTGCATTTTTAGGCTGGTAGGCAGGAATCTTGGCGCCGATTAAATATGGCTCGGAATTTCCCTTTAAAACAACATAAGAGGCTTCTAAGGTTATTCTTCCCAATCTGATTGATTTCACTTCCTGGCCGATCAAAACCATGCCAGCTTGGAACTTTTCCATGATGTCATAGTTGAAATTAGCTTTTTTGTTCTGGGCGAATATTTTCATATTATGATTCTATTCTACCAGATTTTAACAGAAAGCATTAAGTTTAAGAAAGAAGGTAAGATCTTTTTAATAGCAAAAAGAGCTATTGCCACCTTTTGAATTGGCTTTTGATAAATTGGAAGTATTGAGTATAAATACCTGATTTCTTTGGTCATAATCGTTAATAAAAAGGGGCTTTTCAGCCCGCTTCCTACGCTTATTACTATGGCATATTTTTAATCGTTTGTCAATACCATTGAGGGCTATTTCCTTCTGCTAAAAAATGAGATATTATTAATATATGATGAAGAAAAAGATCAGCGAATTAATAAAAGAAGCGATAGAAAATCTTCAAAAGAACAAGACCTTCCCTGTTTTTGAAATGCCGAAGATTACGGTTGAATATCCGGGGAATAAAGATAACGGCGATTATTCCAGCAATGTCTCTTTGCAGTTATCAAAGATTATCAAAAGGAATCCTTTAGAGCTGGCGAGAGAGCTTTCTAGAGCAGTCTTTGAACTTCCAGAAGCAAGGTCAGTTTTTAAAATAATTACTGGCGAAGCTCCTGGTTTTATTAATTTCTTCTTTTCTGATGATTATTTAAGAGAATCTCTTAAAGATATTTTGGAAAAGAAGGATGACTTTGGAAAATCAAAAATAGGAGGGGGCAAGAAAATAAATATTGAGTTTATCTCAGCCAACCCCACCGGTCCTTTAACTTTGGGTAACGGCCGGGGAGGCTTTTGCGGAGATGTTTTAGCTAGTGTCTTAGAAAAAGCGGGTTATGAAGCTACAAGAGAATACTATATCAATGACCAAGGAGAGCAGATTATCAAGCTTGGCCATTCAGTCTTGAAGGACTCGGAAGCGGTTTATCAAGGAGATTATATCGAAGGGCTGCATAAGAGAATAAAAAGGGGTGAGGCGAAAGAAGTTGGCGAGAAATCAGCCATGGTTATTTTTAATGAAATGATAAAACCGACAGTAAAAAGAATGGGAATCAACTTTGACATCTGGTTTTCAGAGAAAAGCCTTTATGAAAAAAAAGAAGTAGATCAAGTTATTGATGATCTTACAAAAAATGGATTCACCTATAAAAGCGAAGGAGCAGTTTGGTTCAAATCTAAAGAGCTGGATGATGATAAAGACAGAGTACTAATCAGAACCGATGGGATAAGGACTTACTTTGCTTCTGATATCGCTTATCTTAAGAATAAGATTAAACGTGGCTTTGAAAAGAATATTTTGTTTTTAGGCGCCGATCATTATGGTTATGTTGCCAGATTGAAAGCGGCAGCTGAAGCTTTAGGTTATGGTAAAGATCAGATAGAGCCGATTGTAATGCAGATGGTCCGTCTCCTTAAAGACGGCCAGGAGGTAAGGATGTCGAAAAGAACGGGAATCTATGTAACCTTAGATGAGTTGCTTGATGAAATTGGTTTGGATGTCGCTAGATTCTTCTTTTTACAGAGGTCAGCCAATACTCATTTGAATTTTGATTTAAGCTTGGCTAAAGAGCAATCAGTGAAGAATCCAGTTTATTACGTCCAATATGCTCATGCCCGTATTTGTAGCATTCTTAGAAAGGCAAACGTTTTTCTATTGTTCAAAAAGCCAAACCTTGAGTTATTAAAAGAATCGCAAGAGTTAGGTCTGATAAGGCAGCTTATAAAACTGCCGGAGATTATTGAAGATATCTCTGAAGATTTCCAGGTTCAGCAATTGCCCCAATATGCGGTTGATTTGGCAGACTCTTTTCATAGATTCTATGAAAAGTGCCTAGTTATAAGCGACAACAGAAACTTATCTAGAGCGCGCCTTTCTTTAATTCTAGGGGCAAGAATTGTTTTTAGGAACACTTTAGGGCTGATGGGTATTTCTAGCCCGAAGAAAATGTGAAATAATAAATATATATGAATAAAAAACTATTGGTATTGATTGTTTCGGTAATGGTTATTTTGATCGCTGCAGATATTTTTATACTTTTATACGAAAAGGAGCGGCCAGAAAGTAAAGCTCCAAATTTTGATGAATATATAGTTTCAGATAATTTTACGGGCGAAATAGCAACAATCGATTATTCAAGTAATGGCAAGGCGAAAGAGCATAAGGATCAGATAGAAGAAGAAATTGAGAAAGGAATTAATTTTTCTGGCCGTTATATCGTCGTTTCTTGGGAATGCGGGACAAATTGCGAGACAGGCGTTGTCATCGATGCTAGCGATGGAAAGATTTATGATTTACCCCTTGATTCTTCCTGCGGAATAGACTTCCGTGTCAACAGCAAGCTTCTTGTTATAAACTCAGACGAGGATTGTGTTAGGGATTTCGCTTCGGACTCAGTAAAAACAAGGCAATTCATTTGGGAGAAATAGCGCCTTTTAAGCGCTTGACACTAATTCATATATTTGGCATAGTCTATCCATACTAGACGGAGTGTTTAGTTGCCTAGTTGCGGGCTTTTGCAACAAGCACTTTGTAAACAGTCGCTACTGCGGCTAGAAAGGACAGAAGATGCCTGTGTTATTGACCACATCAGTCGTTGTTGACTACGTGAAGGGGATTACGGAGCAGACCAGTATTCTGTGTCAGCTCTTCCCCGGTATCGGTTCCGCTGACGAAGAGATCGTCAAGCGTCCGCTTCCTCCAAATGCCAAAGGATGGTTCGCCATCCCGAGGTGGGAAAAGATCGCACAGACCTACCCAGAAGCGGTTCAGAGGATTCTGGACCTGATTGAGAAGACTCGGAGAGGTAAGCTTTACAACTACCGTGTTGGCCAGATTAATGACCAGCATCTTCGGCAGTCTGTCAGGACAGCTGAGATGCTCCAGGTCATTGCTGACCAGCAAAAAGATCACGATATCCTCGTGGTTCCTTGCCAATTTGGTCTTCGTTACAGGGATCATTCGGTGTGCCGAGTATTGGAGATCATGGATGCTGGGGAATTCGGTCTTGGAGCATTTGCCGTTGGCATAATGCTTCTGACACACCCGAGGAGACTCCAGTGCCATAGGGACCTCTTTATCGACTGTGTCGGCGATGAGTTTTCCAACGTCGGCGATAATCGGTTTGGAAACGCCCCGTTTTTCGACTTCGACGATGAAGAAGTCAGGTTCGGTGCGCACTTTGTCGGGAGTGCCGGCAAAAGCTTTGGCTCGGCTTCAGGCTTCATTCCGCAGTAACATTCAGGCTTCGAACGCTTAAAATCCTCGTTCGCGGCGTAAAGGGGGTATGCAACCATGCACGCTCTCTCTTTTTTTACAAAAAAGGTAGTTGTCTTATTGAAATTATCGCTTTATTCAGATAGAATAACAAAACATGACATTAGATTTTCCTCAAATTGAACAAAGGATCTTAAAGTTTTGGAAGGAGAATAAAATCTTCGATAAATTAAGGGAGAAAATAAAAGGGGAAAAACCCTGGTCTTTTTTGGATGGTCCGATTACAGCCAATAATCCGATGGGCGTTCATCATGCCTGGGGAAGGACATACAAAGATTTATTCCAGAGATACAAGGCGATGCAGGGTTATGATGAAAGATTTCAGAATGGTTTTGACTGCCAGGGTCTCTGGGTGGAGGTGGAGGTTGAAAAAGAACTAGGCTTTAAAACAAAGAAAGATATTGAAGGGTACGGAATAGATAAATTTGTTGAAAAATGCAAAGAAAGAGTTAAAAAATATTCAAAGATCCAAACAGAGCAGTCAATCAGGCTGGGCCAATGGATGGATTGGGATAATTCTTATTACACGATGTCTGATGAAAATAACTATGCGATATGGGGGTTTTTGAAAAAATGCCACGAGAAGAAATATCTGTATAAAGGCAGGGACTCAGTTCCCTGGTGCCCAAGGTGCGGAACGGCAATCTCACAGCATGAAATTCTAACCGAAGAGTACAAGGAAATTACTCATGAAGCGATATATTTTAAACTGCCGATTCTAGACCCAAATTTTAAAGGAGTATATTTTTTAGTCTGGACAACTACTCCCTGGACAATACCGGCAAACGTTGCTTTGATTCTTAATCCGGATTTTGATTATGGTTTGTTTGAAGATAAAAAAGAGAAAGTTATCTTATTGAAAGAATTAGGGGAAAAGATATTAAGCGGCGCTTCTTTGAAGAAGATATATAAAGGAAAAGAATTATCAGGGCTGAGATACCAAGCTTCCTTTGATGACCTACCAAGGGTGAAAGAGGCAGAAAAAGAGAATCCAGAAACATTTCATACCGTTGTTTTGGATAAAGACCTGGTTACGGCAATCGAAGGGACAGGCATTGTCCATTGCGCTCCTGGGGCAGGCGAGGAGGATTTTAAAATAGGTCAGAAAGAGAAGTTACCGGTGATTGCCGTTATTGATGAAAGCGCTGTTTATTTAGATGGAATGGAAAGCTTTTCGGGCAAAAACGCAAAAACAAATCCGGAATTGATTTTTGATTATTTAAAGGAATATAAAGGAGGAGAATTCTTTTTCAAAACGGAAAAATATACTCATAGATATCCTACTTGCTGGCGCTGTAAGACAGAATTGGTCTGGCGGGTTGTTGACGAATGGTATATCTCAATGGAAAAGCTAAGGAAACCTTTGGTGGATGTGACTAAAAAAATAAAATGGATTCCCGATTTTGGCTTGGAAAGAGAGTTGGATTGGCTGAAAAATATGCACGATTGGATGATTTCTAAAAAAAGATACTGGGGCCTGGCTCTGCCGATTTTTGAATGCGAATGCGGAAACTTTGAAGTGGTTGGTTCGAAAGAAGAGTTGGAAAAGATGGCTATCGAAGGCTGGGACAAATTCGAAAACCATTCGCCTCATCGTCCCTGGATAGACGAGGTCAAAATTAAATGCTCAAAGTGCGGAAAATCAGTTTCAAGGATTCCTGATGTTGGAAACCCCTGGCTTGATGCCGGTATCGTTCCTTTTTCGACAATGAAATATGACAGCGATCATTCTTTTTGGAAAAAATGGTTTCCAGTCGAATTTGTTTGCGAGTCGTTTCCTGGCCAATTCAAAAATTGGTTTTATAGCCTTATCGTTATGAGTACGGTTTTAGAGGGGACTGCTCCGGTAAAAACCATTTTTGGTTTTGCTTCTGTTCGCGATGAAAAAGGCGAAGAGATGCATAAGTCCAAGGGCAATGCCATCTGGTTTGATGAAGCAGTTGAAAAAATAGGGGCTGATCCGATGCGCTGGATGTATTCCAGACAGAATCCTGCCTACAATCTTAACTTTGGCTATGCTGATGCTAACGAAACAAAAGGCAAACTTCTGACTCTTTATAACATTTTTACCTTTTTCAGCACCTACGTTAAAAATGATGAAATTCCAGAAGAGATGAAGTCTGAATCAAAAAATATCTTGGATAAGTGGATTATTTCACGATTTAATAACTTAGTGGGAAAAGTCACTGAGAACTTGGATAGCTATAACGCTTCATCTTCTGTTTTAGCAATTGAAGAGTTTTTCAACGATGATTTATCACTCTGGTATTTGCGAAGATCAAGAGAAAGATTCCACGAAGAGGCAGAGGGCCGGAAAGAAGCAATTGGAACTCTCTATCACTCGCTGGTTGGTTTGTTAAAAATCATAGCGCCGGTAATGCCGTTTTTTGCCGAGGAAATGTATCAGCAGTTGAAGACGGGGAAAGGACCAGAATCAGTCCATTTATTTGAATGGCCGAAAGCCAATAAAAAACATATTGATGGAGATCTTGAAAAAAAGATGATTAAAATTAGAGAGATCGTTAATCTAGCTTTAGCAGAAAGAGTATCTTTAGGAATTAAAGTCAGACAACCCTTGGCAAAGTTAAAAATTAAAAATCAAGATTTAATTAAGGAGGAAGAGTTATTAGAATTGATAAAAGATGAAGTTAATGTAAAAGAAATAGTTTTTGATGAAAAAATCGAGAAAGAGACAGAACTAGATATTAATCTGACTGATGAATTAAAAAGAGAAGGAGAGAGAAGAGAGCTTATCCGTAGTGTTAAGGCATTAAGAAAGATCGGCGGTTATACTCCTCAATTGCAGATGGCCAGCGTCGTCTCCACCGTTTCAACGGTTAGTTCTAGCGATGAACAATTTTTGAAGGAAGTTGGAGCTAATAGTTTTGTTAAAATATCCAGCGAAAAAGATATACCTCAAGGATATATTAAAAGAGAGATAAAAAAAGAAGGCGAAGAAAGCGATTGGGTTGCGATTCCAGAAATCAAAAAATAACATATGGCGCTTCATTATAGAACTTGTGGCTTTGTTATAAAAAAGAAAGACAACGGGGAGGCTGACAGGGTTTTTACTATTTTCAGCCAGGATTTCGGTAAAATCAAGGTTATCGGCAAGGCGATAAGAAAGATCGCCTCAAAGCTCAAGGGCGGCATAGATATTTTTTACTTATCAGAAATTGAATTTATTCAAGGAAAGGCTTATAAGACTTTGACTGATGCGATTGTCTTGAAGAAATTTAAGAATATAGGGGAAAACCTGATCAGACTTAAGGTTTTTCATAAAATTGCCGAATCTTTTGATTTGTTAAGGACAGAAGAAAAAGACGAAGAATTATGGAATTTGTTGAACGGAACACTTAAAAAGTTAGAAAAAGACTCTTTATCAACCGAAGAATATTTATTAATCTATTATTATTTCCTCTGGAATCTCTTCTTCATTTTAGGATATAAGCCAGAATTGTTTCATTGCGTTATCTGCCAGAAGAAGCTAAATCCCAGCAATCTTTATTTTTCCTCAGATGAAGGCGGAGCAATTTGCAATCTTTGCTTGAATAAAGCAGAAAATATAATAAAAATTAATTCTGACTTGGTAAAGATATTAAGGCTGATTTCAGAAAAAGACTGGCAGACCATAATCAAGCTAAAAATTCAATCCTTTTCATTGAAGCTATTAAAGGAAGTTTCAGAAGATTATTACTTTCATCTTTTTTCAGTTCATTCCCTTAAAGATGATTTTTAAAAGAGGAAATAATCTGATACAATAAAATACTATGAGCAGAAAAGTTTTATTTTCTTTAATATTAATAGCCATCGGGATAGTTTTAATCGGATATTGGTACTATAGCGGCCAGGTTTTTTCAAAAAGCATCTTAAAACTGGAAATCCTGGGGCCAGATGCTGTCCAGATGGGAGAAGAGTTTGAATATACTATCCGCTATAAAAACAATAGCGATTTTACCTTAGAAGAACCGAAGCTTACCTTTGAATATCCGGAGTATTCTGTCGGGGAAGATGGAAAGAATAGGGTGATTAAGGTTCTACAAGACATTTATCCTGGCGATGAACAATTTGTCCAGCTTAAAACTAGGGTTTTTGGCAAAGAGAACGATTTAAGAACCGCCAAAGCCTATCTTTCCTATCGTCCTAAAAACTTAAGCGCTAGTTATGAATCAAATACGACCTTTACCTCAAAAATTAGTTTAGTCCCCTTAACTTTAGAGTTTGATTTGCCTACGAAATTAGAAACTGGCAGAGAAGTCCAGTTTTCAATTAATTATTTCTCCAATATAAACTATTCGCTTTCTGGATTGAAATTAATTATTGAGTACCCTGAAAAGTTTGAGTTTTCAGATTCAGACCCTAAGACGCTGGAAAAGACCGAATGGGAAATTTCTAGCTTAGAAAAAGCAGAAGGCGGAAGGATTAAAATTAACGGCAGATTAACCTCTCAAGCCGGGGAAAAGGTAACTTTCGGGGCAAAGATCGGCATCTGGCAGGATGGAGACTTTATTCTATTAAAAGAAGCCAGAGTAGAGGTTGAAACAATAGAGCCGTTGCTATATATCTCTCAGCAAATCAATGATTCTGCTGATTATATCGCTTCTCCGGGAGAAACGCTTCGCTACAAGATATATTTTAAAAACATCGGTACTACTTCCTTTGAGAATTTGTACCTGATAAACAAGCTTGATAGTTTGGTTTTTGATCTTTCAACAATAAAGTTTAGCTTAGGAGAAGCAAGAGTTGACGATAATCTGGTTATCTGGGATTGGAAACAGATTTCCAGTCTTCGGAATTTGGATGTCCAAGAAGAAGGAGAGGTTGAGTTTGAAGTAAAGCTCAAAGATGAATGGCCAATTTCCTATACCCAGCCGAACAGCACTATTGTTAAGAATAAAGTTAATATTTCCCAAATCAGCCAAGAGTTCCAGACAAAGGTTAATACAAGACTGGTGATTTTACAAAGAGGAATGTATGAGGATAACGGAGTTTTTGGAAACTCAGGTCCGACTCCGCCGGCAGTTGGCCAATCAACTACCTATACAATCGAGTGGCAAGTTAAAAACTTTTACAATGATGTTAAAAATATAAAAGTAAGGGCGACTTTACCTCAAGGGGTAGTTTTGACTGGCAAGATTTCGCCTGATACTGAAATCTCAAAGTTTTCTTTCGATAGCACAAGCCGTGAAATTGTCTGGACGGTTGCCAGCGATTTAACAGCTGGTACCGGCGTTTCAAACACGCCGCCGAATGTTTTTTTCCAGGTTTCTTTAACTCCAATCTCTAGTCAGGTGGGAACAACTATAACTCTTGTTAATAAGCCCAAGATTACCGGCGAAGACCAGTGGACGAACCAGAACATTATTTGGGAAGGACAAGTTTTAGATACCACTTTATCTGGTTTTTCCAATCCTCCGGAAAATCCCGACGAGAGGGAGTAAAGAAATTAAAGTATAAAATATATGTTAAAAGAAACAGAAAACTTAATGGAAAAGATTATTTCTTTGTGCAAAAGAAGGGGTTTTATATTCCCTGGGTCAGAAATCTATGGAGGCTTATCAAACTCCTGGGATTACGGACCGCTGGGAGTTGAATTGAAAAATAACATAAAAAATATCTGGTGGAAGCGTTTTGTCCATCAGCGAGATGATATGGTCGGGATAGATGCGGCCCTGATAATGAATCCAAAGGTTTGGGAGTCATCCGGGCATTTGAAGAATTTTTCTGACCCCTTAGTTGAATGTAAAAAATGTCATAACCGATTCCGCTTTGATGAAATCTTGAATTCCAAATGCCCCGAATGCAGTGGCGAACTAGCCGGAGAAAAACAGTTTAATTTAATGCTCAAGACATTTTTAGGCCCGACCGAAGATGATACCAGTAAAGTGTATTTCAGGCCTGAAACTGCTCAGGCTATGTTTGTTGATTTTAAAAATGTCCTAGATACGACCAGAAGAAAAATTCCTTTTGGTATTGCTCAAACAGGAAAAGCTTTTAGAAACGAAATAACCCCTGGCAATTTTATTTTCCGTACAAGAGAATTCGAACAGATGGAGATAGAATATTTTATTAAAGAGAATGACTGGAAGAAAACATTTGAGATGTGGCAGAAAGAAATGTGGTCTTGGATGATAGACGAGCTTGGACTGGATAAAAAGAATATACACGAACTTGATGTCCCAGATGGCGAAAGGGCACATTATTCTAAAAAAACAATTGATTTTGAATACGATTTTCCTTTTGGAAAAAAAGAACTTTATGGATTGGCTTATAGAACTGATTTTGATTTAAAAAATCATTTTAAAGAACCGCCGTATGAAGACGCTGAAACTGGAGAAAAATTCTACCCTCATGTTATAGAGCCGACTTGGGGTGTAGACAGGTCGGTTTTAGCTGTTCTCTGCGGATCATATGTAGAAGAAAAAGAAAGGGTTGTTTTAAAATTGAAACCGAGTTTAGCTCCGTATAAAGTCGCTGTTTTTCCTCTTTTAAAGAATAAGCCGGAACTGGTTAAAAAAGCAAAAGAGGTATTTGATATGTTGAAAAAAGATTTCGTCATTGCTTTCGATGATAGGGGGAATATTGGAAAGCGGTATTACAGCCAAGACGAAATCGGAACGCCTTTTTGCGTGACAGTTGATTTCGATACTCTAGAAAAAGAAGATGTCACGGTCCGCGATCGCGACACAATGAAGCAAGAAAGAATAGAAATTAAAAGCCTAGTAGCTTATTTAAAAGAAAAAATAGAATGAAAATTGCAGCGATCATCCCGGCCCTCAATGAAGGGGCAGATGTTGGAAATGTTTTAAAAGTGCTTTTAGAATCGTCAGATATAGACGAAGTTATTTTAGTTGATGACGGGTCAACAGATAATACGGCTGAAATCGGCAGAAATCTGGGAGCAAAAGTAATAAGCTTGCCTAAAAAAGGAGGGAATGGTAAGGCAAATGCGATGAAAGAAGGGGTAAAGAGCACCGATGCAGAAATTATAATGTTCTTCGATGCAGACTTAATCGGTTTGTCTAAAGAGCATGTTTCTTTGTTGCTTAAACCGATCCTAGAAGGGAAAGCAACCATGTCCGTCGGCGTCAGGGGGCGCTATGTCGGTCTGCCAAAGTTAATTATCAAGATTGATCCTCTTTTGGCGATAGGCGGAGAAAGAGCAATGAAACGCTTTGTTTTTGAAAAGTTATCTCCGGAGTTTGTGAAAGGCTTTGCCATTGAAATCGGGCTGAATCATTATTGCAAGATTAATAAGCTTCCAATTTCTTATACTACTTTGAAGGGATTGAGCATGGTTATCAAAGAAAAGAAATGGGGATTTTGGAAAGGATTTTTGGGCCGGATAAAAATGATTAAACAGATTTTAAAGGCAAGGTTTATATCAACAAGAAAAGTTAAATATGTTTAAAAAGAATACTCTCGAAAACGGAATCAGGGTTATAACCATCCCGATGAAAAGCACTAAGGCAGTGACCTTTTTGGTACTAGTGGGAACCGGTTCCAGATATGAGACAAAGGAAATAAATGGAATTTCTCATTTTTTGGAGCACATGTTTTTTAAAGGGACAAAGAAAAGACCGAGTACCTTAGATATTGCTGAGACATTGGATAAAGTTGGTGGAGAATATAATGCTTTTACTTCTAAAGAAGTAACTGGATTCTGGGCAAAAGTTGCCAGCCAGCATCAAGATATTGCCTTAGATTGGATTTCTGATATTCTTTTGAATTCGAAAATGGAAGAGAAAGAAATAGAAAGGGAAAAAGGAGTGATACTTGAAGAGATTAATATGTACTTGGATACCCCTACGGCTTATGTCGGAGAATTATGGGAGAAAGTGCTTTACGGAGAACAGCCGTCCGGTTGGAGGGTGATTGGAGAAAAAGAAAACATTCTGGAAATGAATAAAGGAAAGATTATAAGTTATTTTAAAAATCATTATTCTTCCGCTAATACTGTAATCTGCGTTGCCGGGGATATTAATTCGCAGTCTATTGAAAGAAAAATAGGAGAATATTTTAAGGGAATCAATAGGATTTCTTCCCAGCAAGAAGTAATAACAAAGGAAGGACAGAAGAAACCAGAAAGTTTGATTCATTTCAAGGAAACAGATCAAACTCATCTTTGTCTTGGGGTAAGAGGATATAACCTTTTCCATCCTAAAAGGTATGCTTTAGGGCTTTTAGCTACAATTTTGGGCGGAAATATGAGTTCTCGGCTTTTTATCTCTGTCAGAGAAAGAAGAGGGCTAGCTTACTATATCCGAACTAGCGCTGAGAACTCTACAGACACCGGTTATTTGGTTACCTCGGCTGGCGTTGATCATAAGAACGTTGAAGAAGTTATAAGATTGATTTTAAAAGAATACCGATCTTTTAAAAGCAAGCCAATAACTAGAGAGGAATTGAAGAAAACAAAAGATTATTTGAAGGGCAGTACGCTTCTATCATTAGAATCATCAGACAGCCAGGCATTCTTTCACGCCGAACAAGAAATCCTAAAAGGGAAGATCCTTACTGCCGAAGATATATTCAAAAAGATTGACCAAGTCACCATAAATGATATAAAGGAGGTAGCAGAGGATATTTTTAAGCCTGAGAAACTAAACTTAGCCTTGATCGGGCCGTTTAAAGAAAAAGAAAAGTTCGAAAAATTACTAAAGATTTAAAATCAATGGAGGAAAACCGCCAAACATTAGATATTTCCTGGGATACCATTCTAAAGATCGCCTTAGCCGGATCTATTTTTTACCTTTTATATCTTGTTAGAGATGCTGTTATCTGGTTTTTCTTTGCGTTGATAATCTCTGTTTTGCTCGAGCCAGCAGTTAACTTTTTAAGATGGCTCCGCATCCCAAAGTTTTTAGCTGTAACTTTGACATACTTATCAATTTTCGGCGCATTAGGTTTGATCGTTTATTTGACAGCGCCTCTTTTTATTACGGAGATAAGGCAGTTTTCTCAGTTAGTCCCGCAGTACTTTGAAAAGATCAATCCAATATTCGAAGGACTGAAAATTGAAACTTTTCAGAGCTTAGAGAGTTTCACACAGACTGCTACAAAAGGTCTAGAAGAAATATCAGTCAGCCTTTTAAACGCTTTAACTACTTTTTTCGGCGGAATTGCTTCTGCTTTTTTCATTCTTTCTCTTTCCTTTTTTATCTCTTTGGAAGAAAAAGGAGTAGAAAGAGTCTTGAGCCTTTTATCCTCTAAAAAACACGAAGAGTATGTCTTAGCGCTTTTCGAAAGATGCCAGGTCAAAGTAAGCGGTTGGTTTGGAGCTAGAATTCTTGCCTGTTTGTTTGTTGCGATTGCCTCTTTTGTCGTATTCTATCTTTTCAAGATAGAATACACTGTTATATTGGCTTTTCTTGCTGGTGTTTTGAATTTTATCCCTTTTTTGGGGTCGTTAATAACAGGGACATTATTAGTTCTTTTAGTCGGAGTTTCTGATTCTTGGTTAAAGGCAATTGTCGTTCTTGTAGCCTTTATTATTATTCAGCAGATTGAAAATAATATTATATCGCCGGTTTTAACGAAGAAATTTATAGGATTACCGCCAATTTTAGTTTTACTCTCTTTGGTGGTAGGCAGTATGGTTTTCGGATTTTTAGGCGCTATATTCGCTGTTCCTGTTTTCGGAATATTTTATGAGTTTATAAAAGAGTTTTTGGAAAAAAGGAAAGAGGAAGAAGCAGCTCAAATGAATTAGATTAGGAGGATATAAAAACCGACTAAGATTACAAGAAATTGTATAAAAATACTCTTCCAAAAGGAGATTTTTTTATTATCTGGGAAGTGGAAAATTTGGTGGAAGTTAAAATGATATTTTAAAAATCTATTATTAAATAATAGCAGTTTTGAAACATTTAAAATATCGGGTAAGATGGCGAAGAAGACAGCGATGAAAAGTAGAAAATAGTCTGCTCTTGCGAGGTAGTGGGAAAAGATAATGAGAATTAGACCTAGTCCTAGGTCTATAAATACTTTTAAAAACTCTAATTTAGTTTTTTTCCATTTTTTATTCCTTATATTCAGTACAGAGTATTCAGGATGAGGAAGAAAATCCAAAAAATAATGGCTTAGAAAAGCCAATAGAATTACAAAAAGCAAAGATTTGATTTTTAGAGCGATAAGGATGCCAGCGGCAAAATGAATGACAAAAATCATAATTTTATGATAATATGACTTATTATGGCAGACATAAACAAAAAATTCTATATCACTACTAGTATTGCCTATACAAACGCCCCTCCTCATATCGGTTTTGCCTTGGAATCGGTTCAGGCAGATGTTTTGGCCCGTTACCACCGCTATTTGGGAGAGGACGTCTTTTTTCTTACAGGAACTGATGAACATGGCGCTAAAATCTGTAAAGCAGCTTTGGGTGCTGATGAATCTCCAAAAGACTTTGTAGATAAGATTTCAAAACAGTTTAAAAATCTGAAAGAAGATTTAAATTTGTCTAATGACGATTTTATCAGAACAACCGATGAAGAAAGGCACTGGCCGACAGTTAAAAAAGTATGGGAAGGACTGGAAAAGAATGGAGATATATATAAGAAGAACTATCAAGGTTCATATTGCGTTGGCTGTGAAGCGTTTATTACCCAAAAAGACTTAGTTAATAAGGAATGCATCGTCCATCAGAAAGAACCAGAGGCAATTAATGAAGAAAATTATTTCTTCCGTTTGTCTAAGTATGGGTTGGAGATAAAAAAAGCAATTGAATTAGGCAAGCTGAAGATTGTGCCGGAAACAAGGAAAAATGAAATGATCAGCTTTATTAACCAGGGAGTGGAGGATATAAGCTTTTCAAGGCCGAGAAAAGATTTGCAATGGGGCTTCCCTGTTCCTGGAGACGATACTCAAACGATTTACGTTTGGGCGGACGCTTTGAGCAACTACCTCTCCGTTATCGGATACGAGAAGGAGAGTAAAGATTTTAAAAAACTCTGGCCAGCCGATGTCCATTGTATTGGCAAGGATATTCTGAGATTTCATGCTTTAATCTGGCCAGCGATACTTCTGTCCTTAAAAATAGAGTTGCCTAAAATTATCTTTGTCCATGGCTTTGTGACTATTAATAATCAAAAGATGTCAAAAAGCTTAGGGAATATCATCGATCCGTTCGGGTTAGTCAAAAAGTACGGCACAGACGCGGTGCGCTATTATCTTTTAAGAGAAATTTCTCCTACAGATGATGGCGATTTTACTTATCAGAAATTTGAAGAAAGATATAGTGCTGATTTAGCCGGAGGAATAGGTAATTTATTAGCCAGAACAATCACAATAGCAGAAAAAATGGAGATTAAAGCGACAGAGATAAGTCCAGAGTTTGAAGAGGAAATTAAAAAAACCAGAAGCAATTCTAAAAAGTTCTTGGATGAATTTAAATTCAACGAAGCCTTGAAATCAGTTTGGGAACTGATTGGTTTTTGCAATAGGTATATTGATAGGGAAAAGCCCTGGGAAACAAAGAATCCTCAAACTGTTTATAATCTTCTAGTCTGTATCAGTCATATCGCTCAGCTTCTTCAGATATTTCTGCCAGAAACATCAGAGAAAATTTTCCAGCAACTAGGCACGGGTTTTTCTGACAAAAAGTTTTTAAAATTTAAAGTGAAAAAGGGAGAATCTTTGTTTCCAAAACTAATAGCATGACAACACTGATAGATACCCATAGTCATCTTAATTTTAACGCCTATAAAGAAGATGCCGAAGAGGTGATAAAAAGATCTTTAGAAAATAACACTTGGATGATAAATATCGGTTCTCAATATGAGACTAGCAAGAGAGCGGTTGAATTGGCGGAGAAACATAATCAGGGAGTTTATGCTTCTGTAGGTTTTCATCCTATTCATCTAGGGAAAGATTTTTTCAAAGTAAAAACAGACTCCGAGGAGACAAATGAAGAAGATAAGGGGTTTGATTCAGAGAGTTATAGAGAGTTAGCCAAATCTTCAAAAGTAAAAGCTATTGGAGAAATCGGTTTGGATTATTATTATCGTCCAAAGTCCAAGACAAAAACCGCTTTATTTAAAGAGAAGCAAAAAGAAGTTTTTTTAAAACAGCTTGATCTGGCAGAAGAATTGAATCTTCCAGTGGTCTTTCACTGCCGGATGGCCCACGAAGACCTTATTACAATATTAAAACAGCGTAATAATAAGGGTGTTATCCATTGTTTTACTGGCAATCTAGACCAGGCTAAAGAATATATCAAAATGGGTTTCTATATCGGTTTTAATGGAATAATTTTCAAGTTAGATTTAAATGATATCATAAAAGAAATCCCGCTTGAGAAGATCCTGATTGAAACAGACTGTCCCTATCTTACGCCGCCAGAAGCAAAAACAGAACGCAACGAACCGGCTTTTGTAAAATATGTCGTTCAAAGAATCGCTGATTTGAAAGGAATAGATTACGAAAAGGTGGCTCAAGTTACAACTGAAAATGCTAGGAGTTTGTTCAAAATTTAAACTATTTTAAAATGAAATATAATCCTAAACAAATAGAAAAAAAACAGCAGAGCTTTTGGGAAAAGAATAAGTTTTATCGTGCTAAAGACTTCAGTAAGTTGCCCAAGTTTTACATTCTAGTTGAGTTTCCTTACCCGTCAGGAGACGGTCTCCATGTTGGGCATTGCAGGAGTTTTTCTGCGTTTGACGCAATAGCTCGCTTCAAGAGAATGCAAGGTTTTAACGTCTTATACCCTATGGGTTGGGATGCTTTTGGCCTGCCAGCGGAGAACTATGCCATTAAAACCGGTACTCATCCAAGTATAACGGTAAAGAAAAACATTGCTAATTTCAAACGCCAAATGAAAAGTCTGGGTCTTTCTTTCGATTGGCAAAGAGAGATAAATACTACTGACCCGAAATACTATAAATGGACCCAATGGATATTCTTACAGCTTTTTAAGAAGGGACTAGCCTATAAGAAGAAAATGCCGATCAATTGGTGCCCTTCTTGTAAAATTGGTCTAGCTAATGAGGAGGTAGTGGATGGAAAGTGCGAGAGATGCGGAGCCGTGTCTGAACGAAAAGAAAAAGAACAATGGATGCTGGCAATAACGAAGTATGCCGATAGATTAATAAAAGACTTAGATGCAGTTAATTATTTGGAGAAGATAAAAACACAGCAGATAAACTGGATAGGAAAAAGCTTTGGGACGGAAGCCAATTTCCAGATAGAAGGATCAACTAAAAAGATAAACGTTTTTACTACTAGAATAGATACTATTTTCGGAGTAACTGCCGTTGTTTTAGCTCCGGATCATCCTTTGCTAGTGGAAATTGTGAAAAAAGAGAATGAAAAAGCCGTTGAAGAATATATCAAGCAGTCGAAAGCTAAAAGCGAATTTGAAAGAACTAAATTAGAAAAAGAAAAAACAGGCGTATTTACCGGTTCCTATTGTATAAACCCTTTAAACAACGAAAAAGTGCCAATTTGGATTGGCGATTATGTCATATCAACTTATGGGGGTGGAGCAGTAATGATGGTTCCGGCTCATGACGAAAGAGATTTTGAATTTGCTAAAAGATATAATTTGCCTATTAAACAAGTGATTGCCCCGTTCTTTTTGACTGCAAGCGGCCAGGACGCTGTTAGAAAAGATAAACCGGTAGTAAAGAGAAACTCAGTTGCCGTTATTGTCAAACATTGGGAAGAAGATAAATATTACTGCTTAGACTGGGAAAAATTCAACTGGAAGTCTTTTGTTTTAGGCGGTGTTGAAGATGGGGAAACATTTGAAGAAGCCGCTAAAAGAGAGGCAGTAGAAGAAACAGGCTATTCTGATATTAGATCAGTAAAACAAATCGGTTTCGAAGCTCATTCAAAGTTTTTTGCGCACCATAAGGATGTTAATCGTTATGCCAAACAAAGATGTTTTCTAATTGAGTTAGCTTCTGATAAGTTTTCTGAACCAGCTCCAGAACACACTAAAAATCATAAAGGAACTTGGGTGGATAAAAAAGCAGTAGCTGGTTTTCTAAATCTTAAGAACAATACTTTCTTTTGGAATACGTATTTGAATGGAGAAGAGGCAGTTACTTCCAATGGAATCCTGATTAATTCAGGGGAGTTTAGTGATCTAGCTTCAGAGGAAGCAATTGAAAAGATCACTCAATGGTTAGAAAAAAATAATCTAGGTAAAAAGACAATCCAATACAAACTTCGAGATTGGGTCTTTTCAAGGCAGCATTATTGGGGCGAGCCGATTCCAATAATCCATTGCTCAAAATGTGGCCAGGTTCCGGTGCCGGAAAAAGATCTGCCAATAAAGCTTCCTTTTGTTAAAAAATATCAGCCGACAGGGACTGGAGAGTCGCCTTTAGCTGTTATTTCAAAATGGGTAAACGTTAAGTGTCCGAAGTGCAAAGGTCCGGCTAAAAGAGAAACCGATACAATGCCTAATTGGGCCGGTTCTTCCTGGTATTTTATGCGCTATCTTGATCCTAAGAATGACAATAAAATAGTTGATTCTAAAAAACTGAAATATTGGATGCCAGTTGATTGGTATAACGGAGGGATGGAACACACAACCTTGCATCTTTTGTATTCCCGTTTCTGGTATAAATTCTTATACGATATTAAAGCTGTTCCTCAGTCAGAGCCTTATGCTAAAAGAACCTCTCATGGGATGGTTTTGGCAGAAGACGGTAGGAAGATGTCTAAGTCCTGGGGTAACGTTATAAATCCAGATAGCGTAGTAAAACAATACGGGGCAGATACTTTAAGAGTTTATGAGATGTTTATGGGTCCTTTCGACCAAGCGATCGCTTGGGATACCAAGGGCATGGTAGGAGTAAGAAGATTCTTAGATAGGTTCTGGAATTTAGTTTTATCTTGCGCTGATAATAAAAAATCAGATAAGGGAATTCAAACTGATTTTTACCGTTTGATTAAGAAAGTCAGCGATGATTTAGATAATGCAAAGTTTAATACAGCGATTGCTGCTTTTATGGAATTTTTAAATCTAGTTAGTAGTAACCAGAATAAAGTTGGAAAAGATATAATCGAAAAACTATTGATTTTGTTTGCCCCTTTTGCTCCGCATATTACAGAAGAGTTATGGAAGAAAATTGGCGAGAAAGGGAGTGTTCATCTGCAAAAATGGCCAAGTTATGACGAAAGACTGATCAAAAAAGAAAAGATAACTTTGATAATCCAGATAAATGGCAAGGTACGTGATAAAATAGAGGCTGGCATGGACATTGCGGAGAATGAGGCAAAAGATTTAGCTTTATCTCAAGAAAGGATAAAAGGATTAATTCAGGGTAAAGAAATCAAAAAAACAATCTTTGTTAAAGGCAGGCTGATTAACATTGTCACCATTGATAAATAATAATTTTTGCTATTAAAAATAAAAATGCTATTATTTAGTATATGAATAAAAAAATATTGTTAGGTAATGAAGCAATAGTTCAAGGTGCTTTAGAGGCAGGAGTCAATTTTGTTTCCGGTTATCCTGGCTGTCCTGCTGCTGAAGTGGGGGATATTTTCGGTAAAATTGCAAAAAATAACGGCGTCTATTTTGAATGGTCTACCAATGAAAAAGTCGCCTTAGAGGCGGCAATCGGAGCAAGTTTCTCTAATTTGAAATCTCTAGTAAATATGAAGAGTTTTGGCTTGAATGTTTGTTCTGACAGTTTATTGCCTTTAGCTTATACCGGGACTAAAGGGCCGATGGTTATAGTCGTCAGCGATGATCCTTCTTGCTGGAGTTCTGCTCAAACAGAACAGGATTCAAGAGCCTATGCCTATTTAAGCCATATTCCAATGTTAGAGCCGGCAGATCCGCAGGAGTGTTATGATTTTACAAAAATGGGATTTGAGATATCAAAGAAGTTTGGTATGCCGGTAATATTAAGAACAACAACAAGGGTTGCTCACCAGAAAATGCCGGTAGAAATTTTAGGCTCTAATATTAAAGGCCCAAAACTCAAAGGAGAGTTTATTAAAAACCCTCATCAATTCTGCACAATGCCTCCCAGGGTTTTAGAGATGAAAAAAGAGCTTCTGGAAAAAATAGAAAAGATTCGTCAGTTTGTCGAAGGGTCTTCCATAAACAAAGTTTCTTCAGGAAAGTCATCGGGAAGCTTGGGAATAGTAACATCTGGAGTTTCATATCTTCACACCTTAGAGGCAATGGAGGAATTGGGTTTAAATGTTCCTGTTTTGAAACTGGGATTTTTCTATCCTTTGCCGGAAAAGAAAATTAAGAATTTTTTGAAGAAATTTAAAAAAGTTTTAGTGGCAGAAGAATTGGAAGGGCACTTAGAAAAAGAGATTAAAGTTTTAGCTAAAGAAATTAATCCAAAGCTTCAGGTTTTCGGCAAGAATTTATTATCGGAAATCCGTGAATTAGATTCAGGAAAGATTGCTCTGGCCTTAGCTGAAATAACAGGGAGAAAGTTTAAAATAGATAAAGCTGCTGTTACTGTTGTTAATCCTCCTAGGCGCTATCCAAAGCTTTGCCAAGGTTGTCCTCACTTATATACTTTTTCCGTGATTAAGAAGTTCGCGCCTGAAGCCATAATTGGTGGCGATATCGGCTGTTATATGATTGCCGGTTATCCGCCTCATAATATTCAAGATTATGTTTTTTCAATGGGAGCTTCTTTAGGAATAAGCCATGGAATTAAAAAATCCACTGATCAGAAGCTGATAACGTTGATGGGCGACGGAACGTTTTTCCATGCCGGCATATCTGCTTTAATAAATACCGTCTACAATAAATCCAATCCATTAGTTATTGTTCTAGATAATAGGATTACTGCAATGACTGGTCATCAAACTAATCCTGGAATGGGAAAAACAGGAATGGGGGAAGACACAACCGAGTTGAGAATAGAAGAAATAGCAAAAGCTTGCGGGGTAAAATATATAAAGGTTTTAGATCCGATCAATACACAGGAGCTTGAAGAAACAATTAAAGATTTCTTATTAAAAGACGAAGTGTCATTAATAGTCTGCAAAAGGATTTGCGCCTTGCTTGCTAAAAGGCAGGCTAAAGAATAATTCTATGAAAAAAAATAACTTTAATATTATAATCGTCGGCATTGGTGGACAGGGTTTAATTACCTTACTTTCTATTATCGATGAAGCTGCTTTCATCGAGGGTTACGACGTCAGGTCTTCTGAGCTTCATGGTCTTTCTCAAAGAGAGGGAAGCGTGGAAACGCACGTAAGGTTTGGGAAGAAAATCTATTCCCCTTTAGTCCATAATGGACAAGCTGATTTAATAGTAGGATTGGAGATTTTAGAGGGCTTAAGAGCCGTTAATCGAGCAGGAAAGGAGACTAAATTTTTAATAGATAAGTATTCTTTGCCTTTTATAGGTTCATTGAAGAAAGAAGAGATTTTGGAAAACATTAATAAAATACCAAAAAATAAATTATATCTGGTAGAAGCCGTCGATATCTGCAAAAGAGAATTAGGAAACGAGGTAGTAAGCGGAATCTTTCTTTTAGGATACGCTGTTTATAAAAAACTGATTCCTTTAAAATCAGAATCAGTTCTGAAGGCAATTTCAAAAATAGTTCCGGAGAAGTACTTAGACCTGAACAAAAAAGCTTTTAATTTCAGTAAAAATGATTAGAAAAGTTGTAATAGCAGCTGCGGGCCAGGGAACTCGGATGAAACATTTTTCTAAGAATAAAAGCAAACACCTGATAAAAGTTCAGGATCGTCCTTTTTTAGCTTATCTCTTCGACAATCTTCTGAAAGCAGGTTACTGGGAGTTGATTTTAGTTGTCGGCTATCGTGAAGATCTGATGAGGAAATTTGTTGAAGATTACAGAAAGAGCGATTTTGCTAAAAAGTTTAAGAACCTGAAGATTACTTTTGTAAATCAGCATGAAATTTTAGGCCCTAAAGAAAAGATTTATGGTACTGCCTGTCCTATAATGTGCGTTAAAGATGTTGTCGGCAAAGAAAGTTTTCTTTCGGTTTTTGGAGACAACCTTTATCCAGTTAAAGATTTGAAAGGAATGCAAAAAGACGATAATTATAACTATATAGCTGGTTTGATCCATAAAAATCCGGAAAAGTACGGCGTTCTTATCACTGAAGATGGGTTTTTGAAGGAAATAGTAGAAAAACCGAAAGAATATGTCGGGAATCTAATCAATACCGGAATGTGCAAGTTTACCCCCGATGTTTTTAAAAAGCTTCCTGAAATAAAAAAGTCTTCCCGCGGAGAATATGAGATTACAGATGTTATCACGCTTCTGGCAAAAGATAAAAAGGTAAAAGTTAAGAAAATAACCGGTTGGATGGATTTCGGCAACCCAGGAGATATTGTAAGATTTTCTCGTTTTTTAAAAAGCTCTAAATGAGGATATTTAAGCTTTCTCAGGATAATTTTAAAGAAACAGCCGAAGCTTGTCTGCTATCGTTAAAAAAAGGAGAGGTTTTGGTTTGTCCAACTGATACTGTCTACGGGTTGTTATCCGATGCAACGAATAAAAAATCAGTGGAAAGCATTTTTGCAATTAAAAAGAGAGATAAGTTAAAGCCATTGGCAGTTTTTGTAAAAGATATTGAAACTGCCAAAAAATTGGCTTTCATTGATAAATCACAGGAAAAGTTTCTAAAGGATAATAAGGTTACTGCGATTTTAAAAGCAAGAAAAAAAATATTATCCCCCTTAGTCTATAAAGACGATACAATCGGCTTGCGGATTCCGGACTATAAATTGCTAAATTTAGTTTTAGAGAGATTTAAAAAACCATTAGCACAAACCTCAGCAAACATTTCAGGCAAGGGATCATCTTCTGAAATTAAAGAAGCTTTAAAGGGATTTGAGGGGGAAGAAATAAAGCCGGATTTGGTGATAGACGCTGGAGATTTGTTAAACAATAAACCGTCGACAGTAATTGATTTGACTGAAAAAGAAAAAAAGATTATCAGATATTAATAGGATTTAAAAAGTGCTATTATTAAATAAAAATTATGCCAAAACTTAAAAAACAAGATTCTCAAATTGCGAAGTTAGTAGAATTGGAAACAGAAAGACAGAAGACCTCTTTGGAAATGATTCCTTCTGAGAATCATAGCTCGCCAGCTGTTCGGGAAGTTCTTGGGTCTATTTTGACTGATAAATATGCCGAAGGTTATCCTGGTAAAAGGTATTACGCTGGTCTTAAATACTATGATCAGATCGAAACTTTATGCCAAGAAAGGGCAAAAAAACTATTCGGCGTAGTTCATGTTAATGTTCAGCCATACTCTGGCTCGCCGGCAAACCAAGCGGTCTATGTCGCCATTTTAAATCCAGGGGATACGATAATGGGTATGTCATTACCTCACGGAGGGCACCTAACTCATGGTTGGAAAGTGAATTTTTCCGCTAAATTTTTTAATTCCATCCAGTACGGTGTTAATGAAAAAACCAACTTATTAGATTATGACGCAATGGAAAAGCTGGTTTTAGAAAACAAGCCAAAACTTATCTGGGTTGGCGCAACTGCTTATCCTCGAATTTTTGATTGGGAAAAACTCAGCCAGATCGCCGGTAAGGTTGATGCTTATCTAGCAGCAGATATTGCTCATATCGCTGGCTTGGTTGCTGCTGGAGTTCACCCTAGTCCTGTTCCTTTCGTCCATATTGTGACCACAACGACTCATAAGACCTTAAGGGGTCCGCGCGGGGGGATGATAATGGTGACAGAAAAAGGATTGAAAAAAGACCCGGAGCTTCCTGCCAAGATTGATAAGGCGATTTTCCCCGGTTTGCAGGGCGGTCCTCATGAGAATAGCATTGCCGCTATTGCTGTTTGCCTAAAAGAAGCGGCTACTCCGGCTTTTAAGAAATACGCAAAACAGATTGTTAAAAATGCAAAAGCTCTAGCAGGAGAATTAATGAAACTTGGATTTAATTTGGTCACTAACGGTACAGATAATCATTTAATTTTGGTTGATTTGAGAAATAAAGGGGTTACTGGCAAAGATGCCCAGCTAAGACTGGAAGAAGCGGGGATAACAATTAATAAAAATACGATTCCCTTTGATCCTAATCCGCCCTTCAGTCCTTCAGGTATTAGAATGGGAACTCCGGCAATAACCACTAGAGGAATGGAAGAGAAAGAAATGAAAAGAATTGCTGGTTGGATAAACGAAGTAATATTAGATCCAGAATCAATTTCTAAAGTTAGAAAAGAGATTAGATCTTTTTGTAAAAAGTTTCCTTTGCCTAAATAAACATGTTTTTATTAAATAACCTCATAGCCATAGACCATTATCTATTCCAGTCGATTAATAGTTTTGCTTTTAGGTGGCTTTGGTTAGATACAATAGGAATATTCTTTGCTAAAAGCCTTGTTTATCTAATGGTAGTGATTTTGTTCTTTTTCTTGTTGAAATCAACGAAGAACTGGAAAATGGTTTCAATAGCTTTAGCTTCTGCTCTTACGGCTAGGTTTGTCATTACTGGATTAATTCGTTTGGTCAGACCAAGATCAAGGCCATTTGCCAATAGCGATGTCAATTTGCTGATAAGTAAAGTTAATGAACAATCTTTTCCGTCCGGCCATGCTTCTTTTGCTTTCGGTCTGGCAACTGTTGTTTATCTTTATAATAAAAAATGGGGTGTTGTTTTTTTTACTTTAGCCATTCTGATTTCAATTGCCAGAGTTTTTGCCGGTGTTCATTGGCCTTCAGACATTTTAGCCGGAGCAATAATTGGTATCTTTTCCGGCTGGCTGATTAACAAGGTTTTTGTTAAATACGTAAAATAATAGAGGAAGAATAAGACCCCGCCTTAGTAGGCGGGGTCTTTGATTATGTGCCCGAGGTGGGAGTTGAACCCACAATTCCGTGAGGAAATGCGATTTTGAGTCGCACGCGTATGCCAATTCCGCCACTCGGGCAATTTAACGTATCTTGCCACTTTTTTATTCAATTATCAAGATTACTCCCAATGCGCCTCAACAACTTTTTTTGGTGAATTTTTTGCTAATTTTTGAAGTTCCCTGCAAGAGATTTTGTGTAAAACAGCTGCCCTATATCTTGAAAGGTAGGCGCTAACCTCATCGCCAATCTTTGGAGAACAGCATTTTGCCATATTTACTAAAATTCTTTTTTGGCCGGCAATGTAAAGCTCTTTTGTTTTTTCCTTTTTCCTTTTAAAGGTTTTTTCTGATAATTCAAGCCTTCTTTTTTTAAAAAAGGAAGGAATTTTAACCAAATCAGCAACCCTAACTAATAGGTTCTTTTTTGCCAATTCCTTTTTAATTTGAGAAATGGCCAAATTACTTTTTGCAAATTTCAACCAATCTGTTGAGGGATTTCTTTTTTTATTGGTAATAATTTCTACGATGTCTCCATTTTTAAGAGGTTGGGAAAGACTGGCAATTTTTCCATTTATTTTAGCCGTTTCACAATGACTGCCGATATCGCTATGGACTGCATAAGCAAAATCAACTGGTGTTGAACTTTTTGGTAAAGTAGTTACATCGCCCTTTGGGGTGAAAACGAAAACTTGGTCTTTATAGAAGTTGATTTTAAGGTTTTTCCAAAAGTCTGGAAGTTCTTTTGCTAATCGGAGGCTCTCTTCGTCTTTTATTAAATTAATTTTTTCTTTATATGCCCAATGGGCGCAGATACCGTATTCTGCCTCTTTATGCATTTCAGGGGTTCTGATCTGAATTTCTGTTATATATCCTTTTTCACAAAAGATAGTAGTGTGCAGCGATCGATATCCGTTCGGTTTTGGCTTAGCGATATAGTCGTCGATTTCCTCGGAAAGGGGCTTCCAATACTTATGGATTACCCCTAGTGTTTTGTAACACTTATCAACCCCATCCACGATAACTCTTAAAGCTAAAAGATCATGGATCCTCTCAATATCCATATTTTTCTTTAAAAGTTTTTCGTAGGTGCTCCAATAGGTTTTTGGTCGCCAATTAACGTCCAATACGTTAATTTTTTCTTTTTTTAGCGTTTTTTTCAGTCGTTTTGTAAATGATCTGAGATATTTTTCTCTTTCCTGAAAATGTTCTTTAATATATGACTTAACCCAATCATATTTATCTGGGAAAAGATATGAAAATGAGAGATCTTCAAGCTGAGATTTGATTTCCCAAATGCCCAGTTTTTCGGCCACTGGGGCAAAGATTCTTAAGGTTTCTAGGGCATATATCTTTTGCTTCTCCGGTGGCAAAAAAGACAAATAATTTAAATTATCGATTCTTGAGGCTAGTTCAATCAAGATTACTTCTAAATCGCCAGCTAAAGCGAAAAACACTTTTTGGAGATCATCAAATTTTTCTTTTGTTAATCTTGTTTTATCTTTTGGGTTTGCAATAAGGGGATAGCGAATTTTATGTATTTCTGGGTTTTTCTCAACTAAGGAAGATATCTCTTTACCAAAATTATTTTCTATCTCTTTAATTTGCTTATTTTTTACTATTAACGGAAGATCATCTAGAATATCATGCAAGATGGCGGCGGAAATTATTTCTGGGCCAAAATTCATCTTATTTAATATCCTAGCTACCCTTACAGTGTGGTCAATGTAGTTTTCACCAGAAATTCTTGTCTTTCCCTTGTAGGCTTCTTTAGCAAATTCAAAAACATCCTGGATTAATTTAGGGTTAGTGGTATTTTTTATTATATTTTCAATTTCTTTTGACATGCAGTATGGGATGATGTTATCTTTATAGAAAATGGAGGAAAAAATGGAAATAAAAAAAGTTGTAGCTGCATGGTTAATCTGCAAAGACGGAAAAGATGCCGGAAAAGTTTTTTTACAGAGAAGGACAGAAACAGAACTGAAAGACGGCAAGAATAATCTTCAATCATATCCTTTTGTTTGCCAGCCAACCTGGAGCGGTAAGATGGAAAGGAACGAGGATGTATTTACTACCTTAAAAAGGGAGGGAGAGGAAGAACTAGGGACTAGGTTTGCTTCCATTTTTGACTTTTCAAAATTGCAGTTATTTTATACTAATGAAAACGATGATTGTCCTGATAAGGTAAAGTGGATTGGCCATAATTTTACTGGATTTGTTTCTCAGAAGGAGCTAAGTCTTGTGCAGCTTCATTCTGGTGCATTACCTAAGTTTATTGCAATAGGCAAAGAAGATATCCCGCTCATTGGAATTGTTGGAGAACCGGGGGTTGTTCCTTCGAAACAGATTACCCTTTTTAAAGATCAACATAAAGCTCTTAAAAATCTTTTTTCTTCTAACAAGTTTCTTATTTAAAAAACATTATTTGTTTTCTTTAAAATCGCACTCTTTATTAGAGCATTTAATTAACTTGCCCTTTTCTACCAGCAGAGAATCGCATTTTGGACATTTTCTTGCTTCACCATCGGGTTGTCTGATCGGTCTGTCCCATAAAGCGAAGTCGCACTTAGGAAAGCGGTCACAACCGTAAAATATCTTTCTTTTTCTTGTTCTTTTTCCGGTTATCTTCCCCTTCAAACACTTAGGGCATTTGATGTTTAATATATCCTCGTCCCCCTCAATTGATTGGGCATATTTGCATTCTGGGAATTTTGGACAGGCATAGAATCTGCCGAATCTCCCTAATTTTTCAATCAGTGGGGTTCCGCATTTTGGGCAGATTTTATCCGTTGGTTTGTTGGTGATATTTGATTTTAAAACTTCTTCGTATTTTTCTTTCAGGTTTTTAGCAAAGGGGGTATAGAAATCACGGCAAGTTTTTACTAAATTATCTTTTCCTTCAGCCACCTCGTCTAATTCCTTTTCCATCTTCGCCGTGAATTGGATATCGACAACCTCGGGAAAGTGTTCTACCAAGAGGTCGGTAACAACGGTTCCAATTTCTGTTGGTTTAAATCTTTTTTGCTCATTTTTCTCAATGTAGTTTCTTTCTTGGATGGTTGATATAGTTGGAGCATAGGTGGAGGGCCTTCCGATGCCGTTTTTTTCAAGGACTCTGATCAGACTAGCTTCGTTATATCTGGCCGGAGGCTCCGTGAAATGTTGGGAGTGGTTTAATTCTATAAGATCTAACTGGTCACTCTTTTCTAGATTAGGCAGGTTTTTTTCTTCAAATTTCACAGGATAAACCTTTAAAAAACCATCAAATTTTAAAGTTTGGCCGTTTGCTCTAAAAGTATAATTCTTTACTTTAATGTCTGCAGAAATAGAGTTGAATATAGCCGGGGCCATCTGACAAGCGATGAATCTCTGCCAGATTAATGTGTAGAGCTTTAATTGTCTTGAGTCTATGCCCTTTAGAGATTCCGGTGTTTTATCTGCATAGGTTGGCCTTATTGCTTCATGAGCCTCTTGAGCATTACCTTTCGCTTTATATTTTTTAAAACATTGCCAATAGTTCTTACCAAAAGATTCTTCGATAAATTTTTCAGCAGAAGATAAAGAAAAATCAGAAAGATTGAGAGAATCTGTCCTATGGTAGGTGATTCTGCCTTCTTCATATAACCTTTGGGCTGTTTGCATTGTCATTTTGGCAGGGAAATGAAACTTTTGCCAAGCAGCTTGTTGCAGTGTGCTTGTGGTAAAAGGAGGGAAGGGGTTTCTTTTTTCTTCTTTTTTTTCAACATTTTCAACTATATATTCTGCTTCTTCAAGTTCGTTTAGAATTTTTTCCGCTTCATTTTTATTTTTAATCCCCAGCTTATCAATAATCGTTTCGTCCTTCTTAACTAATATGGCAGAAAATTCATCTGTTTTCTTTTTTAAAAGCGCTTCTATCTGCCAGTATTCTTGGGCAATAAATTTTTCAATTTCTCTTTCTTTTTCAACAACCAGTCTTACTGCTACCGACTGGACTCTGCCGGCTGATAATCCTTTAGCAATTTTCTTCCATAAAAAAGGGGAAAGCTTATAACCGACAATTCTGTCTAAAATTCTTCTTGCTTGCTGGGCATTAACCAGATTCATATCAATCAATCTTGGATTTTCTAAAGCTTCTTTTATCGCTGTTTTCGTAATTTCGTGGAAGACAATTCTTTTCGGGTTTTTTAATTTCAAAACCTCGCTTAAATGCCAAGCGATCGCTTCGCCTTCCCGGTCTTCATCGGTTGCCAGAATAGTTTCTTCGTTCTTTTCAGATTCTTTTTTAAGGAGAGAAATGGTTTTTCTGGCTTTAGTTGGAATAACATAGTCTGGCTTGAAATCATTTTCTACATCAACTCCTAACTTTGTCCTTGGGAGATCGCGAACATGGCCCATACTGGCAAGAATCTTATATTCCTTACCAAGAAACTGGCTTAGGGTTTTTGCTTTAGTTGGGCTTTCAACAATAATTAAACTCATAAAGTTTTTTTAAAATTATTTTATCAACACATAAATATTCCCCCATAGGTTTTTTACTTTTTCCTTTTTTTCCAAAGCCGCGAGAGTATTAATAACAACATTAGCCTTTAAATCTGTTTTTTCTATTATCTTATAAACATGCAATGGTCCTTCTTTCAGGGTTTGGAGAATTAGGCATTCTTCCCGGCTTTCTTCATCGGCAGTTTCGTTGCTTCCTAAAATAGGTAAGTTTAATTCTTGCAGAATATCATTGTAGTTGTCAACTAATTTTGCGCCTCTTTTGATCAGTTTATGGGGTCCGGCTGAGTTTGAGGAATAAATCGGGCCGGGGACGGCAAAGAGAATTCGTTTTTGCTGGAAGGCGTATCTAGCAGTGATTAAAGAACCAGACTTATTTTTTGCTTCGACAATCAAAACTCCATATGATAATCCTGAAATAATACGATTTCTTTCTGGAAAAGTAGACTTCGAACCAGGGGCGCCGGGTGGCAACTCTGATATCAAACATCCGCCATTTTTTACGATATCTCTTGCTAATCCTAAATTAGATCTAGGATAAATGCTTTTTTCATCTAAACCAGTTCCTAAAACAGCAATTGTTCTTTTCTTTTTTCCTACGCAGACCTGATGGGCAAAAGTATCTATACCCGAAGCTAATCCGCTGACAATGATAAGCCCTTTTTCAGTCAGCTTTCCGACGATATCTAAAGTAACCTGTTTTCCGTAAGCAGAAGGTATTCTTGAACCAGCTACTCCGAAGCAAAATTCTTCTTTTTTAATTTCACCCTTGAAATATAGGACTTTTGGAGGATTAGCAATTTTTCTAAGCAGTTCAGGATAATCTTTATCTTCTATTCTAATTTCTTTTATCTCTTCCATTTTTTAATCATAGCACGAAACAACTAAAAGCCCCGAAGAAGCATCGCTTTTCCAGGGCTTTTACAAAATTTAACTATTATATTTATTCATTGTTTCCTCCAATCCATTTTTTACCAAGGAGTCTATTATGTCCGTCGCTTTTTGAGCAATATTATCCACAATTGATTTTTCTTCTTTATCCAATCTTTTTAAAACAAAACTTTCTAACTTTTCTGGTTTTCCTATTTTAGGGATAACTCCGATTCTTATTCTTATAAAATCTTTATTCCCAATTTCTTTTATTATTGATTCTACTCCTTTGTGGCCAGCCGAGCCTCTGTTTTTTATTATTTTGATTGTTTCTAAGGGTAGATCAATATCATCGTGGACGACAATCAATCTTGTGTCTTGTGCTTTGTAGTTTGCGGTTATCTTCTTTACCGCTTTGCCGGATTCATTCATGAAAGTTTGAGGTTTTACTAGAATTGTTTTTTCTCCGTTGAAAGCTTCTTCTGATATCGATGAATCAAGCTTCTTTGATAATTTAAAATCGGGAAAGTTGTTCCTTTCCCTAAATTTATCCAAAACTAAGAATCCGAGGTTGTGAGGAGTATTGTTGAATTTTTCGCCTGGATTTCCCAAGCCGACTAAGATAATCATGTTTTTATATTACACTATTATCATGGTTTTCGCTATAATTGACAAGCCCTTTTTAAAAGCATATAATAGAAGATTCAAAACGGCTCTTTCACAAATGAAGATTTATAGAAAGGAGGTGCAAAAAGAAAAAAGAAGTCGTCTGGTCAAGATCAGTCACAAGGTTGGAGGAGAACCAAGATGGCAGGCACCGCTACCGTGCTTTCGTTGGACGATGTCCTACTGCGGGTCAACGTGAAGAGTCGGCCAGAACTGAAGACCTTCGCCAGTAGGTTGGGAATGGAATGGCAGGAACTTCGCCGGCTGGCGACCAGTTGCCAGAGAAGGGCAAGGAGAGCAATGGGTCTTTAGGGACCCAAAACAGACAACTTCGGCACAACAAGGGCTACCCTCACGGGCAGCCCTCTTTCATTGCTTTAAGGGGGCTTGCAAAAACGTAAAAAGTTTAGTACAATAATGATAATTTAAAAATATGAAAGAAGATTCTTCTCACATTTGGGAGCTAGTAAAGGTATTCCTTATTGCTTTAGCAATAGTGGTTCCTATCCGCTATTTTTTGTTTCAGCCGTTTATTGTCAAAGGGGATTCAATGGTTCCTAGCTTTTCTTCTGGCGACTACTTGATTATCGATGAAATTTCATATAGATTTGGTTTACCTCAGAGAGGAGATGTTATCGTCTTCAAATACCCTAAAAATCCCATGCATAAATTTATTAAGAGAATCGTCGGACTGCCGGGTGAAACTGTTGAAATCAAGAATGATCAAATAACAATCTATAGCAAAGACGGCCAAAAGCAAGTCTTAGACGAAACACTTTACCTTCCTAGCGCAAAGGGGACTACTTATGGGGATTTGCAAGTTGCTTTAGGAGAAAAAGAATATTTTGTTTTAGGAGACAATAGAGCCTATTCTTCAGACTCAAGGTCTTGGGGAATCCTACCGGAAAAGAACATCATTGGTAAGGTTTTTATCCGGATTTTTCCTTTTGCCGCTTTAGGCAGGATAACGCTTCCTCTTTATCAATTTTCAAACTCTGAAATTTAAATTATGAAAAAAAATAGATTCCAATTATTATCAGGAATGCACGACATATTGCCAGATGATCAGAAGTACTTCCAAAGGGTTTATAAATCCGTAGAAGGTATTGCTAATTTTTATACTTTTCAAAAAATTGAAACACCCATCTTAGAAGATGCCGAGGTTTTTTATAAAGGAACTGGCTTGGATACTGAGATTGTAGAAAAACAGATGTATACATTCCGGACGAAAGGAGGAGATCTTGTTACTCTAAGACCAGAATGGACACCTTCAATAGCTAGAAGCTATATTGAACATGGTATGCAAAGTTTGCCTCAGCCCGTTAAGTTATGGTACTATGGCCCTTGTTTTCGTTATGAACGGCCCCAAGCTGGCAGATATAGGCAATTCAATCAGTTTGGATTCGAGGTTTTAGGAGAGAAAAATTCAGCCATGGATGGCCAGATTATCCAAATGGGCTATGACGTATTGAAAGAGATGCATTTTAAAAATCTAGTTATAGAGATAAATAGTATTGGCGATTCAGAATGCCGTCCCTATTTCAAAAAGAACTTGTCTAATTATTTGAGATCAAGGAGATCATCTCTCTGCCCTAATTGTCAGAGAAGACTTAAACAAAACCCTTTAAGAATCCTAGATTGCAAAGAAGAAAAATGCCAGAGGATAAAAGCGAATGCGCCCCAGATAATTGATCATCTTTGTGAAAGTTGCCACAACCATTTCAAACAAGTTTTGGAGTTTTTAGAGGAAGCAGAAATACCATACAGCTTGAATCCCTATCTAGTAAGGGGATTAGATTACTATACCAAGACTGTTTTTGAGATTTATGAAAACACTCCCGAAGGAAGAGAACAAGGGGCTTTGATGGGCGGAGGAAGATATGATAATTTAGTTAAACTGTTGGGCGGTCGAGACACGCCGGCCTGCGGGGTGGCAGGAGGAGTAGAAAGAATTGCTAATGTTTTGAAGACAAAAGAGTTAAATCCCGGCAAAACAAACGAAGCAAAAATATTTTTAGCCCAGCTAGGCGATCTGGCTAAGAAGAAAAGTTTGAAACTGCTTGAAGAGTTTAGGAAAACAAAAATTGCAGTTGCCGAGTCTATTTCCAAAGACTCTTTGAAAACCCAGCTTAGAATGGCTAACAAACTAGGGATAAAATATGTTTTAATCTTTGGCCAGAAAGAAGCCTTAGATGGGGAGATTGTTGTCAGAGATATGGATACAGGCATTCAGGAAACATTCAAGCTAGGAGAAATCGCGGCAGAAATGAAAAAAAAGCTAATAGTCTTAAAAAATAAATAATTAACGGTTAATAAACAATTACATGGTATTAGAAGTTAGAAAAAAAGAGAGAGAAACTTCCCAGAATCTGGTTCATCGTTTCACGAAGGCGGTTCGTCAGAGCGGAATTCTGATAGAAAAAAGGCGCAGGCAGTTTCATCAGAGAACTAAAAGCGATCTTGTTAAAAAGAGGTCTGCTTTAAATAGGGAAAAAACAAAAAAAGAATACGAAATAGAAAAAAAGTTTAGCAAGCCAGAACAATAGACATGTTGAAAGAAGAAATTCAAAATACAACCACCAAGGCAATGAAAGAGGGCGATGAAGCAGTCCTTAGCACTTTAAGGATGATGCTGGCTGCTATTGTTTCAAAGGAGAAAGAAAAGAGATACAAAACTTCAAAGCAGAAGCCGGATTTGAACGAGGAAGGACTCGTTAAAGAATCCCAATTGACTGACGAGGAGATAATTGACGTTATTGCTTCTGAAGTAAAAAAAAGAAGGGACGCAGTCGTGCTTTACGAAAAAGGGAATAGGCAGGAATTAGCGGATAAAGAGAAAAAAGAAATAGAAATTTTACAAAAATATCTGCCGGAGCAGCTTTCCGAAGAAAAGATCAGAGAAATAGTAAAAGAAGCGATAGAGAAAACTTCTGCTAAAGAAATAAAAGATATGGGCAGAGTGATGGCAGAGCTGATGCCGAAAATCAAAGGAAAAGCAGATGGATCAATAGTGAGCGCAATTATTAAAGAGTTACTATTGAAGAAATAAAAAGCATTTAAAACAAGAAACGGAGAAATGTTCTCCGTTTTTTGTTTGCAATATTTGTGATAGAATTGATTAATGATTTCAGTAAATAATCTGACTAAAGCTGTTATTGATGAAAACCTTTTAAAGGGAGTTGCAAAAATTGTTTTAAAAGGCGAAAATGTAGGAAGAGATAAAGAACTCTCGATTGTTTTAGTTAAGGGAGCAGAGATTAAGAATTTAAATAAAAAATATAGAAAGAAGAATCAAACGACAGATGTTCTTTCTTTCGAAGGAGACAAAGAGCTGGGAGAAATAGTTATCTGTCCGGAAGAGGTTAAGAAAAATGCGGAAAAAATCGGCTCAACTTTTAAAAAAGAATTAATCTTTGTCCTGATTCATGGGATTCTCCATTTATCAGGATATGATCACGAGTTAAGTAAGGCAGAGTCAGAAAAGATGAAAATCAAAGAAGATAAATATTTATCTCTTTGCTAAACTTATGTCAAAAACCCATATTATTACAGGACTAGATATAGGGACAAGCACTATCAAGGCTTTGGTTGTCCAGAAAAAAGGGAAAGAACTTGAAGTTCTAGCTCAATCTCAGATTCCTTCTTTCGGCGTAAGAAAAGGAACGGTGATAAACATCGATGAAGTAGCAAAAAATATCCAGGCGCTTTTATCAGAAGTTGAAAAACTCTCCGGTAGAAGAATAGATTCAGTTTTTGTAAACATCGGTGGCAGCCATCTATATATCACTCCTTCTGACGGAATAATTTCTGTCTCAAGAGCCGATGAAAAGATTTCTCAAGAAGACATCGATAGAGTCCTCCAGGCAGCTCGGGCAATTAATATCCCTTCAAACGAAGAGATATTAGAGGTTTTTCCAAGAGAGTTTATCGTTGATGACCAAAGAGGGATTAAAAATCCACTTAGTTTAACCGGTATAAGACTGGAAGCAAAGGTTCTTTTGCTTTGCGTTTTTTCTCCCTATTTCATAAATCTAACTCAGGCTGTTTTAAATACTAAAGTTCAGATTGATGACATTGTTTCTTCTCCTTTGGCGGCTGCCTCTGCTGTTTTGACTCCTCAGCAAAAAGAAATAGGGGTAGCTTTAGTTGATATCGGAGCAGCTACAACCGGTTTGGCAGTATTTGAAGAGGGGGAATTGATCCATTTCGCTATTTTCCCGATTGGTTCGGCAAATATAACAAACGATATTGCTATTGGTCTAAGAACAGAAATCGGAATTGCCGAGAATATTAAAAAAGAACATGGCACTTGTATCTTAATTAAGAGCAAAAAAGAGAAAACACCACAAGCCAGAAAAAAGATTGAAGTTTTTGATAAGGCTTCTCCGCTTGTTTTTTCTCAAAAACTATTAGTGGATATTATCGAACCGCGAGTTTCTGAGATTCTTGATTTGGTCAATAAAGAGTTAAAAAAGATTGGCCGCCAGCAACTATTGCCCGGAGGGCTTGTTTTTACCGGCGGTGGTGCTAAACTACCTAAAATTAAAGAATTAGCAAAACAAGAATTAAAATTACCCTGCGAGATAGGATCCCCTAGCGGAATTCTGGGGTTAGAAGAAGATCCTTCTCTGGCTACAGTTTGCGGTCTTGTTTTGGAGGGAGCTAATTTTGATGAGGGTGAAAGTTTTCCAAGTAAAGGAGTATGGTCAAAAGTGAAAAGATTTTTAAAGAATTTTATCCCATAAAAAAATGAAATCTGGTAATAACATAAAAGTGGTCGGAGTGGGGGGATCAGGGTCTAATACAATTTCTCGAATGGTAAAATGCGGCATTCAAGGAATAGATTTAATTGCAGTGAATACTGATGCTCAGGCACTGCATTTTTGTAAAGCAGAAAAGAAAATATTGATTGGAGAAAACATCACTAAGGGGCTGGGCGCCGGTATGGATACTTCTTTAGGCAAAAGGGCAGCTGAAGAAAGTAGAAAAGAAATAGAAGAAGCTTTGACTGGAGCGAATATGGTTTTTGTCACTTGCGGTTGTGGTGGCGGTACTGGCTCAGGAGCTTCTCCGGTAATTGCCGAGGTCTCAAAAAGCCTTGGCATTTTAACTATAGCGGTCGTAACAAAACCGTTTTCTTTTGAGGGAGAACAACGGAAAAAAGTTGCTATCTCAGCAATCAGTCAGCTGAAAAATAAGGTTGATGCCTTATTAGTAATTTCAAATGATAATTTACTTCATTTAGTTAATGATAAAACCACGGTTAGCAATGCTTTTTGGATCTGTGATGAAGTTTTAAGAGAGGCAGTCCAGGGAATTACTGATTTAATCTTGTTGCCGGGAATAGTTACTGTAGATATGGCTTCTGTCTTATCAATTATGAAAAACGCAGGCCATGCTTTATTCGGCGTTGGGAAGGCAAGCGGGGAGAACAGGACCGTTGAAGCGGCTGAGAAAGCTATTAATTCGCCTTTGCTCGATTCTTCGATGTCGGGAGCGAAAAGAGTTTTATTCAGTGTTTCCGGCCGTAATTTGGCGCTTTCTGAAGTTTCTAAAATTGCAGAAATTATTACGAAAAACGCAGATTCAAAGGCTCAAATAATCTTTGGTGCAATTAACGACTCAAAATTAAAAGAAGGAGAAATAAAAGTGATAGTGATTGCGACTGGTTTTTAAAAAGATTTGGGGGAAGGGCTTGACCTGAATTTTTAATAGAGTAAAATTAAGTAAATTTAAAAACTAGTTGTAGTTATTTTTTTTCGCTGAAAATTTTAAAGAACATGAAAGATAAAATTACAAAAATCATAAAAAGAGACGGGTCGGTTGCAGGTTTTGATCAATTGAAAATCACTGATGCGATTTTTAAAGCCCTAACTGCCAGCGGTCAGGGCGATGGAGTAAAATCTAAACGTCTTTCTAATAAAGTAGTCCAGATTTTAAATCGCCGCTTCAAAAAAAATGAAATTCCTCAAGTAGAACAAATTCAAGATGTTGTTGAAGAAGTTTTAATTTTGGAGGGATTTGTCGAAACAGCTAAAACCTACATTCTTTATAGAGAGCAGAGGAGAAAAATCAGAGAGTCGACAAAAGTTGCCGATGAGTCAAGTGAAAAGATTGATAGCTATCTCCAGGAACTTGATTGGCAGATTAATGAGAACGCCAATATGACTTTTTCCCTTCAAGGCTTGAATCAATATGTCGGTTCTTACATTTCAAAGAAATACTGGCTTAACAGAATCTATCCGAAAGAAATAAGAGAAGCAGCTGCCAACGAAGATTTTCATATTCACAACCTAGAAATTTTAGCTCCTTACTGCGCCGGTTGGGATTTATATGATTTGTTGATGCGCGGTTTCGGCGGTGTTCCGGGAAAAATAGAATGCAAACCGGCCAGGCACCTAAGAACAGCGATGAACCAATTAGTTAATTTTTTCTATACTCTTCAGGGTGAAACAGCTGGCGCCAATGCTGTTTCTAATTTTGATACTTTGCTGGCTCCTTTTATTCGCTATGATAACTTATCATATCCCCAAGTAAAACAGGCAATGCAGGAATTTTTATTCGGTTGTATGGTACCAACTCGCGTTGGTTTTCAAACCCCATTTTTAAATGTGACATTAGATATAAAAGCGCCGTCATTTTATGCTAAACAGCCGGTGATTATCGGTGGCCAGCCTCAAAAAGAAACCTATGGTGAATTCCAGCCAGAAATGGACACATTCATTCGTGCTTTTTATGAAGTATTGATGGAAGGCGATGCCAAAGGAAGGCCGTTTACCTTTCCTATTCCGACGATTTCCATAACTAATGATTTCGATTGGGATAACAAAAATCTTGCTCCGCTTTGGGAGGCAACCGCTAAATACGGGGTAAATTATTTTTCCAATTTTATCCATTCGGATATGAAACCGGAAGATGTCAGGTCAATGTGCTGTCGGTTGAGATTATCAAATAAAGAACTTTATAAAAGAGGAGGAGGGCTTTTCGGTTCGGCTCCGCTTACTGGAAGCATCGGAGTATGCACTATTAATCTTCCTCGTATTGGATACTTATCAAAAACTAAAAAAGAATTTTTTGACAGGTTAGGCCATTTCATGGATTTAGCAAAAGAAAGTTTAGAAATTAAGAGGAAAGCCCTGGAAAACTTTATGGAAAAAGGGCTTTATCCTTATTCGCGTTATTATCTAGGCGCAGTTAAGAAAATGAGAAATTCATATTTTGGCAACTACTTTTCAACTGTTGGCTTGATAGGCTTAAACGAATCTATTTTGAACTTTTTAGGCAAAGATATCGGTTCTGTCCAGGGGAGAAAGTTTGCTGGAGAAGTCTTGGATTTTATGCGCGACAGATTAGTGAAACATCAGGAAGAAACCGGAAACATGTATAATCTTGAAGCAACTCCCGGAGAAGGGACCAGCTATAGGCAGGCAAAAGCTGATAGAGAAAAATATCCTGATATTATTACTGCCGGGACAAAAGAGGTTCCTTATTACACTAATTCCAGCCAGCTTCCGGTAAATTATACGGATGATGTTTTTGAAGCTTTAAAACTTCAGGATGATCTTCAATCAAAATATACAGGAGGTACTGTTTTGCATCTATTTTTAGGGGAAAAAATCAGCGATCCCCAGATGGCAAAAAATCTGGTTAAAAAAGTTTTTGAAAAGTTCCATTTACCCTATATCACCTTGACTCCTACTTTTTCTATTTGTCCTTCTCATGGCTATTTGGATGGAGAGCACTTTGAATGTCCAAAATGTCTTGTCAAACAGCCTTGCGAAGTTTATTCCAGGGTAGTCGGATATTTAAGGCCGGTTCAGCAGTGGCACAAGGGGAAAAAAGAAGAATACAAAGAAAGATTGGAATATAAGGTGCCAGCTGATATGGTTGAAACAGCGCCATGATTTTAGGGGGGTTGCAAAAAATTACTCTTATCGATTTTCCAGGAAAAATAGCAGCCACAGTCTTTCTCAGTGGCTGTAATTTTTTTTGTCCCTGGTGCTATTCTCCAGAACTTGTTCTGTCGGAAAAAATCAAGAAACAGCCAAAGGTTTCAGAAAAAGAGTTTTTTGATTTTTTAAAATCAAAACAAGATTTATTGGAAGGAATAGTTATTTGCGGAGGGGAGCCGACTCTCAATGAAGATTTGCCTGAGTTTATAAAAAAAATAAAAAAGATGGGATATCTAGTAAAATTAGACACAAACGGTTCCAATCCGAAAATGTTGAAGAGTCTGATTGATAAAAAACTGGTTGATTACGTTGCTATGGACATTAAAACATCTAAAGATAATTATCTTAAAGTTTTTGGTAAAAAGGTAAAAATTAAAGATATTGAGAAAAGCGTTGAGGTTTTAAAAAACTCAAAGATTGATTCAGAGTTTAGGACTACTGTGGTGCCAACTATTCACACAAAAGAAGATTTTATTAAAATTGCCAAATGGATAGGAGGAAAAAATATAAAATATTTCTTTCAGAATTTTAGGCCAGAAAAAACTATTGACCCGGAGTTCAAGAAGATAAGGCCATTTCCGGATGAATGGCTTTTGAATGTAAAAAAAGAAGTTTCTCCTTTTTTTAAAACTTGCGAGATAAGATAATGACTCCCTCTAAAATATTCTTTTATCTCTGCCTCAGCTTTATTTTCGGAGTTTTTGTTGGATCAATGATTTCTATTCCCCAGTCTTATCTGCTGGGTTTTTTGTTTCTTGGGATATTAGTATTTTTTTTCAAAAAACACAGAAAGATCGCAATTATTGGTTTTTGTTTGATTCTTTTCTCAATTGGCGCTTGGCGCTACCAAAGAGTTGATTTAGACATTAAAGACAATGATTTAAAACAGTATAACGGCCAGCAGGTTATCTTGGTAGGAAAAGTTTTGGTTGAGCCGGATGTAAGGGAGAATATTACTCAGCTGACAGTTGATGTTGGAAAGATAGTCCTTGGAGAAGAAATAGTATCAACTTCTGGCAGGATTTTAGTTAAGGCGAATAAATACCCGGAATACAATTATGCCGACGTCTTGATAATCAGGGGCTTGCTGAAAACACCGGAAGAGTTTCAGGATTTCAATTATAAAGATTATCTGGCTAAGAAAGGAATTTTTTCTTTGATTGACTGGCCGAATATTGAGATAATCAAAAAAGGAGATTATTCCAATTTATGGCAATTTAGCTATGCCCAGGTTTTAGGATTCAAGAATGGAATCAGAGAAAATATCAACCGGTACTTCTCTTTTCCCCAAAACACTCTTTTTGCAGCAGCGCTTTTAGGCGATCAATCTGCAATGCCTCAAGAATTAAAAGAGAAACTCAACATTACCGGCCTCCGCCATATTACCGCCATTTCCGGCATGAACATCTCTATTCTTTGCAGTATTTTAATGTCTTTGTTGCTTGGGCTTGGTTTCTGGCGGAATCAGGCCTTTTGCATTTCTTTAGTCGTGATTTTTCTTTTCGTTGTTATGATCGGTTTCCAGGCTTCGGTTGTCAGGGCGGGGATCATGGGAGCTGTTTTTTTATTAGGCCAGAAAGTTGGCCGGCTTTCAGTCAGTTCGCGAGCGATAGTAATAACAGCAACAATTATGCTGCTTATCAACCCAATGCTTTTAAGATGGGATGTCGGTTTCCAGCTTTCTTTTCTAGCGTTGTTGGGGATCATCTTTCTGACCCAACCTCTTACGAAGTTATTCAGGTTTATCCCTCAAGATAAGTTTATCAACCTAAGAAGCATTATTGTCACCACTTTTGCCGCTCAGGTTTTTACTCTGCCGATTCTAATCTATAACTTTGGTCGGATTTCCTTAATTTCTCCTTTAACCAATGTTTTAATTCTTCCGGTTATTTACTGGATAATGATCTTCGGTTTTCTTTTCGCAATACTAGGAACAGCTTACAGCGGATTTGCCTGGATTCTATTCTGGCCTTGTTGGTTCTTGACTGCTTATTCGGAAAAAGTGATAAATATCTTTTCTCAGCCCTGGGCTGCTAAAACATTTGGAGATGTTCATTGGATATGGCTGGTAATTTTCTATGTATTCTTAACTTTTGTTATTTGGCAGGTAAAAAAGAAAGAGAAATTAGAGTTTTTGAATTACTAAGGGTATAATAGAGAAATAATTAAGTTTATTTAGTTTATGGTCAATCAGCAAAATAAAGCCTGGATAGTGGCCGTTAATATGGGTTATGGCCATCAAAGAACCGCTTTTCCTCTTAAAGAATTAAGCGCTAATAGTATTATTAACGCTAATGACTACAAGGGTATCCCCAACAAAGACATGGCTATTTGGGAGACAAGCCGGGGGTTTTATGAGTTTATCTCCAATATCAAGCGTTTTCCTCTAATCGGTAATTGGATTTTTTCTCTTTTTGATAAATCCCAAAGAATCTTGGGTTATTACCCGAAAAGAGATTTGTCTAACCCTAATTTTGGTTTAAAAAAAGTCTTTTCTCTAATCAACAAGGGTTGGGGTGAAAATTTAATAAAAACTTTAAAAGGAAATCCGCTGCCGTTTATTAGCACATTTTATATCCCTGCTTTTATGGCCGAAAGGTTCAATTATCCAGATCCGATTTATTGCGTTATCTGCGATGCCGATATTGCCAGATCATGGGTTCCTTTAAATCCTAAAGAAAGCAGAGTCAAATACTTTGCTCCTTGTAGCTGGGTGGTAGATAGATTAAAACTCTATGGAATAAAGGCAGAAAACATATATTTAACGGGTTATCCTTTGCCGAAAGAAAACATCGGCCAAAATCTCGAAATTGTAAAAGAAGACTTAGCCTATCGTCTTTTAAATCTTGACCCTAGAAAGAAATATTACGGGATGTATCACCCGGTGATCGAGGATTATATCGGTGATCTACCCGAAAAACCTGATCATCCTTTAACTATAATGTTTTCGATAGGCGGAGCTGGCGCCCAGAAGGAAATGGCCATTAAAATAGCAAAAAGTTTGGAAGAAAAGATAAAGACAAAAAAACTTAAGCTGATATTTTCAGCTGGTACTAAAATAGAAGTAAAAAACTATCTTCTGGAGAACATTGAGAAGATTGATCTTGAAGAGGAGATTGGCAATGGTGTTGAAATAATTTTTAACGAAAACATAAAAGACTATTTTATAGAATTTAATCGAAAACTAAGAAAAACTGATATTCTTTGGACAAAACCGTCAGAGCTTTCTTTTTACGCTGGGTTGGGCTTGCCGATCATAATCGCCCCATCAATTGGTTCCCAAGAAGATTTCAATAAAAGATGGCTTTTACACATCGGAGCCGGGTTTCCGCAAGGAAATCCAAAATATACCGAGCAATGGATTTTTGATTTATTAGAAGGCGGAAGTTTGGCAGAAGGGGCAATGCAGGGTTTTGTTGAAATAGAAAAAATGGGAGCGTATAATATTGAAAAAATTGTTTCAGATAATAAATGAAAAAGATGTTAAAAATAATTCTTTTAATTTTAGTTCTGTTTTTTTTAGTTGCGTATTTCTTCCTTAGTAGGGGGCCTAAACAGAAAGAGATTTTATGGGGAGTAAACTTTTCCCAAAAACATACTGAGAATTTAAAACTTGATTGGAAAGAAACATATCTGGCATTGTTAGAAGACTTAGGGGTAAAGGATATTAAATTAAGCGTAGCTTGGGATTGGATTGAAGGAAAAAAAGATAGTTATTTCTTTGATGATGTAGATTGGCAGGTCGAGGAAGCGGAAAAGCACGGAGCAGAAATAATGATGGTGATCGGAATGAAAACTACCCGCTGGCCGGAATGCCATATACCAGATTGGGCGAAAAACTTATCTAAAGAGGAAAGGGAAAGCGGAGTGCTGAAATATCTTCAAGAAATGGTTTCAAGATACAGTCTTTCCGACGCTGTTGTTTCCTGGCAGATCGAAAATGAGCCGTTTTTCTTTTTTGGAGAATGTCCTGAAACGGATGAAAAGTTTCTAAAAAAAGAAGTTGAATTAGTTAGATCGCTTGATTCCAAAAAAAGACCGGTTATAATATCAGATACAGGAGAATTTTCTTTATGGTTGAAAGCTGCTAAGTTCGGAGATATATTGGGAACAACGATGTATAAAAAGGTTTGGATTGAAAGATTGGGAATCTATTTTTATGCGCCATTCCCCCCTCTTTTCTATTGGGCAAAAGCTCAGCTTGTTAAGGTGGTGCTTGGCAAAGAAGTGCAATGCGTTGAACTTCAGGCAGAACCATGGGGACCAGTGCTTTTATATGATCTATCTTTAGAAGAGCAGAAGAAGACAATGGATTTTGAACGTTTTAAGAAAAATATTAATTTCGCTGAAAGAACCGGATTAGATACGTTTTATCTGTGGGGAGGCGAATGGTGGTATTGGATGAAAGAAAAACAGAATCAGCCGGAAATATGGGATGAGGCAAAAAAACTATTTAAATAATCAAATGCTTTCTATTATTATCCCAGCTTTAAACGAAGAGAAATACTTGTCGCTGTTGTTAGAGTCGATAAAAAATCAGAATTTCAAGGAATATGAAATAATCGTGGCTGATGCCGGTTCAAAAGATGGAACAGTTAAGATTGCTAAAAGTTATGGTTGTAAAGTAATTAAAGGAGGATCGCCCGCCAAGGGCAGGAACGAAGGAGCAAAAGCGGCAAAAAAAGATTTACTCTTATTTTTAGATGCTGATATGGTTTTACCTTCTGATTTTTTAAGCGATGCTTTGAAAAAGTTCAATAAAAAGAAATTAGATATAGCCACTTTTCCGATTATGTTTTATGGAGAAGAGGCGGAAAAGCTAAATGAATTTATTTCAAAATTTTATAACACTCTAGTTAAAGCAACTCAAAAGTTCTTGCCATATGCTTCTGGTGGAGTGCTTCTAGTTAAAAAACAGACCCACCAGCTTATCAATGGGTTTGACGAAGAGATAAAATTAGCCGAAGACCATATTTATGCCAGAGAGGCAAAGAAGACAGGGAAATTTGCTCTTTTGGAAACCGAATCTGTTTTGACGTCTGACAGGAGGTTTAAAAAAGACGGAAGGTTTGTGACTTGCTCTAAGTACTTCTTAGCCAATTTTTATATCAGTTATTTCGGGCCGATAAAATCAGACGTTTTCAAATACAAGCTCGACCATTACAATAAAAAGAAATAAAAGATATGGATCTTTACGAAATAAAACCTATTAAATTTCCAGTTGATTTTAAAAAGATTAGAAAGTACTTAAAAGGTCTCCCTAAGAACCGATTTTTGTGGTTAATCGTTGGGGTAGTTTTTATTTCTTCTTTAATCAGTTTTACTTCAGGTATTTTTACCAGTTTATATTTTTATAATCAGCTTAAAGAACAATTGGGGAAGCTTAATATAACCATACCTTCTATCATTGAAAAGAATAATCAGGAGATCAAGGAATATATTCCCCAGACTTCCCAGGAGCAGGCGATTATAAACGCAGTAAAGGAGTTTTCTCCGGCAGTAGTCAGCATTATTATTTCAAAAGACGTTCCGATAATGGAAGAGTATTTTTATAGTCCTTTCGAGGATTCGATGCCAGACTTTCAAATTCACCAATATCGCCAGAATGGAACTGAGAAAAAAGAAATTGGCGGGGGAACCGGTTTTATCGTTTCAGAAGATGGCTTGATTTTAACTAATAAACACGTTGTTTTGGATAAAGAGGCTGAATATACTGTTTTCACTAATAACGGTGATAAATTCCCAGCTAAGGTTTTAGACGAAGATCCAGTTCAGGATTTAGCGATTATCAAGATTGAAGCAACTGATTCAAAACTCTTTCCAATTGTGAAATTAGGCGATTCTGACAAATTACAGATAGGCCAGACGGTAATCGCTATCGGTAATGCTCTGGGCGAGCTTCGTAACACTGTTTCAGTCGGAGTAATTTCTGGATTGGGCAGAACGGTCAGCGCTTCCAGCGCTAGTGGGTTTTCTGAAACCCTTGAAGACATTATCCAGACAGATACGGCAATCAACAAAGGAAATTCTGGCGGTCCACTTTTAAATCTAAAAGGCGAAGTGATCGGCGTTAACACTGCTTTGGCTGAGACAGCCCAAAGCATTGGTTTTTCCATACCTATAAACAAGGCCAAAAGAGATATTGAACAGGTGAGGACTAGCGGTAAAATTATTTACCCGTTTCTGGGTATAAAGTACACGCTTATCAATGACCAGATAAAGGAAAAGAACGATTTGCCTGTTAACTATGGCGCTTGGATTACTAAAGGAGAAAACGGAGGAACGGCCGTCGTTTCTGGTTCTGCTGCTGATAAAGCGGGAATAAAAGAAGGCGATATTATTTTGGAAATGAATGGAGAAAAAATAACCCAGGACAATTCCTTGTCAAAAATCATTTCTGAATACAGCCCCGGAGATAAGATAACCCTTAAGGTTTTAAGAGAAGGCCAGGAAATGAACGTCGAAGTAACTTTAGGGAAAAGAGACGAATAATCTTAAAGTTTGACATTACCTTTTGTAAATGTTAAGAATAATCATCAATATGAATAAGCCAATCACCAAAAATAATTCTTTCTTTTTCTTTTGGGCCTTTTTTAAAAAGGAGGTTGGTTTGGTATTAGGATAAAAGTTTTTCGCAAGAACCAAGTCAGCCTCTTTTTTGAAAGAGGTTTTTTTATTTGTCCTTTAACAACACAGAGAAAGGAGCAGAAAATGATCGGATTTCTAGGACCATTCGGAAGTTTTTCCAACGAGGTGGCGGAAACCATCAAAGGCGTCAGTGGAACCTTAGTTCCTCTTTCGTCATTTGAAATGGGCAAAGCTCTGCGGGAAGGGAGAATCGAAAGAGCTGTTTTACCGATTGAGAACTCAGTTGAAGGCAGAGTAAAATGGGTTATCGATTTGCTGGCAGAGAACAATATCGGACCATTTGTTGTTGTCGGTGAAGTAGTTTGGGACGTTAAACACTGTTTGATTGGTTTTGGGACAATGGCGGAAATCAAGGTTGTCTATTCTCACCCTCAGGCTCTTGGCCAGTGCCGAGCGTTTCTCAGAAAACTGGAAGGGGTAGAGACCAGAGATACGGACAGTACTAGTACGGCAGTAAAGCTGATAGCTGAAGGAAGAGAAAGTTCTCTTGCTGCCATTGGCACGATGAAGGCATCAGAGACATATAGGGTTCCAATAATCCAAGAAGATATCGGAGACCACCAAAACAACCAGACCCGTTTCATTGTTCTCGGAAAAGAAGGGGAGAAGCCGACAGGCAATGATAAGACCTCGCTTATCTTTGGTACTGAAGATAAGCCAGGCGTTCTTCATGAAGCATTGGAGGTATTCAAGGTATTTGGGATCAATATGACGATGATTCTTTCCGAACCCTCACCCCTCAAAAGGAAGTTTGGGGAATACATCTTCTTCGTCGATGTGGAAGGTCATCAAGAGGATAGGTCCTTGGGGCTGGCCCTTGAGCTGATAACGAAGAGGGTGAGTTCCCTCAAAATCCTCGGTTCCTTTCCGAAAGCAAAACACTGAACAAAGAAATGCGTTCAGAATGCGGCTTGGTTTCCAGGCCGCTTTTCTTTTCTTGATTTTACCTCCTAAATATGGTAAAAATATTGTATATGAACGGCAATAATTTCACTAATAAAGCCCAAGATGCGATTCTAAATGCCCAATCTCTTGCTCAGGAAAGGGGTCAACAGCAAGTTGATGCCCTGCATTTGCTTTTGTCCTTATTAACCCAGGAAGAAAGCATTATTTTAACCATGCTTCAAAAGCTCGGCATTGATCCGCAGAATCTTAGGAAGAAAGTAGAAAACCAGGTTAGTAAAATCCCGACAGCTATTGCTCCTTCCGGCATCGGTCAGCTTTATCTGACCCAAGATATGGCTAAAGTTTTGGAAAGGGCAAGGCAGGAAGCGATTAAAATGGGCGATGAGTTTGTTTCAGTCGAACACCTGTTTCTAGCTTTGCTTGATACTCCGACTAATGCAAAAGAGATTCTGGAAAAAGTAACTTTCTTACAGCCGGGCTCAAGCGAAGACGCTACTTTAAAGACAAGCAAGATTGATTACGATGCATTTTTGAAAGTCTTGTCCCAAATCAGGGGAGGAACAAGAATTACTGATCCTGAACCGGAATCAAAATACCAGATTATCGAAAAATACACTAGAAACTTAACTAACTTGGCTGCTTCAGGAAAGATTGATCCTATTGTCGGCCGGGAGAACGAAATCAGGCGCTTAATGCAGATTATTTCCCGCCGGACAAAAAACAATCCTGTTTTAATTGGAGAAGCCGGGGTTGGAAAGACAGCGATTGTCGAGGGATTTGCCCAGAAAATCGCTCAAGGAAATCTGCCGGAGTTTTTAAAGAATAAAGAAATAATTGGCCTGGATTTGGGTGCTTTGGTGGCTGGGACAAAATATAGGGGCGAATTTGAAGTGAGGATTAAAGCTTTATTAAAAGAGATTAATCGGGCTGACGGCAAATACATTCTATTTATCGATGAACTTCATACCTTAGTCGGCGCTGGAGCCGCTGAAGGGGCTATTGATGCTTCCAATCTTTTAAAGCCGGCTTTGGCCAGGGGAGAGCTTCGGGCAATCGGAGCCACTACTTTAAAAGAATACCAGAAATACATTGAAAAAGATCCAGCCCTGGAAAGAAGGTTCCAGCCGATCTATGTCCAGGAGCCAAGCGCTGAGGACGCAGTTGCTATTTTGCGCGGTATCAAAGAAAAATATGAAGTCCATCATGGAGTCAGGATCCAAGATTCGGCAATCAAAGCGGCAGTTGATTTGAGCAGTCGATATATCTCAGACAGATTTTTGCCGGATAAAGCGGTTGATTTGATGGATGAGGCAGCAAGTGCTTTAAGATTGGATATTGAAACATCACCGGTTGACTTAGAAAAATATGACAAAGAAATTACTAAACTTGAAATTGAAAAACAGGCTATTAAAAAAGAAAAAGATTCCGAAAAAAGATTGAAAGCAATCGGAAGAGCTCTAGCTGATTTGCAAGAAAAAGCAAAAGGCATCCGGGCCAAATGGCAGGCGGAAAAAGAGCTGGTAGATAAGATAAAAGAGAATAGAAAAAAGATTGAAGAGCTATCTTATCAGACAGACATTGCTCAGAGAGATGCTAATCTTGAGAAAGTGGCTGAAATCAAATACGGGAAGATTCCGGATCTTTTGAAAGAACTTAAAGAAATTGAAAAGAAATTGGTCAAGCTCCAAAAGAAGCACCACTTCATTAAAGAAGAGGTGACAGAAGAAGACATTGCCATGGTTGTTTCCCGTTGGACTGGAGTTCCAGTGACAAAGTTGATGACCGAAGAAGCTAGAAAACTGGAAACAATGGAAAGCATCTTAACTAAAAGGGTAATCGGCCAGACAGAAGCGATTGAAGCGATCTCCAGAGCTATCAGAAGGGCAAGGGCTGGTATTTCCGAAGAGAACAGGCCTCTTGGTTCATTCTTATTCCTAGGTCCCACTGGCGTTGGCAAAACAGAGACGGCAAGAGCTCTGGCTGAGTTTTTATTCAACGACGAAAAAGCTTTGATCAGGTTGGATATGTCAGAATATATGGAAAGACATACCGTTTCCAAAATTATCGGTTCTCCGCCCGGCTATGTCGGCTATGAAGAAGGTGGTCAGCTGACGGAAAAGGTTCGTCGCAGGCCATATTCTGTAATCTTGCTTGATGAAATTGAAAAAGCTGACCACGAAGTTTTTAATATCTTGCTCCAGATTTTTGAAGATGGCCGGCTTACTGATTCCAAGGGCAGAGTGGTTTCTTTTAAAAACACGATTATTATCATGACCTCTAATGTCGGCTCTGACTATATCAACAAGATGTCAGCAATCGGTTTCAGTAACAAAGAGGATATCGCCCAGAAAGAATCAATGAAAGAAAAAATATCAGAAGCTCTTAAAGATCAATTCAGGCCGGAGTTTTTAAACAGGATCGATGATATTATAATCTTTAACTATTTGAAGAAAACAGAAATCAGGAGGATTGTTGAATTAGAATTAACAAAAGTAGTCGGGAGGCTGAAAAATAAAAATATCAGCATCAATGTTTCTGAAAAGACGAAAGAACTTTTAGCCGATAAGGGTTTTGATCCTAATCTGGGCGCTCGTCCTTTAAAGAGAGTAATCCAGAAATTAATTCTTGATCCGTTATCCCTTAAAGTCGTTACTAACGAAATTAAGGAAGGGGACAATGTTCTTATCGACACTAAAGACAATAAAATTGTTTTCGAAATGCCAACCTTATTAATGCGTTTTCCAAAAGTTTCCAAATCCGATAAAGTTAGTTCTAAAAGATAATTATGTTCAAACTTAAAAAGTCTGTCATTCTAATTTCTTCCGTATTCCTAGGGGGCCTGATCAGCGGCCTCATTTTTCAGATATTCGTTTTTCCCTATTTATTAGTCAGCCCTTATCTTGCAGATTTCCAATTTGTTAAAAACTTTAAAGAGGGGAAGATAGTTATAAACACAAAAGAGGAAATTATCGTTCAAGAAAGCGTTGTTCTTGAAGAAGCCATCAGTAAGATAGAAAAAGTGGTGGTTGGGATACAGACAAAGACCAGCGAAAAAACCATTTCTGGTTCAGGATTAGTTGTAACTTCGGATGGCTTGGTAGTAACTCTGTCAGAATTGGTGCCAGTTGGAGGGTCTGTCATCGTTTTTATTGATGGAGAGAAGATAAAGCCGCAAATTGTAAAACGCGATAGCGCGAATAATCTGATTCTTCTCCAAATCGACAAATCAAACTTGAAAACCTGCGGTTTCTCTAATTCTGAAGACGTAAAATTAGGAGAAAGAGTGTTCCTATTGGGAATAAGCCTTTCTACTCTGAAATCAATTGTTAATGAGGGGATTATTAAGTATTTTGATGAGGATAATATAAAAACTAATATTTTTGAAACCAGTTCCCTAAGAGGCAGTCCGTTATTCAATATTGAAAGCGATCTTGTTGGTCTTAACACGATTGATTCTGCCGGCAAGGTTATTGCCATACCGATAGAGAAGATAAAAGCATTCGTTGGACTTTAGTTCGTTAAGTTTTCTTGATAAAGTCAGATTATATGGCCCGATCGTCTAATGAGGACACTTTGTATCCCAAAGAGACGGTAGTTCATATCTGCCTCGGGCCGCTGAAACATGGAGAAATTCTACGACAACACAGAGACAAACGAGATTGCCAACGAGGTGATCAAATATATGCCTACCTTGAAGGCATATTTTGCTAGCAAAGAATTTCTATCGGAGTATTCAAAAAGGATAAATGACTATAAACCAGATTCTGTCCATCTTGAGAGGCAGTCTTTTTTTCGTCAGAAATTATTAGAAAAAGTTAATAGAATATTTAATGAAGAAGAAAGGAAAAAAATAGATCTAAGAATTAATGATGACTGGGGCGTGGTCGGAGGGATAGTAGAACATCATGGGATTCTTGACCATCCACTTTTGCTTTCAGTCAGCTTGGTTTCTAATTTTTATAAACTTTTAAAAAGAAAAGAGTATGGAGATGCTTTAGTTTTTGCTACGGGGAATATTCCACTGAACGAACCATTTAGGAGAAGGGGATTTATGATTAATGGAAAAAAGTTTAACCTATATCCCAAATCATATAAAAATAAAGTGGTCTACGGTTTAGGTAAATATGATTTTGATTTGAAAAAAAAGATTATTGAAGCGCACGAGTGGCATTTATTAACGAAAGAAGAACAGAATTTTTTAGAGAGTATAAATAATATTATTAAGAATATTGATTTTTCTACCTGCAACACTATAGGAGACCAGTTCACAAAAATTAATTATTATCTGTGGCCGTTATTATTTGAAGAAAAGGTAAGAGGAAACTCAGCTAATCTGATATCTATTGAATATGATGACATTATAATTGATTATATGATTCATGTTATTAATACCGATACTGAAAGCCATGTTTATAGAATGTTGTTTGATAAAGATTTCAGAGATTTTATTCTTAAAGAATTCGAGGGCAAACAAGGCGCTTGGGATCAAGAAAATGAAACCGGAACTCAGTTTTTTTGGGCATTAGATGAAAACAATGAAAGAGTCAGATTAGAATTAAAAGACGATACTCTTGTCGGAAACGGGATACAGGTTAAATTAAATCCAGACGATGTTGTCGCTAAGCTTAAAGAAAAGAAGATTCTACCCGGAATGCTTTTGAAATTTTCTCTCATTGTGTTTTATATGGGAATGAAACCGCTGATGGGGTATTCCTTAGAATATATGAGCAGGTTGAAAGAAAAAATGGTCATGGTCTTAGAAAAGTATTTTCCTGAAGAGGCTGAAAGAGCAAAAAATATCCCTTATGACAACATGAATTTGATATCTATATGTAAAGGGAAAGATTCTGAAGGAAAGCTTAAAGACTTGCATGCCTTTGACATATTTTATCAAGGAGGATTTACGGAAAAGTATTTGGAAAAATTAGACACGATTTCATTCAAAGAATTTATGGCTCCTGCACTTCTTTTTGCTTATAATTATTCCGTTGGTAAGTTTGGAAAACCTGAAGATTTGAAAACTTTTAAAATAACAGAAGAGGAGTTGCAAAAACCATTCGAAAAATTATTTTAATAATATTATTAATCCGGAAAATACAAAAATCAAATTTAATAGAAATTGCCTTGCTGGCGATTTTTTTTATTTTGACAAATAAGGGATTTCATTGTAGTTTTATTTATCATACAGTTCGGTGTTTTAATGCCCCTTAACAAGTTAACAAAGGGAGTTGGACAATGTCAACGCAAGTTGTAACTAAAGGAATGTTTAAGAAATTGCTGAAAGGTCGGCTTGGCGACCTTTACGACGAAGCCGAAACAATCCTTGAGGACTTCGGTCCATTCCTATCTTTTGATGTTGCAAACGTCCTGACCCATGCGGCTGATCAAGGCCAGGATAAGGTCACAGAAGTCTTGGCAATCTTGGGAAGGCATTTTGAAGAACATCTTAAGTTTCAACATCCAGACATAAGGGGGACCGTTCGCGACGACTTCGGTATCAATGAGACTGAGGCTATGTTCTTGGATGTTTGCCGAAGGGTGTTGACTCTTCAAGTGCCTAAGTAGGCCAGCTCAGTAGATAGAAAACTGAACTTCTGCGGGAAACCAACGAAGTTCTTTTATATTCAGTCAGAATCGCCATTTTGCGCCTGATGAGAAAAAAATAAGGAAAGTTGACTTTTTGATTTTTATAATATAATCTGATACTCAAATCAGCTGTTTGAAAACTCGCAAGAAAGGATAGGTGTCCCATGGCAAACAATCACTGCCCGCAGACAGAAGAAGCCAGGAAGAAAGTGTCTGGCAAGATGCTTTGCACCCGGTTGGGATGCAACGTTAAGATCTCCAAAGGGAGATGCATCTGCGAGTCTTGTTCCTGCAAAAGGTAACCCAGAAAACAAATTGCGTTTTAGTCTCCAAGTTTCCTGTCAAGAAAAGGAAACAACGATGGAAACAAAAACAAGAGCAGAACTATTGGAAATGTACGACTTTGTCGGGCTTTTTTCCGAAGGGCTAGCTCAAGCTTACAAAGACGGCAAGTGGTTTCATGTCCATCCCAATGGCATCCCTGCCTACGAGCAGAGGTATGATTGGGTTGGTTCTTTCCATAGAGGAACGGCTTGGGTTCGTAAAAATAACAAATGGATCCGCATCCGCCATAACGGTATAGAGATGAATGATGTTAACTCCTAGAAAGGAGAATGGACAATAATGGAAAAGACAAGGGCAGAACTGCTGGAAATGTATAGCTATGTCGGTCCCTTTGTTGAAGGACTGGCTTGCGCTCGCAAAGACGGAAAAGAATTTCATATCCGTCCTGATGGCACTCCTGCCTACGAAGGAAGGTATGAATTCGTTAATCCATTTCAAGGAGGAAAAGCTCTTGTCTATAAGAACGAGGAATGTTTCTACATCCGTTCTGATGGAACAAGGGTGGACGGTACTAACTCCTAGCAAGGAGAATAACAATGGAGGCAAAGACAAAAGCAGAATTGCTGAAGATGTACAGTTTTGTCGGTTCTTTCTCTGAAGGACTGGCTGAGGTTAAGAGTGGTGGTAAAGAGTTTCATATCAGTCCCGATGGCACTCCTGCCTACGAGGAGAGGTTTGACATGGTTGGGTCTTTCTTCGAAGGATTAGCATGGGTTCGCAAGGACGGCAAAGAGTTTCACATCCGTCCTGATGGTACTCCTGCTTACGGGGAGAGATTCAACGTGGTTGGATCGTTTTCCGGAGGAATGGCTACTGCCTACAAAGACGGTGAGGAATTCCGTATTCGTCTCGATGGAACAAGAGTGAACTAGTTCTCACGTATTAACCCCCAGAAAAGAGGATAGCAATGGAAGCAAAGCCAAAAGCAGAACTGCTGAAGATGTACAGCTTTGTCAGTCCCTTCGTTGAGGGACTGGCTTGCGCTCGCAATAATAGCAGGGAATTCCATATCCATCCCGATGGCACTCCTGCCTACGAGGAGAGATATGATTTTGTCACCCCCTTCCGTAAGGGAGTAGCCTATGTCTACAAAGGCGAAGAGTGTTTTCGCATCCGCCATGATGGTACAAGAGTGGGTTGATTCCCGCCAATACCCCTGTATGGGAAATCTCGCAAGAGAAATTTCGTACAGGGGGTTTTCTTTTTTAAAAAAGTTATCCACAGAGCAACTATTGGATTGTTTTTATATAACCTATAGGATTAAGATACAAAATAAAATGAGTTGTTTTTGTATATTTAAAAAACGCTGGGTAGTTATTTTTTTTATTATTTTTTTAGTTTCTTTCATTGTCGGATATGTGACAATGTTTTTTGATATTAAAAACGGTTTATTATGATAACTTATTTCAAAAAAGTTATAAAATATCCAGTTATTATCATTTCTATTCTAGCTGTTATTTATTTAGGAGCTGAAGCAGGGTATCAGATAAGGTATAAACTGGAATTATGGGAGGAGTATAAGTCGGCAGAAAAGTTTAACCAAGCGATTATAGATATGTTTAAAAACGACACTTACGGCGGAGAAACACCGGAGAAAACATTTAATATGTTTGTTGAAGCACTCAAAAATGAAGATGTTGATTTAGCGGTGAAATACTTTGTTTTAGATCCAGATAGGCGTGAGAATTATCGGAAGGAATTTAATGATTTAAAGGCGCAGGGGAAATTGGATGAATACGTTGAGTGGTTTCCAGAGTGGAACGATTGGAAGCAAATAATAAAAGATGAAAACAATATAACGATTGGATTTGAATGGTATCTTGAGAAAGAAGAAACTGTTATGTGGCCGAATGGAGCAGGAGAGAACATAGAAACAATTTTACCTCCCGGATACTATACTCGTAGTATATTTTTTACTAAAAATACTAACGGTATTTGGAAAATAGAGAATTTATGAAGAAATTAAGCGTTTTGTCTGTATTCGCGTTACTTTTTGTATTAATTTCTTCGATTTTTATATTCAATTCAAAAACAGAAGCATACAGCAGTAAAGTAACTCATCCAATTCTTACTCAAAAAATAGCAGAACTATATAATTATGTATATGAGCCTGATTTAACTGATGAAGAGATTCAATTATTAATGGATGGTAGTAAGAAAGAGGATACTGCGCCGAGGTGGATAAATCATTTTTACGATCCGAATACTGGATTAGGATGGTTTGGTAAAAGGTTAGGCGATATATCCCAGGAAGACGTAATGACGGCAGCGATACTGGCGTTTGGCAAAGAGCCCGTATCTATTATTGATTGGGCTCAAGACCAAGATTTACAAAATAGTCAATATTCTCTTTATCAAGGAAACCGTACATTTGACAGTGCGGTTTTATATTCCATAGAAGGTAATGAACAAGAGGCATATTATTCCTTAGGTTATGTTTTGCATTTAGTTGAAGATATGGCGGTTCCCGCCCATACCAGACAAGATACTCATTTTGATATGGCGCCAGACATTTTTGAACAGATACTTGATATTAAACTTGATAAGGGTGAGCCATATGAAAAATGGGCAGAAGAAAATGGAGAAATAAGCCAAGATACGATTGATGACTTAAAAAACAACTACCAATCGATTTGCAGTTCTTTGGAAAGCTGTTTAATTAATCTCGCAAATTATTCAAATAAGGATTTTTTTAGTCAAGATTCAATCTTAGATAAAGAATATTTTAACCCAGTGATTACACGATATGTTATTTCGGATAACAAGGCCTATGCATATGGAAAAAACAATATTTTACTGTTTATGGCAGATGTTGACCCAGTTACTTACGAACAAACCAGCATAATAATGGATAATCAAGTCTACTGGGATTATCTTTCCCCCGCAGCAATTTTAGCCGGAGTTGAGGTAGTTAAATATTTTCACGGACAAACAGAAAAAGCAAAGAATAATGAGATAACGCTTATAAGGCCGGCAAAATTAAGTTTTTTGAAAAGAATTCAAACTATTTCAACTTACGGTGAATTTGCCAGATTATGGAAGCTTGCTTCACTTGCTTCAATCAATCCGTTTTCTTTATTTTGGGGTGATAATAACCAACAAGACGAAACCCAACCAATCAGCCAATCGCCAAGTATTCTTAATGATTTAGGGCTAACTTATGGGGAGGCCCAAGAAAGAATGGATGACCTCCAAGAGTTACTTGATTTATTAAATAATAAAGAGGGAGGAGATAGCTTTGATTGGCCAACATTTGAACTTCCTTCATTACCGTCAATTGAGCCACCTTCATTAGAATTGCCGTCATTAGAGAATCCCTTAGAGCTACCTCCTTTGTTACAAACTCCGCCACAAAATCAGCCCCAACCCCCAGTAGTTATAACATACGCTGGTAGTGAAAGCGGAGGTGGAAACGTAGCTCCAATAATTTATCCCAAGATTTTAATTTCAGAAATTCAAATATTACCGACAGAAGCAAGATTTATTGAAATATATAATCCTAATTCAAGCGAAGTAAATTTAACTGATTGGTATATCCAAAGAAAAACCGCTACCGGAAGCGACTGGAATTCTTTTGTTTCTTCAATAAAGTTTGAAGGAAAAATAATCCCTGCCAAGAGTTATTTTCTTATTTCCCGACAAATTGGAAATAGCGATATTACATCAGATATAACGCTTAGCGATAACAATTCTTTAATCTTAAAAAACCCAAACAGAGAAGTCGTAGACAAAATCGGTTGGGGTCAAACCCAAGAATTTGAATCAGCGCCGACAATAAATCCGTCTAGCGGGAAAAGCATTGGTAGAAAATGGGTTAGTAATACGGAACAGGATACTGATAGTAATTTAATTGATTTTGAATCCCAAGATTCAACGCCAAAGGCAAAAAATAGTTCCTTTTTATCGCTTCCACCACCGCCACCTCCGTCACCTCCATCGCCAACAACAGACACAGTAGCACCGACAGTGGTTTTTAGTCTCAATCCAACCCAAGAAACAATAAACTTTTCTATTAATTTTGAAACCACGGATTTATCAGTAGAAAACGTCAGTCCGTCAGGTTTGACAGAGTTTCAATTCCAGTGGAAGGAAGAAGGAAAGGAATGGCAAATTGATACTCCGCAAACAATCATAGGTGCGTCAACTGTATATCTCGGTATAAGAGATTTTATTGGTCAGGACGAAAAAAAGTATTATTTTCAAATAAAAGCTAAAGATGTAAATAACAACGAAAGCGTTTGGCTGCCGGAAACACCAGCAGAAACAAAAATAAGCGTTCCCAAAACAATTTTAATTAATGAAATTCAAACCGAAGGAAAAACAACGAAAGACGAATTTATTGAACTCTATAATCCGAATAATGTTGATGTAAACCTTTTGGAATTTTCTTTAAAAAAGAAAACTTCTGGCGGAACGGAAAGTAATTTAATAAGCTCTGGCAGTTTTTCTGGAATAATACCCGCATTGGGATATTTTCTTATTGCTCCACAGATAAACAATGATGGTACTTTAAATTATATGGGTTTAGAAACCCCTGATTTATATTATTCGGGGAAAACTTATTCAGTTGCTTTTGATAATACGATTTTACTTTATGATAATTATGGTAATTTGTTAGATAAAGTTGGTTTTGGTTCAGCTAAGGATTTTGAAACAAATCCAACTTTAAATCCGCCGGAAGCAGGAAGCATTGGAAGAAAAGGAATGGGCCAGGATACAAATAATAACAGCGTAGATTTCTCAGTCTACACCGAGCCGACTCCGAAAGAAAGCTCATTAAAGACCTATATCCAGAGCGATGGTTATTCTGACTGTTGGAGTAGCGGTGAATGCGGTTTGAATATAAAATGGCGAAGTCCAAGTCAAAATATAGATTTTTACCAAGTGCAATATAAACTGAATGATGGTGATTGGAGTGACTGGCTTTCACAGACGACTGATAAAGAAGGAACCTTTCGGGCATCTAGCATCATAATTGCCGACCATATTTATTATTTCAAAGCGAGAGTGAAAGACTTAGAAGGGAATATCGGTAATTGGTCTGAAGAACTTAAAATTGATTTTAGTATTCCGGTCGTTATTAACGAAGTCGCTTTGTTCGGGACAAACGCCAGCCGAGATGACCAATGGATAGAACTGTATAATAAAAGCGATAAGGATGTTGATTTAAATGGCTGGAGATTAAGGGGCGGTAGGGACACTTACGAGAAATTCACGTTGATACTTCAAGGTATAATCCCGGCAAAAGGTTATATGATTTTAGAAAGAACTGATGACCAGGTTATTTCCGATTTAACATCTAATCAGGTTTTCTCAGAAGAAGTTCCTAATACTTACGGTAATTTTTATTTAGAAAATGAGAAGGGCAGGAAAATTGATAGTTTCTATATGCCTGGGTGGCCTGGTTGGTTTGAAAGCAGTTTTCTGCAAGGAGAGAACTATTATTCGATAGAAAGAATTAGCCCGTATTCATTCGGTTATGATTATAGAAATTGGATAATAAATGACGGCCAGAAGATAAATAGCCACGATAGAGATAAAAACCTGATTTACGGCACTCCGGGCCAACAGAATAGCAATTGTCAGCTTTATACGTTGCTTTCAACTAACTTTTCCGAAGACGTAGTTTTGCTAAAATCTGTTGATGGTATGACCACGGGTCCATATATTTTAATTGGTAATCTCAATGTTTTTGAGGGCGTAACTTTAACTATTGAACCGGGCGTCAGAATAGAGGCTTGGACAGATATAAATAATAGTTTGATTGTTTCAGGAACGTTGAAAGCGATTGGGACGCCAGAAGATCCAATTGTTTTCACTGCCTATAACCCCGATAATCAACCAGAAAACCCAGGAGGGTGGCTAGGCCTTCTTTTCAAAAAAGAAAGCACTGACTCTGAATTAGAAAATGTATTGGTGAAAAATGCCGGCGGGCATTGTAGTTTATATGGTGGAGATTTCTGCGCGGGGATTAAAGTAAATCAGACATCAATTTCTATAAAAAACTCGGTTATTGAAAATAACATGGTATCTGGCTTACGCTTGGTTAACTCTAATTCAATAATCGATTCCGTCCAGATTCTTAATCATCAATTTGGCGGAAGCTTTGATTTGATTAATGGAAAGGGAATTCAGATTGAAGGTGGCAGTCCGATTATTAAAAATTCTTATATAAATGATAATCAATACGGCATTTATACCAGTAAGTGGCATAACCCCGATACTATGGTTGAAATGCCGGCTACTCCAACTATTGAAAATAATACATTTGAGCGAAACTCATATCCAATCTGGTTAGGGGAGCTGGTTTCTCCTTCTTTAGCGAATAACCAATTTATAGATAACGAGAACGATGGTATTGTTATTGTCGGGAATATTGGAGCAGATACAACTTGGGCAGCGACTGGCTTGTCATACATTATTAAAAGCAACCTTAGCGTTTTGCCGGGCGTAGTTTTGACAATCCAGCCGGGGGTGACAGTAAAGCTTTCCAGCTCTGCTTTGACAATACAAGGCACTCTGAAGGCAATAGGAACAGGAGATGACCCAATCATTTTTACTTCTATATATGACCCGCCGAATCCTGGGCAGTGGAAAGAGCTCTATTTTACAGAAACAAGCCAAAACTCAGAATTAGAATATATCCAATTACGTTATGGGACTGGGATTAAAGTTAACCAATCAGGTGTTTCTTTAAAGAATTCTGTAATAGAAAAAAATATCAACCGTGGCCTATGGCTGATAAATTCACCCTCTATAATTGATTCTGTTAACATTCTGGATAATATTGGAACTACTTATAATCCCACTGGTTACGGAAAAGGAATTGAAGTCCAGGGCGGAAGTCCGACTATTATAGACTCCAATATCACAGGAAACTATTATGGCCTATATCTGTCAGATTGGTATGATGAAGTAAACGAGATTACTGTGCCAGCAACGCCAATTATAGAAAACACGGATTATAGCGTTAACAGTATTCCAATCTGGCCTCTACCGTAGTTATCCACTGTTCTCTTGGCGAGGTTTGCGTGGTATAATAGACAAATGTTTAATCAAAAAGATTAAGCATTTTTAGTTGACAAATTGCTCTTTTCTTGTTAAAGTAGGATAATTCTCAATAGATAAATTGGGAAATATTTTAGTCATGCCTACTCAAAAATACACAGAAATAACCAGCGCGGTTTACAAGATTTTGGATTTTTTTCCAGAAGAAGAGCTGTTGAAGAATAAGATCAAAGAAAAAGCATTAGAAGTAATGGAAGGTTTGGTTTTAATCTCTTTGCCAGATAATACTCAAAAAGGAGAGGTTGCCAGCCAGATTTTAGAGGATATTGAGGTGCTTAAGGGTTATCTTTCTTTAGGAAAAGCACAGGGCTGGATAGATAACCTCAATTTGCTTATTCTTTTCAAAGAGTACGATAAGATAAAAGAAGAAGTAGGGCCGATAGCTGTTTTAAAAGAAGAAGAGGCTATAAAAAAGGAAATAGCGCCTGTGGATAACATTGTGGAAAAAGAGGGTATCAATTCAGAAGGAAAGCTTTCAGACCGCCAAGAGGAAATTCTAAAAGTCTTGAAAACCCAAGAAAAAGCCCAGGTTGCTGATTTTAAGAAAGCTTTGCCCAATGTTACTAAAAGAACCTTACGCCGGGATTTAGACGATCTATTGAAAAAAGAAAGGGTAGTCAGGGTTGGAGAATGGAACCAGGTATTTTATCAAATTAATCAAAAAGTTGATGGGACATCGTTAATGTCCTAACAGTTCCTGATATTTAAGGGGTTTTGTCCTATCTTGTCCTATCTATAATCTAAGAAAAATGGATAATTACGAAAAGAAATTCAGTAAAATATATGACCAGTGTATTGAAAAGATATACCGTTTTGTTTTCGTTAAAGTCAGTTCCCAAGAGGTTGCCGAGGATATAACCTCAAAGGTATTTATGAGGGGATGGGAGGTTTTTAAGGAAAAGGCAGAAGAGATTGACAATCCTCGTGCTTTTCTATACCAGATAGCAAGAAACCTAGTAATTGACCATTATCGGGAAAAGGGCAGGGCGCAGATTGTTTCTACTGACTTTACCCCTAATCTGGCTGATCCTAGGACAAATATAGTGGAAAAAGCAATAGTAAATGCTGATCTGGCAGTAGTCAAAAACGCCTTAAAAGACTTGAACGAAGACAATCAAAATGTGATCATTTGGCACTATTTAGATGACTTGCCCATTAAAGAAGTGGCTAAGTTACTAGATAGGTCAGAAGAGGCAACAAGAGTGTTGCTCCATAGAGCTTTGAATTCATTAAGGGAAAGATTAACTAGCTAATGAAGCTATTTCTTCAAATTTTAATTATTCTAGGAATAGCCTTAATCGGGCTGTTTTTTGCCTATAATAGTAATCAACAGGGAATAACTCCTGATTCTCTACAAGGTAGCGGAAATGAGGCTAAGAATGAGCCAGATAACGTTCCCGAAGGGGATGTTAAAGTTAAGAAACAGATTAAAGTAGATTTAAGCTTTCAAAAGATATTTCTATTTGAAAATGGTCAATTTGTGAAGGAATATCCTGTTTCCAGCGGAAAAATAGATACGCCAACGCCTAAAGGCAACTTCAGGGTTATATACAAATCTCCAATGGTCTATTCTAAAATAGCTGACTGTTGGTTGCCTTTCTGGGTTGGTTTTACTAATGACGGCAAATACGGTTTTCATGAAACCCCTATTTGTGAAGGAAAGAAAGTCGGAGAAAGCGAAATAGGGCAGCCTGCTTCTGCCGGCTGTTTGAGATTAAGCCAGAGCGATTCCGAGGAGTTCTATAACTGGGCGGAAGAAGAAACCCTGGTTGAGATATATTAGATGTAACATTTAGGCTCTTTTTCCGTCATAAATATACAACATGAATGACAAACAACTCATTTCCAAACTTCAGGAATTGAGACAAATCAAGCCCAGCCAAGACTGGGTTGTTTCGCTTAAAAGAGAGATAGTCGGCGGACAGCCAGGATTTGGAACACAGATTTTAACAGTTTTTGAGGTTTTACCAAGAATGATTTTCCAAAGCAAACTGGCTTATGCCACTATTGCCTGCTTCGCAATTTTATTCGGTACATTCACTTTTGCTCAAAACACTGTTCCGGGTGACCTGCTTTTCTCAGTTAAAAAGATGGCCGAACAATCCCAGGGTGCTTTATTGTCATCAGCGAATCAGTCTAATTATAACCTAGACATTGTTAACAGAAGATTAGGAGAATTAGCTGATGTTATCAAAGAGAACAAAACCAATAACATTGCCCCAGCAATCCAGGAAGTTAAGAATGGTATTGCCCAGACAGTAAAGGACATATCCAGCAACACTAATGATTTTACAAGTATTGCCGTTAAGGTTCAAAAGATCCAGCAAGCCAAAAGAAACGTTGAAACTTTAGGCGTAGTCATGTTGCAGGAAAGCAATGAGTTAAATGATGCTTTGGCTCCTTTAGTAGAGAACGAGATAAAGGTTTTGACCCAATCAAGCGATTCTGGAAACTTAAACTTGGAACAAGAGATAAGACTGGTTGAAGTAAAGTCCCATTACAAGAAAGGAGAGTATACGGCTGCTTTGGAGAAGATTTTATTAATAACAACAAAATAATATTGGATAAGTCGAGTTTCGTGATTAATACGTAAAATCACGAGCCCGCGGTCGACCGACGAGAAATAAAAACAAATTATAAAAATTAATTACAAAAACACAAAACAATGAGTATACGAGTAAAAATTTTCACAGCAATTGCTGGCTTGACATTGGTAGCCGTTTTGGCTCCTGTCTCCGCTATTGCTTATACTGGTATACCTGCTGACTTTACCTTCACAAGGAATCTTCCTGTCGGTACAGTCAATAGCGATGTTCCTTATTTGAAAGTTGTTTTGATAGCAGAAGGTTGCGGAACAGGAATTTCCAACACAACCTACTATGGTCCAAACACAAAGGCCAATGTTCAATGCTTTCAGAACAAATACAAATCAGCAATATCAGCCTTCGCAGGCTATACTATCGCAGCTACTGGTTTAGTTGGAACAGGCACAAGAGCCCAATTAAATGTTTTAATTGGCGGTGCAACTCCTCCTCCAGTAACAGGTGGCGGTTTATCAGTAGGATTAGCCTACGATACCCCAGCCTCAACTAGTGTTATCGATGCCACTAATGCTAACTTTACAAAGTTTTCATTAACAGCTGGAGCAACTGACGTAAGCGTTTCAAAGATTTACGTTACCAGAGGTGGTTTATCAGCTAACGCTACTATTGAAAACGTAAAAATTATTGATATTGCAACAGGAGGTTACAAAGGAAGCGTTGGTAGCTTGAACGTAGATAATCGTGCAATGATTACCTTCTCTCCTGCTTTAGTAATTCCTGCAGGCACAACAAAGACCTACTTTATAAGAGCAGGTATTGTTGATGGTCAAGGAAGTGGTTCCGTAGTAACCATGGGTATTGCTTCTAACTCAGATATCGTTTCAAACGCTTCTACAGTTACTGGCGCCCCTGTTACCGGAAATGGAATGACAGTAGTTTTGTTAACTGTTGGTTCTTTAACTCTTACAGAAACTGCTGGTCTTTCTGATTCCACACCGGATGTTGGCGAAACCAATGTCCCAATCAGTACATTCACCCTTTCGGGAGGTACTACTGAATCTGTTACTGTCGAATCAATAACAGTATTAAAAGCAGGAACTGCTGATGTGACTGATGTTGCTAACATCGAACTTTACGATGTTACCCACAATGTAAGTCTAGGAACAGCAGCTTCTTGGGATTCAGAAGAAAAGGCTACCTGGGGTAATCTCAACCTTTTGGTTGACAAAGGGGCAACCCTTCGTTTGAAAGTAATGGTTGATATAGTTGGAGGCGTAGCTTCCACTGCTAAGACAGTTTACTGCGACGTAGTTGATGGTTCTGATGAATTAATCAGCGCCAGAGGCAATGTCTACGGTGCCTATATCACTCTTACAAACAGCTGGGATGGTCTTGGAACAATCCAGACAATCAACGCTGGCGCTTTAAATATTGCCAAAGCAAGTACAACACCTGCTGCCGGTAAAGTTTCACCTGGTAACGATGTTCCTTTGGCCGTATTTGATTTTGATGCCAAAGGAGAAGAAATGAGAATTACAGCTGCAACCTTTAATTTCACCATTGCAACAGTGACCATTGCTCAAATCACTAACATCAAAGTTTATGATGAGAATGGCACAATAGTTGCTGGTCCTAAAGATTTGGCTGGCACAACTCCAGACGGCACAGTTGCCTTCACAGATACATTTATTGTCCCTGTTGGTATTCATAAATACACTGTAAAAGCAAAAATTGCTGATGCAACTACCGGCGGTACAATACTTGTTGCTGTTGATGACCCATACACAAGTATTACTGCTAAGGGTATGACAAGCGGAGATTCAATCCTTCCTACCCCAAATGGCACTGATCCTGCTGGAAACACATTAACTATTTCTGTTGGAGATTTGAATCTTGTAACCCTAACTACTCCTATTGCGAGATTTGTTACCAAGGGAGCAAATGACTTCCTTTGGGCAACAGTTTCATTGAGCGCTGCTGATTCTGGAGAGGATATACAAGTTACAAGCATTTCTCCATACATCACAGTCTCTGCTTTAGCCAAGGGATCTGATATTGATAACGCAGAACTTTGGGCTGATTTAACCACAGCCAATAGCGCAAGAGGTGATGTTTACGAAACCAAGGTCAGCGACACTACAAATTTAACTGGTGCTGCCGATGCTGATGCACTAACTGCCTTCCCATTGACCCAGACAATTACAGTCGCAAAGGGTTCTTTTGTGAATGTGGCTCTTATTGCTGATTTGGCCGCAGCTGCAACTGGAACTGCTCTTACAGACACTATTCAGTTCCATTTTGACGATGCAGTATGCGTTGGAGCTTCAAGCGGTCAGACCGTTACTGCAGATGATGCTGGCGCTACTGTTGGTTCAGTAATGACCATTGCCGCTAATGGTGCTTTAACCATTACCAAAGATTCTTCTTCTCCAGTTACTGATATAGTGGTTGCGGGAGAAACCCCAACCTTAGCTGTATTCAGATTAGCTGCTTCTAATGTAGAAAGCTTAGATGTTGATGACCTTACTGTCACCATAACCGGTGGCACAAATGTAGATACATTCTATCTATATAATGGCACCACCTTGCTTGCTACAGCTACAGGCAGTGCTGCTCCTAAGTTTACTTTAACCGATGGAGCATTAACTGTTCCTGCTAACGGTTATGTCAGAGTGACCCTTAAGGCCAAGATGAATGCTAAAGCACAAGTTAGCAATAACGTTGATGTAACAGCTTCTCTTGCTGGCGGTCATGTAGCAGATTCAGTTAATTGTACTGGTTTAGCTTCTGGAGCAGCAGTTGATTCTGATGCTCAAGTTGCTCTTGGCAGTACCATGGATCTATATCAGACCAAGCCAACCTTCGCTGCTGTCACTTCAAGGACAGGTTACTCACTTTCTGGGGACTTGATTCCTTCTACAGCTCAATTGGTAGCCATTTTTGATGTAACTGCCAATGCTTCTGAAGATGTGACATTCGAACAGGCCATAGGTAAGCTGATTGTTGGTATTTCAAGGGTTCAAGATTCCGACAACGTTGCCAACACTTGGTTATTAAAAGACCAAGATGGCACCCTTCTTGATAGCAATGCAGCGGTTGCTGACACTGCTACAAGCGTAACCTTTGACTTTACGACCGCAGGGCTTACTGTTCCTGCCGGAACAACAAAGAGCTTCTTCATCTATGCTGATACCACTGAGTTTGAGGATAACGGAGATGTTATCCAGGTATACTTAGATGATACATCCACTAATATTGAGTGGAGTGTCAACGGAGATTCAACTGATTACTACGATGCCGACAAGATATTCCGCAATGATATCTATGCTGGCGCATTCGTTAACCCGAGCTAGTAATCTTTGAAATTAATCTGGCATATCCTGACTTTGTGGCGGGATAGAGCTGGAAAGCAAAGAGCCGTTCTCCTTTTTAGGGGAACGGCCTTTGTTTTACGCGGATTAAATTGAAATTAGATTTTTAGGGGAGTAGAATAGAAAATATGGAGATACAAGATTTAATTAAATCAAACATCAGGGAAATACCTGATTGGCCGGAGAAAGGAGTAAGTTTTAAAGATATTACTCCCTTGCTTCAGAATAAAGATATTTTCGGCAAGTTAATTGATGAATTAGCAAAACCATATATCGGCAAAAAGATAGACAAGGTTATTGGTATTGACGCCAGGGGTTTCATTCTGGCTTCTGCTTTGGCGTATAAACTGAAGACAGGTTTGGCTATTGTCAGAAAGAAAGGGAAGCTGCCGTTTAAAACTATCTCAAAAAAGTATTCCTTTGAATACGCAAGTAATACTTTAGAAATGCACGAAGATGCTATCCTGCCTGGAGAAAAGGTTGTTATCGTTGACGATGTCCTGGCCACCGGCGGAACTATGGAAGCAACCATAGATTTGGTAAAAAAACTCAAAGGGAAAATTATGGGAATTGATTTTTTAATAGAATTAAATTATTTAAAAGGAAGAAAAAATCTTAAGGGTTATCCGGTAAGGTCTTTAGCGGAATATAGGGCAGGTTTAAAATTAGTTAAGGAAAAGAAGCTGGCTGAGATTGGTATAATCGGTGGTTCTGGTTTTTATAAATTTTTTGAAAAAGGGGCGAAAGAAATCGAAGTGGAAACAAAGTTTGGAAAACCAAGCGACAAAATTACAGTAGGTAATTTATTCGGCAAGAAGGTTGCTTTTTTGCCAAGGCATGGAAAAGAGCATCAAATTCCTCCCCATAGAATTCCTTATAGGGCGAATATCGCTGCCTTGAAAGAAATAGGAGTTAAAACCATAATAGCTCCAACAGCGGTTGGTTCTTTAAGAACAGATATCAAACCCGGTGACTTTGTGATTTGCGATCAATTTGTGGACAGAACTAAGTCAAGACAAGATACCTTCTTTGACGGTCCGAAGGTTGCTCATATTGAAGCCACTTACCCTTATTGTAAAGAGTTAAGGGAAATTGCTGTCAGCCAGGCAAGAAAATTAAAGTTTCCAGTGCATAGTAAAGGAACGGTAGTCGTGGTTGAGGGACCGAAGTTTTCAAGCTTAGCTGAAAGCCTATGGTTTTCTAAGATGGGATGGGACGTGGTCAATATGACCCAATACCCGGAGGTAATTCTGGCTTTAGAGCTTGGCATCTGCTATTTAAATATTTCTTTGGTTACTGACTATGATTCAGGGATTTACGCTAAAACAAAAATAGAACCCGTTTCAGTTGAACAGGTTCTGCAAAATTTCTCTAAAAACACAGATAAACTTAAAGAATTGATAAGCGGGATTATTAAAAACATCCCGAAGGAGAAAAAATGTGACTGCCAGAAGAAGTCAGAAAGGGCAGGATTATAGTTCTCCGTTGTTAGGAAGCTTTTTTATAAACTCCTCGGGAAATGTTTTTACAAACTCCTGCACGCTTTGTTTTGATCCCGGAGACATTCTTACTACCGTTAAAGCTTCTTCCCACGCTGTCCAGTATTTCCCTAAAGTTTTAAATATATAAGCCAAAGAAGCGTGGTATTGGAAGTTTTTCGGATCAAGGGATGTTAATTTTGAGTAAGCGAAGATTAATGGTTGATAATAGTATTCAGGATCTTTTTCTTCTAAATCTTGGATTGCAACTAGGTACTTTCTAATAAATTGAGAGAGAGCGGTCCGGGAACTCACGTTAACATAATTTTGATTCGCTTTTTCTATATTTTCTATAGCTTGGGTCAAGTTTCCTAATTCAACATTAACAATGGCCATTTGTACCCAGCAATCACCCATGCTAGCATTCATTCCAACACATTGCTCCGCTATTTTCTTAGCTTCATCATATTTTTCCAATAATAAATAAGTATCTACCCTTTCTAAAAATATCCTTTGGCTCTTTGGATTTAATTGCAGGGCCTTTTCGAGATAAAAGTCGGCTTTTAAGAGAAGTTCTTCTCTTGCTTCGGGTTTTAAATCCGGATTACTTCTGACAGAAAAATTAAGATAATTTCCCAGCAAGAGCCAGGTTCTGGTGTAGGTTGGCCTTAGTTCCGCCGCTTCTTCCAAGACTTCGATTGCTTTTTGAGTTAATTCTTTTTCACTTTCAGGGTTTGTTTTTTCACAGTCGCCAAGAATATCCGAATAAGCCAACAGCACATAATGGTCAATAAAGCTATGAGAAGATGAAGCCTCTTCCATTTTATCAATCGCTTTTTGACATTTTTCATTTGTCGAATAATAATCAGCCCAGTTTAATTCTTTATTGATAAGAAGAGGTTTCAGATTATAAGACCAAATAAAGAATAGAAGAGAAAGAGAAAGGAGAGAAATTATAATTTTTTTATATTTATATAAAAAGGAAGATAGCGAAGAAAGATAAGATTGGTTTTCTTTTTGTTGATTTGGCGCAGAGTCCTCCTTTGAGGATGAAATTAAATATAAGCAGTACCCCACTAAAAGAAAAAACATAAAGTAAGTGTCAAAAGTGTCAAAGCTGAAAAACACTCCTACAAAATAGGCGATAAAGGTAGCCTGAACTCCGTGAATGATTATAGGACTATTCGTATTGCCGGTCTGTAATTGTGTATTAGCATTACGTTTTTTTATTTTTTGAAGTTGCCAGAAAAGAGCCCCGAATAACGAAAGAAAAACTATTAAAGCCGGGATGCCAGCAGTAACAGCTGTATCGAAAATAAAACCATGAGCCCTATCTACCTGTCTTATAATTCCGTAGTCAACATATGGCAAAGACGGGTCGTAATATTTATCAAAGGCAATCGAAAAGTTTTCAGGGCCGTATCCTAAAAGAGGCCTTTCCCCCAGGGAATCAATTGCAATTTTCCAAAAACTGAATCTAGGATCTTCTAAGAACATTTTAATCCTGAGTCTGGAAAGCAGAAGGTTTAAGGCCTGATTTTTGGCTACGACAGGATAGGAAAAAAACTTTGCTTCGTTAGTATTCAGATAGTAAACGCCGAAAACGCCAAAAATCACGAAAATTAACGTAATAACTTTCAGGAGGATTATTTTCTTTGGGTAGAATAAAATAAAATATAAAAAAGCCACTGCCAATCCGACGAAAACAGCTCTTGCGCCGGTAAGGAAAATGACAAAAATAATTATTAAAAAAGAAAGAAGATAAATGATTTTTTTCTTCTTGCTTTTTTCCGAAATCGCGAAAGATAAACCCAAGAATACAAAAAAAGAGAGATAGAGAGCAAGAAGGACTGGCGCGCCTAGTGTTCCTGGCGGTCTGGCAGCGTAAGATACAAGAAATCCTTCAAAAACCTTAAATTGCTGGAGTAAAGCCAAAAAAGATACCAATAAAGCTGTTCCAAGAGAAAGATTCCAAACTAGCTTCCAATCGCGGGGTTTCAAAATTAAAAACACAAAAATTGCGAAAAATATATAAAGAGCAAAGTTTAAAAACCCGCCGGCGCGATATGGGTTTCCCCAGAAGCTGAAGTACCTTTCTGGGGAGAAGATAGTTGAAAGCAGGAATAAGAGAAGAAGGAGCGTTAAAATACCTAAAACCAGTCTTATCGTCCTTGATTTTAATTTTTCAAGAATGAGGGTATTCTTGCGATAAATGGTTTGGTAGATGAAAAAGAAAATTAGAATAGAAAAGACGATTCTAAAGACAATAGTCTTTCCCCAGGCAGCAGGATGAAATAGCGGGGGGATAGCTAGAAATGGAAGAGTTATAATTAAAGAAATTCCGACTAAATAAAACCAGTGAAAATTACTTTGAAGATTCTTGTTTTCCATGATAATTTATGATACAGATTAAATATGAAAAAAGCAACGAAATCTGGAAAAAAGATAGTGATTACCTCGGGTTTTTTCAACCCAATTCACATCGGGCATATAAATTTGATAAGAGAGGCTAAAAAGCTGGGTGATTTTTTAGTTGTTATAGTTAATAATGACGAACAAGTGAAGATTAAAGGAAGCTTTCCTTTCATGCCAGAACAGGAAAGAATGGAAATAATAAAGGCATTAAGGTATGCAGACGATGTTGTTTTATCAATTGATAAAGACAAAAGCGTTTCCGAAAGTCTGAAAATGGTGGCGAAAAAATACCCAGGTGAATTATTTTTTGCCAAAGGTGGAGATAGAAATGCCGCTAACATCCCCGAAAACGAAAGAATGGCTTGCGAAGAGTTCGGAATAAAAATAATCAACGGTGTGGGCGGAGATAAGGTTCAAAGTTCTTCTCAGCTTATAAGTAGCGTAGCCGGTAAGCTTAAAAAGTAAAATGGATATAATAATTGTTTGCCATACAGAATTCGGCTTTGTTGACGATAAAAAAACGATTTTCGACAAAAAATCCGTCCAAGGCGTAAAAGACGGGGTAGTTAATTTAGTCAAACTGGCAGAAAAATATAAGGCAAAGATAACCTTTGCCGTTTGTCCGGAAGTTGTTGATTCTTTTCCGAGGAATACGGGTCATGAAATCGGTCTTCATGTTCACCCAGGGTGGGAGGAATTTGAAAACCAAAAATCTAAATGGTATGTGGGCGACCAGTATCTTAAAGAACACTGCGAGCAATCTTCAACTTCCAGCGTTTTGCAGGACCATCCTTATCCAGAACAGTTTGATATGATAAAGACAGGGAAAGAGTATTTAAAAAAGTCGTTAGGAGCTGAATCCAAGATTTTTGTTGCTGGCCGCGGTTCCTTGAACAATGACACAATAAGGGCGCTGATTCAAAACGGTTTTACTCACGATTGTTCAGCGATAGTCAATAAGAAACTGCCGTATTTTGATTGGTCAAAACTTCCAAGGATTTGTATGCCTTATCATCCTAGCCCAGAAGATTACCAAAAAAAAGGAGATTTGCCGATATTGATTGTTCCTGCTTCTCAAACAATTTTTAGGATGGCGATTACTCCCGAGAGTATTCCTTTTTACGGCTTATCTTGGTTTAGGGTCTGTTTTTCTGAATATTATAAGCAAAATGTTCCTCTATTCCATATTTTTACCCATTCGCCGGCAATGGCAGACCGTTATTATTTATCTTTAATGGATAATTTCCTTTCTTTTATCTCAAAACACGATAATATCAACTTTAAGTTCGTTTCAGAAATTAAAGAATATTCCGTTAATAATTTCAAAACAGATTTTTTGCCATATTTATTTTCCCCCAACAAAGAAATTGCAAAAACAATTTTTCAAAAACTGTTTAGTAATTTTACCAAAACAAAATAAACATGAACGATTTTTCAATCGGTGTGGATATCGAATCAATCAAAAGATTCAAAGGCTTAGACAGAAAAAAATCTGGTAATTTTTTAGCCAAGATTTTCACAGAAAAAGAAATGAATTATTGTTTTTCAAAAAAAGCGCCGGCCCAGCATTTAGCAGCTAGATTTGCTGCCAAAGAAGCAATTATTAAAGCGATCGGCTCGTTAAGCAAAGAAACGCCGGCTTTGGATAAAATAGAGATATCAAATAATGAAGACGGGGCCCCTGTGGCTGCTGCGAAGGGGTATAACCTTAAAATCAGCTTATCTCATTGCAAAGATGAAGCAATCGCCTTTGCAATAGTGGAAAAAAAATAAAATGACGGAAAAAGAAACCAATTTAAAAACCAGAGATATCGCCGACTATTTGAAAGAGTATAGCTTGATTAAAAAGGATATTGAAGTAGAAGACACGAGCCGACTCAAAAAGATAAGGATTGCAGTGCTGTCAAGTTCAACTATCAAATGCTTGGAAGAGATTCTTTTCGTTAAGTGCTATGAGCTTGGCATAATCCCTGAAATATTAATTGGAGGATATAACCAGTATAATCAGGAGATAATAGATGATAACAGCCAGCTATATAGTTTCAAGCCCGATCTGGTAATTTTTTTTATTGATACAAAATCTTTATTGGGAGACGTGTTTTTTGATTACTATCAGTTGTCGGAAGAAGAAAAAGATAAATTATTTGAAAACAATATCAAACAGATAAAATCACTGGTGGACAAGACTTTGCAAAACCTGAATTGCAAGGTTATTTTGCACAACTTCCAAGTCCCGGTTTATTCTCCCCTAGGCATTATTGACAATAAGCAAAGAGTCGGCTTTATTGAATTCGTTAAGAACATCAACCATGAAATAACCAGGCAATTTAAAGAAAACCATCAGGTCTTTGTATTTGATTATGACGCGTTTTGTTCTAAATGGGGCAAAGAGAATATAATCGATTACAAGATGTATTATTTGGGAGACATTAAAATTAGCTTCGAATATCTTCCAAGATTGTGCGAAGAATATATCTCATATATCAAGCCATTATTAGCGCTGACGAAGAAATGCATTGTATTAGATTTAGACAACACTTTATGGGGAGGGATCGTGGCAGAAGACGGTCTCGAAGGGATAAAATTAGGTCCTACCCCGGAAGGAAGGCCATTCTTAGAATTTCAAAGATATATTCTTTCTTTATACAACAGAGGGATTATTCTGGCTATCAATAGCAAAAATAATCCTGAAGACGGCTTTAAGGTGCTGAGAGAACATCCCTATATGATTCTTAAAGAAAAACATTTTGCATCAATTAAAATCAACTGGGATGACAAAGCATCTAATATAAAAAGAATTGCTGGAGAAATAGACATAGGATTAGATAGCCTTGTATTTTTTGATGATGATAAATTGAATAGAGAAATAGTCAGGACCGCCTTGCCTGAAGTAAAGGTTGTGGATTTGCCCGAAGATCCATCTTTATATTTAAAAACCCTGATGGAATTAGATGATTTTAACTCATTTCAATTTTCTGAAGAAGATAAAAAGAGGGGTCAAATGTATGCGAACCAAAGAAAAAGGCAAGAGTTTGGCAAGACAACTGCGGATATAACCGAATACCTCAAGGCTCTCGACATGGTTGTAACAATAGAAAAAGCAAATTCTTTTAGTATTCCTAGAATTTCCCAGCTTACGCAGAAAACCAATCAATTCAATATGACTACGAAAAGATACTCGGAGGAAGATGTTAAGAAGCTTGCAGAAGATAAGAACTGTTTAATTTTTTCAGTTAAATTAGCGGATAAATTCGGAGACGATGGCACCATAGGAGTTGCAATAGTTAAAAAAGGGGGAGGAAAGTGGATAATTGACTCGTTTCTATTAAGCTGTAGAGTAATCGGTAGAAGAGTGGAAGAAACCATGTTAGCCTATATACTGGAAGAAGCAAAAAAAGAAAGTTCTAATACCCTCATCGGAGAGTTTATCCAGACAAAAAAGAATATTCCTGCAAAAGAATTTTATAAAAGAAACGGTTTTAAGTTTGTTGAAGAAAAAGATAATACTGAAAAATGGGAATTTCCAATAGAAAAAGAATATAGTTATCCAAAATTCATCAAAGTAGTTAAAAAGTAAGACCCAGCTTGCTCCAATGGAAAAATTAAAACACATATTATCAAAAGTCTTAGGTATAGATGAAAAACTAATTACAGATGAAACATCCCCCGATAACGTAGAGACCTGGGATTCTTTCAATAGTTTGATGCTGATTTCCGAGCTTGAAAGCAATTTTAATGTTACATTTACAATGCAGGAAGTGGTTAGTATAAAAAGCGTGAAGAATATAAAAGATATTTTAGAAAAAAATGGCGTCACCTTGGAGAAATAAAATAGTGTTTAAAACGGAAGGAAAAGACTTCAGGTTTAAAGATATAGTTGGTGTTTTTAAAAAGGCGGGAATAAAGAACGGAGATGTCTTGATGATTAATGCTGACTTAGGTCGTTTCGGCAAGTTGGGAGAAATTACTAATAAAGAGGAATTTGCCGATATTTTTATAGAAGCATTTAAGCAGGTTGTTGGAGAGGGGGGAACCTTGGTTACTCCTACTTTTACTTATTCTTTTTGCAATAATGAAATTTATGATCCGGATAGCACTCCTTCAAAAGTAGGCTTATTTACCGAACAATTGCGCAAAAGAAAAGGCTCTTTTAGGAGTATTCATCCTATATTTTCAGTTGCAGCCGTTGGGAAAAGAGCAGAAGAGTTAACCACTAACCTTAGTAAAAAAAGCTTCGGGAAAGGTTCAGTATATGATAAGCTTCAAAGGATAAAAAACAGCAAATATGTAATATTCGGAGTTGATTATTTCGCTTGTACCCAGATCCACTATATTGAAGAAATACTCAAAGCGCCCTATAGATATGTTAAAAAGTTTAAAGGGAAGATAAGAAAGGGAAAAAAAGTATACAATGATGAATATGAATTTTATGTCAGGCGCTTGGATGGGAAAGTAGTTCCCGATTTCAGTAAGATCGAAAAACACCTTTTAGATGCCGGTTTTCTTAAAAAGGTTCCGTTCGGTTACGACTATATAAGCATAGCTAAAATTAGCGATATTTGCCGGGAAGGCGTAAAAATGTTTAAAAAAGATCCCAATTTCTTTCTTAAAAATACAGAGATGTTTAGTTTTGAGAAACTTCCTTTTTATATTGGCGTTCTTGACTCGCCCGATAACAAAGGATTGCCCTTGGTCCTTCCATTTGCATTGGATTTTGATAAGGATCTTGGTTTGATTGTCCAGAGATATTCCAGAGAAAACGAAAAGATGCTTAACAGTGCTTATAAAAAAGGCAGTTCAGTTTCTACGCCATTAGGCCAGGGAAGCCTTAGTGTTTCAAGGGCAGATGATGTATTAAAATATTTGGTTAAGATATGCCCATGTTTGAGGAAAAGCAGTTTTTTAGAGGTGGGATGCGGAGACGGATACTTGCTCTGGCGGCTTAAGCTTCTGGGGGCAAAAGAGGTAACTGGATGCGACCCGGGTACTGATGCAAAACAGGGAAAGAAAAGGTTTGGTATAGATATAATAAATGATTTTTATAAATCAGACCTATTTGATGAAAAATTTGATGTAATTTTCAGTTTTGGATTCCTTGAACATGTGAGAAACCCGCTAGAAACCGTAGAATCATTTAGGAGGATTATGAAGCAAAAAGGGAAGATATTTATCGCCGTTCCGAATTGCGAAAATAAATTAAAGCTTGGAGATATCAGTATATTGGGCCATGAACATTGGAACTTTTTTACAGCTGAAGCCTTAAAAAATATTCTAGTAAAAAGCGGATTTTCCGACGTAGAAACTGCTCTTGGTTCAAAAAATGCAATGATATATGGATGGGGTAATATGTCGAGCAAGATTAAAAAAATAAAAAACAAAGACATAGAATCAAACACCGAGCTTCTTTTTCATAACTTTTCAGCAAAAATCAATAAGATTCTGCCTTGCTTGCAAGAAAAAATAGATAAATTAGACCGGGAAAATAAATCATTGGGATTATATGCAGGAGGTTTGCAGATTATAGGTCTTCTGAAACATAAACTAGAACCGAGGTTTTTTAACGGGGATACCGCTAACCATGGGAAGTATTTTCCTGGATATAAAAATCCGATAGAAAATCCCAAGAACCTACTTGAAAATAAAGTAGACGAACTTTGGATTATGGCAACAGATTATGACAGAGAAATAATTGATTACTTAAAAAACAATTTGAAAATTCCAAAAGATATTAAGATTTTTTCATTTAAAAATTATTTAGAAAATTTCAAATAGTATGATGAAACTAATCAACGATCTATGGTTCAAAAGAAGGGATATTGTTTCTGACGGGTTTGACGAATCATTAGAATATATTTCGAAAATGATTCCTTTAAAAATCCATAAAGTTCCTACGGGGACAAAATGCTGGACTTGGGAAGTTCCCGAAAAATGGAGCGTTAGAGAGGCTTATATCGAAGACTTAGAAGGCAATAGGGTTCTTGATTTAAAAAACCATCCTTTGCACGTTGTTTCCTATTCTTTGCCGATTGACAAGATTATCAGCAAAGAGGAGCTATTAAAGCACCTTCACACGAGCCCGGAAAGGCCGGAGGCTATTCCTTTTGAGTTTAAATATTACGAAAGAGATTGGGGATTTTGCATCCAGAACTGCAAATTAAAAGAATTCACAAAAGACAAGTATAAGGTTTTTATTGATTCTGATTTTAAAAATGGGGATTTAAAAATAGGAGATTATACAATAAAAGGAAAAGTTGATAAGACTATTGTTTTGGTCGCACATCTTTGTCATCCCGCTCAAGCAAACGATGATTTAGCTGGTGTTGCAATATTAGTTGATATTGCCAAAGAAATTAGTAAAAAAGATAATTATTATACGTATAAGTTTTTGTTTGTTCCAGAAACAATCGGATCAATCGCTTATTTAAGCCAGAATGAAAACATAATTTCGAAGCTAGAATGCGGTATTTTTCTTGAGATGTTGGGCAATAACAATGTCCATTGTTTGCAACTGACAAGACAGGGAGATACACGGTTAGACAAGATTACAAAATATGTAATGAAAAGAAAGCTTAAAAATTTTAAAGAAAGCCCCTTTAGAACAATTGTGGCAAATGATGAAATAGTGTTTAACGGACCTGGCGTTAATATCCCTATGATTTCAATCAGCAGGTATCCATATCCGGAATATCATACGAGCGACGATAATCCAGATATTATTTCGGAAGAAAGATTGGAAGAATCAAAGAGTTTAGTTTTAGAGGTTTTGAGAATTATTGACAGTGATTATGTTCCGAAAAGGCAGTTCAAAGGGCCCATATTCTTATCAAAATACGGCTTATGGGTTGATTGGAGAGTTAATCAGGAACTTAGCCGAAATCTTGAAAAGATAATGCTAAGCCTTGAAGGGGATAAAACCGTGTTCGATATAGCGGAAGAACTGAATATGGATTTCAACGATGTTTTAGACTTCGTAAATAAGCTTGAAAAATTTGAGCTTGTTTCAAAAACTATCCAATAAATTAATTAACCATTTGCTCGGTATTTCTTTATATATCTCATCATTCCAATAAATGTCGTCTACAGAATCTTGTTTAACAAGTTTTGTGTTTTTGAACTCATCACTTTCTTTGATCTTATTACAAATTTCTTCAATAAGACCAACGAAGCTTTTTCCGGTTTTTTCCTTTGCATTCATAAAATACTTTCTCAAAGGAGAATTTAAAATTCTAAATAAAATAGCAGTTAATTTCGACAGATAATTAATTTCTGGTCCAGACATACTGTTTGTCGAGAATACTAAGTGCGGAGCTTCTTTTGAATAGTTTATCTGATATTTTTCAGCCAGTTCTTCTAGTTCAGATCCTGGAAGTAATTGCAAACGATGGATATTCAAAACGTGGTCTGTGTTTTTGAAATAAGGAAGGAAAGACTCAATTCCGGCAAGATATGAGTTTGTGGTTTCATAGGGCAATCCAAGGATTAGATCAATTTTAAGAGCAATATTATATTTTTTTGCAAGGTTCATAAATTCTTCTAATTTTTCTGATCCGATGTACATTCTTGAAACTGCTGTTAAAGCTTCCTTGCAAAAAGATTGGATTCCAATACAGTTTATAACAGTATAATCCTTTAACATCCCGGAATAATGTTGGGGCATGTCTAGCGGTTTTATTTCTTCGCTATTGCAAATATTATCTTTATACTTCAAATTTCCAGTTAATTTTATAAATTCTTCGTCTACGTGGTATGGGGTAAATTCCCAATAAATCCATGGAAGTTTTATATCTTGTTTTTTCAACTCTAAAAGATACCGAACGATCTTTTTAGCTCTTTCTAGATCTGAAGGGAAGATAGCATCGAAGATTCTTAATGCTTTTATTTTTTTGTTTACAATCAAATTTTCAAGTTCAGAAAATACCCTTTCTAGGGAATAAAAAGAAATATTGGGCTGATTTTTATGATAAACGCAGTATTTGCATTTAAATTTGCAGCCCCTTTGGGTTTCTAAAAAAGCCTGCCGTCCTTCATAAAATTCTTTTTCAATAATGCCATTCAAATAAATCGAGGGGATCTCATCAAGCTCTTTGATTATTTCGGTTGAATCAGAATATTTTAACTCGTCATTTTCCCAATAAGCAATTCCTCTTGGAAACTTTAAACAGTTCTTTTTATTCTTATTCTCAAGATAACTAATCAATTCATAAAGTTTTATTTCCCCTTCTCCCAGAACATAATAGTCCGCGATTTTTTTAGGCATGGTCAAAATCCTTTTTTCAGATATTTCTGGACCGCCGAAAATATGGGCTATTAAATTTGTCTTTTCTTTTATTTTTTCTACGATTTTGATTATTTTTTCAATGTTCCAGATATAGCAACTATATCCGATATAATCTGGATTTTTTTCGATTATTGCTTCAAAGATTTTTTCTTCCTCAGTATGATTACTAAAGTTGAGAATTTCTATATCTAGATCTTCTTCGCTTAAAAACTTCCTTAAATAAGATTTTAAGACATATGAAGACAAGAGGTATCTCGCCAGCGTTTCTGTCGAATAAATGTTGACAAATATAAGTTTCTTCTGATTAATCATATTTTTTTATGATACGGATTAAATATAAAAAAAGCAACGTCTCTTAAAAGCGTTAACATCCCTTGACTCTCCTATAGGAAAAAGATAACATATATAAAATAAATGGGAAACACCGGTGAAAATCCGGAGCTGTGCCGCAACTGTTATGGAATCTTTAATAGAATTCCTAAGCCAGAATACCACATTTATAACGATATAAGTAACCTAATTTTCTTCGAGCAAAGGAAAAGGTCAATCTGAACTATTTTTTAGATTGAACGGAATTTCCCTTCTCGAAAGGGATTTTTTAATCTATGAAAAATAAAACTTTAACCATAATTTTAATCAGTTTAATCTGGCTAGCTTGTTTTTCTGAAGCTCATGCAGAAAATCAAACAGAAATTGATAAAGCCGTCAATTATCTTGTCTCCCAATCTTCCGATCCCTGGATAACTATAGCCCTAATTGCAAGCGGAAAAACGGATTCGGATCTAAATTATCTTAAAACAATTAGCGGCAGCTCAGCTACTGATTATGAAAAAATCATTTTAGCTATCACCGCTGCTAACGAGAATCCAAAGACTTTTGGCAACGTTGATTTCGTTGCTCGATTGAAAGGTTTTTACCAGAATAACCAGATTGGCTCTTCTGATTATCTAAACGATGATTTCTGGGGAATTCTGGCTTTAGTTTCAGCCGGTGAAGGCCCAAGTAGTCAGATTATTCAGGATTCCAAAAATTTCATTTTAGCAAATCAAAATTCTGACGGGGGCTTTCCTTTCGGCAGTGGGTGGGGTAGTGATATTGACGATACAGCAGCAGCCATTATGGCTTTATTGGAATCTGGGGTTTCATCAAGCGATCCAGCAATTACAAAAGCCGTTGATTACTTAAAAGCAAACCAAAATAACGATGGCGGGTTCCCTTATGACCCAGTAAGCCCCTGGGGAACGGATTCAGACGCTTCTTCCGATGCCTGGGTGATCTCGGCGGTTATTAGATTCGGAGAAGACCCTGATGGCCCATCTTGGAGCAAAAACGGCCTAAGCCCGGTGGATCATCTTCTTTCTTTGCAAGCTGATGACGGATACTTTGAATATCAAGAAGGCACAGGCGAAGATTCTTTCAGCTCAATGACCACTTCTTATGCCGTGGTTGCTTTGTCTCAAAAATTCTACCCGATAAATAAATGGTCTGCCTTGCCAAGCAGCAACGAGAATAGCGGAGCAAGAACATATGGCATCAATGCATCTGCTGGTGAACATGGTTTAATTTTTCTTTCAGGAATGGTGAGGGCGAGTGTTGGTTCGGATGAGGCATTCATTATTACCCCTGATACCGGCTACCACATTTTAGATGTTCTGGTGGATGATGCTTCGGTTGGCGCAATAAACAGTTATACTTTTGCTAATATCAATGCCGATCATACTATCACAGTCAGTTTTGCTATTGATGATGTAGAGGTGATAGCCGAAAATGATGGATATACTCCTGATGCGACAATAAATCAGAGCCAGCCCGATTTAGAGTCAATTGAGCCAGACCAGAACGAGGAATCTGATCAAACCCAACAGGATGTTGAACAGGAAGAGCAAATAGCAGCTCCGCAGCAAGAAGAAACTGCGTCTGTTCCAATCGTAACGCAAGCCAGCTTGCTGACGGGAATAACAAATTTTTTATTTTCAATGGTAGAAAATGCATGGTTAATAATAATCTCAATAATCTTCGTATTTTTTATATCAACGGTTTTCTACCTTTATCGAAAAGAGAAAATTAAAAAAAATATTATTTATATTATAGTCGGAATAGGAGTAATTGTTTTTATCGGTAGTTGGCTATATTTTTCTAATGGTTTTTGGCAAGCCAGCGTCGAAGAAAATAACGTTCTTCAAGGAGTAGGGGAAGAAGAATTAGTGCTGGTGATTGACGACGGAGAAGGGGATCCGAATATTATTGCTGCTGAATTTAAGGAAGGAATGACCGCTTTCGACTTGTTAAAAGATAAAACAGATGAATTAAATATAACTTTAAAGACAAAGACCTATGATGCAGGTATCTTAATCGAGGCAATCGGAGACAGAAAAAATGGACAAGACGGAAAATATTGGCTATACTATGTTAATGGAGAGATGCCTATGGTCTCTGCCGATAAAATAATATTAAAAATCGGGGACAAAGTCGAATTTAAATTTGAAAAATCATCTTTTTAAAATATGGAAGAATTAACAAAAAAAGGAAAAAATATAGAGTTTACTATTGCTTTACTTTTAATTTTAATCGGGATTATTTTAAGAATTATTCCTCATGCTCCTAACTTTACTCCTATAGCGGCCATTGCTTTATTTGGAGGAGTTTATTTTTCTAGAAAAATAGCTCTTTTTTTACCGCTCGGAGCAATGTTTATTTCAGATATATTTATTGGTTTCTACCAAGCTCCTGTGATGGTTTCAGTTTACGGGAGCTTTATTCTGTCCGTGGTTCTGGGTTTCTGGTTAAAAAATCACAAAGGATGGTATACAGTAGGAGGAAGTGCTATTCTATCTTCTGTTTTGTTTTTTCTTATTACCAACTTTGCGGTTTGGGCTTTTGCTCCTTGGTATGCCAGAACTTTTTCCGGAATAATTCAGTGTTATTTAATGGCTTTACCGTTTTTTAGAAGTACATTATTGGGAGACTTATTTTATACAGCTGTCTTTTTTGGAAGCTACGAACTGATACATGTCTGGGTTAGAAGCAAGTTTGGGATGAAAAAGGTTCTTGCTCGTGTAAAATAAAAAATGACCGATTTTGACACCTTTTGACCCCCCTTGACACCATGTTAAGGGGGGTCTATTATTATATATATGATTGAAGAAATTAAACCAGATAAAATATATACGCCAAAAGAGGCCCGTGATTTTTTGAAAGTCAGTGAAAGTACGATGAAAAGAATGTTGAAAAATGGTATTATTGAGGCCTATAAGGTTAGCGGGCAATATAGGATTTGGGGTAATGAAATTTTGAAACTTATTTCTCCAAAATTTGAATTAGATGTTTTTAACGTTTATAAAAAATTAAAAACTAAAACAAGAAAAACCATTGAAAAATGGTAATTTTCTTTTAAAAAATGGAAAAAGAATTTAAAGATAAAAAAATATTGATAACCGGCGGAGCCGGTTCAGTCGGCAAGGCCCTGATAAAAGAACTATTAAAATACGATATAAATGTTATCCGTGTTTTTGATTTATCAGAAAACGAGATAGCTAAAGTAAGATGCGCTTTCCCCAATGAAGAAAAGCTGCGTTATCTAATCGGGGATATTAAAGACATAAATAGATTGAAAATGGCGATGGATGGGATTGATATAGTTATCCATTTAGCTGCGATGAAACACGTGTATGCCTGCGAATACAATCCTTTTGAAGCCATTAAAACAAACATAGAGGGTTTGCAGAATGTTATAGACTGCGCTAGAAATGAAAATGTTGAAAAAATGATTTTTTCAAGCACTGATAAAGCCGCTCATCCCTTAAGCGTGATGGGTATAACCAAGCTTTTAGGTGAAAAGCTCGTTTCTTTAGCAGAATATTACAAGGGAGATAAAAGAACCCTATTCGCTTCTGTCCGTTTTGGAAATGTCTTTGGTTCTAATGGTTCTGTTGTGCCCCTTTTCAAAGAACAGATTAAAAAAGGCGAGGTTTTAATCACCAATGATAACATGACCCGTTTTGTAATCACGATGGGTGAGGCGGTAGAATTGATTTTTAAGGCTATCAAGCTTGTAAAAGGGGGTGAGGTTTTTATCTGGAAGATGAAAGCATTTAAAGTTGCTGATTTGGCGAAAGCAATGATAGAAAAATATAACGTAGAACATATAGATGGAGGACCAAAGGTACAGATTAATGAAATTGGTATACGCGAAGGTGAAAAAATGAACGAAGAAATAATATCAGAGGAAGAGCTTTCAAGGGCCGTAGAAATGGAAAATCTTTATATCATTTTTCCGATAGTTGACCATGCCCGGATTAGAAGTAAATACCAGAATACAAACAAAATTGAAAACGCGGTTGTCACTTCAGATAAGGCTGAATTTTTGTCTCAAGAAGCGATTAATAAATTGTTAGAAAAAGAAACAGATTTATGATTAAAGTTTTGTTAATTGATCCTCCATTTCCAGAGAGGCCTTGGGATATAAATTGGTTGACGCAGTTTCCGCCGAAGGGTCTTATGTATATAGCATCGTATCTAAGGAAGGCAGGAATTGAGGTGGGCGTTTTAGATACAAAACAACTGCAGTATGAAAGACCATCGCTTCTTTCCCGTTCAATAAGCGAAATCCAGCAATTTGTAAAATATTATATAGAAGAGCACAAGCCAGAAATCATAGGAATAACTTCAACAACAATATCGTATATTCCCGCGACAAAGATAGCTAAGGCGGCAAAAGAGGCAGCTCCGAACGCTAAAATAGTTATCGGAGGAGTGCATGTTACATTTACAACGCATGAGACCCTAAACGAATGCCCCTGGATTGATGTTGTTGTCAGAGGAGAAGGAGAGCGTCCAATGCTTGAACTTTCGCAAGGCAAACCGCTTTCTCAGATACAAGGCATCAGTTATAGGGAAAATGGAGAAATTATTGATAACCCGGTGGGCCCATTGCTAGATCCTGAAGAAATTCCCATACCAGCATACGATATGCTGGATATGAAAAAATATGCTTATGTCGTTTTGATGTGTACGCGCGGTTGTCCTCATAGCTGCACTTTTTGCGAATTGCCATCAGTGCATGGAAGAGGAATTCGTTGCCGTCCTGCTGAGAAGGTGTCTCAAGAATTAGAACTTGCCCTATCTTTAAACCCGGATCTTGAGATAAGGTACGAAGATGAGTTTATGGGCTTGTATCCAGAACGTACAAAGCAGGTTTTAGACCTAATCAAAAGCAAAAATGTCGGGCAATTCCGGGCAGCGACCAGACCAGATGGTGTTACCGATGATATTCTTAAAAAGCTAAAAGAAGCAGGCTGCACCAATCTTTATATAGGGATGGAATCAGGTTCAGACGAGGTGCTTAAGTTTAATAAACGAGGCATAACTGTATCTAAGATTTTAGAGATTGCTGAAATGTTTTTGAGAAATGAAATGCTTTTTCACGCCGGGTTTATTCTAGGACTTCCGGGAGAGACGAAAGAGACGCTTGAACAGACGCTTGAAATTGCTTTAAAATGCTGCGACGCTACATTTACAACGGTGAAAAAGAATTTTAAAGAGCTTCTTGGGATGATGCCGTTTAAATTAATCGTAGAAAACTCAAGGGCAGAGTTTAATTTGTTAGCTCCAAATCCGGGAACGGAGATATTCAGGAATCCTGAAAAATTCAGATATAAAATATTTCATAAGAACTGGGAGCTTTATGACTGCAATACTAGTGTTGGCGAGCCTTATGATATCAGCGCTCCGGAGATTGAAGCTTTCAAGAAAAAATCTTTTAAGGCCGTCCAAGACAAGATGCAGCAATATAATCTACCTGTAAATTGGTGGGACTATGGATACAAAGGTTAAAAAAATCTTAATAACAGGAGGAGCAGGTTTCATGGGTCGCTGGACCGCGAAAAATCTGCTTGATAAAGGACATAAAGTTTGGATTTTAGATAATCTTTCAAATGGTTCTGAAAAAAACATTGAAGAATTCAAAGATAAGCTAGAAGATTTTGTAGTAGGAGATATAAAAGATAAAGTATTGATTTCAAATCTTTTCGATAATAACTTCGATATATGCATTCATTTTGCCGCAGCGATAAGCGTTCAGGAAAGCATTGATAACCCAGAAAAAACTTTCAATAACAACTGTTTGGGTACATTTAATGTTCTCGAACAGTGCAGAAAGCATAACACAAAGATGATTTTTTCAAGCTCGGCTTTAGTTTATAAAACAGCCGAGCCGGACCAGAGAATAGCCGAAGAACACCCTCTTTATGCTTCGTGCCCGTATACGGCAAGCAAAATCAATGGCGAAAATCTTGTTATGGCTTATTCCAAGACATATAATCTGCCAGTTGTTATTTTAAGGCCTTTTAGCATATATGGGCCTTACCAAAGAAGCGATTCTGAAGGAGGAGTAATGAGCATATTCATCAATAAAAAACTTAATGGGGAACCGTTGGAAGTTTTTGGAGACGGAGAACAAGAAAGAGATTTTTTCTATATAGAAGACTGCGCCGAATTTATTACAAAAGCTGCATTCAGCGATAAGGCAATCGGCCAGGTTTTTAACGCTGGTTCCGGAACGAGAATGAAAATTAATGATTTGGCGAAAAAGATAGCTGAGGATAAATCAGAAATAAAGTTTGTTGAGCATCACCATCCTCATGCTGAAATAATGAATATGTGTTCGGATTCAAGCAAGGCAGAAAGAATTTTAGGATGGAAGTCGACAATAAACTTAAAACAAGGAATAAATAAAACAACACAATGGCTAAAATTAAAATAATTCCATATGGCCACCAGTGGGTGGATGGAAAAGATATAAAAGAAGTTGTTAAAGCCTTGAAGAATGATTGGTTGACACAGGGACCGAAAATTGAAGAGTTTGAAAAAGCAGTTGCCAAATATTGTGGGGCGAAATATGGAGTGGCAGTTTCTTCGGGAACCGCTGCTCTTCACTCTGCTTATAGTGTTGCTGGCATAAAGCCAGGGGATGAGATAATAACCACTCCTTTAACTTTTGCCGCCACTGCTAATATGATAGCTGTTTGCGGAGCTAAGCCAGTTTTTGCTGATGTTAAAAGAGATAACCTGAATATCAATCCGAAAGATATAAGGAAAAAAATAACAAAAAATACAAAAGCCATAGTTCCGGTTGATTTTGCCGGTCACCCCTGCGATTATGATGAAATCTTGAAAATTGCCAAGGAACATAATCTTTTAGTGATTGAAGACGCTTGTCACGCTTTAGGCGCTGTCTATAAAGGGAAAAAGATCGGAAGCTTTGCTGATATGACTATCTTAAGCTTCCATCCGGTGAAACACATAACAACGGGGGAAGGAGGGATGATATTAACGAATAATAAGGATTTTTACGAAAAGCTTAAGATATTCAGACACCACGGAGTAGTAAAAAAGCCGGAAAATGGCGGATGGTATTACGAGATAGAAAACCCCGGGTATAATTACCGGATTACTGATTTCCAGTGCGTTTTAGGTTTGAGCCAGCTTAAAAAAATAGATAAGTTTATTAAAAGAAGAAGGGAGGTTGTTGCGATATATAATAAAGCATTTAAAAATATCAAAGGAATTATAATTCCAATTGAAAAAGATTATGCAAAATCAGCCTGGCATTTATATACTATACAGGTTCAAGGGGTTGATAGAAGGAGGGTTTTTGAAGAACTGCATAAAGAGGGGATTCTAGCTCAGGTGCATTATATTCCGCTTCATCTCCAGCCATTTTACCAGAAAAAGTTCGGGTATAAACTAGGAGATTTTCCAGTAGCCGAAAAATATTATGAAAAAGCCATAACTCTTCCTCTTTTTCCCAAAATGACGAGCAAAGATGTCCAATATGTTATTAAGTCAGTTAAAAAGATAATGAGTAAAAAATAATATGAAAACTGAAAAAGAAAAAAAATATTCCAAGACGTTAAATCAGCATTTAAACAAGCTGATTATCCAAGAAAACAAACCCGCGATAGACATTATTGATGACTTCCCTAAATATGCTTCACGGCAGGTTATTTCCCGTTTTTTGGTGCAGCACGAGTTATTCAAAATGATTCTTGGTATTAAAGGTTCTATTATAGAATGCGGGGTTTTCAGGGGATCAGGGTTAATGACTTGGGCAAAATTGTCTGCAATATATGAACCGACAAACTATCACCGCGAAATTGTTGGATTCGATACTTTCTCTGGTTTTCCCGACGTTGATATTGAAGACAAGACAGAAAAGAAAAATATTGATGCAAAAAAGGGTGGCGTATCTGCAGACTCATATGATGAATTGAAAAAGGTAATAAGTTTATATGATTTAAATCGATTTGTTTCCCATATCGAGAAAGTTAAATTAGTTAAGGGAGATTTTTTGAAAACTGGTCCGGAATTTATTAAGAAAAATAAGCATATTGTAATATCTTTATTATATTTAGACTTTGATATCTATAAACCCACGAAAGAAGCTTTAAAAATATTCTTGCCGAGAATGCCACGCGGGTCAATTTTAGTTTTTGATGAAATAAATAATTCCAGATGGCCGGGGGAAACAGCCGCTTTGATAGAAGAGTTGAATTTGAAAAAACATGAGTTTAAAAGTTTTTATTATGAACCGAATATATCTTATATTGTTTTGTAATCAAGTTTTATGGAAAAAAAGCTTTGTTTTAAAATTGGCAATAAATGGATAGGGCAAGGAAGTCCGGTTTTTATTATTGCTGAAGCGGGCTCTAATCATGATGGGAAGCTTGAGCAGGCGAAAAAACTGATTGATATTGCTGCAGAGGCTGGAGCAGATGCAGTAAAATTCCAACTTTTCAGGGCTTCTAAAATCTATACCCCAAATTGCGGAAAAATTCTGACTCCCCAGGGAAAATTGGACTTGTATAAGTTTTTCAAAAAAGCCGAGATGCCTTTCAAATGGATTCCTTTGCTGAAAAAATATGCCGAAAAAAAAGAGTTGCTTTTTATTGTCAGCCCTTTCGATGAGGAAGCGGCCGATGAATTGGAAAGAAATAACATAAAGGTTTACAAAATTGCTTCTCCGGAATTAAATCATCTGCCCTTGTTAACTTATATTGCCAAAAAGAAAAAACCGATGATTATTTCTTCCGGATTTAGTACTTTATCTGATATTGAAGAAGCAGTTATTACCATCTATAAGGAGAACAATCGGGAAATCGCTCTTTTACACTGCGTAAGCAGTTATCCAGCGCCCCCAGAGGAATATAATTTAAAAGTGATAAAGACCCTGGAAAGCGCTTTCCAAATTCCCATAGGAATTTCTGATCATTCGTTAGATCCCATTCTTATCCCAAGGCTGGCTGTTGCCAGCGGGGCTTCGATAATCGAAAAACATTTTACTTTAGATAAAAAATTATCAGGAGCAGACCATTCTTATGCCCTAGACCCAGAAGAACTTAAATTAATGGTTAAAGAAATAAGAAAAGTGGAGAAATGGGGTCAGGAAGAAAAAGATAAATTTCTTGAAAGCAGCCCTTTATATAAAAAGATTTTAGGGACTGGCCAAAAAACAGTCGCCCCTTCAGAAAAAGAGATTTATCCCGGCGACAAGAGAAGCATTTTTATAATTAAAGATCTTAAAAAAGGTGATAAATTGGATAGGAATAATCTTGCTATTTTAAGAGCCGAAAGATACTTGAAGCCAGGACTTCATCCCCGATACTTCGATTTAGTTTTAGGAAAAATAGTCGTAAAACCAGTTAAAAAATATAACGGTCTTCAGTGGGAGCACTTATTAAAGATTCAAACATGGAAAAAATAAAAATATCGTTAAACCAGCCAACTATAACCAAAAAGGACATAGACCATTTTAAGAAGTCATTAAAACCAGAGCTTTTTTCTTTTCTTTCAAGAAAAGTCATAAAGGAGTTTGAGGATAAGTTCGCAAGTTATATAGGAAGAAAATATGCAGTAACCTGCACTTCTGGGACAACTGCTCTGCATTTGGCGCTGATGGCCTTAGGCGTTGAAGAAGGAGAAGAAGTTATGTGTCCGTCTTATGTCAGTGTGGCTTTATTGCATGCTATAAACTATTTGAAGGCTAAGCCGAAATTAACTGATTGTAATTTTGACATTGAGAAAGGAGATTTTAATATTTCCTTTCCAGACGTGAAAAATAAGATTAGTTCAAAGACTAAAGCGATTATTGTTCCTCATATGTTTGGTTATCCAGCTGAAATCGATAAAATCATCGGCTTAGGTGTCCCAGTGATAGAGGATGCTACTTTATCTTTAGGCGGTTCTTACCATAATAAGAAAATAGGAAACTTTGGAGAAATTTCACTTTTTTCTTTTCATTACTCAAAGATGATGACTACTGGAGAAGGAGGAATATTATTAACTGATTCTAAAGAATTATTCGAAAAAATAAGATTTCTGGCTGACAAGGAAAGTACAGTTATATCTCAGCGTCTTGATTCTCGTCCCGAATATCATGTCCAATATAACTATATGATGAATGGTCTGGGCTCTGTTCTAGGAATAAGCCAGCTTAGCCAGCTTGACGGCTTTGTTAAAAAAAGAAAAGAGATAGCCCATATTTATAGCCAACAATTAAAAAATATAACAGAGGTTCCAGTACTTTTTAAAGACAATATTTTTTGGCGATATATTATTAAAACTAAAAGAGATTCACAAGAAGTTATCAAAGAGGGGCTGAAATACGGAATACAATTCGGAAGAGGAGTATATCCGCCTCTCCACAAGTATTTGAAGATGGATGATGAATTATTCCCTAATACAAAAAAGACCATCTCGTCCATAATCGCTGTTCCTCTTTATCCTTCTCTGAATAAAAAAGAGATCCGTTATATTATAGAAACTCTTAAGAAAACTTTATGATTTCCAGCGCTAAACAATCGATTGGGGTTATTATTCAGGCAAGGATGGAATCGAAAAGATTGCCCGGAAAGGTATATAAAAAGATTTTGAATAAACATCTATTAGAGTATGTTATTTTAAGAGTTAAAAAAGCTAAATTAGTTAAAAAAATAATAGTAGCTATTCCCGATACTAAAAAAAACGCAGTTCTTCTCCCTCTTATTAAAAAAAACAAAGTTGATTTTTATTTAGGAAGTTTAGATAATGTTCTAGATAGATATATAAAAGCGGCTGAAAAATTCAAATTAGACCTTGTAGTGAGAATTACAGCAGATTCTCCTCTTATTGATCCGGTTCTAATCGACCAGATTATTAAAAAATATTTAAATTTTAAGAATAAACCAGATTTTTTCTTTATTAAAGAATATCCCTTTGGGTTAGGAGATATCGAAATTGTCAGGCTGGAAACGCTTAAAAAGATCTCTCGACTAACTGAAAACCCTTTTCATTCTGAACACGTAGTATCTTTTATTTCCGAAAGGCCCGACTTGTTCAAAGTAAAAGTTGAAAAAGCTCCTTCAGAATTTTCCCGGCCAAACTTGAGGGTCTGCGTAGACGAGCCGCTAGATTTAGTCTTAGTGAAAAAGATATTCGAGCATTTCAAGCCAAAAGAAGATTTTAATACTAGAGAGATATTAGAATATCTTGATAAGAATCCTAAGATAGCAGATATTAATAAAGACATCAGACATAATTATATAATTCCCAAAACGGGGAACTAGCCATAGGACACTTTATGTCAAACAAAGAACACAAAATAAAATACGGCTTAAAAATATGGTCTGTAGACCAAGATCAGCTCTTTAAAGAAGCTGCCCAGTTGTTTAGTAAAGGGGAAATCGATTTTATGGAGATATATATTGTCCCTGATTCTATTACGCCAGAAAAATACGATGTTCTTAAAAATTTGAATAATATCCCGATAACCATACATGCTCCTCATATTGCGCACGGCTTTGATGTATTCAGATTGAATAACCAAAAGATAAAACTTTTTAAAGAGCAGATTATAAAGATTGCGGATTCTTTTAACAGCAAGTTCATAGTTGTTCATGCAGAATCTGGAGATTCTTTTGAAGTATTTAAAGAGAGCATTGATAAGATAAGAGATAAAAGAATCTTAATTGAAAATATGCCAAAATTTGGAATAGATAATGAAATTTGTTTTGGACATTCTTATGAACAATTAAAACTTATCAAGGACAGTGGGATCAATCTTTGTTTAGATTTCGGCCACGCAATAAGGAGCGCTATAAGTCAAAAACTAGACTACAAGGAGTTTATTAAAAAAATAATTTCTGAACTAAATCCGTCTTATTTCCATATATGCAATGGGAAAATGGATGCAAAAGAGGATCATAGAAGTTTATTTGACGGAGAATTTGATATTAAATGGCTAAAGAAAACATTATTTAAGTTAAAAGAAGAAAAAGACGTATATTTAGTATTTGAAACGCCAAAAGGTGGAAATGGACTTGAAAATGACCTTAAAAATATAAACTATTTCCGTTCAATATGAAAAAGATATTGTTAATCACCCCATCGTATAAAAGATTAAAGACATCTAACGCGGTGCCGAGATATAACCCACCGGTTGGAGTGTTAAATTTGGCTTCTTTTCTTCTGGAAAAGGGTTATAAATGCGACATTGTCGATACGGCCCTCGAAGAAATAGATTGGGATAAAATAAAGAAAGGGGATTATTTTCTAGTAGGGATTACGATATTTATAGGAGAGTTTATGAAAAATGCTAAAGAGATATCCGCTAAGATGAAAGAAATCAATTCCTCCCTGCCGATATGTTTTGGAGGAGTGATGGCTTCATTATTTCCCGAAAGGATATTAAAAGAGTACAATGTTGATTTTATAGCAAGATATGAAGGGGAATATACTTTATTTGAGTTAGCCCAATTTTTGGAAGGAAAAGGCTCTCTTAAGGACATAAAGGGTTTATCCTATAAAGAAGGAGGTATCGTTGTTAATAATTCCCCAAGATTTTTGGAGAACAACTTGGACAATTTTCCGATTCCTAAGTGGGATTTGCTCGGGGAGAATTGTAACCAAAAGCAAATGCCATATTATTTCAGAATTATGACTAGCAAAGGGTGTCCTTTCAGTTGCAGTTTTTGCTATCATCGTTCTGTCGATGATGAAATCAAAGATAAATCTCCCCGCTGGCGCTGTAGAACAGCAGGACATGTCATATCCGAAATCGAAGATATCTATCGTTTAACGAAGACCAGAGTTTACAGCTTTGGAGATGATAATTTTTTAGTTGATAAGGACAGGGCGTTGAAGATTTTTAGATATATGAAAGAGCACAACTTTTATGTTGAACAGTGCATAGCGCATATGAATAACCTCACCGATGAAGTAATAGGCGCTATGGAAGGCGTTGTTCAAACTATTATTTATGCCATCGAATCTGCCTCTCCTAGGTTGCTCAAATTGGTGAACAAGAACCTCGATCTAAGCAAGATCCCCGAGGTGAACAAAAAACTGTTTGATAAAGGAATAACCACAAATCATAATTTTATAGTAGGATTACCAACTGAAACGGACGAAGATTTGAGGCTTAATATTGAATTTATGATGCGGCTAAAAGAAGTTAACCCTTATGTCCGATGTCTTACTTATTTGTATTTTCCTTTGCCATTTACTTCTTTAAATTCATACATAGAAAACGAGATGGGACTGACTTTGCCTAACACTTTGAAAGATTACGAAGACGCCTCTCTTGATAGTGGGACAGAAGAAGGAAGGAAATTCAGGCCATGGTTGAACAAGGAGAGATACGATTTCCTTCATAGTTATTGTTTAGTTTTTGACGATGTATTCCAGATTAATAATATGGGTCTGTCTCAGCGATCATTGAAGCTTCTCAATGATGATCCTAAACTTAAGCAGATGTTCAGGGGTATAGAAAAAGTAAGCAGACCGAAGGTGTTTTATAGACCATATATTCTAGACAGAGTTTTAAGTAATGAAAAAATTATATTAATGGATTTAAAAAAATTAGGAAAAGCATGAAAGGAACGATATTACAACCAACTTATTTGCCATGGATAGGATATTTTGAGATGATTTCCTCTAGTGATGTTTTTGTTGTTTTTGACCATGTCCAATTCGAAAGAAAATCATGGCAACAGAGGAATAAGATAAAAACAGCTAATGGTGTCACTTATTTAACCATACCGGTTGAAAAAGCACCGAGAGAAACGCCAATTTCCCAGATTAAAATATTTTATGAACAAGGGAACCCGTTAGAAAAACATTGGAAAACAATAGAATTAGCATATAAAAAAGCGCCATATTTTGAAAAATATAAACCGGTTTTTAAAGAAATTTATTCTAAAAGGTTTGTTTCATTAAGAGATTTAAACGTTGAAATAATCAAGTTAGTCTGCAATATTTTAGGCATTAAGACAAAAATTGTCCTTTCTTCGGACTTGGATTTAAAAGACGAAGAAATGGGGAAAACAGAAAAAGTGGTAAATTTATGCAAAAATCAGGGCATTACTCAGCTATATGATGCGAAAGGGGCAGAGGAGATTTTAGACAAGTCGTTGTTTAAAAAAGAAAACATTGAAATTATCTTTCAAAACTTCCAGCACCCAGAATATCCTCAGCTTTGGGGGGAATTCGCGCCTTATCTTTCGGTAATCGATTTAATTTTTAATCAAGGAGAAAAGTCGCCTTTAATTATTAAAAAAATATAAAACAATAATATGGAATCAAATATTCAAAAAATCAAAACAATTATTCTTTGCGGGGGTATGGGTACCCGTTTGAAAGAAGAAACCGAGTTTAAGCCAAAGCCAATGGTAGAAATAGGTGGCGCGCCGATTTTATGGCATATTATGAAGATATATGGTCACTATAATTATCGCGATTTCATTTTTGCTCTCGGCTATAAAGGAAATGTTATAAAGGATCACTTTCTCAAACAAAAATATTATAGTACCGATCTCGCTTTAAACACAAAGGACGGCAAGATTGTAACCTTCGATAATGATACTCCCGATAATCCTAGCGACGATTTTAATATTATCTTTGCCGATACTGGGTTGGATACTCCTCACGGCGAAAGAGTTTCGAAATTAAAGAAATATATTACAGAAGATGTATTTATGGTTACATATGGAGATGGAGTAGCGGATATAGATATTAATAAGCTTGTCAATTTTCACAAATCTCACGGGAAAATAGCAACCGTTACCGGCGTCCACCCAGTAGCCCGATGGGGTCTGATGAATAGCGATGAGAACAATATAATTACTGAATTTGCTCAAAAGCCATTGCTTTATGATTATGTTAACGGCGGTTTTATGGTTTTTAACAAAGAATTTTTTAATTTCTTAAAACCGGGAGACGCGATAGAAGACGCTTTAGCCAGATTAATACCTCAAAAGCAGTTAGTCATTTATAAGCATGAAAGTTGCTGGTATTGCATGGATACCTACCGGGATTTCTTATTTTTAAATGATCTTTGGGCAAAAGACCCGAAGTGGAAGATATGGTAGAAATGAAAAATAAAACAATTTTGGTTACCGGAGGAGCAGGATTTATCGGAGCAAATTTAGTCAGAAAGTTAATTTCCTTTCCTGGTTTTAAGGTATTTATAATTGAAAAGAAAGATGCCAATTTATGGAGACTTAAAGGCATAACAGATAAAATTGGCATTAAATATGTTGACCTAGAAGACCAAGATGGATTATCTAAAGCCATCGATGATATCAATCCAAATATTGTTTTCCATTTAGCCAGCTATGGCGTTTATCCTTCTTTCCAGTCTGACCTAAGAAAAATGGTCAGGGTAAATATTGAAGGAACATTAAATTTAGTAAATTCGTTAAAAGGCCACCCTATATCGTCATTTATCTATACTGGCACTTATTTCGAATACAAGGAAAAAAAATCTAAAATTGATGAAAATGATATTGTCGACCCATTAAATTTTTATGCTATAACAAAATTCACTGCAGAACTGTTTTTAAAAAAGTTCGCTGAAGAAGAAAACATGACAATCGTTGATTTAAGGCTGTTTACTCCATACGGATGTTATGAAGATAGCCAAAGATTAATACCTTATATTATTTTAAACGCCCTGAAGAATGAAAAAATAGAGCTAGTTTCGCCGGACAATACCAGAGACTTCATCTTTATAGAAGATGTAGTAAATCTCTTTTTGAAAATCGCAAAGAACAGCCATAATTGCAAAGGAGAAATATTTAATGTCGGCTCTGGGAAGCAGCATAGCGTTAGAGAAGTTGTAGATATTACAGAAAAAATATTAGGAAAAAAAATAAATGTTAAATATGGTTCTAGAGCCAGTAACTATAGAAAAGATATGAAGGCTTTAGCTAATAATGCCAAAGCCAGGAATACATTTAATTGGCAGATTGAATATAACTTTGAGTCGGGCATTAGCAAAACCATAGATTGGTTTAAAAAAAACAGGGATTTGTATCTTTAAAAGTTTAATAATATGGAAAAAGAAGAAAAAATTAGGAAAGAAATATTGAAAAAAGTAGAAGAACTTTATTGGATAAGGAAAAAGGCAGAAAAGTTTGTTGCTGGCAAAACTCCGATAAAATATGCGGGTAAAGTTTATAATGAGAAAGAAATGGTGAATCTGGTTGATTCCTCTCTTGATTTTGAGTTAACCGCCGGTCGTTATGCCCGACAATTTGAAAAAGAGTTTGCTGAATTTCTAGGTTTAAAATACTGTCTTTTGACTAATTCCGGCTCTTCGGCTAATCTTCTAGCTATTTCTGCTTTAACATCGCCAAAACTTGGTGCAAGAAGGTTAAAACCGGGCGATGAAGTAATAACCACTGCCTGCGGTTTTCCAACTACTTTAAATCCAATTGTCCAGAATAATCTGGTTCCAGTTTTTGTCGATGTTGATTTAAAAACCTATAATATTCAAACCGAAAAAATTGAAAAAGCAATTTCTAAAAAGACAAAAGCAATTTTTATCCCTCATACACTAGGCAATCCATTTAACATTGATAAAGTTTTAAAGATTGTGAGAAAATATAATCTTTGGCTGATTGAAGATAATTGCGACGCTTTGGGGTCTGAATATAAAGGAAAATATACCGGCACTTTTGGAGATGTCTCTACTAATAGTTTTTACCCGGCGCACCACATTACAATGGGAGAGGGGGGAGCGGTTCTGACAAATGATCCGCTTTTGCGGAAAATAATTGTGTCTTTCCGCGACTGGGGGAGAGATTGCTGGTGTGGACCTGGCCAGGATAATACCTGCAAAAAAAGATTTTCTTGGCAAATGGGAAAACTGCCTTTTGGCTACGACCATAAGTATATTTACTCTCACATTGGATATAATTTAAAAATCACTGATATGCAGGCGGCAGTCGGAGTAGCTCAGCTTAAAAAATTGCCCCAATTTATCAAAGCGAGAAAAAGTAATTTTAATCTGCTCTATGGATTTTTAAAAAGATACGATAAGTATTTAATTCTTCCTGAAGCAGAAAATGATTCTAATCCTTGCTGGTTTGGTTTTCCCATTTTAATAAAAGAAACAGCTCCTTTTACCAGGAATGATATTGTCAACTATTTGGAAGAGAACAAGATCGCCACTCGAATGCTTTTTGGCGGAAACCTATTAAAACAGCCGGCTTATGAAAGTATAAAATGCAGAGTTCCGGACCCCTTGAAAAATACCGACCTAGTAATGAATAACCTTTTTTTAATCGGGGTTTATTCAGATATAACCAAAGATAAGTTGAATTATATAATCAGAACCATTAGTGGATTTTTTAAAAATCATGGATAAAAAAATTTTATTGAGCATTGCTATTCCGACTTATAATAGGGCCCATTTTTTGGAGAATCTTTTGAATAATATCCTGCCTCAGGCTAGAAACTCAAAAGAGCGAGTTGAAATATGCATTTCTAATAACGGGTCCACTGATGACACTCGGGAAGTTGTGATGAAATTCAAAGAAAAATATCCAGATTTGATAAGGTATAATGAGAACAAAAATAATCTGGGTATTGACGCGAATATACTTAAAGCAATTGAGATGTGCGAGGGAGACTTTATCTGGACTTTTGGAGATGATGATTCTATCGTAGACGACGGCCTGAATGCGGTTATCTATTTTATAAAAAATAATTATAAAGAAGACACAGGATTAGCTGTCCTTAGAGTAAAATCATATACGATCGATGAACAAACCGGCAAAGAAATAATTTTCAGTAATAGCTTAGAAAAAGACAAACCAGAGGTGTTCAAAGTAGACAGAAAAGATATTATCGGGTTGGGTTTTCCAACTATTGCGTTTATATCGGTTTTGATTTTTAACAATAAACTGATTAAAAAAATGTTCGCAGAAGATAGGGCCTTAATAGAGCGGGGAATCGGAACCAGCCATATACATATATTTTTAATTCCTTTGATGTTTTTAAAATACCCTTATCTTAATGGAGTTATATTCAACAAAGACATAGTCCGCCAAAAAATACCTCAATATAAATTTTTTGTTGAAGATAAATTCATGCTGCACTATCAGATGCAGAAGAAATTAAACAATTTGCTGTTATTCAACAAGTATATGAATAATAATTATGCGCCCCTGATTATTAAGAGAGACAGGGGATTAGGACGAGAATTTATTATAGATATGGTAATAATGAAAACCTTTAAAGATTTTAATCGTTTTTCTTATTTCGGCTGTTTAAAATTATTTTTTAAGAATTCGATATTCATAGATGCTCTGATATTTTCTTTAGTTTTTTCCACGCTTTTTCTGATTCCATCAATAGTTTTGAGGATTTTATTCAAAGATTTATTAATATTTAAATACGGAAAAAAATGGAAATTAAGATGGGATTTTGTTAATAACCAATATTCTATAATATCCGGTGGCGCTAGAAGAAGAAACGAACAACCAGAATAATTTTAAACATATGTCTTCTTACCAAAAATTTACAAAATATGTCTTTTCTATGGGCATAGTCCATGTAGTAGCAGCCTTGGAGGGGATGATTACTTTGCCTGTTATAACAAAAATTCTTGGCGTGGCAAGTTATGGCATTTGGACACAGCTGAGAGAAATGGTTACCTTAATGGTTCCTTTTATTATTTTGAGCTTGCCTGCTGCTTTGATTAGATTTTTGCCCGCTGAAAAGAATAAAAAAGAAATCCAGGAAGGCGTTTACTCTGTTCTAACCTTGATATTTATCATCGCCTCTACAGCGGCATTGCTTTTTATAATCTTTTCGGGATTTATTGCCAGTTTTTTCGAATGCAGCCCCACTTTAATTAAAATATTTTCTTTAATAATTATCTTAGAATCTTTAAATGTGGTTATTCTAGACGTGCTTATAGTATTTCAAGAGATGGCGAAATACTGTTTTTTTTCGGTTTTCCAAATGATCGGGCAGGTCTTGCTAATTGTCGGGGCGGTTTTTTTAGGACACGGATTATATGGGGTAGTCTTATCTTTTTTACTTATTAGGCTGATAACCTTTCTTATTCTGTTCATCTATGTTTTCAAAAAAATTGGCATAATAGTTCCAACCTTTTCTCCGATTAAAAAATACCTCAGTTTTAGTTTGCCATTATTGGGTGGTGGCCTTTCTTATTGGATCGTTGCTTCTTCCGATAGATATTTAATAAACCTTTTTTGGGGCGTAATTGCTGTAGGCTTTTATGCTCCGGCTTACTCTATAGGGAGCTTGCTGAATTTTTTTATTTATCCGGTAACCCTTATGCTAACCGCTGTTCTCCCCAAACTTTTTGACGAAAAAAGGATGGATGAGGTAAAAAACTATTTAAAATATTCCTTAAAATACTTTTTAACGATAGTTATTCCCTCAGTTTTTGGTTTATCTGTTCTTTCCAGACAGCTGCTTGTAATCTTTTCTACTAGAGAAATTGCTGATAATGGTTATTTTATAACTCCCTTTATAACATTGAGTATCTTATTCTACGGGGTCTCCTGCTTTTTCTGCCAGATTTTAGTTTTGGCTAAAAAAACAAAAATTAATGCAACTATCTGGACAGTGTCCGCTTTATTAAATTTTGGATTAAATCTCATATTTATTCCTATCTTTGGAATTTTAGCCGCCGCTATCACTACCCTTTCATCTTACCTTTTTTCCTTTGGTTTAATTTGGTATTTTGCCTTTAAGGAATTTAAATTTGAAATTGATTGGCAGTTTATAGTTAAAAGCATTATAGCGTCAGCTTTAATGAGTTTGTTTATTATTCAACTTGACCCAGTAGGATTATTTAACGTTTTAATCGTAATAGTTTTGGCCGCTCTGATTTATGGAGTTTTGATACTTTTGCTTAAGGGAATTAGCAAAAAAGAGATATATTTTTTTAAAGATTTAATACTTAGTTTTAAAAAAACAATAATATGAAATGGGTTTTTTTAATAAATGACGCCCAGTTTCTCCCGGAATTTTTTGGGAAATTAGCTCATCAGGTAATAGAACAAAAAGACGAGTGTCTCGTGGTTATGAGCAGCAAGATAGCTGAATATAAAAAAAAGAAACTTTTTCCTGATAAAGCGAAGTTTATCTCTAAAATCGACTGGTGCATTAATAATTACCAGAAAGAAAGAAAAGAATTCGGCAATTTATCTTGGAAAGAATTATTCCCTGCTTTTGATAGGTATAAATCATTGAATTTCAATTATAGCAATTCGTTTGGCATGGTATCTCAAACCTATCAATTTCTTGAGTTTATTTTTCAGGAGGAAAAACCAGATATAATAATTTCGGAACCACCGGCTGCCTTATTCCACGAGGTTGCTTATTATTTTTGTAAAAAAAATAATATACCCTATATCGGATTGAGCGGTTCTAGATTTAACGACAGAATAGATATTTATGACTCAGAATTCACTTTTTCAAAATACAAAAAGACCTTTGAAGAGATCAAAAATGACGATTTACCGGAAAAAGAAAAAAAGTTTTCGGAAGATTTCATTGAAAAATTTGTATCTCATAAATATAAGCCTTTTTATGTGGATTTGATAAAAATTTATTTTTCTCAATTTGGTATTGTTAGGCATTATATTAAAAAACTTAAAGAATCAAAGCCCTTATTAAAATATTTTTTAAACAGAAGATATTTTAAAGATTTTGATTATGAGAATGAAGCCTATCTTAAACATACTATTACCGCATTTTGGAAGATTGAGAAACGCCAGTTCAGGATTTTATCCCAGAAGAATATTTTTTCTAGAGTCAACGATGATGATAAAAAATTTTTCTTTTTTCCTTTGCAATATCAGCCAGAGGCCTCAACCTCTGTCTATGCAACTTATTATTGTGATCAATTAAGCACGGTTAGAAATATAGTTTTTGCCCTGCCTTTTCCCTATAAATTATATGTTAAAGAGCACCCGGCCTCTATCGGACTAAGGCCGATAAGCTTTTATAAAAAATTGAAAGAACTGCCTAATGTAGTTTTGATTTCTCCACAAGAAAACATAGAGCAGATTGTGAAAAAGTCGTCAGGGATTATTACTATAACCAGCACTATCGGAATGGAAGCGGTTTTAGCCGGTAAACCAGCATATGTTTTGGGAAATATGTTTTATTCTTATCATCCTTTATCCAGGAACCCAAAAAACTTTGAAGAGCTGAAAGAAAGGATAGAAGAAGACCTGATTAAAAAACCAAACACGGAAAACATAAAAGATATTAATATCCGTTTTATTGCCTCTTATTTCAGAAATACAATTGAAGGGAGTATAATCTCGGCATCTATTGGGGAAGATAGAAATAATTACAAGCTGATTTGCCGAGAAATTAAAAATTGTCTTTAGGGTAAAAAAATGAATATACCTAATTTTAATTATCCAAATAATTGTCCTGTTTGTTTAATGGGGAAAAAGTTTATTTTTATCAAAAATTATAATTTAAAAGAAAATAGTCTTTCTCTTTACCAATGCCAAAAATGCAAAACCCAATTTTATCTACCCTTTAAAAGCATTAACAAGGAAAATTACGAAAGAAGAGACACTTCTAAAATAAATGAAGCAATAAAGCCGAAAATCTACAGAGGATATCATAAAAAGTTTTTAAGAATAAATAAAGCGTTTATCAAAGGAACAAAGGTTTTGGATTTAGGATGCGGTACCGGAGAATTTTTAAATGAATTAAAAAAAAGAGGATGTGACGTCTGGGGAGTAGATTTTGATAAAAACGCTATAAGATCAGCCGAAGAACATTTTAATTTAAAAAATATTTATGATTCTTCTTTTGAGGATTTTTTCAAAAGAAAAAATTTGCCTAAGTTCGATATTATTGCCTCATTCCAAGTTCTTCAATCTTTAGATAATCCATTAGAATTTATTAAAAACATTAAAAAGATATTAAAACCAAACGGGAAGATAACCTTAAGCGTGCAATCAAGAAAAAGAGCGATAGCTGACTATAATAGTTGGGAGTTTCCGCCCACCACTTTAACCAAATGGGACGAGGAATCAATTGCAAACTTCTTCTCAGAAATTAATTTCCAAATATCTCATATTTCTTATGTAGAGGGATTTAAAACTATTATTGAAGCGTTTAATGATAAAACGAGACTTAATTTGGTTAGTAAAACAATGAATATTTCAAAAAAAATCCAAGATAAATCATTTTTCTTGCCTCGGATCGTTTATTTTTTAGGGCGCTTGAAAGCATATGTTATCGCTTTTTTACCAGCATTTATTATTTGGCTTTGGGGAAAAATAACTAAAAAGGAAAATGGTATTATTTTTATAGAACTAGAAAATGCCCATGATTAAGAAAAAAATTATATTTTTATTGCCCAATTTTTACCAGGCTGGAGGACATCGAGTAGTTTCTGAGCTGTCTTTGAATTTGCCAGAGAACATAGAACAAACGCTCGTTCTTTTTGAAAACAAAGTATCTTTTCCGTATAAAGGGAATTTAATCAGCTTAGACGTTCCGCTTTCAAATAACTTTGTTTTCAGAGCCTTTTATTTCTTAGTAGCCTTGTCTCGTTTTAAAAAAATCATCAAACGGGAAAATCCAGACCATGTTATAAGTTTTGGCGTTCCCGCTAATATCATCAACGTTTTTTCAAACAAAAAAAACATTCTTAGAGTGGATACGTTTCTTTCTTCCTTAAACAGCGGGTTATATAAATTTTTAGCAAGAACTTTCTTCCACCGAGCGCCGCAAATAATTTGTGTTTCAAAGCGGTCGGCTAAAGATTTGGTTAAAAACTTCAATATTGAAGAGGGGAAAATTAAAGTTATATACAATCCTCTGGATATAAACAAAATAAGGGATTTAGCTAAAGAACCTCTTAATCCAGATCAAGAGAGGATATTTGAAAAGCCGGTGATTATTAGTACTGGCAGACTAGTTAAAGGAAAAAACTATGTACTTTTGATTAAAGTATTCAAGGAGATAAAAGAAAAGATCAAAGACGTGCAATTAGTTATTTTAGGCGAAGGAGAAATGATGTCAGAGTTGAAAAAAGTTATTTCTGATTTAAATCTGGAGGGCGAGGTTCATTTATTGGGCTGGCAAGAAAACCCTTTTAAGTTTTTATCTAAAGCCAAGTTATTCGTCCTTGCGTCATTACAAGAGGGATTACCTTATTGTCTTTTGGAGGCTATGACTTGCGGGATTCCCGTCGTTTCTACAGACTGTAAGTCGGGCCCGAGAGAAATTCTTGCTCCACAAACAAACGTTGAGATAGAGGCTCAAGAAGTTGAATACGCAGAGTTCGGTATATTAACGCCCGTTTCCAATGGAAAGATACTAGGAGATGCAATAGTTAATGTTTTGACAGATGCGGTACTAGAAAAAAGTTTATCAGAAAAATCCAAACAAAGAGCGGAAGACTTCGATATCAAAAAGATTATTAAAAAATGGGATTTTTTAGGATATTGAAATGATGAAACAAATTGAAAATTTAATTAGAAAAAATCAGCGTCTTTTTAAAATGTATAAAAAGTTTCATTTTATAAGGGAGATTCCTTTAAAGGATTATTTGAATTTCAAAAAACTATTATTATTCAAAAAGATTTATCCCTATACAATGGTTGGCTATCCAAGATTATCAAACGTTTATGAATTATCGAAAAAATCTGAAAGGGAAAAAATAGAAGGAACTTTTGTCGAGTGCGGTGTTTGGAAAGGGGGATGTGCGGCATTAATGGCTTTTGTAGCCGACAGAGCCAAATCTGGCCGAAAAACATGGCTATTTGATTCATTTGAGGGTTTGCCCGAACCAACAGAAAAAGATGGAGCACTGGCTAAAGAATATGCTGGGAATAAAGTAGGGGGGAAATTGGAAACCATAGATAAGTGCGTGAGCTCTTTAGAAGATGTTAAAAAGGTATTTTTTAAAATATTAAAAATAAACCTTGAAAACGTTATAATTAAAAAAGGGTGGTTTCAGGATACTTTGCCTATAAATAAGGAAAAAATAGGCAAAATAGCAATTTTAAGACTGGATAGCGACTGGTATGAATCGACAAAATACTGCCTTGATAATATGTATGATAATGTTATTATAGGAGGATATATCATCCTGGATGACTATGGATGCTGGGAGGGGGCAAAACGGGCCTTAGATGAGTTTTTTATAGAGAGGAAAATAAGTCCAGATTTGGTCAAAATAGACTGTGCGGGGATATATTTTATAAAACATTAGCTTTTATGAGAAGAAAATTCAATCTTGTGCTTTTTATTAAAATGATCGTTTATTTGAAGTATTTTCCTTCAATTGTTTTTAAGATAAAAAATTGGTTCATTTTTACATTAAATTATATTGGAATTAAGGACGAGGGTTGCACTTATATATTTAGAAACGGCTTGAAAATAAAAACCAAAGACGGCCTCAGTTCTGGAACCATAGCTGTAGTTTTTATAAAAAAAGATTATGGAAATGATATTGGCGATAATTCAGTAATAATCGATATAGGAGCGAACATCGGAGTCTTTTCTCTTTTTGCCAGCCAATCGAAAAATACAACCATTTATGCTTACGAACCGATGCCCGAGAATTATGATTTATTAAAAGAGAATATCAGATTGAATAAATTAGAAAAGAATATCCTGCCTTTTAACTTAGCAATAGGCGCCCGCGCAGAAAAAAGAAAATTTTATTTAGGATCATGCCCTTCTCATTCTTTTTCTCCGATAAGCGAGTCACCCTTTAACGCTCTATATGGAGATCACACCCAAGAGGAGAAGCAGAAATTCATCGAAACAAACTGTATTCCTTTGAAGGACGTTTTTGATAAAAACAATATAGAGAGATGTGATCTTCTTAAAACGGACTGCGAAGGAGCGGAATTTGAAATTTTATATAATCTTCCTGATGAATATTTCAAAAGGATTAAAAAAATTCGTTTGGAATATCATAATCATTTTGGCAAAAAGAATAATGTTGACTATCTGATAGGGTTTTTGAAAAGAATGGGATATAAAATTGTAAAAATTAAAAGGCCCTCTGATTACCAGGGGGACCTGTGGCTAGAAAGAGAATAATAGAAATATGAATATCCTTTTTATTTATTCATTGAACACTGTCGGGTCATTGGACAAACCGTTAGAGTCGCCAGAACAGATACAGTTTGGTATATCTTACATATCATCTTTTTTAAAAAAACACGGCCACAAAACAAAGGTGGCTGTTTTATCCAGAATCTCGCCTAAAAACAACATAGATATCCTTGAAAAATATTTAAAAGAATTTTCTCCAAAGTTGATTTGTTTTACCGCTGTAAGCACGGAATATCCGCTTGCCGCTGATATAGCGAAATATTTGAAAGAAAAGCAGCCAGGCATTTATTTAGCAATCGGGGGTCCGCATATTTCTTTAAACCCAGACGGAGTTTTATCGGATAGTTTTGATGCTTTATGCCTTGGTGAAGGCGAAAATCCTGTTTTGGAATTGGTTTCCCAGCTAGAAAAAAACGTTTTGCCTTCCGGCATCCCTAATCTTTGGATTAAGCATGGCCCTGAAATCGAGAAAAATCCATCACGTCCATTTTTACAAGATCTCGACAGCTTGCCTTTTCCCGATAGGGAAATGTGGCAAGAGTGGATAGAGGAACGACCAGGATCAAGATACGCAGTTTTAGTGGGCCGAGGCTGTCCTTTCCAGTGTTCTTATTGCTCCAACCATATTCTTAAAAAATTGGCTCCGGGTTCCTATGTCAGGTTTAGGTCGCCAGAAAACATTGTAGCGGAAATAAAAGATATTATCGCGAGATTCCCAATAAGAAAAAGAGAGATCTATCTAGAGATTGAAACTTTCGGCGTAGACAAGAAATGGGCCACAGATTTGTGTTTGGAATTGGAGCGTTTTAATAAAACCCTTGAACAGCCCTTTTCTTTTGGGGCCAATCTAAGGATTACGCCAAATGATCCAGACCTGGAAAACTTCTTTATTATTTTAAAAAAAGCTAACTTTAGGTTTATCAATATCGGACTGGAATCGGGAAGTGAAAGAGTCCGTTCAGAAATACTTAGAAGAAACTACTCAAACGAGGATATAAGTAATGCCGTTAATCTAGCGAGAAAACATGGTTTGAAGGTTGCTTTTTTTAATATGATAGGAATCCCCGGTGAAACTTTAGCCGATTTCAAAGAAACGGTGAAAATTAATCGAACATGTTTGCCCGATTGGCATCTAACCAGTATTTTTTTTCCATACCCGGGAACTGATGTCTACTCTTTATGCGAAAAGCAGGGATTATTAGGGAAATCATCCGGGCCAGAAATGGAAAGAATGAAAGCCACCTTAGATCTTCCCGGGTTTAGTAAAAAGCAGATTCAGAAAAGCTATATCTGGTTTGATTATTACGTTTACAAGGGTCTTAAACCGACATATAAAATATTGGGACGGATGGTCAGAGCCTATCTTATATCTAAGCCTTATTTTGTTATTTCCTGGAAAAAACTTTTACGTTTACCTTTTTTCAGAAGCTTAAGAGAAAAATACGGGGAATATTAGAAGAAACTTTAGAAAGATAATAATTATTCATGAAAATAAACAACGTTTGTATCATCGGAATGGGTTTTATCGGGACTACGCTGGCCGCGGTTATGGCAGAGGCGGGTTTTACTATTTTTGGCATAGAAAAGAATAAAGAGAAATTAGAGCAGTTGGAACAGGGAAAACCGCATTTTTTCGAAGAAGACTTACCAGAAATACTTTCTAGGCAAATTGGGAAGAATCTTCATCTTTTTGACAAAATTCCCGGGGATAAAAAAATAGATGCTTTTGTTATTGCCGTTGCAACGCCCGTAGATAAAGATACAAAAGTGCCTAATTTAGAATATGTTAAAAACGCGATAGAAGATATACTTCCTTATTTAGAAGAAAACCAACTTGTGATTTTAAGAAGTACAGTTCCGGTTGGCGTGGCAAGAAACTTTGTCTTGCCTATATTACAAAAAAAAGTTAAGAATGTTCATTTAAGTTTCTGCCCGGAAAGAACAGTGGAGGGCAAAGCGTTAAAAGAGCTTAAAACTCTGCCTCAAATTATCGGGGCTTTAAATGAGAGAAGCATGGATCTTTCAGTTGACCTATTTTCCAGAATTACCCCCTCAATAGTTAAAACCAGTTCATTAGAAGTAGCGGAAATAATAAAATTGATTAATAATAGCTACCGAGACTTCATTTTTGCCTATGCCAATCAAGTGGCGCTAATCTGTAAAAACCTTGGTTTAGATGCCAAAGAAGTGATAGATTCGGCTAATTTCGGCTATCCAAGAAGCAATGTCCAACAGCCGGGTTTTGTCGGGGGATTGAAACCGGGTTTTGTCGGAGGAGTTTGCTTGGAAAAAGATCCTTATATTCTAATAAACTGTTCTGGAATAGACGGCGGTTTAATAAAAGCAGCCAGAGAAATAAATGAAGGGATTATAAAACATGTTGCAGAAAGAGTGGAAGATTATATAAAAGAAAAAAACCTATCGCCTAATGAAACCAAAATTTTTATTTCCGGCCTTGCCTTTAAAGGTAATCCAGCAACAGACGATTTAAGAGGATCACCGGCGGTACAATTGTTAGTCTATTTAAAAAGCGCGCAAATGGAAAAGATATACGGCCATGATTTTGTCGTTGAAGAACAAGAAATTGAGAACCTGGGCATAAAGCCATGTTTGATGGAAGAAGGTTTGAAAGATGCCGATGTTGCGATTTTTATGAATAATCACAAAAACTATCAAGAACTTGATATAGAAAGACTAGCAAAGACCATGAAACCAGATGCTCTTCTGTTTGATGGATGGCAACTATTCGACGATAAATTAAAGAGTATGGAATATATAAACTATGAATCAATTGGATACAAAAAGAAAAAAAATAGGCTGGCCTGAGATTTCTTTGAAAAGACGTGGCGGAGTTATCCATAGGGCATATGTAAGAGACGCCTTGTCCAAAGATTTTGACTTGGAGCTGATAAATCTAGAGGCAAAATATTTAAAACGTTTTAGGTATTTGAAATTCCTGGAATCATTTTTCTATTATTTGACGCTGAAGGGGGAAAAAGACCTTTGGGTAAGGGATTTTTATTCTACTGTTGCTTTCAATTCCAAGAGAATGAAGGGAAAAAACCTAGTCTGGATTCATCATCTTGATTTTTCCGGTCATCCGCCTGTTTCCCAGCCATTTTTAAATTTACTGACCAGGCTTTTTTTCTTCCGTAATCTTAAAAAAGCAGATTTTATTGTTACGATTTCTGAATATTGGAGAAAATATTTTTTAGACAGAGGCTATAAAAATGTTTATAAAATATATGGAGGTTTTGAGTTAGATAAATATGATATTACAGACCAAGAAGCGGAGGATTTTAAAAAGGAGAACAACCTTCAAGGAAAGCCGATAATATATCTAGGAAACTGCCAAAAATGCAAAGGGGCGGTCGATTCTTATAAAGCGCTAAAAGATTTAGATGTTTATCTGGTCACTTCGGGAGAAAAACAAGCTGATATTCCAGTGGAGAATCTTAATTTAAATTACCGGGATTATCTGAAACTTCTTAAAGCCTCTTCCATCGTTCTTACTATGTCAAAATTCAAAGAAGGCTGGTGCAGGACGACTCATGAGGCGATGTTACTTAGAACTCCAGTAATAGGCTCTGGTTTCGGAGGAATGGGAGAACCATTAGAGGGTGGAAAACAAATGATTTGCAGCGATTTTAAAAACTTAAAGGAAAAGGTAAAATATCTGCTGGATAATCCGGACATAAGGAAAGAAATGGGAGAGAACGGCTTCAATTACGCCAAAGATTTTTCCATAGAAAAAACGCAGAAAAATTGGTTGGATTTGGTCAATAAAATTTTAGGAGAATAAAACTATATGTATACTGATGAAGAAAAAAGACAAACCGTGATTGATCCGATTAAGCTCGGAGAAATTTTCTATGCCTCCAAAAAAAGGTCTCCTTATTCTTACGAAGCTTACCATTCTTTTCTCAAGGTTTATATATTACCCCATTTACCGCTTGATAAGAAAGCAAAGATTCTTGATATAGGGTGCGGTAACGGCCATCTTTTGCATGCTTTGCAGAAGGAGGGATATACCAATGGCTTTGGCATTGATTCATCAAAAAGACAGATAGATAACGCAAGAAAGAAAATGAACTGTGTCGAGCTGGCAGACGTATTCCAATATCTTCCAGTCCATGAAAAAGAGTTTGATGTGATAACCCTTATTGATGTTGCCGAGCATTTTGATAAAAACGATCTGTTCAAGTTGCTAAAAATGACAAACAATGCTCTGCGTCAAGGCGGAATCTTGATTATCCATACAATCAACGGTTTCTCTCCGTTTTTACAGCCTTATTTTTTTGGCGATCCGACCCATCAGCAAATTTATTCATTCAAGATAATAGGGGAATATGCGCTTCTGGCAGGATTTAAAGAATATCATGAATTTCCTTCGACACCGGAAGGTTTCCCAGTATTAGAATCAATCCCTTTATTAAGAGCCCTGGCGCGTTTTTTATTAAAAACTGGACAGTGGTTTTTATGGCACTTAATATCAAGAATTTATGCTTTGATAGAATATGTGGCCGTTGGAAGATATAAGCGTTTTTATACGCCTAATTTTATCATCGTATGTAAAAAATCTGCTAATTAAACAAATCAAATAACTTATGAAAATTTTAGAATTTTTTTCGAAATATCAAAAATTTATTATATCCGGATGCTTGTTATTATCAGTGCTTTCTTTTATTGATAAGGCGTTGAGCATGGGAGTTATATTTGTTTTCTTCTTGGCCTCGGTTTCCTTATTTATTATCAATAGATTCAGGGGAGAGAAACAGAGAAGAATTTTAAGCGCGTTGTTTTTGATTGTTTTCTCTTTGCAGATTATGGCCGTTCTATTCTTTTATTATACGGGTTTTCAGCCATTCAGCGGCGGATATGGCGATTATGTCTTTTATGACGAACTGGCCCAAGAAATAGTAGGGAGGGTCCATCAGGGGAACTTTTCTTTGCAAGACCTATACATCCCCAATTATTATCCAGCCATTATCGGTTATATTTATATTTTTACAATTCCAAGTATGCTTATGGGCCAATTGCTTAATGCCTGGCTGATTGCTCTTATAACTGTTTTTATTTATTTGATAACCCGCGAAATAGGCAGATCAGAAAAAGAAGGTTTCTTGATGGGACTGATAGCGAGTATTTACCCGAGCCTTGTTTTTTTCGGGAATCTGATGCTAAAGGATGCTTTAGCGGCTTTGTTATGCATGGTCGGATTGTTGTTAACATTAAAAATAGTTAAAGGATTTTCATGGAGCAAGTTTCTCGTTTTTTACATTATATTGACCGCATTAATTCATTTCCGTTTTTATGTTGGTTTTGCTCTTATGTTTGGTTTTATAATTTCTTGGTTTTTAGTATCAGCCTTAGGTTTTAAAAAAAGGGTTATCTATGGGGTAATTCTTCTTTTTCTCTTAGGTTTTTCTCCTTGGTTTTTAAATCTCGGTTATTACGGATTTAAAAATTTAGGATCTTTTCTCAACGTTGAAAAAATAACTTTTTATAGAGAAAAAGTTTATGCGCCGTCAGTCCAATCTCCCCAGATTCAATCTCAGCCGACCACCCCTCAATTAGATGCCCCTCAAGCGGATACTCTTCAACCAGACGTTTCTCAACCAGCCGTTACCCGAATAGATAGAGGAGGTTCTTCTATAGTGATAAAAACAGGTTTTGAGAATCCTCTCATATTTTTGAGAAACACAGCATTATCTTTTGCTTGCGCGTTTTTGGGTCCTTTTCCATGGCAAATAAAGCGCCTTAAGCATCTTTTGGTTCTGCCCGAATTAATTGCTTGGTACTTTTTATTGTTTTTCGTAATTAAAGGAACAATAAAATCCATCAAAGAGCAATATAGGGTTATTCTGCCAGTATTTATTTTTAGTATTTTAATCTTTGGGACATTGGCTCTCTTTATAACTAATTTTGGCATTATAACTAGGATTAGAATTCCAGCCTTTTTATCTCTTCTTTGTTTGTTTCCGCTCGGCTTCAAGCAGTTAAAAGATATTAAGATTCCGTTATTAAACAAAATGTTTAATATATAAATATGAAATATTTAGTCACTGGTGGAGCCGGATTTATCGGTAGCCATCTTGTTGATAAATTAATAGGAGAAAACCATAAAGTGGTGGTTATCGACAACCTCTCAACCGGTAAGAAAGAAAACCTAAATCCTAAGGCTGATTTTCATCAGTTTGATATTTGCGATTTCGAAAAAATTAAATCATTTTTTCAGGGAATAGATTATGTTTTCCATTTAGCCGCTAATCCAAGAGTACCTTTTTCGATTGAAGATCCTATCGGTACTTCTAAAGTAAATATTTTAGGGACAATCAACGTTTTTAAGGCAGCGATCGATAGTAAGGTAAAAAGAATTATTTTCGCTTCATCTTCTGCTATTTATGGAGATCAAAAAGAGTTTCCTTTAAAAGAAAACATGGCGCCAAACCCTGTAAGTCCGTATGGATTGCAAAAATTAGTTGGAGAACAGGTTGCAAAACTTTTTGTTGATCTCTATAAAACTCCAATAGTTTGTCTAAGGTATTTTAATGTTTATGGACCAAGGATTGATTTCAATTCCGATTACAGCCTGGTTCTGGGCAAGTTTTTAAGATTAAGATCCCAGAATAAGCCATTAACAATTTTCGGTGACGGAGAACAGACCAGAGCGTTTTGTTATATTGATGACGTGATAGATGCAAACATCAAAGCAATAGAGAGCAAGAAGATAAAAGGAGGGGAAGTAGTTAATATCGGCCAAGGAAAGTCTTATTCGGTTAATTATTTGAGTGAATTAATTGGCGGAAAAGTCCAATATTTGCCTCCAAGGGTTGGAGATCTTCTCCATAGCCAGGCAGATATTGGTTTAGCTGAAGAAGTTTTAAACTGGCAGCCTAAAACAGATTTTGAAACCGGGGTTCAAAAAACCAAAGAATGGTTTGAAAAGAGCAAATAACAAAACACTATTTTTATGAATAAAAAAGTTATTGCTATTATTCCTGCCCGCGGCGGATCAAAAGGAATACCGAAAAAGAATATTATTGATTTGGGAGGATATCCTCTTATTGCCTATTCGATAGTTGCGGCTAAAATGTCGAAGACTATTTCGCGAGTTATTGTCAGTACTGACAGCAAAGAGATTGCCGAAATTGCAAAAAAGTATGGAGCAGAAGTTCCATTTCTGCGTCCGAAGCAGTTCGCGAAAGATTCTTCTCCAGATATAGAATTCATCCAGCATGTGCTCAAATGGTTTCGAGAAAAAGAACATTACAGGCCTGATTATTTAGTCCATCTTCGTCCTACTGCTCCCCTTAGAGAGCCAGAATTGATAGATGAAGCAATAGGAAAAATTATTAAAAAGAGGGAAGCGACCTCGCTTCGTTCTGCCCACGCGTTAAAAGAATCACCGCACAAGTTTTTCGAGATTAAAAACGGTTTCTTTGTCGGCTTATTCCCAGAAGACCATAGACCAGATTATCATAATTTGCCCCGGCAGGCCTTTGCAACTTCTTATCACCCTAATAGCTATGTGGATGTGATAAAAACAGAAACAGTTGAAAAACTGGGCCTTATCCATGGGTCGAAAATACTTCCTTTCATCACGCCATTCATGATAGAACTAGATGGGATTGAAGATATAGACTATGTCGGGTTTGATCTATCCAGGAAGAAATATAAAATATATGAATTATTAAAAAACAAATATGGAAAAATATAAGATATCAAACGTTCCAAAGGAGGTTCCGTTAGTCGAAACAAAGTTTAGGAAAATAAAGACGAAAATTCCGGTTCCTGAATCCCTTTTAATTTTTGAAGAATTAGAGAAATACGAAGCAAGGTCTATGCATGGCCAACTGCCTATAGTTTGGGATCGGGCAGAAGATTTTCAAGTTTTTGATAAATATGGGAATTGCTGGATTGATTTTACCTCTACTATTTTTCTGGCAAATTCCGGACACGCTAATCCGAGCGTTGTTTCGGCAATTAAAGAAGTAGCAGATAAAAAACTTCTCCATACCTATACCTTTGTCAATGAATACAGGGTTAAGTTCTTAAAGAAATTAATCGAGATGATTCCTTCCTATTTGAAGAAAGCTTTTCTAATGTCATCAGGAACAGAAGCTACAGAATGCGCCTTAAAGCTTACAAGGATGTATGGCCAGACTATTAGGCCTTCAAAGATCAAAGTCATTTCTTTTCTAGGCAATATGCATGGACGGACCATGGGAGCGGAAATGCTTAAGGGTGATCCTAAGGGGTCAGCCTGGATCGGCCATAAAGATCCAAATATCCATCATTTAACTTTCCCTTATCCTTGGGGTCCGCGAGAGTTTAAGAAAGATATGGAGGAACTTCAAAAAAGAGAAGGGTTTGATACTGATGATATTTGCGGGTTCATAATGGAAAGCTATCAAGGATGGGGAGCTATATTGTATCCAAAAGATTATATTAAAGAGCTTTATAATTTTGCGAAAGAGCATAAAGCATTAGTGGTTTTTGATGAAGTCCAAGGTGGATTTGGCAGGACTGGTAAGCTGTTTGTTTATCAGCACTATGATGTTGAACCAGACCTGGTTTGTCTGGGCAAAGCCATAAGCGGTTCTTTGCCCCTTTCTGCTGTTGTGGGAAAAGCCGAAATAATAGATCTACCGGAGACTGGCTCAATGAGCAGCACACATTCTGCAAATCCATTATGCTGCGCCGCTGGGCTGGCCAATCTAAACACAATAGAAAAAAATAAACTAGTAGAAGAATCTGCCAGGAAGGGTGAGATCCTCCATTCTTCTTTAAATAAAATTAAAGAAAAATTCCCAGATTATATTTCCCACATTTTAGGCAAAGGCTTGCTAGCGGCTATTATAACAACTGATCCTAAAACACATCAACCCGATGGTATAATCGCAAGCAAAGTGTGCGAAAAAGCGATGCAGAAAGGATTGTTACTTGTTCATACCGGCAGAGAATCAATTAAAATCGGTCCGCCTCTAACGATAAAGGATGAAGCCCTTATCGAGGGGATAGGAGTTATTGAGGAATGTTTTAGCGAAGCAATAAAAGAATAAAAAATATGAAAGCTATCCGTCATTTTGGAATCGTAGTAAGCGATATAGAAAGGTCCCTGTATTTTTACAGAGATTTGCTGGGTTTGAAAATAAAAAAAGACGCATTAGAAAAGGGAGAGTTTATAAGCAGCATTTTAGGCCTTAAAGACGTGGAAGTAAGAACGGTAAAAATGTCGGCTGATGACAATAATCTTATAGAGCTTTTATGCTATAAATCCCACCTTAGAAAAACTATGGAGAAAAAAGAGATTTGTGCGATAGGGGCTTCGCACCCTGCTTTCACGGTGGAAAACCTTGATCATGAATACGAAAAGTTAAAAGAAAAGGGAATTAAATTCAATTGTCCGCCCAGGGTTTCGCCGGACGGCAATGCAAAAGTCTCTTTTTGTTATGATCCTGACGGCGTCCCCGTTGAACTAGTCGAACAATTAAATAAAAAATAATATCTTTCTATGCCAAGTTATCTAGACGTCATTTATAAAGAAGGAAAAACGCCTATAACCGACTATCCCTCAAAGTTGTGCAGTTATTTGTTTAATAGGTTTGGGATGAAAAAAGGAGACAAGCTTTTGGATGTCGGATGTGGGAGAGGTGATTTTCTAAAAAGCTTTAAAGATCTCGGGTTAAATGTTTATGGAATAGATATTGAGAAATCAAAATCCGAAATAGCGAGGAATGTCGAAATATATAATTGTAATTTTGAATTAAACAGCTTTCCTTTTGAAGATAACTTCTTTGATATTATTTTTTCTAAATCAGTTATAGAACATTTAAAAACTCCAGATAGTTTTATTAAGGAAATTTATCGCGTATTGAAGCCGGGCGGTACGGCAATAGTGATGACTCCTGATTGGCAGAGCCAGATGAAAATATTTTATAACGATTATACCCACGTCCATCCTTATACTGAAACCGGGATTAAAGATTTGCTTGAAATATCCGGATTTAAAAACGCGTCAGCGGAGATATTCTACCAGTTGCCGGTTTTATGGAAGTTTTCCTGGTTAAAGATATTTTCTAAGTCGCTTCAAATTTTCGGTCCGGTTAAGAAAACCAATAAAAATAAATTTATCAGATGGTCGAGAGAACTTATGATTTTAGGACAAGGAAAAAAATAAAATGAAAATAACAAAACTAGTTTCAAAAGTCATATACGGGGTAGGCGTTTTTAATGAGCTGGAGAATATTTTGAAAGAACTTTTTCCTGTAGATAAAGGTTATGTTATATATATCATTGATTCGGTCCATCAGAAAACCGGCTTAAGAATTAAAATACCAAAGAGAGAAAAAGATTTAATAATTGACGCAGACGTATCCGAACACGAACCAAGAACCGACCAGGTGGATAGAATAAGGGATAAAATTATTGCAGAAAAAAATGGCGAATTGCCAATAGTTATAGTCGGTATCGGAGGAGGGTCGGTCATGGATATTACTAAAGCAGTTTCAATCATTCTCACGAATAAAGGATCGGCAGCAGATTACCAGGGGTGGAATTTAGTGAAGGAGAAAGCTTTACCGAAAATAGGGATACCGACGTTATCTGGCACAGGATCCGAAGCAACAAGGACTGCGGTTTTGACTAGTCTGGAAAAAAAGTTAGGGATAAATAGCGAGCAAAGTATGTTTGAAGTCATAATAATGGATCCCGAACTTTTGAAAACAGCAGATAAAGATCAAGAGTTTTATACCGCTATGGACTGTTTTATCCATTGCGTTGAATCTTTGAGCGGCTCTTTTATAGATGAATTGGGCCGAGGATTCGCTTCTACCGCGAAAAAAATGGTAACTGATTTTTTCTTGAAAGAAAAGAAATATGGGGAATTAATGGTAGCTTCCTATCTAGGAGGATGTTCTATTGCAAATTCAGAAGTGGGCGTTTGTCACGCTTTGTCTTACGGTATAAGCTTAGTCCTGGGCTACAGGCATGGGATAGCGAATTCTATAGTGTTTAATCAGTTAGAAGAGTTTTACGGGCCTGATGTTAAAATATTCAAGGAGATAATAAAAAAGAATGGGATTAAAATACCAAAAGACGTGACTAAGAATGTAACTCCAGAAATGTTAGATAAGATGATAGAAATGACCTATAAAATGGAGCGTCCTTTGACCAGCGCTTTAGGCGAAAACTGGAGAAACATTTTAACCAGAGAAAAGATTATCAGTTTATATAAAAAAATGTAATCTTAGAAAACAATGGATAAAAGTATTAAAACAAAACTTAAAAAAATAAAAGCATTAGTACTTGATGTAGACGGCGTTATCTTCACTGGCAGAGTTTTTATACATCCTGAAACAGGGGAAGCGCTTAAAGAAAGAAGCTACATTGATGGCCAGGGCATCTCTTTATTAAGAGAAATAGGCATTAAAATAGCTTTTGTTACGGCTGAAAAAACAGGATTCTCACAAATTATTTGTGATAAGCTTAATTCCTTGCCGTCTGTTGAAAGCGGTAGATGGTCCAAGATAGATTTATTTTTAGGACAGCAGGGAGAGGGCAAGGCTAAGGTTATAGAAAAATGGCTGGAAAAAAACAAAATTAAATGGGAAGAATGTGCAGCGATGGGAGATGATATAGTCGACTATCATCTTCTTAAAAAAGTCGGATTTGCAGCCGCTCCAGCTCAAGCCGAAATAATCATCAAAAAGATTGTTCATTATATCGCTCCCAGAAAAGGGGGCGATGGAGCAATAAGAGATCTTTGTTGTTTAATTTTAGAAGCCAGAGGTATTAACCCCCTGCTTTTAACTCTAAAATAAAAAATATGAAAATTGATTTCAATAACTTTAAAAAACCATATTTAATAGCCGAAATCGGGATTAATCACAACGGCGATCTCCAAGTGGCAAAAAGATTGATAGACGCCGCATTTGCTTGCCAATGGGATTGTGTAAAGTTTCAAAAGAGAGAGCCGGATATTTGTGTTCCGGAAGAACAAAAAAACGTGATGAAAGATACTCCCTGGGGTCAAATGACTTATTTGGAATATAAAAAAAGAGTTGAGTTCGGTAAAGAGGATTATGACTATATAGATAAATATTGTAAGGAAAAACCTGTAAGCTGGACTGCTTCTGTTTGGGATATGCCTAGTTTAGATTTTATCTTAAAATACGATGTTCCTTTTATAAAAGTTCCCTCTGCAAAAATTACGGATCAACCATTAATGGAAGCCGTGGTGAAATCAGGTAAGCCGATACTGTTGTCAACCGGCATGAGCACGCTGGAGGAGATAGATAGGGCAGTGGATATGCTAAAAAACAGCAATGCTAATTTTGCTTTGATGCATTGTAATTCTGCCTATCCGGCTCCTCACCCCGAGTTGAATTTAAACTGCATTAAAACCTTAAGAGAAAGATATAATTGTCCGGTTGGTTATAGCGGCCATGAACAAGATTTAGAGCCTTCTGTCTACGCTGTAGTTTTGGGAGTTAAAATAATAGAACGGCATATTACAATGGATCATAATATGTGGGGGACCGACCAGTTGGCAAGTTTGGAGGTTGTGGCAATGGATAGATTGAAAAAGAGAATTTTTGATATCGACGAAGTATTGGGCAACGGGGAAAAAATTGTTACTAAGAGCGAGGAGCCCATAAGGAAGAAATTACGAGGATAATTTTAAAATGAAACTAAAAGCAGAATCGATAACAATAGAAACAACCAATTTATGCCCAGCGCACTGTATTATGTGCCCAAGAGAGTTTTATACCCAAAAACTCGGCATAATGGACATGAGTCTGTTTAAAAAAATTATCGATGAGGCTTCTCAATCAGGGGTAAAAATGGTGGATACCTGCGCTTTTGGAGATCCATTTGCCGATAATTTGCTTTTTGAAAGATGTAAATATGTTAGAGAAAAAATGCCAGATGCTGAGATTTATACCAGTTCAAACTGCTTTTTAATGACGCCCGACAAATATGACGATATTATCAAATACATAGACATACTTAAAATAAGTTTTTATGGGATGAATAAAGAAACTTATGAGAAAGTCCATAGAGGTTCTTTGAAATTTGAAAAATCTTTGAATAATATTCTCGGTTTTTTGGATAAAACGAAAAATCTCAAGAAAAAACCTCATACAATCGGGTTATTAACCTTGGTTGAAGAAAATAAAAGCGAAATGAAAGATTGGATTAATTTTTGGGAGCCGAAACTCGATGAAGTTTATGTCTGGAAGCCCCACAATTTTGGGGGTGCGAAAAATTATAGGAAAATTGACCATAAAAATCAAAAGACTTGTGGAAGACCGCTTATTGGTCCGCCCTATATCCATGTTGATGGGAAAGTCGGAGTCTGCTGTTTTGATTTTAATGCCCAGCTGATTATCGGAGATATAAAGAAACAGACTCTTGAAGAAATATTTCATTCAAAACTTTATTTGAAAATTAAAAAAGCCCACGAAACTGGAAACTTTAAAGGATATTTATGCGAAAACTGCGATCAAACCAATTATAATCCGTCGGTTTTGATATACGCGACAAATAAAGAAAGAGGGGTTGGTAAAATTAATTCTAATCTCCAGGATCTTAGGAAAATATAATATTCTGGCGAGAAGGGAGACTTGAGAAATATGATTAATAAAGGAAGAATATTATTTATAGTTCATGATTTTTATCAAGACGATAACTATTTTCCATTAGGAATAGCTTATTTGGCTGCGGTTCTTAAAAAACAAGGGGTAGAAGTAAAAATATGCTGCCAGGATGTTTTTCATTATTCTAATGAAGAAACAGCCAAACTTTTTTTAGAAAAAGAAAATTACGATTTGATTTGCATAGGGTTTATGGCGGCAAGGTTTAAAGAAACAGTGCTGGGTCTATGTGAGACGGTCAATAGATTTAAAAAAAATGCTTGGTTGGTTCTCGGTGGCTATGGTCCGACCCCCATCCCGGAATATATTTTAGAAAAAACTCAAGCCGATATTGTATCATTAGGAGAAGGGGAAGAGACCATTGTCGAATTGCTAAAATATAAAATTGAGAAAGGGGATTTATCGCAACTTAAGGGAGTTGCTTATCGTATTGGAAAAGATATTAAAATTAACGAGAGAAGAAATCCAATCTCTAATTTAGATTCGATCCCTTTTCCTGAATGGTCTTTGTTTCCTATGGATAAATATTCGACTTGTTTACGGCTTAGCGGTATGGAAGAAAAGGATAAAATTATGGGTATATCGACGACAAGAGGATGCATCAACAGGTGCAATTTTTGTTACCGGATGGAAAAAGCGATTCGTTTCAGGAGCGTGGATAATGTGATTGAAGAAATAAAAATTTTAAAAGAAAAATACGGAATAACTTATTTTACGACTCACGACGAACTTTTTATCTATTCGAAGCAAAGAGTTTTTGACTTTTATGAAGGGCTTAAAAAAAATAATTTGAAGATAAAATTTGATTGCAACGCAAGAGTTAATATCTTTGATGAAGAAATTGCGGATTGCCTGAAAAAAAGCGGTTGTGTTTTCATAAACTTCGGTTTTGAGTCGTCTGACCAGAAAGTTTTGGATTTAATGAAAAAAAATACAACGGTTGAACAAAATATTAAAGCGTCCCAAATAACCAAAAATGCAGGGATTGGTCTTGGATTGAACTTTATTTGGGGCAATAAAGGCGATACAAAAGAGTCTCTGAAAGGTAACGTAGAATTAATTAAAGAATATAATAATTATTATCAAGTTAGAACTATAAGGCCAGTAACCCCATTCCCGGGATCTGAATTATATTATGAAGCGATTAAAACGGGCTTATTGTCGGGACCGGATGATTTTTTTAATAAATTTAAAAATTCAGACTTGCTGACTGTTAATTTTACCGACATTCCGGAGCCAGAATTTTATAGGTTGCTTTTTGAAGCGAATAAAGAGTTAATTTCCGATCACTTCGAACACACGACAAAGGATAAAAAAGAGGCTGATGCATTAATCCAGGGTTTTTACGACCTTTATTTCAAAGGCCAGACGAAATTCAGGGGAGCAAGGCACTATGATAAAAAAGAAGCCGCTAATTGTTAATTTGATTTTTCAAATGGTTGCATATAATCTAAAAAAAGAAAAAAGCCTAAAAGAATTCTTGCTTGGAAAAGAAAAGAGTATTTTATTTGTCCACAATAAGGAATCCGCAGAACAACTTGCCCTATTCAAAAAAAACCTCAAAGAGGGATATTGCGTTGTTATCCCTACTTCGGTAGAAGCTATATTTGTTTTAGATGAGTTAGGGTTGCCTTACCGGATTCCGGAAGACTATTATAACCCGGAAGAACATTATAATTATACAAAGAACTTAGAGCCAAAAATTGTCAGCTTGACCGAAGAAATAGACCAAGAGTTAGAAAAAGATTATTTTGAAATCAAAAAGTCAGGCTTGAGATTGGCTTTCTACCATCTATACCCGTTTGTCAGGGCTTATTATCCCTTAATAGATGTTTATTTTAAAATTAAAAAAATCATTCAAAAAGAAAAACCGGATAAAATCGGCTTGCTGGCAGAACAAGAAGATGGTCCTGAAACAAATAGCGAAACCGAAGGGTGGTTATTATGGGGATCCAATGAGAACCTTTTCCAAATAGTTCTTGATGTTTACCAAATCAACTTGCCAGTACATTTCTTTATTTCAAATAAAATCGTTAGAAATGTTTTTTTCAGAGAAGATTGGAAAAATAAAATCGGGAGAAGATTCTTTCGAGGCAAACCCCGGTTGTATTATCTTTTCAAGATTTTCAAAAAAGACTGGCGCTTTGCTTTGAAATTATTCTACCACCAATCTGAATTAGCCCCATTATTTTTGTTCAATGGCGGTTATAATTGGGATTTGTGCGATAAGAAATTATACAAAAAAGGATATTATATCTGGGGGCAATCAGATGATACTCTTAAAACTTGGCATCTAAAAAATGACAAATATTTTCAACTGTCTGAAAATGTCTTTCAGCGGCTTGATAGCTCATTTTCTTTTAGAAGAAATTTTAAAGAAGAAGACATTGACTTTTACCCTCTTCTTAAAAATAAGATTGCTTTGTTTTTAGAAAAAGTGGTTCCAGCCTCATTAAATGCTTTTTACAAAACAGACCGGCTAATTAAGAGAAAAAAGCTAAGAGGAGTATTGTTTTGCAGCAGTCCAACGGCTATGTCCAAGAGCATTGCCCGTGCTTTTCAAAAAAACAATATTCCAATTATCGGCTGGCAGCATGGGGGAGACGTAGACATTAAAAAACTATCTGCCATAATTTTAGATGATTTATTGGTTTGCGACCTTTTCTTAAATTGGGGAGAGGGATCTAACGAAAATATGCGGATGGTAGCCAGACAATTAAAACTGGATCGAAAACAAAAAAACGTCGGTTCATCTTGTCTGGATAAGTTGCCCGTTTCTTCATTAAAACCTAGCCAAATCCTCAAAAAAATAAATATCAACGAACCGATTATTGTTTTTGCTACCACAATGTATTTTCTTAGCAATAGCTATAATGTTTCTTATCCGTCCTGGTCAGATAATTATCTTTATGATACCCAAAAAAAGATCATTGAAAGATTATCAAAGCTTAGAGGAACTAAGATAATAAAACTCCATCCGAATTTATTTTACGCCTTGTCCTCGTTAGATGAATATTGCAATTCTTTTAAGGAGCAGAACATTTTGACCGTTAGAAACGAAATTGCCGCTCCTTTACTATTTTCTATCGCCGACGCGGTGATTGTTGATTTTCCAAGCACAGTGCTTTTACAGGCTGTTGCCTGCAAGAAACCTGTTTTTTGCCTTACCAGGCATCTTAAACTTGAAAATAAGGTAAGAGAATTATTGGCGAAGAGAGTGGTTCTAGCAGAAGACCCTGAATTGCTTATGAAAGAAGTTGAATTATTTATTCAATCTGGAAAATATAAAGCAGATTTGCAAAATAACGAGTTTTTAGAAAGCTTCGGGACTCTCCCTGATCGTCATGCAGCCGAGAGGGCTGCCGCCGCCGTTGACGAATTGGTTAAAAATTTTCCTAAATAACATGTCCAGAAAAAGAATTATTAGCAGCAATATCAAATATAATACGCTTAGCCAGGGAATTGTTTTTGCTGTAAACTTGGCTCTATTTCCTTTTATAGTCTCCCACGTTGGCAAAGAAGTGTATGGAATGTATTTGCTGGTAATGGCTCTGACTGGATATCTGGGGGTTCTCGAACTTGGGGTAACCGCCGCTGTGACCAAATACGTGGCCGAACTTACGGCTAAGGGAGACAAGGAAGGAGCGAAAAAGATTATTAGCGCTTCTTTCTCATTATTTTTCGTTATCGGATTAATCGTTGCCACCGCTCTTTTTATTTTATCATTTTGTTTTGACCATATTTTTGCCGTTGAAGCGGCTAATAAAATAGTCATGCGCCAGCTTTTCTGGGTGGCGGCGGTTGCTTCATTGTTTATTTGGCCAGGAAAGATATTCACCAGGGTTTTAGAAGGGTTTCAACGATATGATTGGCTGGCAACTATTAAAATAATAGAGATAGTTTTAATTGGAGCTTCTGCCTACTTGATCTTCAGTCGGGGATTGGGGATAGTTTTCTTCTTACTTCTGTCTTACCTGTTTATAATATTGGAGTATGTCGGAGCTTATATTATTGGAAGGTATCATCTTTTAAAATCAAAGATTATATTTCCCTATTTTAATAAAGAGGTTTTTAAGACAATATTCAGTTTTAGCTTTTTCCTCTTTTTAAACAATTTAGTCGGGATAGTTATTTTTAATTTTGATAGTTTTGTAATCGGAGCGTTTGTTTCAGTATCGGCGCTTACTTTGTATGGCGTCGGTTTCAATCTGCAGGGGGGATTTAGGGCAGTTAATAGCTTGTTGGGTGGTCCTCTTTTTCCTGCTGGGGCTGATATGGAAGGGAGAAGCGAGTACGATAAACAAAAAGAATTATTATTCAAGGGAACGAAATACATGACCTTAGTTTTTGTTCCCTTAGTTATTATTACTATTATTTTTGCCAGACTTTTCATAAATAACTGGATGGGGGCGGGTTTTACTGAAAGCGTTCTGCCGGCCCAGGTTCTTATATCTTTCTGGTTATTCAACAATATAATAGAGGTTGGCACAGGACTATTAACGGCAAAGGGCCACGTTAAAGTTCTTTTTAAAATCAGCGCGCTCAATGCTTTACTTAATTTAGGATTGAGCTTGATATTGGTCAGGCCTTTAGGCATTCTGGGGGTTGTTTTAGGAACTACTATTCCGATGGTTTTAGTTGGTTTTCCCCTGGTCTTGCATCAAATATTGAAAGTATTAAAAGTCAGTTTGCAGGAATTTTTCAGTCTGGCTATCAAGAAAAACCTTTTGGTTTACCTTTCTACTGTGATTTTGTCAGTTCTAGCCCTTGAAATTTTTCAACCAGCTAATATTTTTTTGACGATTTTTGAAATGGGTATGATATATGCAATAGTCATTTTAGTCGGTTTCCGATTTTTCTTATCTGCCGAAGAACGAAAAGAAATGTTATTTATGATCAAGCCTTAATCAAATGAATAATTTTTTAGAAAATATTTTATGTCCCAAGTGTCGCTTAAAGTTAAAAAAAGAAGCCGATTCTTTATTTTGTCCATCATGCAATCAAAGGTATAAGATAGTTGGTGGTGTTCCCGATTTGAGAGAAAGAGATGAATATTGGTGCAATGTCAGCCGGGAAAAGATGAAGGAATTGAATGAAATGGCAAAAGAAAGCGGGGACTGGCTAGGGACGGCCAAAAAGGTGGTGCCGCAATATTCGGATCATTTTGCGCCTTTCCATAGGGCAGATTGCCAATTTTTGTGGCCAACTACCAAGGAATCAATAATCTTAGATGCAGGAAGCATGTGGGGTGGAATTTCTATTCCAGCGGCTCAGTATCATAAAGAAGTTTATGCAGTTGATAAGACTGTTGAAACCTTAGAGTTTTTAAATATCAGGGCCAAACAAATGGGTTTCCAAAACATTTATCCGGTTGCCGTTTCTCTTCAGAATTTGCCATTCCCTGATAATTTTTTTGATTTGATTGTTTTGAACGGAGTTTTAGAATGGGTTGGTCTTGACGAAGATGTAGTTTTAGAAAAGCAATGGCAGGGGACTGGGCGCGGCCTTCGGCTCGGGCAGAGAAAAAAATACTCCGAAAATCCGACTCAAATACAGCTTAAGGTTCTTTGTGAACTAAACAGGGTTTTAAAGCCTGGAGGGAGTCTCTATTTGGCAATTGAAAACAGAATCGGTTATATTTATTTAGCCGGCTGGCCGGATGAGCATATAAATTTGCCATTTATCTGTTTTTTGCCAAGATTTCTGGCCAATTTCATAACTAAGCTGTTTCTTAATTCCGAATATCGAACCTATGTTTACACTGTTTTTGGCTATCGTTCTTTATTGAAGAAAAGCGGTTTCTCTAAATTAAACTTTTATGGAGTTTTCAATCATTATATTAATCCAGTCGAAGCAATACCTTTTGAGCTTATAAGTTCCTTGAAGAAAAAAATGCTCGCCAACAGCCGATGGCAACTAAAACCGCTTTTAAAGCTTATCCCGTCAGGACTATTAAAATATTTTTCTCCAAGTATAATTTGTTTGGCCTCTAAAGACTATAACTCGGATTATGAGCCGAGGATAAAACAGATTTTTCAGAAAGCTAAAATAATAAGCGACAACTGCCCTGGTTTTAAAGCGGTAAAATGGGATAGCCGTCTCGGAAATGACCTGCCGATTAACTATTTGGTTTATATAAATAACAGTAAGATTCCAACTTATTTTTGCAAGATATGCCGGGATAAGCAATCGACGGATATTTTGAAAAAAGAAGCCGAAAATTTAAAATTAATGAACTCTCTCTTTAGAAATAAAGTGGGGTTTCCTCAGCTGGTTTATTCTGGCGTCATAGACGAAATTACGATTCTGGTCACAAATTACCTCCCAGGTGACCAGATAGGATTTTTCTTCTGGAATAAATTGAAAAATTTATCATTACCGTTAAACAAGTATGCTACGAAACAATGGCTGAAGAAAATTAATCCTGTAATAAACAGAGCAATATCTTTTCTCAATGATTTCCAGAAAATCAGCACAGTAAAGAGAATAAATGCAGCTTCCTATCTTGATATTCAAATTGCTGAATATTTGAATAAGATCAGTAAAAATGGCCTATCCAATGACAGGGTTTTGAAGTTCGTCGAAGAAATGCGTGGAAAAATTAAATCATTTGGCGGCGAAGAGCTGCCCCTATGTTTAGAACATGGGGATTATGACTTATGTAATATTTTGACACTAAGGGATAAAATTAATATAGTTGATTTTGAACACATGGAGGAGGCGAAACTGCCATTTTTTGACTTAGGTAATCTTTTGTTCAGTCCGCTTTTAGCGCAATGGAAAAAAGTTGGGCATGGATTAAAACTGAAAGAGTTTTCAGACGCCTATGGCTGGTCTGAAAAAATTTGCAGATGGGTTGAATATTACAGCGAAATTTCTGGCATATCCATGGATATTCTAAGATTTTTACCTTCTTTAGTCGTCTTAGAACAAAATTCAAAAGAATATCCCAAATATCGCGATCCTTATACATACCCTATGTATGGGGAAAATATTCTCGAAGAAATGCTACAATGGAATTTATAACATCAAAATTTAATATTTCCCTCCGTTTATTCAAAAGGCTTTTGAATAAGACGAAAAGAAAAATGGCAGGAGATAAAAATGATATGAAACGCCATCGGAATAAGATTATCCAATCAACTAAGAATTACGATATGGTCGCATCTTCTGATGAGCCGTATTATCAAGAGCAATATTGGCATTGGATTAAGAAGTATTTGGATTTCAGCAAATTACCAAAAAGCGGAAGATATTTAGATCTCGGATGCGGTCAGGGCCGCTTATCGATTTACTTAGCTAAATGGTGTGCTGACGGCGGAAAGGTGACTGGAGTCGATTTCTCAAAGACAGCCGTTGACCAGGCCCGCCGATATGCCAGTGAATCCGGCTTATTTAATATAGAATACTATGTAGCGGATATCCTTTCTTTTCTAAAAGAGAAGAATTCAAGTTCATTCGATGGTATACTTTTACTTGAGGTTATATTCTTTTTGCCAGAATATCGTCCAGTATTGAAAGAGATAAAAAGAATCCTTAAGCCAGGCGGGCTGTTATTCGCGTCATTCAGGTCTCAATATTTTGATGCTTTATACAGCGTGAGCAAACGCAATTGGAATGACGTTAATATAATCATGGAAAATCGCACAGGAAGATTAGGGGACGGGGACGTATATTTCACCTGGCAGACAAGTAATGAAATAATAAGCCTTATGGAAAAAGAATTAAAACTTGAAATTTTAAATCTATGCGGGATCGGCTCTTGTTCCGGTATTGAAGGCGACCCTCACGCTTCTATTGCCAGGCCTTCTTGTTTAAATAAAAATGAGAGAGATATGTTGATGAAATTGGAAGTTGAGTTGGCGAATTCTGTTCCAGATGCGGGTCGCTATATTCTATCTATAGCGCGTAAAAAAAAGTAATATTTTATGTTTAATAAAATTCGAGTTTCAAAATCAGTCTTAAATAATGAAGAAGTAAAAGCTGTTTCTCGATTAATTTTAGAGGACGGCTATTTAGGCATGGGCAGAGAGGTGCAGAAGTTTGAAGAAGATTTGAAAAGCTTTTTAAATACTAAAAGAAAAGTAGTCTGTGTCAACACGGGAACGGCTGCCCTCCATTTAGCCGTTGCTTCTGTGACAAAACCTGGAGACGAGGTTTTAGTCCAATCAATGACTTATTTAGCAAGTTTTCAGGCTATAACTGCAGCCAGAGCAGTAGCGGTTGCGTGTGAGATAAACCCCAAAACTATGACGATAGACCTTAAAGACGCTGAGGAGAGAATCACCAGCAGAACGAAAGCGATTATGCCTGTTCACTATGCCGGCGACCCGGGCAATTTGAATGAAATTTATAAATTTGCCAAAAAACACAATTTAAGAGTGATAGAAGATGCAGCTCATGCTTTCGGTACGGTTTATAAGAAAAAAATGATTGGAAGTTTTGGAGATATTGTCTGCTTCAGCTTTGATGGTATAAAAAATATCACTTCCGGGGAAGGCGGAGCAGTAGTAACTGCCGATTCCAAGGTTGCCCAATATGTTCAGGACGCTCGGCTTCTTGGAGTCCACAAAGATACAGAAAAGCGCTACAAGGGGCTGAGAAGCTGGAAGTTTGACGTGACCTATCAAGGATACCGCTACCATATAAGTAACCTTTTTGCAGCTATCGGCAGAGTTCAGCTTCGAAAGTTTCCTTTGTTTAAAAGAAACAGGCAATATCTAGCTAAAAGGTATCTTGGACTCTTGAAAAATATTAAGGGGATTGAGGTCTTCGAAAAAAATTACGACGACGTTGTCCCTCATATTTTTCCGATAAAGGTGATGAACAATAAAAGAGGAGAATTGCTTAAATATCTAGGTGATAATAATGTTGAATGCGGGATACATTATTATCCCAACCATCTTTTAAGTTATTACAAATCCGGTCCCTTGTCAGTAACCGAAATAGTTTATAAACAGTTGCTGACCTTGCCGTTGCATCCAGATCTGACTAAAGTCCAACAAGATAAAATAATAAACTTAATAAAGAAATTTTATGACAAGAATATTCGGTAACATATATAAAGGGAAACGCGTTTTAGTTACCGGAGACACAGGATTTAAAGGATCCTGGTTGGTTATCTGGCTGAAAATGTTGGGAGCAGAAGTCGCCGGTTTGTCAATCAACATTCCCACTAAGCCGTCAAATTATGTGGTTTCCGGCCTTGAAAAAAAAATAGAACATCATCAAGTTGATATTCGAGATTACGAAAAGGTTTTAGGTGTTTTAAAATCATTTCGTCCCGATATTATATTCCATTTAGCTGCTCAAGCATTAGTTCGAGAATCTTTAAACGATCCAAAAACGACCTTTGAAACAAACATTTTAGGCACGGTCAATATCTTAGAAGCAATGAGAAAGTATAATAAAAATATACCAGGAGTAATAATTACCAGCGATAAATGTTATCGTAATCGAGAACTTGACCGTTCTTATCTGGAAAATGACGAATTAGGAGGGAACGATCCGTATAGCGCTTCTAAGGGAGCTGCTGAATTGGTCTGTCGATCTTATGCCAATATTTATAGTCTCCGGATTGTAACCACTCGGGCCGGTAATGTCATTGGGGGAGGAGATTGGGCTCAAGATAGGATAATTCCTGATTGTATAAGAGCTTGGAGCAATGGGAAGACTCCTTTGATCAGACAACCGAATGCTACTCGTCCCTGGCAGTATGTATTAGAGTCATTAAGCGGATACCTATGGCTAGGTGTTAAGCTGTTAAAAAATCCTGATAAATTCAGAGGACAGGCCTATAACCTTGGTCCTAACAAAAAGGACCACTTGGTAATAGACCTAGTGAAAGCCTTGAATAAATATTGGCCGGAGGTAAAATGGCGGGAAGATAAGACAGGTAAGGGAGCCAAAGGAGAATGCAAATTATTAAAACTTAACTGTAGAAAAGCTCTTTCTGATTTAAAATGGCATACAGTTTTGAGTTTCGAAGATATGGTTAAAATGACAGCTGACTGGTATTCAAACTATTATACGAAAAAGGGAGATATGTATGAATTTTCAACGAATCAGATTAAAGAGTATGTTAAAATTGCTCAAAAACAAAAAATGATATGGACAAAACAATAACAAGCGAAATACAGGGTGTTATTATAACTGATTTAAAAATTATCAGCGATAAAGAAGGGGCAGTATTACACATGTTAAGATGCGATGATCCGATTTTTTGTCAGTTTGGAGAAATATATTTTTCAAAAATATTGCCAGGCGCCGTCAAAGCCTGGAAATTGCATAAAAAAATGACTTTAAATCTTGCTGTTCCAGTGGGGAAAGTAAAACTAGTTTTGTATGATAACAGAGTTGAGCCAAAGACAAATGGGGTTGTTAAGGAAATCATTCTTTCAGAAGAGAATTATAAATTAGTAACTATTCCACCTCTAATTTGGTTCGGGTTTAAGGCAATCGGGAAGGAAACTGCTTTTTTAGCCGACTGCGCCACAATGCCTTATGACCCCGCAGAAATAGAAAGATTAGAATCATCCAGCGATAAAATACCCTATCAATGGGAAGTTAAAAATGGAAAATAATCAAAAAAAACCTAGTGTAAGTATAATAATGAACGGTCTTAACTGTGCTGAATATTTGGGTGAAGCTATAAACAGCGTTTTTAATCAAACCTATAAGGATTGGGAGATTATATTCTGGGATAATGCCTCAACCGATAATAGCGCCGAAATAGCCAAGAGTTATGGTAAAAAAGTAAAGTATTTCCGAAGCGAGAAAACTTATTCTTTAGGCAAGGCTAGAAATTTAGCTCTTGAAAAAGCTGCTGGCGAATATATCGCTTTTTTAGATTGCGACGATATTTGGTTGCCGGAGAAATTAGAGAAACAAATCCAAATTTTTATTAATGATTCAAAAATCGGAATTGTTTTTTCTGATGCGGTTTATTTCAATAAAAAAGGCAAGACCTTCCAGCTCTATGGCAAAAAAAAACCACCAGAAGGATATATTTTTGGGCAGTTGTTTAAGAAAAACTTTTTGTGCCTATCTACCGTAGTTGTAAAGAGGGGAACTTTTTCCGGATTAAATGAGTGGTTTGATAGCCGGTTTAATTATATAGAAGATACGGATTTATTTTTACGTATAGCTTATAGATGGAAATTAGCGTATGTTGATGATGTGTTGGTGAAATATAGAATGCATGAAGGAAGTTTAACCTCTAAACATTACCTTTCTTTTCCTTTTTCTAAAGAAAAAGAGATTTTAGTTAAAAAGCTTTTAGGTCTGTACCCCAACTTAACAAAAGAATATAGTTGCGAATTAAAGGCAATGCAAACTCGCATCAGTTATGAGAAATTTGCTTCATATTGGAAAAATGGGGAAGGGAAAAAAGCGAGACAGGAGCTTAAACCGTTTCTTAAATCGGATAAAAAGCTATTATTGTTATATATTTTTTCTTGTTTCTTCCCATTTTCTTTTTATGTTTTTCTTCTTCGAACATATATAAAAGGGGTTTATTCGCCCTAAGTTTTTAAAATAGATTCCCAACATTAATTTAATGCTTTTGAATAAAAATAAAAAAATTAAAATTTGTTATGTAACCAGCGTTGATATCACGCTGAGGTTCATTTTATTTAATCACTTAAAATTTTTGAGAGATGAAGGTTATGATGTATATGCTGTTTGCTCTCCGGGAAAATTATTGAAAGACATAGAGGCAGAAGGAATTAAAGTAAAAACCATCGTATTCAAAAGGAAAATCAGTTTTATATCCGATGTCATTGCCTTCGTAAAACTTTATTTCTATTTTAGGAAGGAGAAGTTTGATATTGTTCATACTCATACATTAAAACCAGAGTTTTTTGGTCAAATTGCAGCAAAATTAGTTGGAGTACCGATTATTGTTAACACCTTTCATGGTTTTAATTTTGCCGAAGATGCATCTCAAAATGAAAAAAAGATATTCATCTTAATAGAGAAAATAGCTGCCCGATGTTCTGATTTAGTTTTTTCTATAAGCAGGAAGATAGTTAAAAGCGCAGTAGAAAGAAAAATATGCAGAGAAGGACAGATAAAATATCTAGGGGATGGTATTAATATTTTTCGTTTTGATCCTTCTAAGTTTTCGAAAGAGTTAATCCTAAAGAAAAAGAAACAGCTGGGTATTGATCCAAGTAAGAGAGTAATTGGAATTGTTGCCCGTCTTGTTGCTGAAAAAGGTTATCTGGACCTGTTTCAAGCTTTTAAAATAGTTCTTGCTAAATACCCTGAGACGCTACTATTAATAGTCGGCCAAGAAGAACCGGAAAAGAAGGATAATATCGATCCCAAGATCGTTAAAGACTATCAAATTGAAAACAGCGTTTTATTCCTAGGAGAAAGGAAGGACGTTGAAGAGCTGTATCCTTTAATGGATGTTTTCGTCCTTCCTACACACAGAGAAGGATTAGGGGTTGTTCTTCTTGAAGCTTCTGCCATGCAGATACCGGTTATTGCTACAAATACAGGTGGATGTCCCGAGGTAGTTGATGACGGGAAAACAGGCATTTTAATTCCCGTCAGAGATGTCAAAAAATTAACCGAGGCCATTTTCTACCTATTCAATAACCCAGAAAAAGCAAAAGAATTAGGACAGAACGGCAGAGAGAAGATTTTAAGAGAGTTTGATGAAAGGCTGGTTTTTGAAAGATTAAAAAAAGAATACCAAAAGTTAATTGATGAAAAACTAAAATGAAATTCCAATTATTTTTGAAAAGACAAATGGATTTCTGGATATCTTTGACTTGTTTGATAGTACTCTCGCCATTGTTTTTAATAATTGCTGTTTTTATCAAATTAGATTCTAAAGGACCAGTTTTTTTTCGGCAGGAAAGAGTAGGTCGAGATGAAAAAACTTTCAAAATTTGGAAATTGAGAACTATGGTTCAAAACGCCGAAAACATTGGGTCAGGATATGAGGTGGCGAAAAACGATTCCAGAATAACAAGAGTGGGAAAGTTTGTCAGACGATTTGGAATAGACGAGTTGCCTCAATTTATAAACGTGGTTTTTGGAGAAATGTCTTTGGTGGGGCCCCGGACCGCTTTGCCGCATCAAGTAAAAAAGTACGATGAATTTGAAAAGAAAAGATTTCAAGTAAAGCCAGGTATTACCAATATAAATATTGCGATGAAAGGCTGGAACACTCTTCCCTGGAAAGAAAGAATAAAATGGGATATATGGTATATTGAGAATTGGTCCCTATGGCTTGACCTGAAGATTTTATTTAAAACACCCTTGACCGTGTTATTGGGGAAAGGCCAATACGGGGAAAAGGGGATTGTAGAAGATTATGAATAAAAAAAGAAAAAACAATAAAGTTCTTGTGACAGGAGCAACAGGATTCGTCGGTTCGCACCTTTGTGAAGGTTTGCTTGGCCGAGGTTTTGAAGTAATCGGGCTGATTTATGGAAATGATATTAATATTAGGCATTTAAAGAATAACAAAAACTTTAAGGCAGTGAAGGGCGATATTACTAATTTTCGGGAAATTTTAGATATTCTTAAAAAATATAAACCCGATGGTATTTTTCACGTTGCTGCTGCTGTTCCTGCAAGCGAAACAAAAGAGGACAGCCCATTTCTGTTTTTTGAAGTTAACACAAAGGGAACGTTTAATTTGTTAGAGGCTTGCCGGCAGACCAATATTAGAAAGTTTGTTTATAGTTCTTCAATGAGCGTTTACAGTAAAGAAATAAAACAACTGCCGGTCAGTGAAGAGAATTTTATTGATCCTCGTGATTTTTATGGCTTGAGCAAATGGCAGGGCGAAGAACTTGTCAGGATTTATGCTGAAAACTATAAATCAAACGCTGTTATTTTAAGATACGCAGGAGTTTACGGTCCGAGAAAAGAGGAAGGAGCTGTGGCGACTTTTATGAAAAATGCGCTTAAGAATAAAACTATTAATATTCTTAGCGACATCAGCTGGGATATTGTCTATGTAGAAGATGTCGTTCAGGCGAATATTTTAGCATTTGAGAAACTAGAAAAGCTGGGTTTTGCGGTAATCAATATAGGGAGTGGCAGAGAAATACATGTTAAAGATTTGGCGGAAAAAATCATAAGCATTACTAAATCGCATTCTAAAATCAAAATTAATAAAATCAAGGATTCATTCCGTTTCTATTTTAAAATAAATAAGGCGCAGAAATTATTGGGATTTAAACCCGTCTCCCTTGAAAAAGGACTATTTCTGACAGTACAGTGGTTTAAAAAACAAATATGACCACTATTACTATCCATCAGCCAGAGTATTTGCCATACCTTGGCTTTTTTGACAGGATTATCAGGTCAGACGTGTTTGTTATTTTAGATGATGTCGGTTATCAAAAAAACGGGTTTATTAACAGAAATAAGATAAAAACAGCTGATGGCTGGCAATGGCTGACTGTTCCTGTTTCCAATAGGTCTCCCAACCAGAAAATAAACGAAGTTCTGATAGATAACCAAAAAAAATGGAAGGACGACCAATGGAAGACTTTATGCTATAATTATTCAAAAGCGTTGTTTTTTAAAACTTACGCCGATTTTTTCGAAGATGTTTTCAAAAAAGAGTGGGTTTCAATTTCTGATTTAGATATTTATCTAATCGAAAATATTGCCAGAGTGCTGGGTTTAGAGAAAAGAATAGAGAAGAGTTCTGTATATAATATAAAGGGAACAGCAACTGAAAGGCTAGTCAATATCTGCAAAAAATTCGGTGCTGATACTTATTTATCAGGGATTGGAGGGAGAGAATACCTAGAGTTGGAAAAATTCAAAAAAGAGAATATTAATGTAATATTCCAAGAATTTGAACATCCGAATTACTCTCAGCAATTCATGAAAGAAGGATTTATACCGAATCTTTCAATAATAGATTTATTATTCAATTGCGGCCCTAAAAGTTTGGATATAATTTTAAGTGAAAATAAATTATGATACCTCTTGCAAGACCAACTTTGCCGAAATTAGAATCTCTCCAAAGCAAGCTCAAAGACGTTTTTAAAAGCGGGATGCTTACTAACGCCAAGTATGTGAGAGAATTTGAAAAAAGATGTGCTAAATTTTTAGGCGTTAAAGAGGTAGTTGCTTTGGCTAACGGTACATCAGCTATAATCTTGTCTCTAAAATGCTTAGGAATAAAAGGAGAAGTAATTCTTCCTAGTTTTACTTTTACTTCGGCAGCTCATTCTTTGCTTTGGTGTGGCCTGAAGCCGGTTTTCGTTGATATAGACAAAGAAACTTTTAATATTGATCCTTCCTTGATAGAGGAAAAAATTACTTCTAAAACCACTGCTATTTTCCCTGTCCATGTTTTCGGCAATCCCTGTAAAATTGATGAGATTCAAGAAGTCGCTAAGAAGCATAAATTGAAAGTTATTTATGATGGAGCTCATGCTTTTGGTTCTAAATATAAAGGGAAATCAGTGGCTTGTTTTGGCGATATAACGATTTTTAGTTTAACTCCCACCAAAGTCATAACTACGGCCGAAGGGGGCCTGATAGCAACTCAAGATTCAAATATTGCCAGAATCTTAAGACTGGGCAGGAATAATGGTGATAGTATTGATAGGACAGAAGAATTTTTAGGAGTTAGCGCTCGAATGAACGAACTCAGCGCAATTTTAGGCATTGAAGGGATAAAAATTCTTCCCAAACACCTTAAAAGAAGATTAAAATTGATTAACCTTTACAGAAAATGGCTAGACGAGATACCAGGAATTTCTTTCCAAAAGATTACTGATTTTTCTTCTTCAGTTTTTAAAGATCTTACGATTTTAGTTGATGAAAATAAATTTGGACATTCGAGAGATGAGTTATTAGAAACATTGATTAAAAAAAATATTGAGACAAAAGTTTATTTTTATCCTCCAATCCATAAAAAGAAAGCCTATAAAGAATACCAGGATATTTTCTTGCCCAATACTGACCTTATAAGCAGCCATATTATAAGTCTGCCGCTTTATTCCCAAATGCCCATCAATTATGTAAAAAGAGTTTGTTCGGTAATCAAGAATCTTTATGAAAAAAACAAAAGATAATATGAAAGTTTTAGTAATAGCCCCTCATCCAGATGACGAGGTTTTGGGTTGTGGCGGGATAATCAAAAAATATGTCAGCCAAAAAGATGAAGTGTATCTTTGCATTGTTACTTGCGGTTATACCCCCGATTGGTCGGAAGAATCTATAAAGGATAGAAAAAAAGAAGTAGAGTGCGCTAATAAAGTTTTAGGGATTAAAAAAACGTTTTTTTTGGATTTGCCAACGGTAAAATTAGACACCGTTCCGCAAAAAAAGCTTAATGATCTGATTTCAAAGTGTGTTGAAGATATAAGACCGGAAATCATCTATATCCCCCATAAGGGAGACTTGAACAAGGATCACCAGTTAGTTTTTGAAGCGGCTTTAGTAGCTGCAAGGCCAAAACAGAGTATGTCTGTAAAAAAGGTTTTTTCTTATGAAGTGCCGTCGGAAACAGAATGGGGACAGCAAAAGGTAAGGAAACTGCAAGATATTTTTCTGCCAACCGTTTATGTAGATGTAAAAAATACCCTGGAAGATAAACTTAAAGCAATGAAATGCTATAAGAGCGAATTAAAAGAATTTCCCCACCCTCGGTCCTTAAAAGGGATTACTGTCTTATCTGAGAAGAGGGGAATGGAAGCGGGATTAGAAAATGCGGAGGCGTTTATTTTAATAAAAGAAATAATAAATTCTAAAAAATAAACAAATGGAAAAAAGATTCAAAAACTGGAAAAAGCCAATAATTGAAGAAGGGAAATTAACTAAATGGAATTGGATGGTGCAGGGAGTCAAAAATTTTAAATTAGGGAAGGAAACCGATATAGGCGCTTTTGTATATATAAACGCTGAAGCCGGAGTGGTAATTGAAGAAGGCGTACAAATAGGGGGAGGGGTAAAAATATATTCTGTTTCAACTATTGACGATAAAGAGGGAAAGGTGGTTTTAAAGAAAAATTGTAAGATTGGGACTCAAAGCGTAATAATGCCAGGTGTAACAATCGGAGAAAATTCAGTAATAGGAGCTTTCAGCTTTGTAAATAAAGATGTTCCGGCAAATGTAATAGCTTTCGGGATTCCAGCGAAAGTTTTTAAAGAAACAAAATGAAATTTTTCTTAAAAAAAACAGCAAATACAAGAATGGTGTTTTTTATTGGTGCCGACGCTATCTTAATCGCTATTTCTATTTGGTTGGCCTTTTTAATAAGATTTGAAGGAAATATTCCTAGTGTATACCAGACCTTTGTTATTAGAATGGCTGTTTTAACCATAATTTTTACTATTCCTATTTTTTATTTTCAAAAGTTATATCATTTTTCTTGGGCTTATGTCAGTATCAGCGATTTGATTAATTTGTTTAAAGCAACAATAGCTTCTTTCATATTTTTAAGCATTACTATCTATCTTTCTAAATATTTTCCCTCTTTTTCTAATTTTCCCAGGTCAACGATTCTTATAAGTTATTTCCTAATTTTTATATTCTGTGGCGGCCTTCGTTTTTCTAAGAGGATTTATCTTGATATTTTCGGGGCTGGAAAGGGTTTAATAAAGAAGGATAGAGTGATAATAGTCGGGGCGGGTGATGCCGGCGAGCAAATTTTAAGAAGTATTATTTCTTCAAAAAATACTAGTTATCTGCCTGTCGGTTTTGTTGATGATAATCCTATTAAAAAGGGAGTAAATATCCACGGTTTAAAGGTTTTGGGGAAAATCGTTGATATTCCCGAGATAACAAAAAAATACAATGCGGAAGGCGTTATTATCGCTATTCCATCTGCCGGAAAGAAAGTGATAAAAAATGCGGTTGAAATAGCAAGGAAAGCTAAAATTAAGAAAATTAAGATTGTTCCGCCAATGGCTGAAATAATAGACGGAGTCTTTTCGGTTGGGATTTTAAAAGATATTGATACCGGAGATTTATTGGGTCGGGAGCCGGTTAATTTGAATACCACTCAAATAGAGAATTTTATAAAAGGAAAAACAGTTTTAATCACTGGAGCGGCAGGTTCAATCGGATCAGAGCTTTCAAGGCAGGTTTCAAAATTTAGTCCGTCTTTGCTTTTGCTTTTAGATCAGGATGAAACTGGTATTTTCAATATCTTTGGAGAACTGAAAAACAAGGTTCCTGATTTGAAAATGAAATCTTTAATAGCCGATGTCAGAGATGAAAAAAAGATAAGTAAAATTTTTCTTGAGTTTAATCCAAAAATAGTTTTTCACGCCGCTGCCTATAAACATGTTCCTTTAATGGAAGAAAATCCGGATGAAGCAGTAAAAAACAATATTTTTGGAACAGAGGTAGTAGTTAAGAACGCTCTTCAGTTTAAAGCAGAAAAGCTTATTTTCATTTCTACCGATAAAGCCGTCAATCCGACCTCTATAATGGGAGCGACAAAAAGAGTGGGCGAAATGATCTGCCAGGTCTTTAATCAGAAAAACAGCACAAAATTTATTTCTGTCAGGTTTGGTAATGTTCTGGATAGTCGTGGCAGCGTTATTCCAACTTTTAGAGAGCAAATTAAAAGGAGAGGACCGCTGACAGTAACTCATCCCGATATGAGAAGGTATTTTATGCTAACGTCCGAAGCCTGCCTCTTAGTCATGCAAGCTGGGGCAATGGGTAAAGGAGGAGAAGTTTTCGTTCTGGATATGGGAAAGCCGATTAAAATTATAGATTTAGCAAAAGAAATGATCCGCCTTTCCGGTTTTGAGCCGGATAAAGATATACCAATAGTGTTTACTGGAATAAGACCTGGAGAAAAACTGTTTGAAGAAATTTTAACAGCCGAAGAGGGGACGATTGCGACTCAGAACCAGAAAATTTTTATAGCAAAACTTTCTGATATAAGTTCTTCTGATCTTGAGAAAAGGTTGAAAGAATTAGAATCAATAATAACCGACAACAAAAAAGAAGAAATAATAAAATTTTTGCAAAAGTTGATTCCATTTTATAAATTAAAATAGTTAATAGTTAAAATATTTTTTATTTGTGATAAGATAGAGAAATGAAAAAGATTATCCTTCTTGCTATTGCCTGTTTTCTTTTTTTACCAGTTGCAGCAAAGGCAGATAGTCTTGGAGAAAAACGTAATTTCTATATCGATTCTAGCTACGATTTAGACAAAAGAGGCAGTATCAATGCTGTTTTGCTTAAAGTTACCTCTAGGGCCTATTTTTATGCGGATGAGAGCTGGTGGAACCTTGCTTTACAGAATGAGGTTTACGCAACTTTGAGCTCTTTAGGGGACGAATTCGATAATAATATCTATCCCGTTTTAACCACTAACTATGGTTCTGAATGGACGCCAGGAATAGATAAAGATGCCAGAATTACCATTTTGATACACCCTATGATAAAAGATGCAGGTGGATATTTTCGATCAAACGATGAGTATTTGAAATTACAAGTTCCGGGATCCAACGAAAGAGAAATGATCTATCTGGGTTCTGCATCTTTGGGAAACTTGAATGTTAAAAGTTTTCTGGCTCATGAATTCAGCCATTTAATTATTTTCAATCAAAAAAACAAAACTTATAACATCGAAGAGGAAACCTGGTTGAATGAAGCCAGGACAGAATATGCGTCAACCCTTTTAGGCTATGACGATATTTTTATAGGAAGTTATCTTCAAAATAGGGTTCAGTCTTTTTATGATGAACCGTTTAATCCAATTACAGAATGGCAAAACACCAAAGCTGATTACGGGGTTATCAATCTTTTTACACAATATTTAGTCGACCATTATGGAAAAGAGATTCTGATTGATTCTTTGCATAGTCCTAAAGTTGGTATAGAGAGCATAAATTATGCTTTGCAAAAAGAAGGAGTTAACAAAGATTTTGCTAAAGTTTTTACCGATTGGACAGTGGCCGTTTTTTTAAACGATTGCAATTTCGGCCAAGATTATTGCTACTTGAATAAAAATTTGAAAGACCTGCATGTTTATCCAAAAATAAATTTTCTTCCATTATCCGGCCAAAGCATTCTAAGTGTTACAGAAATAACAAAAGATTGGGCTGGTAATTGGTTTAAAATCATTGGCGGAAAAGGAGATACTAAAATTTCTTTTATAAGTAATTCAGGAGCCAATTTTAAGATCCCTTATATCATCCAAAAAAGCAACGGGAGTTATATTGTTAATTTCTTAGAATTGATAGATAAAAAAGGAGAAATTAATATTTCTAACTTTGGCACAGATGTTATTGGTTTAGTGCTGATACCGCTGCTTGAAAATAAAACTTCTGATTTCGGCGATAACGATTCGTCATATTCTTTTACTTTCACGGTTTCTGCTTCGGGGCAACAAGTGATAAATCCATCGATTCCGACAGGATTCACTTTCAGTAAGAATCTTTATTATGGGATGAGAAACCAAGACGTAGTTTATTTGAAAATAATGTTGACATCTGAGGGCTGTCTTTCAGGTGTTGCCAACACTAATTACTTCGCTATAAAAACATTGGCGGCTGTGAAATGTTTTCAAAATAAATATAAGTCGCAAATATCATTAATGGCCGGTTATGCAATTAAAGCAACGGGTCTTGTTGGGTTGGGGACAAGGAACCAGTTGAATAATTTACTTAAAAAATAAGTGATGAGTGAAAAGGATATTAAAAAGAGTTTGCCGGGCGTTAAAGAAAATATTTTATTAAGCGCACATACCACTTTTGAAATCGGCGGACCAGCAAAATATTTCTTTACAGCAAAAGATCAAAAAGATTTGATCAAAGCTATTGGAGCAGCAAAAGAATTTAATTTGCCGTTTTTTGTTTTAGGCGGCGGGAGCAATTTATTGGCGTCAGATAGGGGATACAAAGGGTTGATAATAAAGATTCAGAATTCATGGCTTAAAATTCAAGGTTTTAACATTTATGCTGAAGCTGGCGTTCCAGTTAGCAAGGTTGTTGATATTTCCTCTAAGAATGATTTAACCGGTTTTGAATGGGCTGCTGGCATTCCTGGTACCGTTGGCGGTGCGGTTTATGGCAATATCGGCGCTTTCGGTTCGACAATGGAAAATAATATTAAAAACGTAAAAGCTTTAGATGTTCAAAAATTAAAAGTTAAGACTTTTTCTAACAAGGAATGCAGGTTTGGGAATAAGGATAGCATTTTCAAAAAGAATAATAACTTGCTGGTTCTTTCTGTTTTATTAGAACTTAAAAAAGGAGATAGGGGAGAAATTTCTCAGGAGATTAAAAGATTTCTGGGTTATAGGAAAGAAAATCATCCTTTAGGTTTTCCTTCAGCTGGATGTATCTTTAAAAACCACGATAAAAAAATAATAGACAAAGAGTTGCTTAAGAAGTACCCCGAACTAATTGAGTTTAATAAGGGAACCAGGATTCCCACATCCTATTTCATTGATAAGTGCGGTTTGAAGGGGAAGATAATAGGCAGGGCTAAGATTTCGGAGAAGCACGCAAATTTCATTGTTAATCTGGGTGGAGCTAAAGCAGATGATGTGTTAAAATTAGTTAATATAATAAAAAGGAAAGTCAAAGAGAAATTTAAAATAACGCTAGAAGAAGAAGTCCAATATTTAGGTTTTTAATTTATAAAATATGAAAATCATAATCAAAACAAAAAACATTGAGCTGACTGAAATGATCGAAGAATATATTAATGAAAAAATCGGAAGTTTAGCTAGGTTTATAAAAATACTGCAAGAAGAAAAAGTAGAAAAAGGAAAACCGCTTGGTGAGGTTTTTGTTGAAATAGAGAAAGAAACAATGCATCACAAGAAGGGCCCTTTTTTCAAGGCTAAAGTTTTGATAAATCTACCCAGAAAAACAATTGTAGCCGAGGCTGAAAGCGAAGATCTAAGTTCAGCTATAGTGGAGGTAAAGGACGAAATGCAGCAGGAGATTAAAAAATATAAGCTAAAAAAAATTGACCTGGAACGAAGAGGCGCGGAAAGCATTTGAAAACCTTTTAAGATATTAAAAGAAGAATGGAAACGCTGATTTTCGAAAAACTGTAGTCCTCTGAAAGTTAGAGGGCTATTTTGTTTGACAAAAGATAAGTAAGGTATAATGTTATATATTAAGTTGCTTGTTCGTTGTAGCTTCTGTTGACAAGTTTAAATAAAAGTGTATAATATATTTATACTTAAATTAATAGATAAAACATAATAAAAAATGAAAAAAATAATCTTTTGTACATTGTCTTTTTCTATCTTAGCCTTGGCGTTAATAACGCCTAGTTTTGTTTCTGCGTCACCATTATATATATCCGGTACTTGCGTTGATGATGATTTTAGAATAACTAAAAACGGTGTTGTCGTTTATGATGGCAATGCTATTAATAGTTGCGGTTCTCCAGTGAACGTAACGATTAATAATGCTGAGTGTAGCGATACAATTAAGGTAGAAATGAAAGATAATCTTCAGGTTCTAGTGGGTTTCGGCGGACTAGAGATTACCTACGGCAATTATACGAGAGATGTCTTGGGGTGGTATTATTTGGGTAATCATGTTTTCGCTCCCGTGAAGATGGATTCTAACTATCCGCAAATAAGATATTACGATACAGATGTGAACGGCCAGACGCTTCAAGAATTAGGACTTTGCCCGCCAATTCCAAATTTGACTGTTTCTTGTTCAGCTGTCCCAGATCATATTGTAACGGGTCAAATAACAACTTTTGCCTCTCTTGTTTCTGGTGGAACAGGAACAAACAGCTATTCCTGGTCTGGCAATTGCACAGGGTCTGATCCAACTTGTTTTAATTCTTTCTCTTCTCCAGGAACTAAGACAGCTACAGTAGTTGTTACTTCTGGTAATCAGACAGCTACGGCAAGCTGTTCAGTTGATGTTGTTAATCCAACAAATTTAAGTGTTACTTGCTCAGCTAACCCAAGTTCTGTCCAAATAGGCCAGTCAACAACATTTACTGCTGTTGTTTCTGGCGCAACTGCTTCATACAACTATTCGTGGAATGGCGCTTGTTCGGGACTTAATCAGAGTTGCTCAATTGCATTTTATAGTTCAGGAACCAAAACAGTTACGGTAACTGTTGTTTCTGGTAATCAAACAGCTTCAGCAAATTGCTCGGTTATTGTTAGTCCTCCACCAGTCGTTTCTTGTTCAGCTAACCCAAGTTCTGTCCAAACAGGCCAGTCAACAACATTTACCGCTTCTATTTCTGGCGGAGCCGGCACATACGGTTATTCTTGGTCTGGTGCTTGTACGGGGTCCAGTCAAAACTGTTCAAATACATTTTCAACCTCAGGAACTAAAATAGCTACAGTAATTGTTACTCCTGTTGGTCAAACTAACTCTTATTGTGCAAGCTGCTCAGTTAATGTCACTCAGCCAGCAAATTTAGTTGTCTCTTGTTCAGCTTCGCCTAACCCAGTTTTCACTGGCCAACTAGTAACCTTTGCCTCTTCTGCCTCTGGTGGAACAGGTTCATATACATATTCATGGTCTGGCAGTTGTACAGGTTCATCTAGCAGCTGTTCAAATACATTTTCTACTTCAGGAACTAAAACAGGGACAGTCACAGTAATCTCAGGAAATCAGACAGCCTCAGCTAACTGTTCAGTCCTTGTTAATCCTTCATTTTCTGTTATCTGTTCAGCTAACCCGAGTGTTGCTCAAATAGGTCAGTCAGTAACATTTACTGCAAGTCCTTCAGGAGGAAATGGCACATATACATATTCTTGGTCCGGTGCTTGTACAGGATCTAGTTCAAATTGTTCTAGAACTTTCTCTTCTTCAGGAGTTAAAACAGCTACAGCATATGTCACTTCTGGCGGGCAGACAGTCGCATCAGGTTGTTCGGTTAATGTAACAGGTCCAGTTATTTCTTGCTCAGCTAATCCAAGTTCTATTTTAACGGGTCAGTCAACAACATTTACTGCTTCTGTTTCCGGTATAACCTCTCAATATACTTATTCATGGTCTGGCGCCTGTACAGGACATAATCAAAGCTGTTCGAATACATTTTCTACTATAGGAACTAAAACAGCTACGATAACTATTACTCCTACTGGTCAGACAGCTCCAATCAGTGCTTATTGTGCAAGCTGTTCAGCCAATGTCACTCAAGCAGCAAATTTGGCTATCTCTTGTTCAGCTTTGCCTAACCCAGCCAATATCGGCCAGTCAGTAACCTTTGCCTCTTCTGCCTCTGGTGGAACAGGTTCATATACATATTCTTGGTCTGGCAGTTGTACAGGTTCATCTAGTAGCTGTTCAAATACATTTTCTACTTCAGGAACCAAAACAGGGACAGTTACGGTAACTTCAGGAAATCAGACAGCCTCAGCTAACTGTTCAACTTTTATTAATCCTACATTAGCTGTTTCTTGTTCAGCTAACCCAAGTTCTATTGAAACAGGTCAGTCAGTAACATTCACTGCAAATCCTTCAGGAGGAAATGGCACCTACATATATTCCTGGTCTGGCGCTTGTACAGGTTCTGTTAGGACTTGTTCCAATTCTTTCTCTACTTCAGGGACTAAAACAGCTACGATAACTGTTACTTCCGGCGGCCAAACAGCTTCATCTAGCTGCTCAGTTAATGTTACTCAGGTAGCGAACTTAGCTGTTTCTTGCTCAGCTTCGCCTAACCCGGCCAATATCGGTCAGTCAGTAACCTTTGCCTCTTCTGCCTCTGGTGGAACAGGTTCATATACATATTCTTGGTCTGGCAGTTGTACAGGTTCATCTAGTAGCTGTTCAAATACATTTTCTACTTCAGGAACCAAAACAGGGACAGTTACGGTAACTTCAGGAAATCAGACAGCCTCAGCTAACTGTTCAACTTTTATTAATCCTACATTAGCTGTTTCTTGTTCAGCTAACCCAAGTTCTATTGAAACAGGTCAGTCAGTAACATTCACTGCAAGTCCTTCAGGAGGAAATGGTACATACGTATATTCCTGGTCTGGCGCCTGTACAGGGTCTACCCAAACTTGTTATATGACCTTTTCTTCTTTAGGGACTAAAACAGCTACGATAACTGTTACTTCCGGCGGCCAAACAGCTTCATCCAGCTGCTCAGCTAATGTTACTCAGTCGGTTACAAACCACGACTATAAATTATGTTACAATAACGACGTTTACTGGTACGATTCAAATAATACTAGAAACGATATTTTTCAAGATTGCGGAGACGACACTTTAACTAATATTTACCAATGCTCTGGCAGTTGGTTGCAACGCCAAAGGGCAATTAATACTTGTTCAAATGCTGCTTGCCAGACAAATAATGTCTGGGTAGATCAACAGGATTGTGGAAGCGATGTTTGGACTGGTAACTTTCAATGTTCCGGTAATTGGTTGCAACGTCAAAGAACAACTAACAGTTGCTCGATTGCCGGCTGTCAATCAGATAATACTTGGACAAATTACCAAGATTGCGGTTCTTCCGGCCAAACTTGCCAAAACAATCAATGTTATTCAACTCCGGCTATTTATGTTTCTTGTTCAACCAGCCCAAGTTATATCTTAACAGGCCAATCAACAACTTTTATTGCTTCTGTTTTTGGTGGAACAGGTACGTATAGTTATTCCTGGTCTGGCGCTTGCACAGGATCTAGTTTAACCTGCTACAACACTATTTCTTCTTTAGGAACTCAAATAGCTACAATAACTGTCACTTCTGGCACTCAAACAGCTTCAGCAAATTGCTCGGTCTATGTCAGTCAGTCAGTTACAAATCATGACCATAAATCATGCTATAACAACGATGTTTATTGGTATGATTCAAGCGGCAATAGAAACGATATTTTCCAAGACTGCGGAGATGATGTTTTAACTAGTACTTACCAATGTTCTGGCAGCTGGTTGCAACGCCAGAGAACAACTAACACTTGTTCAAATGCTACATGTCAAACAAGTAATATTTGGACAAACTACCAAGATTGCGGTTCTTCCGGCCAAACTTGCCAAAACAATCAATGTTCTTCAAGTTCATCTATTTCTGTTTATTGTTCAGCTAACCCAAGTTCTATCCAGACAGGCCAATCAACAACTTTTATTGCTTTTGTCTCCGGCGGATCCAATTATTACAACTATTCCTGGTCTGGTGCCTGCTCAGGATCCAGCCAGAGCTGTTATAATACCTTCCCTTATTCAGGAACCCAGACAGCTACAATAAATGTTACTTCCGGCGGGCAGACAGCTTCAGCGAGCTGTTCAGTTAATGTGGCTAATACTTGCGAATGCACTTCAGGCCCCTGCTGCGATGGCTGTCACTACAAGAATTCATACAGCATTTGTAATACCGAAACTCAGAACGAATACGGTTGTCCTTGGGGTCCATCTTGCGGCGGTGATGTTGGAATAAGAACTCAAACTAGGTCTCAATACTGCACTGGCTATAGCGCTTCTTGTACAGGGAACTGGTCTGGCTGGACAGGCTTTTCAGGCTGGAGCGTAGCCGCTTATTGCTCAACCGGTCAAGTATGTTCAACCGGTATTTCAACCTGTCAGGCTGTTTCTAGCTGTACTTCTCAGCGTGAAAAGAGATGCTATGACAGCGATGTTTATTGGTACGATCTTACCACTGGCTATAGAGGCAGCAAATACAGAGATTGCCAGGATGATAATGAATGTACGATAGATAGTTGCACAGGCAGTGCCTGCGTTAACGAATTGAAGTGTGATGGCACAACCTGCGCTAAGGGTTCGGCAAGTTACTGTTCTTCCTGCAATACCTGCGGAGACGGAGTCTGCGGCTGCAGTGAAACAATACAATCTTGCAGCAGTGATTGCGGTATTATCGGCTTAGCTATTACTCTATTCGGTAAAAGAGATGCTGATCCATTGCAATGGCTAAAAACATTTGCAGCAGATCCTGATCAAACCGTTGATTTCTTGGCGGTAATCAGCAACGGGCAAAGCGTGACCATGGACAACGTTATGGTTACGATAAACCTTCCTCAAGAGATTACTTATAAAGGAGATTTGACGTTAGACGGCAATTCTTACAGCGGAGATATCAGAACAGGAATTTCTCTGGGATCATTGCTTCCGAAGATGACTAAAACAGTTACTTTCAAGGGCCAGATTAATCAGAACAATACCATATTGAGAAGCAACGCTGATGTGATAGGAATAGTTTCTACTTCTAGTGGTACTTCTCAGGATATTGTTAATATTTCTTTCCAGACAACTGCTCAATCGGCAGCAGTACTTGGAGGGGGGGAAGGATTCTTAGCCGGATTGTTAAATTTTGATCTCAATAAACCCATATACATATTATTGTTAATAATTCTTGGAATTATTGTTTTAATGGCTATTTCCAAGGTTGTTCGAAGGCTTAAAGAGAAATAATAAATTACAACGATAGAATGAATCATAGACCCCGCTTAGGCGGGGTTTGTGATTTACATTAGCTGTTTTTTCCTTTAAGATAAAAGGCAATGTCAATTCTTACAAAGATTTTTGGTGATAGCCACCAAGGATCTTTAAAAAAACTTAATCCGTTAATTTCTCAGATAAACTCGTTTGAAGCGGTTTTAGAAAAAGAATCAGACGAAGAGATTAAAAAGAAAACTCAGGATTTAAAAGGGGAATTAAATCAGGGGAAAACTCTGGACGAATTGCTTCCGGAGGCTTTTGCTTTAGTGAGAGAAGCGGCGAAAAGGACTTTAAAACAGCGCCATTTCGATGTTCAGCTGATCGGAGGCATTGTTCTCCATCAAGGGAAAATAGCTGAAATGAAAACTGGCGAAGGAAAAACATTGACTGCAACTTTGTCAGCCTGTTTGAATGCCTTAACCGGAAAAGGCGTCCATATCGTTACAGTAAATGACTACTTGGCAAGGCGCGATGCTGTCTGGATGGGCCAGATCTATAACTTTCTTGGTCTGACAGTCGGGTGCATAAATCATGAGCAGGCTTTTCTTTACGATCCTGATTACAAAAAAGCAGAAAAAGAAGAGGATAAGACTAGAGATGAATTAGGCGGTTTCAAGGTAGTAGAAGATTTTCTTAAGCCAGTTTCTCGGAGAGAAGCTTACTTAGCAGATGTTCTCTATGGAACGAATAACGAATTTGGTTTTGATTATTTAAAAGACAATATGGTTTACGATTTAAAGGGGCAGTCTCAGAGAGGACATAATTATGCGATCGTTGACGAGATTGATTCAATCTTGATTGACGAAGCGAGAACGCCTCTGATTATTTCTTCGCCTGGCGAAGAATCAACTGAAAAATATTATCAATTTGCCGAAACAGTTTCTCGCTTGAAAGAGAATGAAGACTATACTGTTGATGAAAAGACAAAAACCGCACCCCTCACCGAAGCCGGCCAGAACAAGATTGTCGGCTGGATCGGAACTGATCCTTGGGCTGAAAACGATATTACCACCACTCACCAGATAGAGTCTGCTGTAAGAGCCAAAACCTTTTTTATAAAAGACAAAGAATATGTGGTTAAAAACGGCCAGATTGTAATTGTTGATGAATTTACTGGAAGACTGATGCCTGGCCGCCGCTGGTCTGCCGGCCTTCATCAGGCAGTTGAGGCGAAGGAAGGAGTCGAGGTTCAGAAAGAATCAAAGACCTGGGCAACGATAACCTTCCAGAACTATTTCAGGATGTATAAGAAGCTGTCTGGAATGACTGGTACCGCTATGACTTCAGCCGAAGAATTTGATAAGGTATATAGCCTTGATGTTATTTCCGTTCCGACAAATAAACCTATGTTGAGGCAGGGTTTGCCCGATAGAGTATATAAATCAATCGAAGGAAAGTTCAAAGCAGTTTTAGAAGAGATAAAAGAAAGAAATCAAAAGGGTCAGCCGGTTTTGGTCGGAACTGTTTCAATTGAGAAGAATGAGTTTTTAGGAAGACTGTTAGAAAAAGAGGGGATTCCCCACCAGGTTTTAAATGCTAAAAACCACGAGAAAGAAGCAGAGATTATTGCCCAGACAGGAAGATTAGGAGCAGTGACTATTGCCACCAACATGGCTGGCCGCGGAGTTGATATAATTCTAGGAGGCAATCCCCCAGACTTGGAAGAACAGAAAAAGGTTATTGAACTTGGCGGTTTGCATGTCATTGGTACGGAAAGGCACGAAGCTCGGAGAATTGATAACCAGTTAAGAGGCAGGTCCGGCAGACAAGGAGATCCTGGTTCTTCCCAATTCTTTGTTTCCTTAGAAGATGATTTAATGAGGATTTTCGGCGGAGACAGGATAAAATCCTTGATGGGAACATTTAATATGCCCGAAGATCAGCCGATTGAATCAGGAATAATTTCAAAAACAATTGAATCAGCTCAGGCAAAGGTTGAAGGATTCAATTTTGATATGAGAAAACATATCTTGGATTATGACGAGGTGATGAATAAGCATAGGGAAGTATTTTACAGGAAAAGAAAGGAAGTGATGGAAGCAGAGGGAGAAAAGAGCAGAACTCAAATAATCGAGATTATCAAAAAGGCAGGTTTTAAAGAGGAAGATTATGAAAAAAGAGAAAAAGAAGTCGGTCCGGATAATATGCGGAAGATTGAAAGATTTGTTTCTCTCCGGGTTTTGGATACTCTCTGGATAGAACACTTGGAGAGCATGGAATATTTAAGAGATTCCGTCCGATTAAGAGCTTATGGCCAGCAAGATCCTTTGATAGAATACAAAAATGAGGGAAGAAAGATGTTTAGAGGGTTGCTAGATGAATCTGAGAGAATAATCGCAGACAATATTTTAAAAGCAGAAATAACGAAACAGAAACCAGTCCAACCGCAGACAGTAATAACTGGAGATAAAAAAACAATTAGTAGAAATGACCCTTGTTATTGCGGTTCTGGGAAGAAATATAAAAAGTGTCATGGGTCATGAGGGAAGCCTAAAAAACCTTTAAAACCGGGAATTTAAGCCAAAAGCTCAAACCCGATGTCTTACGAGACATCGGGTTTTTTGTATATCCAACAGAAATTGTCATGGGAATTAACCACATAAAAATACGAACGAAAATATGAAAAATTCACATTTAGCAAAATCAGAGCGAAACCAGCAGATCAGAAAATTGCTGGTCAGCGGAAAGAGCCAGGCGGAAGTCGCCCGGGACTGGCGGCTTCTGCCGGCCATTGCAGTTCGGGAATCTTCCGGCGGGAAACAAACATGCGGAAATAATCCGTTCGGCTGGGCTTCGTGCCGAGCGGGTTTTGAGAGCGTGGAGAAAGCAATCGAAATCGTGGGCGTGAATCTTTGCGGACTCAATTCAAAAACAGCCAGCTACTATAGCGACAAAACCACGCTCCAAAAATTACAGAGCTATAATGGAAGCATAAATCCAAACTATCCGGCGGAAGTTTTCTCCATTATGGAGAAGTTCTAGGCGGTTGGTTCAAACTTACACTGCTCTCCATTTTTAAGCCCGAGCATCGTGAAGTGAACAAAGAACATTTGCCATTCCGATCCGAACGCCATGCCGGCCGATTCTCCATTAACGAACTTCTCGCCGATCCAACTTCTCTTCTTGAAGTCAAAATCAATACGAAGCCAGGTGTTACCACCGTAGCCATTGCGATATTGCATGGAATATTTGTCCTCGTCTTTCTTGAAGCTGGAAAAATCCGGGTTATAAACGGCACTGCCCATCACTCTTGCGCCATTTTTCATGCCGAAACTGGCAAAGAGTACATTGAACGGAAAATCGTTTAATTCCGGGATCTCTTTGATCTCCAAGTGATGCGGTACGAATCCGAAGAAAGTGCCGTGCTTTAATGCTTCGTCTCGTTTTTGCATGTCTATTTCCATAAATGAAAAGCTCTTCTCGGGGGAGAAGAGCGGTTAAGAAAACAAAAAATCGACCTTTATCTCTCCCCGTATGGGGCTGGAATTAGCACCTTCTCCGAAGCGTCACTTCAAAGGGTTGCTGGGCGGGTCATCGAGCCAGTGCTCTAACCGCCACTCTTGATAAACTCACTATTCAGTTGTACTTCAATACTAACTTATAACAGAATATAAGTCAAAGTTATTTGTGAACAGCCGATTCTATTTGTTGTCGCTCACCGCAAAGCCGAGTGTCGTCTTTTTCTCCAGAAATTCTGAATATTCAAGGTCTTTCAAAGTCGATACATATTCCTCAATGATTTTTTTTGGAAGGAAATCTTCCGTGTCCTGAAGAATGACTTTGTAGTATTCCATCTTTTTGTCTTTTGGGGCATTGAAGCGATCCCAGACAACCGCACCTTCTGCGCCGAGCGCATTTAAAAGCGACCGCATATTGGCGAGGGCATCGGCGCATTTAATGAAGTAGGCGTCCTGATTTTGTCGAAGCCGCCTCAGGTTTTCATTTTTTCTATCTATCCAATCGGGAAGCGTTTTGTCTTCAGTAAGGGCAGCTACGAGATTTCGAACCTCATTGCCGAATTCCTTCTCGATCTCGTCAAGAGGATATTTACAATCCTCGACGGTATCATGGAGAATCGCCGCGGCGACCAGTTCCGCGCTTGTCGTGTATCGCGCAACAATGATCCCGACTTCCAGCGGATGCACTACATACGGAATCCTGCCGTCGCCTTTTCTAACTTGACCCGCATGAAGCTCAATCGCTTTGACGATTGCTTTCTCTACGATATTTGTTGTGTTCATAAATTTTATTAATTAATTGATTAATGACCTTTGAGCCGTTTTTTGTCTCGTCGACCTCGAAACAAAAAAAGCGGCTAAGAGATTTCACCAAAAGATATTACTATCTCTTAGATTGAAATCTCCCAACCGCTTTTGCGATTAGTCGCTTATTTCATTTGGCTCTCTGCAGATTTCCCAGATTACCTACCCCGAAAGGGGAGAAACAAGCGGTTCGTGATTGCTTGCACGAACTACAACCAAATTGTCAAAACCTACATTTATATCATAGCAAAATCAGCAGGAAAGCGCAATGGCTACTTTTTGGCTATCTTGTAGTTATTCTGCAGATACATCAAATCTTCTTCTAAACTTTGTAGAAGTTTGATGTGCCAGTTTTTCTTCGGCCCACGCATGTCTTTCTCAAGAGTTTGCCGTGCCATATTGAGCACGGTTGCCAGCGTGCCAAAATAGTCGTCTTGCTCGATATGTTTTTCTAATTGTTTTTTATGCATATGCCCAAGTTAATTTAAAAAAGTCGTCGCCAATTTGATGAAATTCAAACAAGCAATCCGCCCCTTCTTTTTCAACGCTGATCATATTCTCGTCTTTCAAACAATCAACAGTAATCAATCCGTTTTGATCACAAATGCCTATGATCTCTGGCAAAGAATAGTTTTTGTCTTTGGTAAAAATTTTCATAACACGCATTTTCATAGCGGGGGCAATATTACCTTCGGTTGCAAAGCTTTTACAAGTACGACTTATCCACTCCATCCCGAAACACAAAAAGCCCACCACCAGGCTAGGGCCTTGCGGCCCACATGCAGGTTTCCCCACATGACGCGAGAAGCGACCCTGATGATGGGGTCTTTATGCTTCTCGCGGTTTCTGGCCATGCCCGACAGAAAAACTCTGCAGAGTTTAGGCCATTAAATTGTTATGGTACTACATCATAGCTATTCTAACTTTTTCATAAAATCGTTAATCTCATCGGCGATTGCTTTTCTGCGCCATCCCAAAAATTCTCTGAAGTTGGTGATCTCCCAGAGTTTTCTATCCAAGGGTATCAGCTGAAGTTTTATTGCCTCTTCGCCTTTTTTAGCAATGATTTCCTTTTCAAGATAAACAGAAGGCTCTTTATTGAGAATTTGCCTATTCGTCTTGCCACCTATGAAAGCAAGATTTGCGATTTCGTTGATTTCCTTCTTGTCGTAGCCGAATTTTGGATCGCGCAAAAGCGACTTTGGGAAGATGTGATGATATTGTATTGTGTGTGCCCGTCCAGTATGTCTATCCGAAAGTTTCAAACCAGAGAACCAATCCTTTGCGCCGTTATTTTTCAATACAAAATAAAGCATTGAGAAAAATGGGCTCCTGATGCCTCTGTTAACCAGATCATCCATATCAACGACAAATTTTTTGACATGTAAGTGTAGCTGATTAATGAGATCATCGAGATTTTTATTTTTGAACAAAATCGACAAGTCGGCTTCCAAAATAGATTCAGACGATCCCATGCTGTAATGTCCTCGCATATGGGCGAGATAGAACCACCTCAAAAGTTTTTTCTGTTCTTCTGGGGTTAGTTTCTCATCATGCAATACCGCATAGACGGCGATCGGGATCATTAAGAAAGGAGACGAAAGATAACTGAGGTTGTCTATACCAGCATTACTTCTTAGGAAGTTGATAGCAAAGCGTAATCCGTTCGTGGCAAGCTTCCAAGATTCGTCCAGTTTTTCTTTGCTGATTTTACCGACGGTTTTGAATCTGCTTTGATGCGTGGCGAATACCACGAGCATACGAACCGGCAAGCCAGTTTCTACAATGTAATCCTCGTCATCTTTGAACTCGGCCGCGAAATCTTCAATCAATCCCATGAATCCTTTCCATCGAGATGTGATTTGAGCTAAAGCCAAATCAGAACCGCGCAATTTAATACCAAGAGAATTGACGCGCACGAAAATCTCCGTGACTTCTTCATATGACATGCTTTTTTCAAGCACCTGCATGACATACGGATAGTCAGCAATTTTTTTGATTTTTTGCAATCTGGCGGAGTATTTTTTATAGCGCGGGTCTTGTAAAGAAGTAATGCCCACCTTTTCAAGTATTTCGCTAAAGTCCTTAATAAAAATATCCGAAACAGAAACCCAAAGCGGATCATTTTGTAGGGATCGGCTCGCCACAACAAAAGTTCTTTTTCTCATTTCTTCCTGAATATCCCGCTCCGCCGTTTCTTCATCTTCAACATCTTCCAAGTCGGCCGTGAAGTCGCCATTATTTTCGTCTACTTCCATGACTTCCACTGGCGGCCCTTCTGGGTGTTCTAAATTAAAAAGAATATCAATTGGTCTTTTGCGATTTCTAACATGGACTGGCTCGCCGCCTAATACGGCGGACAAAGAGGTGATTCGTTGTTGGCCATCGAGAAGTAATAATTTTTGGGAAGTTGTCGGAGATTTTGTGGATTTTACGGCCAGTTCGCGGGTTTCAATTTCTTCGTCTGTTTCCCAAACCAAAATAGTCCCAGATGGATATCCGCGATAGAGTGAGTCGAGAAGATCGCGGACTCGAGTGGCCGGCCAAACATACCGGCGCTGCATCTCGGGGAGCGTAAGCTCGCCGCGCTGAACCTTATCGACTAATTCACGAACTGATATATCTATTTTAGGCATAAGTAAAATATATTCTCACTTATTAGAATATCAAAAGTTATGAAGATTGACAACCACATTTTTTTGTTTGCTCTGTTCAATTTTCGTAAAAACTGCTAAGATATTTTTATATGTTTGTCATTTGGCACGACAATGACTATGACCTTGCACGGTGGGTCTATTTAAATTCGTCTCTCTCAAAAATCGGGGAGAAAGTATTGCTTCGGCCGATTCCCAAGACGAATTCATCAGGCACGCTTTTGCGCTTACTTAATGGTGATTTTGATCACCATATTTTACCTGTGATCAAATACGAAACCCCCGATATTATTATTCAAAGGATCGATGAAGAAAAGAATGATTCAGAAATTCTTTTTGTGACCGAATTCATGACTCATACTCCGCAACATCATCACCCGCTCCAGCGTTTCTCCAGAATTTATGGAGCGTCAAATTTAAAAATTCCTTCCGCGCTTATTATTCCAAACACAAAAGTTAAACTGGAGCGAAAAAACGGCGTTTATAGACCTACAAGTTACAGAGCAAATCCATTAATCTATCACATTTTCATAAAGACGACGGATGTAAATAAAACCCCAACGCTTCTTTTTCTTTGGCCAGATATCAATGGTTATTTAAAGTATGACAAGCAACATCCTACGGCCCCGTTTATTAATGACCAGATTCAATCGTGGTTTGCTTTACTTGATTCCGCCGTTCGAGGAGATAAAGATATATCATCGGCCAAAGAGCAATACGAACTCATGGTTAAAGTGGGTCAGCACAAAGTGAGGGAACATAAAGAATTTGTGGCGGGATGGAAAGATATCTATAAATTAACCACGATAAGGGTGGAAAAAACAGAGACAGTAATCAAAGAGTTCAAGCTCGACACAAAACAGCTCCCGACCCATTTTCTAAAAAATGAGGATACTTTAATTTTTGAGCCAGAGGGACTACATGCACCATCAACTCCGTTTCGAACCGATCCTTATGCGGGAATGTTGTGCGCTTTCGATAATCTTTTTTGTCGTGAAGGAAATGGCATCCGAGTGCTCAATCTCCTTTTACGCGCCAAAAATATAAAATATGCAACGAGCGAGAATCAAAACATCTTTATTGATATAAAACACGATAAATCAACCTGTCCATTTTTGAAAAAAGTTCAGAAAAACATTGGATCAGAACATTTAAAGGCGAACCAATGTCCATTTACCATGACAAAGCAACAGCGTATCTACGGCGAGGTTGCCGATGTAATTGTCTTTGATGACTATGTCTATTATCAAAAAATCAGTTAGCGAATACGATGTAACATTCGCGGTAAAGGAATGGCTGTTGAAACACGGCTGGGATGTCGTGGCTTTTAATCCGCCGGGGTCACAAGGCACTTTCACCATTCCTAATCCTGCAAAAGACCCTGCATATAGAGGTCAAACGGGTAGTGAGGCCCCAGATATTATTGCCGTGAAGGATAAAAATACGATCCTTATTGTCGAGGCAAAACCTCAATATAATGAAAGTGATACCGAGAAGCTCACGGGCCTTGTTAAAAATAAACCACGAATGGAACTCTTGAACGAGCTTGTCAAAAAGATGTGTATTGCCAATGATGTGGCTCTTGATTTGCCAGTTCGGGTCATTTTAGCGAAGGCGCATGGGGGCGAAGAACATCCTCGCAAAGATATGGCAACATTTATCGTGAGCACCAAAGACAAGTGGGACGCCGCCAGTATTGATCCCTCGATTGACCCTGTTCAATTTATGGAAGTAGAACTCAAAGCACCGAACGATGAAATAAAAAAGCTGATTGAGGCCTAGGGCTTTTGAAAGACGAGAATATAATTGTGATCAATGTGATTGCCTCGTCTTTTTACGCTCATTCCAGCTTTCTGGCTCATTACCCAGATAAAAATATCTTTGAGCTGGAATCCTAATTTTTCTGTTGCGTACTGGATGAAATATGCAAATGTCGGCTGTATCGCGCCGTCTTTTCTATTGTCTCCAATAACTACACACGCGTGGCGGCCGCTTTTAAGGACACGGTTCATCTCATCAAAAACTTTATTCATTTCGGCAAGGTATCGTTGCATGCTGTTTGTCGATATATCTCCGGCGTCAATTTCCTCATAATCGAATCCGAGGGTTTTAGTTTCCAATTGATAGATGTTGGAATAATCTATGGCACCAAGATAAGGCGGATGTGAGATGATAAGATCAATCGAGTTATCGGAAAGCTTGGTATCTCGCGCATCGCCTTTTTGAATCTCAACTTTGTTGCCATTAGCTATTTTTTTATACTCCTGCATTGATTTCGCCATCTCATCGAGTTTTTTTGAAAATTCAGAAACGACATCCACTTTCTTCTTGTTTTTATCAACCACGATATGATTAACACAACGAGCATCAACTTTTGATGCCTTTTTCACTATAGAGGCTAGCGCGAGCATGAAATAATCTCGATCTCGACCCGATTCGACTTGGTCAATTTTTTCTTTTATAGTCAGTAAATCTTGGAATGACTCTGGATAAAACCATTTGCGATTTTCGTCATTCATTGGATATTGCTTGCGACTTGTAGAATTGATTGCCGTTCGGGTTTTTTCTAAAAGTGGCTGAGAATCGGGGGTAAGAGGGCGTGTTTTTACGGAAGCAAGAAGAATTGAGAGCGGATTCGAATCGATTCCAATAGAATCACGCTTCAAGATATTTGCCTCAAGCGGCACCGTCCCACTCCCCACAAAATTAGCTAGTATCAAGTCACCCTCATTGGAATAGAGTTTAATGAGTCGGGAGACAAGTTGGGGTATTAGTTTGCCATACCATCGTAAAAAATCATGCGTAGCATAATTTGTCTCTCTGATAGAGACATCGGAGAAATCCCAGATTGATGAAATAAAATTATTTTTCATAGATAACTTCGATCTCGGCATTACTCATTGGATCGTCAAGAAAAAGTGTCGGTTTAGCTCCACTTAAACCAACTTTTTCTTTAATGTGTTTGAGATAATCTTTCTTTATTTCATAAAGCATGGAGTGACGCTTGTTGAGTATGGCTGCCTTAGTTGTTGTTCCGCTGCCACCGAAAGGGTCAAGCACGGTTTCGCCGACAAAGGAGTAAAGTTTAATGCAACGATGGGGCAGTTCGTCGGGAAATGGCGCAATATGTCCATCCTCGTTTCCCTTAATACGAACTCGTCGCATTGTCCAAAGTTGTTTTGTGTATTCCGCATATTCTGCGCGGGTTAGCCGGCTGGCTTCCTTCTGTAATTTTGAGAGATGACTATAGTCGGGTTTAGCTCCGTTTGGTTTTCTTAGAATATAAATATATTCCATGCTATCGCAGATTAAAGGGGAGGGTGGATATGGCAAGGAGCCATATTGAAAACCCTTGATCGGGGTTTTATACCAAATAACCCGATCCACCAATTCAAATCCTACATCGCGACTAACTCTTAAAAGCTCTCCTCCAAGGGGAATCCATCGCACGCCAGATTTGCCTTTTTCTGGTAGGTCAGAAATATTGAGACAAAATTTTCTTCCGGGGATCAACACCCTAAAACATTCTTCAAGGGTACTTCTCATGTCTTTGAGATAATCCTCAAGCGTAGGCCAGGACGAGTAATCTTTCGCATTGAAATAGGGTGGCGATGTAACAATTAGATGTATGGAGTTATCCGACACCGACTTCATCTTCCGGCTGTCTCCAATGACAACCTTGTGTTTGCTTTTACCTAATTCGGGATTATTGAAATGTTTCTGAATCTCTAACTCAGATTGTTCCTTGCTTGCTTTTTTTGCTTCTGCTTGTTGTAAATCTTTTTTCATAATTATTTTTTGATGAGCTTAACGGCCAATTTTTCTACTTCCACCTTCTTATAAAATCGATAGTTATTGAACCGATGTCGAACAGCTTTAAGTTTGCCGCTTTTGTCCCACCGGCGCAAAGTCATTGGGTGAATTCCCAAAATTTTTGATGCCTGTTTTACGGTTATTAATCCATCCATAAAATTAAACCTATAACAACATTATACACCACTTGAAAGATGGCGCAAAGCAAGAGTTATCCACTGCATCTATTTTATGAGTAGTTCTAAGAACTAATGCGATATTTTTGCTGACGCTTTTTGAAGGCTTCAGAACCACCCTCTAAAACTTTCAAAGCACGATCTCTAATCGCAGGGTTTTCTATAGAGCCGGCACTATAAGTTATCTTGCCATCATCCCTATTTGCGATCACGATTTGTTCAGCATCACTATTAATAACCACATTGCCGTTATTAGATACTAAGATAACTTGTCTAAAATTCTTTGCTTGTCTGACCGCTTTGACGAGCTCGTCCATGATGAATTCATTGTCAAGGTGGTCATCATGGGAATCGATAATAATCGGCTTGTCACCATGAGCAAGATAGATTTTTATCAGAACGGTTGCTTTTTGTCCCAACGAAAGCTTATCCAGATAGGTCTTTTTGTATTTGATCACTGGCATTACTCTCATATAATTTCCATACAATAAATCATAGAAGTCCCCAATAGTTACAGGAGCACTTTTGATTTTTGTCTTAAATTCTTTGTTGCAACGCTCCGTTTCTTCAACAAGCTCGTTAGATTTTAATCCGTTCCCATCCGCAATAGCATGTGCCAGCTTAATTAAAGTATCAAATGCTGGCGGATTCTTGTCGTCTCCCATCACCTCAAGCTTTCTGTTATCAAGAATGCCCTCGGCCTTCTCAAGAAAAACCTCGTCTTCAAAACGAACCTCCGCGACAAAATCAATGTCTGACAAAACCTCCGCCTTTTTATCAGAGAAGGTTTTTATAATCTCTTCATATTGTTTTTTTTGAGCGACCACGCTTTCTAAGAGCTCCCTCATTAATTTCTTCCGTTCCGCTTCTGTCTCCCGAAGTTTCTTTTTATCTTCTTCAAGTTGTTTTATTTTATTCTCGATAGCCTTCGATGCTGTTTGCAACTCACGCCTGCGTTCAAGAAGTTTGGCGTGCTCCTTTACGCCGCGTTTCAGTTTTTCGAGTTCTTTCTGCTCGTTTTCAATTTCGGCAACAGTTTGTTTTATCTGCGTTTTTACGGAAGCGAGAACTTTTTCAAGCTTAGCTTTAGGAGGGTACGAGAGTTCCGTGAATTTTTCTTCCTCGATTTTCAACTTCTTTATTAGCTCATTTGTCGTCTCGATAAACTTATTAAACCCATCGAGTTGGTTCTCTAAAAACTCGATTGCTTTCTCGAGTGTATCTCTAAGTGTGATGAGGTCTTCGTGCCGAGATTTTAGGGTCCCAAGTTTTTCCTGTCTTTTCTGGGCGGCTTCGGTATCTGATTTGTCCTGAACTTTTTCAAGTTCTTTGATCCGTTTCTCTATATCTTTGAGATCGGCCTCGACTCTCGTTTTTTCTTGCTCGATAGCTTTGTTATTGTCTGCACTGGTTTTTGTTTCGAGTAACTCAATAAGCTGATTTTTAGTGGTCAATTTCTTTGCGAGTTCCTCGGTTGTTAGAATGGTTTCGTCAAAATCAAAACTAAGGGTTGAGTTCTTAATTTGCGGGCTATCGAAAATCAGGTCTTTTATACGCTGATGGAGATCGGATTTTTCGCCAATGTATTTTTCTAACTCTCCTTGGGCTATATAAATTATTTGACCATCTTCGTAGAATTTTTTCTCATTTAATTTTTTTGTGAATTCGCCGCCATCTCTAAGTGAAAGTGAAGTGTTTATTTCGGGTTCATATTCGGCGACTCGTTTGACGAAAGAATTTTTATCGTCCATGGCCGCACGATCCATATAGCAGTTCGCAATCAAATCAACTAGTGCAGTTTTACCGGCTCCTTTTCCACCAACTACTGCAATGAGAAAAGGGTTCGTTTCAAAATCGGTATCTGCCAAAGAAAGCTCGTCATTCACAACAGCACCACTGACGCTTATTTTGGTGATGGTATAGTTGCTAATTATGGGAGATGGGTCATTTTGTTGAATCGCCACTCGTTCCTCTGGTTCATAAAGTAATTGTTTGAGCCCCTCAAAAGTTGGGTCGGCTTTAATCCAGCAGTAACGAAGCTCACAAGCAGAAGGGTCGTTGTCGCAATTATGGTTTTTATCTCCGCGCTTTGCGCATGGCCTTCCTATATCTTCGACTCTATGAGCGTCAGAACCATGAATGCATGGCTTTAGCGTTTTGAATTCTTTGATAAAATTTTCAACTCCTTCTGCATATGGATTACGGCCCAAGCACCATTTTTGCGTTTGTGGATTAGAGGAGAAGACCATGTCAGATGTTTGCAAGAGCGCTTTCCGGGTAAGGTGCGCCTGACCATCCCAACTAATTTGATCCCATCCCTCCGCCGAAAGAACCACCAAGTATTTGCCTTTGAACCTACTATCTTCAAGCCGTTTTAATATATCCTCATGGTCTACAACCGCCTGCATAGCTCCAAGCTCCAATGGTGAAATTCCCATTTGTCGAAAATTTTCATGTTGCGTCATTAATTCATTGCCAAGGATTTCAAGATTAGAAAGCTTGAGTTTTCTGCTTTCGCTGCGCTCTTGCGGATTGCCCTGATAGTAAAAAAGGATATCGTGAAGAAAATGTTCTTCGATATCCTGCGCTAAAACTTCGTCAGAAAAAATGACATGCAAATTCAATCTTTTCTCTTCGCCGTTTCGCCCGGCGATAATGGTCTTGAGTCGAAATTCTATATTAGGAAGGATCGCATGGATATTCTGCAATCTACCTTGCGCCTTGAATTTTTGAAGCTCCTTGTAACCCTCGATTGAGAAATAGTCGGTTATGCCAATTGCCGCTACATTAAGAGATTCAAGTTTTTGCAAAAACGATTCCCAATCGGGATTGCCGTTGGTAAGTTTGGAATATTGATTATTGAGAATGGAGAATGGGCTGTGAACATGTAAATCCCACTTTCGCCACTCTGAACCTTTTGGATATTGTGCGTTCATATGAAATAAATGCCCTCGAGGGCAGGGCATTGGTTAGTCTGTTTTGAGGGGGAGATCGGTCTGATTGAGCCATTCCTGAAACTCCGCTTTTCTTTCAGCTGTTGATGAGCGGCTCAGAGAATCGAAGAGTGATCGGATCTCGTTCTTGTTTGCACCCTTGAGTATTCCAGTAATCCATTTGAGATTTTTTTCGCCTTCGAGATAAGAACGAAGGGAATTTCTGACCCAACGATTGCCAGCTTCTTGTAATGAGATGTTTCTCGACATAATACTGCTACTTTATCAGATTCTCGGTATTTTATCAACTTGATAAGACGCTAAAAATACGAAATAGCATTTTTGGTCGTATCAGCGCCTTTCGGGGCAAAAACCGCTCTGTGAAGTTTTGCACAACCTTGCTGTTGTTTCCACTTTTTCAAGAATCTGTTATAATTAATCAAGTTGATAAGCAGAGTTTTGCACACTGGGGAGCCATTTGCTTTATTGCCATATTTTATTGTGCTATAATATTAACAATAAGGTCGAGTAAATAATCAACTTGATAAAACTTGGGGCTTAAAATGATGTTTAGAAAAATTTTAAGCGCAAGTTTCAAAAGTTAACAAAAAATATGAGAAAAAAAGATCAATGGATAATACATGATATTTCTACCGGCGAATCAAGGAGTTTTGATATCAAGACCCCGAAGAAAAGCCCGCAGCTTTTCATGGGGCACATAAAAAGGTCTTACAAGCGCCCATGGTTTCATTTTTTGTATCGCACGCTTAAAAAGTTTAAAAAACTTTTTGCATCCAACAGACGAGCTCCAAGGGACATCCTGCGGCTTCCTACGGGACAGGCGAGATATTCCGGGATCGGGATTCCGCAATTGCGATGGTTATTTTCTAACACTGTCAAAGGCGGGCTTACTGTTTTAATTTCGGTTCTGGTAATTTACGGGGTTGTTCAAGCGGGTTCTCTGACCCCCTCGGCCAGCCCGGCGGCGACCATGCACACATTAGAGCAAATCTGGAACAGAATTGCCGGCTCGGATGATACGAGCGGAACCACAGCTGATGGCAACGGAGATGTTATAGAGCGATTACAGTTTATTCAGCAAAACCTAGGTGGTTATACCTATGGCTCTTCCGAGGCTGGCAAGGTCCTAACCACAGCCGGCGGAACATACAATGCCACTTTGCTTACAGCGGCAAATGTTCGTTCCGGCGTGACTTTTGGGGTGTCGTCAACCGGCACCTATGGCGGCAGCGGCTGGACTTATGGGTCCGATGACATCACAAAAGTTCTGACCAGCGCCGACGCGGCTGGAACTTATAACGCTTCCAATTTATCTGTTGGTGTAGTAAAAAGCGGAACGACATTCGGCGTTTCTTCAACCGGCGAATATCCCTCGGCTACTTATACCTTGGCAAGCGCGGACGCGACGACTGATTTGGCGGCGAGCGGCGGTAATATTTCCTCTTCAAACGGCGCGGTTGAGTGGTGGCAATCAGATGGCACCAGGCAGACCGCGACTCTGGATTTTCCGACGCTCTCTAATCTCTGTTCGTCCGATACTTCCAACAATTCCGCCGGGACGCTTTCCGTGACCGCGGCTTACATTTCCGTTGGCAACACTTATTGCGGCACAGCTGGCACGCTTTTGGCGAATCTTTTTAATGGTTCTTTAACGGCAGGGGGATTTACTGGCGGTTCGCAAGCAAATGGCGGAGTTGATGATTACAATGCCGGCAATGCTGCTGGTCGGCCGTCTGACGCCTATTCAAAAGGGTGGACAGATTGCAGTACCGGCGATCATTGCGGCACCAACGATGCCTTTGCAGACATGAAAGACAATTCTACGGGTCTGATTTGGTCAAAACCTTGCAGTGGAGTGGGTTGTTCAACTTCAGCTGAACCTGCAGATACTGATTATGAATGGACTTATACCGATGACGCGGACAACGATGGTAAAAGCGCAAGTGTATTATGTTCTCAAGATTTAGGAACAACTCACGATCAAGGCTGGTCTCTTCCTCACCAAAAACAGCTGATGCAGGCGTACATTGATGGTGCTTACGGCAATTTAGAAGCCTCGGGCGTTAGTCGCCTCTACTGGTCAGCCACGACTAATTCCGACCGTACCACCTACGCGTGGAGCACCTACTTGTCTTACGGCACCACCGGCGGCAATGCGAAGTCCGGTAGTTACTACGTGCGGTGCGTCCGCTCGGCAAATTAGATTATTTGATGATTGGATGATTTGATTCATTTGATTATTTCTTCCGCCGCAAAATTTTTTTATGGCTCAATATAATCATTTGCCGATATTTCAACTCGCTTATCAACTGACATTAGAAATCCATCGCGCGACCCATCAATTTCCAAGAGAATACAAATATACACTGGGGCAAAAATTAAAAGAAATTGTTTCTGATGTATTAGATATGATTGTGGAAGCTAATTCCACGGAAGAAAAAACAGAAATTTTGGAAGAGACAAGGTTGAAACTGGAACGATTAAGAATTCATCTAAGGTTGGCCAACGATCTGGAAATATTAGGATTGAAAAGATACGAAGCATTTAATCGAACATTGGAAGAAATATCAAAACAGCTTTCTGGCTGGTTGGAATGGTCTAAAAAGAGACAAAGGTAGTTCTTTAAAAAATATAGAGAGGTTCGGGAGAGCCAGAATTTTGATGCTTGCGGGCATCAGAAGCGAGCTTATTCCATTGCGGTCCTGTTCAGTTATTTTTAATAGATGACTATTATTTGTCAGGAATTTATGCTTTGTTTCGGCAAAGATTGAATTTCGGAGAATTGAAAAGTAGCAGGACATAAAGCCTCGGGCGTTAATCGCAACTACTGGTCAGCCACGACTAAATCCGACAATACCACCAACGCGTGGAACACCAACTTGTCTAACGGCAACACCAACAACAATGCGAAGTCCAATAGTAACTACGTGCGGTGCGTCCGCTCGGGAATGGAAACATTATCATCTGGCTCTCCCGGCCCTTTCTAAAAATTCGGACTTTATTTGGAGGCAAACAAGATCGGGATCTTTTGGCTCAATGTAGTTTTTCAGATTTTGAAAGCGTTTTTCCCAGAGATGCGTCCGTAATTTAAAAGTATCGGCGTGTTTAAAGTGGCCAAAATAGGAATTAACGGTCGCCAGCATTTTCTCAATTAATTCGAGCGGCGGATCTTTCATGAAAAGAGGGAGAAGTAATTGACCACGCTCGGTTTTTAGAGAATAATTTGCGAGTATTTGGTTGTATTGAAAAAGTTTGCGTTTCAAATTTTTTACAATGCGTCGACGCACAAGGACGTGATCTGGCTTAACAATATAACCGAGCCAATCAATGCCTTTGTGGGTTTCCTGAAGGATTTGCTTTTTGAGGTTAAGTTCCAGGCAAAGATGCTCTTTGAGAAATAAAGCAATTGCGTCGCGCCACTCTTTTAGCTGTTTTTGGTCGCAAGAGAGAAGTAAAAAATCGTCAACATAACGAAGATAGTATTTGACTTTGAGATTATGCTTGGCGAAGTGGTCAAGCTCGTTTAAATAAACATTGGCGAAAAATTGGGAAGTGAGATTGCCGATGGGTAAACCCTGATTTTCGGGAACGTGAAAAAGAGATTTGTGCGGCGGGATTTTATCAAAAAGAGATCTGTTACCTTTGCTGGTGAAGTTTTTTATGGGGTCGTTGAAAATAATAAGTTTCGTCAGCCAAAGAAGTTCTGGATTTTTAATCTGATCTGAAATGAGCCGAAAAAGAATCTCTTTATTCAAGCTCATAAAAAATCCCTTGATATCCAGATGAAGATAATAAGCTTTCCGGCGGTGATTTTTGGTAATCTTACGGAGATACCTTTGAAGGTCTTTTAAGGATTCGTGAATGCCTTTATTCTTGCGGCAGGCGTAGGATTGCGCAATAAAAATCGGTTCAAAAATGGGCTCCAAGAAATTGTAAAGCAGATGATGAACGACCCGATCGCGAAAGGTGGCCGCAAAAACTTCGCGCAATGACGGCTCTTCCACGACAAAACATATCGAGCGGCCGAGTATATAACTATGATCCTGCAACTCCTGTTCCAGTTTTAATAGCTCTGATTCAAAATTTATTTCAAATTTTGCCGCATGGTAAGTTTTTCGTTTATGCCTTCTGCAATCAATGTAGGCCTTATAAAGATTCTGGAAGTTGAAAATTTTCACAGCGGGCTTTTTGGTGTTTTTTCCGCCTTTTCCACAAGGTTGCGGTTTGTTGCGAGATAATTCTGTGTTATAATTATTCATAAGCGGTTATGAGGAAAAAGATACCGACTAAAAATATAATTTTCGTTTTGTTTTTAACCTTTTTCATAAGCGGTTTTTTTGCGTTTCCGGCAGGACATGTTCTTGCCTCTTCAACGGACGGAACAGTTGATTCGTCCGACAAATACGCATGGGGTGAGAATATTGGCTGGCTTAATTTTGGGACAACCGAGGGGAATATTCATGTCACAGATTCGGCTTTGACCGGCTATATTTGGGCGGAAAACATCGGTTGGATTTCTTTGAATTGTTCTAACGACTCACCTTCAAGTTGCGGGACAGTTGATTACAAAGTTGCCAACGACAGTGAAGGAACTTTGTCTGGCTACGCTTGGTCGGAAAATACTGGCTGGATAAATTTCAATCCGACTTATGGCGGAGTAACCATTAATTCCTCCGGCGAATTTTTGGGCTACGCTTGGGGCGAAAACATAGGATGGATTGTTTTTAATTGTTCAACGACCAATTCCTGCGCGGCTGTTGGTTACAAAGTTAAAACCGATTGGCGGCCGAGGAGCGCAAGGCCGGCTTGCAACAATTCTTCTGATGATGACGGAGATGGTAAAACCGACTATCCCGCCGACCCCGGCTGCTCTTCATTGGATGATACTGACGAGACCGATCCTGCCGCGGCACCTTCCGGCGGCGGGGGTGGCGGTGGCGGTTTGCCGCCAGAAGCATATAATCCGCCGATAACTCCAGAAGGCGGTTTCAAAATTTTGATAAATGACGATGCCGCCCAAACCGATTCCCGAAAAGTCACTCTAACCCTCAAGGGCGGATCAAATACCAAAGCGGTTTGGATTTCCGAAAATTCCCAGTTCCCAGAAGGTTTCCAAGTTTCTTATAATTCCTCTTTATCGCAGGTTTCGGTTTCTTTCGATCTGTCTTTAGGCGAAGGCCAGAAGACCATTTACGCTAAATTCTGCACTCAATGGGGGCGTTGTTCGGATGTCGTTTCCGACAGCATCGTAAGGGTTGGAGAAACGACAGTGGAAAAGATAGAGCAAGTGCCCCAAAAAATTGTTGAGCAAATAAAGAAAGTGCCAGAAGCAATAGCTCCACTAATACCAAATTTTCTGAAGCCTAAGCCGCAAGAGACCGCCAAACCGCCCGAAGTTCCGATTGAGGAATTGGTATCCAAGGAAGCACCCCTATCGTTTCAGGGTAAATGGCAACTCTTGCCAAGCGAACCAATCAGAGAATTCGTTTTGGCGCCTTTGCCCAAAGAGATTAGGAATCTGGCTCAAAAGTTTCCAGAACTTGAGAAAACCCTTGAAGAGGTCGGCGTCAGCAAAATTACCGATATTGCGAAACTAAAATCCGTAAAACTGACTTTGCCCGGGTTGACGGAAAGAGTTGGTTTGCCGACGGCCAAAGTTGAGCCCGGCAAATTTGCTCTGCCCCAGGGCGTTCCTGTTGCCAAACTATCGCCGGCGATCAAACAGCAATTGCCAACGGAAATCGTCTTCGCCAAAACTGGCGGCGAGCTGATTGATTTCAATATTGATCTCTCTGTTACAGATAAAGGCGAGCCGCAGCAGAAGATTGCCACAATTTCCGGTAAGCCATTGCAATTGGTGGTGAAGCCAGACAAACCAGTTAAGAGCGTCAAGGGGTATTTGGTATTTAAGTCAAAGACGAGTCAGCCGACTTCATTGGAATTGCCGCTCAATTCCTTGCTGGCATCGGTGATTTTCGCGAACCCTGTTTTTGCTAAGACCCAAGACCAGCCGGTTAGAGTTGAAGAAAAGCTGGTTTTGCTGGAATTTGAGTATACCGATCCTGACGGTGACGGGATTTATACCGCGGAAATTCAAGCGCCTTTGATTGAAGGCGAATACGAGATTATCACGGTAATGGATTTTGACGATCCAGAACTTGGGAAAAAAGAAATTCGTCTGACTACAGTGGTTGATCCTGAAGGGTATATTTACGAAAAAGATGGCGACAAAGAAACCCGTATACCCGGCGCCATTATTTCCCTTTTTTGGCTGAATCCCGAAACCAAGCAATATGAGCTTTGGCCGGCAAAGGAATATCAGCAGGAAAATCCGCAAACTACCGATGTCAGAGGCACCTACTCATTTTTAGTCCCCGAAGGATACTATTATCTCAAGGCAGAAACCCCGGGTTATCTTATCTACGACGGCAAGCCGTTTCAGGTTAAAGAAGGCAGCGGCATCCATATCAATATTGAACTCAAAACCAAGTACTGGTGGCTGAAGATCGTTGATTGGAAAACGATTTTATTAGCCGTCGTCATAATTTTATTGCTCTATAACTTTTATCGTGATAAAATTAGAGAACGATTGGCGAGATCAAAAAATCTATGAATAAACCAAAGACAATTTTAATCATTATCTTGATTCTGCTTGCCGGCAATATCTTTTTAGGCGTCAAGTATTTTTCTGTTGTCAAAGAGCTTCGTCAAACCCAAACTGCCCTGCAAACTCAAAAAACTAATGAAAAAGTTTTAGAGTTCTCCAAGCTTTTCATCAAAGAAGTTCTGAAGGCGGAAACCGAAGTGAATTTTGACACGAGATTGAAGTTGGAGACCGTAGTTAGGAATTTGGGCGATGAGGAAATTCTGAACCAGTGGCAGGAATTCGTTGACAGCAAAACTGAAAGCGGGGCGCAGGAAGAAGTCAAAAATCTTCTGGAAATGCTGGTAAGTAAGATCGAGGTTAAATAAGATTGCAATTTTTAACGAGCTGATTCGATCCGGCGCTGAGCGTTGTGTGGCGCAGAACGATCAGCTTTTTTATTTTTGATAAAATTTGTTCGACCTTGATATGTTTTTGGCCTTTTTATTTGCACAAACAAAAACCCATCACCAGGTAGAGCCTTATGGCTCGCATGCGAGTTTCCCCGCACGACGCCATAAGCAATCCCGATAATGGGTATCTTTTGCTTCTCGCGGTTTTCGACCATGCCTCTTGGTTTTGCCTAAAAGGTTTAGGTCGTTTCTATAATATTCAATTGTGATTATATTATATCGCTGATAGAAAATTCCGACAATATTTTTCATTGAGTTTTAATATAAGGACACAGCGTTGACCTTCGTGAAGAAATGATGTAATATGGTGGTTGACCCTTAGGCCAGAAAGTAGACCAGAAATAGTTATCCACTTTTGCTCGGTTGACTCATCTGGACGATTGGCATAGGGGTTGTGCTGAGGGCGAAAGTCGCGCCTTCACAGCAATCTTACAACTGCATAAACAAATCCGTTCCCGAAAGGGATCATTCCGCGAAAGCGGAAATGAGTTGAAGCGCGGAATTGGCTACGCTACCAGAGTTGTTTTAATGTGAGCAATCGCTCTTCCATTAAACTGATTTTGGTGGTATCATAATCATGCCATGCCCTTTTGCAAAAGGGCGGCATGGAAATCCTGCCGCAAGGTAGGTACAAGGCCACCCGTGATGCTTCAACTCCGGGTGGTTTTGTTTTATGCACCTCAACAATTAAATAAAAAATATGCAATTCAAAGAAGCAATCGATCAATTCTCTGACTGGCGTAAGTTCAAGGTCAAGAAGCAGACGGTCAAGGGCTACGACCAGACATTGAGACAATTCTGCCTATTTCTTCGCAACCCCCAGATCGAGGACATATCAATCCATCATGTCATGGAGTTTTTGAACGGCATGAAAGAACTGGGGTGGGACACGAATAGTTTTGTTGGGAAGTGTATGGCTCTACGCAAGTTTTTTGAATTTTATCGATTGCAAAATTACTCGGTGATTGATGAGAATCTGATCCCAATACCGAGTAAGGAACATAAACTTCCGAGGGTTGCAAAGGACGCGGACTATAAGCAACTGATCGCCGCCATACCCGTAAAGACCGCCGATCCTCGTCATATCCGAAACTTAGCCATTGTGAACTTGCTATGGGACACCGGCGCGAGAAATGGAGAGGTGCTCGCATTAAATGTAGCCGATCTGGACATGGAGAGACGCCGAGCGGTTATCAATACCGAGAAATCAAAAGGTCGACGCCCGTTCCGGGAGTTATTCTGGACACAACCAACTAACGACAATATATGGGCTTGGTTGAAAAAAAGAGAACATCTAAAAAAGACAATGGAGTTCAAAGAACCAGATGCTCTCTTTCTCTCGATATGCGCCGGCCAGTATGATACGACCGGCAGGCGATTCACTATCCGAGGAGTCGGTGAAATGTTAAGGCGTTACTCAAACAGGGCGAAATTGCCTTACTTGAATGCTCACAGTTTTCGACACCACATGGGTCACCACATTATACAGAGCGGCGGATCGAGCGCCGATGTGATGAACATACTTGGGCATGCATCGGTTCAGAGTTCTACTATTTACACAATGATGACTGATCATGAATTGGAAAAGAGATACCGAGGATTCATGAATGACACTCCGACAAAAGAAAAGGTAGAGAAAGTTTTGAGAATCGAAAACCCCGTAGAGAAATTTACGAGATCTGTTGTCCCGTCGCCAGATTAGACCGCTGTGGGTAACTTCAGCTTGATATTCTGTGCCGGTTGGATAGGGTTGCTGTTGCCAGCAGGAAATCCGCGAAAGTGGACGAGGCCCAAGAGACCCAGCCCGTTGGCAACAACAACTCTACCTATATGTATTCACCCAAGATAAACGAAAATCAAATCCAGAGAATGTATCGGCTGCGAGAATCAATGAAAGAGAACGGAACGAAAATGACGATGACGACAATGGTACGAGAAGCGATAGAGGACTATCTAACCGAGAACGAAAAGCGACAGAAAAAAACCAAGGTTCAACTTGATAAATATGCACAAATTGATATAATGAAAGAGATGAGAAAAGAGTTGTCCACTCATCAGCTTGACATCCCCAACGGTCAGCATAGGGTTGGGGGCACGATAGAAACGAAAGCCCTTTGACAACCCGACTTTTACTCCCGAACGATCCCGTAGCGGAAATACCACGGGGCCGTCTGGGAGTAAAATAAAAACTCGTAAGACAAAAGGTTTTGGGACTACCCAAAGACCCGCATGACAATTAGACCAGTGGATGAAATATAAGAAATGTCATGGGAAGTAATATGAATAATTTTGTCGAAATAAGAAAAAGCGAGAAGCACGGAAAAGGACTGTTTGCTCTTAAAGATTTTAAGAAAGGTGAAGAAATATATATTTCAAGGAAAGGCAAAATAATAGGTTTTGACGAGATAGAAAATTTGTCAGAAATTGAGAAAATACACCTCGATAGGATTGGAGAAAACAAATACGAAATTATAGAACCGCCAGGATGTTATATTAATCATTCTTGTGAACCAAATGTCGAGGAAAAGGATAGAGTGGGTTATACGGGTTATGCATTAAGGGACGTAAAGGAGGGAGAAGAAATCACGGTTGATTACGACAAGATTGCATATCTTGAAAAACCGTTTGAATGCCATTGCGGTTCAAAAAACTGTAGGGGATTAGTGCGGGGAAAAAAGTACCATTGGGAGGTAGGAAAGTTATAATTAAACAGAAAGCATGAAATATAATAAGCTAGTTAGGGATAAAATCCCAGAATATATTAAGAGTAAAGGCGGAGTACCGATAACCCATATTGCCGATGATAAAGAATACTGGGAAAAGCTGAAAGAAAAACTTCTTGAAGAAATAAAAGAATTTTCTGAAAATGAAACCATTGAAGAAATGGCAGACATTCAAGAGGTGATTGATGCGATGTGTAGCTATAAAGATTTCAGTAAAGAGGGCATTGAAACGGCAAGAGAGAAGAAAGTGGAAGAACGAGGGGCGTTCAAAAAGAAGATCATTCTGGAGGAATCATAAAATTCTTGCGGGATACTATTATAAATAATATGGTAATAATCAAGAAAAAAATCTGGCCGGAATATTTTGAAGCAGTTGCTTCGGGTAAGAAAAAGTATGAACTCCGCCTTAATGATTTTGATGTCAAAGAAGGTGATACGCTTGTTCTTGAAGAATGGAATCCTGAAACGAAAGAATATACAGGAAGAAAGATCGAGAAAAAAGTAACCTATATTGTTAAATTCAGGATAGATAAACTATTTTGGCCAGAGGATGAGATTAAGGAAAAAGGAATCCAGATTATCTCTATTGAATAACTTATGTAGGATGCCATTAAAAGTAGAAAGTGTCAGGGAAATAATTTATGAAAATCGCAATAATTTCTGATACTCACGATAACTTAGCCAATATCAAGAAGGTTATTGATTGGCTGAATAAGGAAGAAATAAAGCTGATTTTACATTGCGGTGATATTGCGACACAAGAAACCTTAAAAGAGGGTTTTGTAGATTTTAAAGGAGAAATCCATATCTCTTTAGGCAATGCTGATATACGGCATGATTTGGAACCGGGCAAATACGGAAACTGCGATGTTCTATCCGGATTTGGTAAAATTAATCTAGATAAGAAAAGAATTGCTTTTGTCCATTTTCCTGAAGAGGCAAAAGACTTGGCCGGAGGAAATGAATACGACTTAGTTTTTTATGGCCATACCCATAAACCATGGGAAGAGAAGATAGGGAATTGCAGATTAGTTAACCCCGGTGAAGTTGCCGGCCAATTCTATAAACCGACTTTCGCTGTTTACGACATTGGAACCGACAAACTGGAATTAAAAATTGTAGAAAAGTTAGTTTGAGACCCTTGCTAAATTTAAAGATACGGGTATAATAAAAAGATATTTATGAAACAGAGGTATTCAATCTTAATTGCGATTTTAATTCTGACCTTCTTTGCCGGTAATTTTGTTTACCCTGATTATCTCAACAAAGGAATTGATTATTTAAATAAAATAGTTGCCTTTAACATTCCTCATTTTTGGACAAAGCCATTCAGATTAGGCCTTGATCTCCAGGGAGGAGTCAGCTTAATTTATGAAGCTGATTTGAATAATATAGGTGATAGGAATAAAGCAGAAGTAATGGCCGGCCTAAGAGATGTGATTGAGAGAAGAATCAACCTTTTCGGCGTTACTGAGCCTCTAGTCCAGGTTAGCGGTGAGAACCGTTTGATTGTGGAATTAGCCGGCGTTAAAGATGTCGGCGAGGCGATTAAAATGATCGGCGAAACTCCTTACCTTGAGTTTTTGGAACAGAGGACAGAAGAAGAGACAAAGGTCATTTTAGATAAGATAAAAGAAGTAGAGGGGAAGACTCTGGAAGAAATACAAAAGATTGAAAATTGGCAAATAGCTTTTCAAAATCCATATTTCAAGCCGACCGAACTGACTGGTAAGTATTTGAAAAAAGCCGATGTTACTTTCGACCAGACAAGCTATAAACCGGAAATCCAGCTCCAATTTGACGATGAAGGAGCAAAGTTGTTTGAAACGATTACTGAAAGGAATATTAACAAGCCATTGGCTATTTTCTTAGATGGAGTTTCAATTATTGATACTGATGGCGATGGCCAGATAACTGCTCAAGATGTTTACGCCCCGGTTGTCCAGAATAAAATATCTGGAGGCGAGGCCGTAATTACCGGTGATATGAGCACTCAGAAAGCTAATGAAATTGTCAGACGATTAAACTCCGGCGCTCTTCCTGTCAAAATCGGAGAACCAATTTCTCAGACAACTATAGGACCGACATTAGGGGTAGAGTCTCTCCAAAGATCGCTTTGGGCGGGCCTGTATGGACTTTTAGCAATCATTCTTTTCCTGGTTGTCTTTTATAGGCTTTCTGGTTTACTTTCCGCTTTTTCTTTAATAATTTACGTCGTTTTAATGTTAGCCTTGGTTAAACTTTTCTCAGTCACCCTAACTTTAGCCGGTATTGCTGGTTTTATCTTATCAATGGGCATGGCAGTTGATGCCAACATCTTAATATTTTCTCGAATGAAAGAAGAAATAAGGGGTGGTAAAACATTCGGCCAAAGCATTATAGATGGTCTAAAAAGAGCATGGCCTTCGGTTCGCGACGGAAATTTTACTACAATTTTAATCGGTTTAATTTTATTTTTCTTCGGCACGAGTTTTGTAAAAGGTTTTTCCTTAACTCTTATTTTGGGTAATATAACCGGCATGCTCACTTCGATTTTTATAACCAACTGGTTTCTTAAGATTTTTTCAAATGAAAAGATGCCAAAATGGCTTTGGCTTTAACAAACTAATATGAAAATTAATTTTTTAAAAATTACAAAAGTCTATTATTTACTTTCCTTTGTTCTTTTAGCAGGAGCTGTTTTTTCATTTTTATTTTTTGGTTTAAAGTTCGGCATAGACTTCTTAGGGGGCAGTATTCTGGAGGTTGAATTCGAAAATCGTCCCTCAAACCAGTTGATACAAGAGAAATTGAACGATCTTAATCTCGGAGAAGTATCCGTTCAACCAAAGGGGGATAAAGAAATTGTGATAAAAACAGGAGAGATTAATAGTGAGACTCATGAAAAGATTATTTCTCGTCTCGAAGAATTATCTAGTTTGCAAGAAAAAAGATTTGAAAACATAGGGCCTATTATTGGTAGAGAATTAAGAGAAAAAACTATTTTTTTGGTAGTGATGTGTTTAGTCGCTTTGCTGATATATATTAGTATTGCGTTCAAAAATGTTTCTTGGCCTCTTTCGAGTTGGCAGTATGGAATAATTTCGATTATTGCTTTGACTTTTGATATTCTAATAACTATTGGATTTTTCTCCTTTTTTGGCAAATACTATAATGCCCAGTTTAATATTCCGATTATTACAGCCCTACTTACGATTTTAGGCTATACGATAAATGATAAGGTTATTATTTTCGACCGAGTAAGAGAAAATCTTTTAAGAAAAAAAGAAGATAATTTCAAAGATCTAGTTAATAGAAGCCTCAATGAAACGATTTTCAGATCTATCAGTACCGGGACCTGTACACTTTTGGTTCTTTTGGCAATATTCTTATTCGGTGGTGAAACCCTTAAATACTTTTCTTTAACCTTGATTATAGGAATTATAGCGGGAACATATTCTTCTTTGTTTCTAGCAGCGCCATTATTAGTTACCTGGGTTGGAATAAGACAAAAAATTAAAAAATAACAGGTATTGACATCTTGATTTAGATATGGTTAAATAAGATAGTAAACATATAGATATTATGGAAAAGGTTAATTATTCGACAATATACAAGAACCTGACAAAAGACCTATCTGATAAAACCAGAGAGGTTTTTAGGCGCAGATTCGGTATTGGCGGGGTGCCGAAAGAAACTCTGGAATCTATCGGTCAGACAATGGGAGTAACCAGAGAAAGAGTTCGTCAGATAGAGGAAGCTGGTTTCAATTATATTAAAACTGAAAAGAAAGATATCTTAGAAAAGACTCTTAACAGCTTTTCGAATTATTTTAAATCTAGTGGTGGTTTAAAAATAGAAGAATTAGCCTTAGAAGAAATAGGGGGTAATAATAAACCATATATTTCCTTTTTTCTAACCTTAGGCGAGCAATTTTCTCGTGTTTGCGAAAAAAGGGATTTTTACTCTTTCTGGGCCACAATGGCGGATAGCGAAAATGAAGTTAAAAAGGTTTTAAATTACCTGGTTTCCGATTTGAAGGAAATAGGCAAGCCTTTGGATAAAAAAGAATTCTTAGTTCAATCCGCTGAAAAACACGATTTCACTCCAGCAACTTTAGCTTCTTATTTAGAAATCTCAAAAAACATAAAAGAAAACAGCGAAGGAAAAATAGGATTGATCAGCTGGTTAGAAATCAATCCAAGAGGAGTGAGAGATAAAGCTTTCTTGGTATTTAAAAAAGAAAATAAACCCCTTCATTTTACAAACGTAGCCAGTTTAATTGATAAATCAAACTATAACTTGCCTAATAAGAAAACTCTTTCTCAAACAGTTCATAATGAATTGATAAAAGACGAGAGGTTTGTTCTAGTCGGCAGGGGAACTTATGCTTTAAAAGAATGGGGCTATAACCCGGGAACCGTTAAAGACGTTCTAATCCAAGTTATGAAGAAAAACAGCCAGCCGGAAGATAAAGATGAGATTGTCAAAAAAGTCCTTTCTCAGCGTATTGTAGCCAAAAACACTGTTTTAATGAATTTGAACGATAAGAAGTATTTTTCAAGAGATGAACAAGGTAAATACATCTTAAGAAAGACGCAAACCGCATAAATGATATATTTCCTCTTTTTACTTAAAATTCTTTTTCTAGTAACAATCATTTATTTCTCAATCTTTTTTGGTTTTATCTACTATTGGAAAGAGACGCCATTGAGCTATTTAGTGGTGCCTGCCCTGTATACCTTTAAAGTTTTTCTAGTGGGTTTTCTAGTGGTAATTATCCTCTCTTTGTTGCTGGAATACGTTCCACAACTTTTTTAATTTCTTCATTTTTTCAAACTATGTTTTTTTACTTTTATGTGCTAAAATCACTTAAAGGAATAATTTTTGTATAGAAGGAAAAAACATATTCTATGAAAGTTAAAAGTTTTTTTTGGTGGCTAGAAGCGCCTAATAAAATAATTTGGACTCCTTTTTGGTGGCTAATTCTGTTAATAGTTGTTTTTTCTGTTCCGGTGTTAAGAGTCTGGTGGTGGCTGATAGCTCCGATAATCCTAATGGTTCCCTTGAAAACTTTTTATTTATGGTGGATAGGGTGGGATTTTTGGTATTCAAATAGAAAATGGTCCATTATAGAAATTATTCCGCCTAAAGAAATTCTTGCCCCGCTTTCAGCAATGGAAGATGTTTTTAATGTTGTCTGGAGTATCCACGATAAGGCGAATTGGAGAGAAATTTGGTGCGAAGGAGAATTGCCATTCGGTCCTGAATGGTGTTCTTGGGAGATAGCAAGTATTGAGGGAAAGGTTCATTTCTATATCAGATGCATATCTGCCCACCGTCATATTATTGAATCAGTCATCTATTCGCACTATCCAGAAATAGAAATTATTCAGACGAGCGACTATACTAAAAATGTTCCCCAAAACATGCCCAATGAAGAGTGGAATCTTTATGGAGAAGACTATCTTTTGGCTAAAGATAATGCTCTTCCTATCAAAACATATACAAAGTTTTTCGAACCTCAGGGTGAAAGGATATCTGCAGAAGAAAAAAGAATTGATCCGATTGTTTCTATGCTTGAAGACATGTCGTTACTAGGACCGGGAGAACAAGCCTGGTTTCAAATGGTAACTACGCCTATTATTGACGCAGATCTTCCTTGGAGGGAAGAAGCCAAGGAAACAATCACAAAAAGTTCTCGAAGACCGGTAAAAATAAAAAGGTCATGGGTGCAGCAACTGCAGGAAATAATCAGCACAGTAGTTTTTGGAGTTTTTGCTCCACCGGCCGAGGGAGAAGAAAAATATATGCCTCCTGCTAAAACCGAGGGAGGGGAAAAAGAAATGATACTTACGCCGGGAGAAAGAGAGACTCTTACAGCCATTGAAGATAAAATTAAAAAGCCAGCCTGGAAAACCACAATCAGAGGCCTTTATATCGCAAAAAGAAGTTGCTACAAGGGCACAAGCGCAAAGGTTATCAGAGCCTATTTTCCCCACTTTGGATCGTCAAATTTGAACTTCTTTAGATTCTCAGGGAATACAAGGACAAAGGTCCACTTTGCGATGAGAGAAACAAGAAAGCGCTACAGGCAGAGAAGAATATTCCAATTCTATGTTCTAAGGTTTCCGCCGTCTTATCCTTCCCTGTTAGGAGATGGGAATTCTATCTTGACCTCTGAAGAACTGGCTACTATTTACCACTTTCCAATTAAGATTACTGGAACCAGTATTTCATCAATGGCCAGAGTAGAATCCAAAAAGGGTGGGCCACCAGCTAATCTGCCGGTTGAAGAATAAACTTAAAACAAATGGCTAAAAACGATATAACTTTTTTAGGAGAAACAAATTTCCGCAATCAGAAGAAAAAGTTTGGAATAAGGCCAGACGATAGACGCCGGCATATTTATGTTATTGGGAAAACCGGTATGGGTAAAACTGTTTTACTGGAGAATATGGCGATTCAAGATATCCAGAGAGGAAGCGGAATGGCTTTTGTCGATCCTCACGGTGAAGCGTCTGAAGGGTTGCTTGATTTTATCCCATCAAAAAGGATAAATGACGTCATCTATCTTAATCCAGCTGACCTTGATTATCCGATTGCTTTCAATGTAATGGAGCAGGTTGATTTTAGATATCGCCATTTAGTGGCTGGCGGTTTGATGGGCGTCTTTAAAAAGGTTTGGCCTGATGTCTGGTCAGCCAGAATGGAATATATTCTAAATAACACTATTCTAGCTCTCTTAGAATATCCCGAAGCAACTCTTCTTGGTGTTAATAGGATGCTGGCGGATCCCGAATACCGCGAGAAGGTAGTGAGCAAGATAACTGATCCGGTTATTAAATCTTTTTGGGTTAATGAATATGCCCGCTATACCCAGCGTTATGAAGTAGAGGCGACAGCTGCTATCCAGAACAAAGTCGGGCAGTTTGTTTCAAACCCTTTGATTAGAAATATTATTGGACAGGTCAAATCAACTATCGATATGAGAAAGATAATGGATGAAGGAAAGATTTTGATTTTGAACTTGTCGAAAGGAAGGATAGGGGAAGACAACTCAAGGCTTTTGGGCGCTCTTTTGATTACCAAACTCCAGCTGGCAGCAATGTCGAGAGTAGATACCCCCGAAGAAGAAAGAAGGGATTTTTATCTTTATGTCGATGAATTCCAGAACTTTGCCACTGAATCTTTTGCCGGTATTCTGTCTGAGGCCAGAAAATATCGTCTGGATCTGACCTTAGGCCACCAATATATCACTCAGATGGAGGAAGAGGTAAGAGATGCTGTTTTCGGTAACGTAGGAACCTTGATTCTTTTTAGAACCGGAGCTGAAGATGCTGAGTTTTTAGAGAAAGAATTTATGCCGGATTTTACTGCTCAAGATTTAGTCGGTTTGACTAAGTATAATATTTATTTGAAATTGATGATTAATGGTATGGCCAGCCGTCCTTTTTCAGCAATAACTCTGCCGCCTATTCCGGCAGAAAAAGAATCTAACCGGGAGAAGATTATAAAGACAAGCCGAGAAAGATACGGAGTGATGAAAGAAACAGTAGAAGGAAAAATTAAGCGCTGGACTGGCATTATGGACAACCCGCCAGAGCCGATAGTTGAAGCTCCACCCGGACCGACTCTTTATGACGCTTTATGCTCTCTTTGCGGGAAATCGACTAAAGTTATTTTTCAGCCAGAAAAAGGAAGGCCGGTTTACTGTAAAAACTGCCTTAAGAAGGTTCATCCGCCCAAGCCCACTACCGAAGAAATCCCGATCAGAAAAGAAAACAGCCAGGTTGTTTCTTTGAAAGAAATGTTTAATAGGGAGGTTGTTCCTTTTTCTGCTTCAAGAAAAAAGGTTGAAAAAGAAAAGCCGAGAAGAAAGGAGGTAGATGTGACAGAATTAAGGAAGGTTTTAGAAGAATCGCTTGTTCTTCCGGAAAAAGAAGAACCCGAAAAGAAAATTCAAAATAGCCCTTTAGTGGAGATTGAAAAAGAAGAAGATAAGAATAAGAAAGGAGTGATAAAACCCGGAGAGACAGTAAAATTTTAAAACAATGAAGACTATCTCAGATTTTAAAGTCGAGAAAAAAAGAGTTCTGGTAAGATGCGATTTCAATGTTCCTCTAGACGATCAGGGGAACATTTTAGATGATTTTAAGATTCGCCAGACAGTTCCGACAATAAAATATCTGCTTAAGAAAAAAGCAAAGATTGTTTTGATGAGCCATTTGGGGGAGCCAGACGGGAAAGTCATCCCCATCCTGAAAATGGATAAAGTCCAGGAAAGGTTGATAGAAATCTTGGAGCTGTCAGAACATATAGATGTTTCAGTGACAAAAACGCCGGATTGCATCGGTTACCAGATTGGAAAATATATCTTTGGGTTGGAACCAAATGAAATTCTGCTTTTAGAAAATTTAAGGTTCCACACAGAAGAGACTGACAATAATCCAGATTTTGCAAAATCACTCTCTAGTCTTGCTGATATATATATTAACGACGCTTTTGCTGTTTGTCATAGGTCTCATGCTTCAGTTGTCGGTGTGCCTCAGTATCTGCCTAGCGGAATAGGGCTTTTGCTCCAGAAAGAGCTTGAAAGCTTAAACAAGGTTTTAAAGAATCCAAAAAGGCCATTAGTTGTCCTTATTGGCGGGAAAAAAGTAGAAACTAAATCAAAGGTGATTGATAGAATTTTAAAAGTCGCTGATTTCGTTTTAGTCAGCGGGTTGATTAAAAAGGAAATAGAAGAAAAACAGATGGTTTTTAAATACCCTGAAAAGATAATAGGGCCGGTTGACGGCATTCTATTCGAAGGGAAAGAATTGGATATCGGGCCAAAAAGCATTAAGCTTTTTAAGGGAAAAATAAAAAAAGCAAAGACTATTTTCTGGAATGGACCTTTCGGGATGACGGAAAAAGAAGAATTCCAGAAAGGAACTCTGGCGATTGCAAAAGCAATTGCCGGAAAATGGTTCTGTTTTTCTGTCATTGGAGGAGGAGAAACGGTAGAGTTTGTAAACAAGATGGGATTAATTAAAAAGTTTGATCATATTTCAACCGGCGGAGGAGCCATGCTCCAATTCCTTTCCGGAGAAGAATTGCCGGGGTTAGAAGTATTACGTTCAAAAACATAATTATTATGCCAAGAAATCCTGAAACAAGAGAACCGTCTCCAGAAGATGAGCCAATAACCCCAAGCTTCCTTGAGGGATACAAAGTCCACGAAAAGGAGGAGGCTGTCAGAGCTGCCGAAAGAAAGGAACTCCACACCGGAGAAAGAGGCATCGTTGCTGACCGAACCAAAAGAGTCCAGGCATATATGGAGCGGTTAGAAAATGTTTTTCTGAACGAGGATGAAGAAACAAGAGAAAGGAACATCGCTCTGCTCAAACCAGCTATCTACGAGAACACTTTGATCGGAAAGAAAAACTTTCCTGACAGCTATTTTGAATTTCAGAAAAAACAATCCAGAGAAAGGGGATTGGGAGAGATTTCTTTTACCGAAGAAGAGAAAGAAAAAGAAAAAGCCAAAGTGATAGAGAGCCAGAGATTGAGCCTTGATTCCTGGATAGACTATCTCACTGGCGATGACTGCAAATATCCTGCAGACATCAAGTTCTTTGCGATGCAGGGTGTTTTGAGGCTAGGAAAGTTCGATACGGAAAAATACTCTTTTGCCAGAAGAAACAAAGATACTACTGCTCCCTTCTGTGAAATAGACCGCGAAGCCCTGTCTATTGTTATGGGGGCATTAGACGCCAAACATCATGATGGAGACTTCTCCGGTTATCCGCCGCAGCTTCTCGCTCTCATCGACAAGAAGAAAAGCTTCGGCGACATGTATGCTGAGACAATGCGCGATCTGGACAGCAAAGCCGAAAGGAAAGACTTGCTACCTATCACTGATGGAGAATGGAGGGTCTTCGAGAAAGGCAGCGATCCCCAGGTATTATCAGATGCTTTAGCTGGCAAAAGAAGCAATCTTTGCATTGCTGATATCGGTTCTGCCACTAGATACTTAAATACCGGCTCCGTAGAAGTGTTTTTTTCATACGATCGGGCGGAAGAGCCGACAGTACCAAGGATAGCCATCGCTCTTAATGAAGAAGAAGTTTACGAAGTCAGGGGTACCTTTGATAAAAATGAAAACTTAGACCCATATATATCCGAAACAGATACGCTTTCCAGGAGAATCAAAGACCTTCCCGGCGGTGAAGCATTCATGGTGAAAGATGCCTGTATGAAACAAATGACTGCTTTGGAAAAGAAAGTTGGAAGAGGAGAAGAACTGACAAAAGACGAACTTATCTTTCTTTATGGAGTTAGAAAACCAATTAAGGGTTTTGGCTATGGAGAAGACCCGAGGATAAAAGAACTGCAGGACAAAAGAGATAAAAGAAAAGATTATTCGACAATCTTTGATTGCGAGCCGGAACAAATAGCCCTAGAAGAAAGAGAAATAAAAGAAGAAACAGTGGCTTGCGCCGGGGATGTAGATTTTAAAGGTTTTGATACGTTGTCTCCTAATTTGATATTTATTGGAGGAGGTGCATATTTTGCGAACTCCGGAGTGGAAAATCTTGCTCAGCTTCAAAGTATTGGAGGGATTGCAGATTTTAGGCTTTCCGGAGTGAAAAATCTTGGTCAGCTTAAAAATATTGGAAAAGATGGGTATTTTAGAGATTCTCAAGTGGAAGACCTTGGCCAGCTTCAAGACATTGGAGGGGATGCAAATTTTATAGGTTCCAGAGTAAAAAGCCTTAAACAACTTCAAAGCGTTGGAGGAAGTGCAAGTTTCATAGATTCTCAAACAGAAGACCTCGGCCAGCTTCAAAGTATTGAAGGAAGTGCAGACTTTAGAGGCTCTCAAGTGAAAAACCTTAACCATCTTCAAAGAGTTGGGGGGTATGCAGATTTTAGAGGCTCACGAGTGGAAAATCTTGGACAACTTCAAAATATTGGAGGAGGTGCAGTTTTTGAAGGTTCCCAAGTGGAAAGCCTTGGTCAGCTCCAAAATATTGGAGGGAGTGTAAATTTTATGGGTTCTAGAATAGAAAGCCTTGGCCAGCTTCAAACCATTGGAGGAGGCGCAAGCTTTAGAAATTCCGGAGTAAGAAACCTCGGCCAGCTTCGAAGTATCGGAGGGAGTGCAGATTTTGGACATTCTGAAATAGAAGACCTTGGCCAGCTTCAAGACATTGGAGGGCCTGCAGATTTTATGGGTTCCCGGGTTGAAAGACTCGGCCAGCTCCAAAGAATTGGAGGGAAGATAACTATTGGCAGAGGATCAAGGCTTGATTTCAGCAAAGTTAAGCACGGTGAGATAACAGAATAATAAAATAAGATTTTACAAATAGGATTAAAATTTCGATTATCATGCCAAGAAAACCGGAAATTAAAAACTTAAAAAAAGCAGCTGAAAGAATCATAGAAGCAGTTAAGTCTAAGGAAAAAATTATCATCTATGGCGATGCTGATTTAGACGGAATTTCTTCAGCTGTCATTTTGAAAGAAACTATTCAAAACCTGGGCGGTCAGGTTTTTTCTGTTTTTTTCCCGGATCGGGAAAGCGACGGTTACGGCATTACAGAAAAAGCCCTGAACCAATTAAAAGATATGGCTCCGGCCTTGCTTGTTTCCGTTGACTTGGGGGTAGGGAATTTCGAAGAGGTAAAAATCGCCAAATCAAAAGGATTTGAAGTAGTTATCATCGACCACCACCAGATACTGGGTTCTCTTCCCGAGGTATCGATTATTGTCGATCCGAAGCAGAAAGGCGATAAATACCCCTTTAAAGGACTAGCAACGGCAGGGATAGTTTTCAAACTTTCCCAGGTAATTCTAGGCAAGAACTTTTCTGATAGCTTGAAAAACAGTTTTCTTGAATTAACTGCCTTAGCGACTCTGGCCGATTTAATGCCGGTGGCTGAAGATAATGAGATCTTTATTGAAAGCGGGTTAAAGACGCTTCGGAATACTTTCAGGCCAGGGCTTAAAGCTTTCTTTGAAATTTTTGGCAGCAATACTCTTGCTGGTAATAATCTTCAGAAGATTGTTTCAGCTTTGAATACTTGCGAAGTAGTGGATAAGGTCAATCAGATTTATCTTCTTTTAATTTCTTCCTCTCCTGAAGAGTCCAAAAAGATAGCCCAGAATTTGATTGATAAATCTGAAAAGAAACAGGCTCAGGTTAGAGATATAGTCGGGGCTGCCGAAAGAAAAATAACTAAAAAACTGATGGAGCCGATCATATTCGAAGGGGATTCCTTCTGGCCTCTGATTCTGGCTGGTTCTGTCGCTTCGATTCTTTGCCGGAAGTATGAGAAGCCTGTTTTTATTTTTAAAAAAGGGGAGAATGAAAGCTATGGCTCGGTAAGGGTTCCTAAGGAAGTGAATTCAGTCGATGCGATGGCATCTTGCTCCGAGCTTTTAATAACCTTCGGGGGGCATCCTCCAGCTTCAGGCTTCAGATTAAAGAATGATAATTTAGAAAAGTTTAAAAGTTGCTTGGTTAAATATTTTACAAAAAAATGAAAAAGTTCATAATTTATACAGACGGCGGTTCTCGGGGGAATCCCGGCCAATCAGCAATAGGATTTGTTATTTCCAACGAAAAAGAACAGGAGCTTAAAAAGTACGGAGAGTACCTAGGTGACCACTTGACTAACAACGAAGCTGAATATCAGGCAGTGATTTTTGCTCTGAAGAAGTTTAAAGCTCTTTTCGGCAAGAAGCTGGCTGAGAATACGGAGATTGATATAAGAAGCGATTCTGAACTTTTAGTCAAACAGATAAATGGCGAGTATAAAGTTTTAGAAGAAAAGATACAGCTATTGTTTTTAGATCTTTGGAATCTACGGCTTGATTTTAAAAAAATAAACTTCAAACTGATTCCAAGGGAAAAGAATAGGGAAGCGGATAGGTTGGTCAACGAAGCGCTAGATAATATCCATAAGAACCAGACGTTGATATAACAAAAGCCAGGCTAAATGCCTGGTTTTTTTAAAATTAAAAGCCCCGCAGCAAGTGCTTTGGGGCGTTGATCGATTCGGCGGAAAGAGGTTACCGTTGTATAAGCTTGATCACTTCTTCCCTTACCTCGGTAGTCACGGAACCTTCCGGGAGTGGTTTGAAATTGAGCGATATGACATCGCTATCCCAGACCACAGTGGGATGGTCGCCGATATTCGCCTTGGGATAGGCTTTTTGAGCCATCCTTTTGGCGTATTCGACAAAGTCGGTTTGTTTGACATCCAGGAAAAACGCCTGGACATTGTCCCACTTCCTTAGACGGTAGGTTACGAGGAATGCGTCCTTCCTGTCGCTCCAGGCGACTCCTACGATCGAGACTTCGCTCGGGAAGTAGTATCCGCGAATGCCGCGGATCGCGATCTTGCCATCCTCGGCGTAGATGCCGGTGATTTGGATGGCCGGCGAATGACTCTCGAATTTCCACACCACATCCACGACCGGATTGCCATCGACATCGACGGCATTCCTGTTTGTCCAGGTTTCCTCGATAGCCGACACCGTCATCACCGCAGCCACCAGGAAGGCCATCACCATCATCATACTCTTCATGTTCTTTCTCCCATTCTTGTTGTTCCTGCTTCACCGCTAGATACCTTATACTGCCTCCTTTCCGTTAGATTGTTGCTGTTAATGATCTATTATTATTATATCACAAGTATATTATATGTCAATAAGCTGGTAATGTTTATATCAATAAAAAAAGAACCCCATGTACGAGATCTCTCTTTCGAGATCTCTCATACAGGGGGGTATTGTGCGGAAGCTATTGCACCTTTGTTCCATCGGGATTGATGGAAAACCAATTGTCCTTGATATGGGCTAAGGCTTGTCCATTGTGGAAGGGACCAACGCCATCATATCTCTGTTTGTAGGCAGGCGATCCGTCAGGACGGATGTGGAATTCTTCTTTGCCGTTTCGAGCATCAGCCAGTCCCTCAGAGAAGGAACCGACGTAGTCGTACCTCTGCTCGTAGGCAGGGGCGCCGTTAGGACGGATGTGAAACCACTTGCCGTCTTTGTTAACTTGGGCTAGTTCATCGATGAAAGGACCGACATAGTTATATATCTTCAATAGTTCAGCTGTTGTTTTCATTGCTTGCTCCTTTTTGGGGCTGGTACTACTCTGCCCTTGTTCCGTCAGGAGAGATGTGAAACTGTTTACTGTCTCTCCAAACCAATGCTAGTCCTTTAGAGAAGGGACCGGCATTGTCATATGTCTGCTCGTAGGCAGGGGTACCGTCGGGACGGATGTGAAAGTGTCTGCCGTTTTTGTCGCAGACATGAGCTAGTCCTTCGGAAAAAGATCCGACCACCTTATATCTCTGCTCGTAAGCAGGGGCGCCGTTAGGACGGATGTGAAACCACTTGCCGTCTTCACAGACTTGAGCCAGCCCTTCATCAGAAAAGTCACCGACATAGTTATACCTCTGCTCGTAGGCAGGAGTACCGTCGGGATGGACGTGAAACCACTTTCCGTCTTTGCAGGCTCGAGCCAGTCTTTGATAAAAGTAACCGACTCTTTCAAACATTGCTTGCAGTTCAAGTCTTGTTTTTTTCCCCATCGTTTGTTCCTTTCCAGGGGGGTTAACATTACAACGATCTGCCCAGACTATAGCATATCTGTAAAAATATTTCAAAATATGTCTTTTCAGAAAACAAAAAAAGCATTCCGTGTGGAATGCTCTCTTTGGTGTCCTAGTAAATCGATAAGCCGAATTCTGTCTAGGATGATCATCTGTCTGGGCTTGCAATTACTCACAAGCTCAAGCGAACTACTTTTAACAGGAATTCAAGATGAAATTAACCTGAATTTCTGCTTTGCTCTTGCGCCCAGTAAGGATTTAGCCGTTTCAGTCCTATATCGCTATAGGAATATTCCTCGATAAGGAATCCTAGCTATTTCTAGCTAAGGCGTTTCTGTTCGCACCTCGCACCTTGCGGTGGATGGCTGTTAGCCACTACTATTTTAACTCCTATTAAAGGACGTTGGTGTTCGGACTTTCCTCCCTCGCTTAAAGCGAGAGCGATCATCTGATTTACTAGGACAATTATATTCTAACAAGTTTATACCTTCGTGTCAAGATGGAAATATTTGTAAAATTCCAAAAAATGAATACAATTAAACATATATGGAACTTTCTCCCAACCAAGGAAAAACTTTAGTTATTGAAGTTGACGGCCAGAAATGGTTCCGCTATCCTTTAAAAACCCATTTTGTTACTATTGATGACAGCTTTGAAGGTGTCATAGAAAAATATGTCCTGCCTGTTGCGAAGAAAGGCGATATAGTTGCTTTAGGCCAGAAAATAGTTTCCATTCTGCAAAAAAGGATTATTTACAAAAAAGATATTAGAGTCGGTTTCTGGGCTAAGTTTTTATCAAAGTTTGCTAAAAAAACTCCTTATGGTTTTTCAGTCGGTAATCCTTTGAAAATGCAGGTTGCAATAAACATAGCCGGCCTTCCCAGAATCTTCTGGGCCGGAATCTGCAGTGTTATTGCCAAATTATTCGGTATTTCAGGCACTTTCTATAGGGTAGCTGGAAATCAGATAAACGAACTGGATGGCTTCTATGGCAAATTCTACCCTCAGTATGGAGAGATGGGGATTCTCGGTCCGATTGATTGTGATTTGTTATGCGACAGGCTGAGGGAAAAGTTCGGATTTCCTTTTTTTGTTGCAGATGTTAATGATTTAGGGGGCAATGTTTTAGGTAGGAGCAAAGATTTAGCCGGACAGGAAAAAATAATGCTTAAGATTTTAAAAGATAATCCGGCTGGCCAATCAAACGAACAGACGCCGATAATAATTATAAGAAGAAGCGATAATGCTTAATTTTCTTAAAAAATTATCTAATCATGAAGCCAAGAATGTAAGCTTGGCTGCTTTGATTTTATCAGTCTTTTCTTTTTTAAGTTTTATTATCGGTATTTTTCGCGATCGTTTGATAACAGGTACTTTCGGGGCTGGAAACGAGCTTGATGTTTATTACGCTGCTTTTCGAATTCCCGATTTCATTGCTATGGTTTTGATGACTGGAGCAATCGGAGTAGCGGTTATCCCTATATTTACTAAAACTCTGATTAAAGATAAAGAGAACGCATTTAATTATTTTTCCAATCTTTTAAACTTGTCTCTAGTTGGTTTGATAATAGTCTGCGGTATTCTATTTATTTTTACTCCGCAATTGATCTCCTTGATCGCCCCTGGTTTTACCCCTGAAAAACAGAAGATAACAGCGATGCTGACCAGGATAATGTTTCTAAGTCCGATCTTAATGGGAATCAGCAATATGATTTCAGCTGTTCTCAGGGTTTTCCAGAAATTCTTGATAACTGCTCTGGCTCCTCTTGTTTATAACTTAGGCAGTATAATCGGAATTGTTTTTTTTGTTCCTAGGATAGGTATTTCAGGTTTGGCCTGGGGGATTGTCTTGGGCGCTTTTTTCCACTTGTTAATCCAGGTTCCAGTTCTGTTCAGGGTCGGCTTTAAAGTTAAAAAGGTATTTAATTTTTTAGATAAAGAATTCCTATTAACCTTGAAGCTGACTATTCCCCGGGCAATCGGTTTGGCGGCCGGCCAGATTAATTTAGTTATTATTACTATTATCGGGTCAACTTTGGTTCCGGGAAGCGTTGGCGTTTTCAGCTTGGCTAATGATTTGTCTCTGCCTATAATCGGTTTGATTGCTGTGCCTTTTGCCACCGCTGTTTTTCCAGCTTTATCCTTAGCCTTTTCAAAAGGCGAGAAAAAGGAAATGCTTTTGAAGTTTTCTTCTGTCTTCCGCCAGATCCTGTTTATGATGATTCCTTTAACTTCCATCGCTTTCATCTTAAGGGCTCATCTGGTCAGAATCGCTTTCGGCGCCGGCCGTTTTGATTGGTCGGCGACAAAGCTGACTGCAGCTTGTTTCGGAGTTTTTATGTTCGGCTTATTCGCCCAAGGATTGATTTATCTGATGGCTAAGACTTTTTATGCGATGCACAATACGAAGATACCGGCTATTACCAGTGTTATAAGCGTGGCCAGTACAGCAATATTCAGCTTTATTTTTATCTGGCTATTGGGCTTTCAAAATATCTTTTCCTCTTTCCTTTCCAGCGTTTTGAAGATAGAAGGAATGAATAATCTTCCTGTCGTCGGTCTACCATTAGCGATTTCTTTGGACGCTGTCCTTCAACTAGCAATCCTACTCTTTTTTCTTAAAAAGAAAGTTAATGATTTCCATGGCAAGGAAATATTGTCTTCTTTGAAAAAGGTTTTATTCGCTACCTTGCTGACAATAATTTTTACATATTTTGTCAGACAGCTGGTAGGGGGGTTTGCCGGCTCTAAGACTTTCTGGCTGGTTTTACTGCAGGCTGGGGTTAGCGGCGGTTTCGGTTTCGCTTTTTATCTGTTAGTTGCCTTTCTTTTTAAATCTCCAGAAGTAAGGTCTTTGAAGGATTTTGTATTAAGCCAAGTTGGAGTTTTAAATTTTAGAAAAAATGGAAAACATACGTAATTTTTTAATTTCCAGTCACATCGACCATGGAAAGTCCACTTTGGCGGACCGCTTCCTGGAAATAACAAAAACTATTGATCCGAAAAAGATGAAGCCTCAGTTTTTGGACAGAATGGATTTAGAAAGAGAAAAGGGGATTACTATCAAACTGAAGCCTGTCAGGATGAATTACAAAACTTCTACTGATGAGTATGTCCTTAACTTAGTTGATACTCCTGGCCATGTTGACTTCACCTATGAGGTTTCAAGGGCTTTAGCAGCAGTTGAGGGAGCAATCCTGCTAGTTGATGCCACCCAAGGGATCCAGGCTCAAACCTTAGCTAACTTAGAGCTGGCTAGAAAGCAGAATATTCTGATCATACCGGCAGTGAATAAGATTGATGCTCCTGATGCTAGAATTGAAGAAAGCGCCCAGGAAATAGCAGATGTTTTGAATATTGATCCTTCCAGTGTTTTAAGAATATCCGGTAAAGTAGGAACCAATGTTGAGGATCTTTTAAATAAGGTTATTGAGATGGTTCCTTGCCCGAAAATAGATAAAGGAAAGCCATTCAGAGCCTTAATCTTTGATTCAGACTATGATGTTTATAAAGGAGTGATTGCTTTTATCAGAGTAATTGATGGGGAAATTAATGCCGGAGAAAAGATAAGGTTATTGGCCACTAACACCGAAGCGGAAACAAAAGAAATAGGTTATTTCGTTCCTGGCCCTGTTTCTCAAAAGAAGATTTCTGCTGGAGAAATCGGATATATCGCAACAGGGATTAAAGAACCGGGTAAAGTAAGGGTCGGTGATACGATAGTCATTGATTCCCAGTTCAAGATTCAGGGATTGATAGAGCCGTTGCATGGTTATCAGGAACCGAGGTCAATGGTTTTTGCCAGTTTTTATCCTCAAGATTCCGATGATTACGATTTGCTAAAAGATGCTTTGGCAAAGTTAAAATTAAGCGATCCTTCTTTCATCTTTGAGCCGGAAACTAAAGAAGCATTGGGCAGGGGATACCGTTGCGGATTCTTAGGGACTTTGCACGTTGAAATTGTTTCTGAAAGGCTTCGGAGGGAATTCGGTTTGAATCTGGTGATTTCAACTCCTTCTGTTCTTTACAAGATTGTTGACCCGAAAGGCAAAGATAACTTTATCTATTCAGCCAGCGATTGGCCCCAGGTTTCCAACATCCAAAAGACTGAAGAGCCTTGGGTAGCTTTGGAAATAATTACGCCGACTATCTATTTGAGCAGATTGATGGAAATCCTGAAAGAGCTTCAAGGCAAGTATATCAACACCCAATATCTTGGAACAGAAAAAGCGATCATTGATTATGAAGTTCCTCTTCGCGGAATTATCGTTAACCTTTATGACAAGATAAAAAGCGTCAGCCAGGGCTATGCCTCAATGAACTACAAGATTTTGGGATTTAAACCAGGGAATTTGGTGAAGATGGAAATCTGGATTGCCGGGAAAAAAGAAGAGGCTTTTTCTAAGATTGTAGCTGAAGAAGATGCTTATCGGGAAGGTAAATCATTAGTTGAAAAACTGAAAGAGGTTCTACCGCCGGAAAACTTTACAGTTGCCCTCCAGGCTGTAGTTAACGGAAAAGTTATTGCCAGAGAAACAATAAAAGCCAAGAGAAAGGATGTTACTGGCTATTTGTATGGAGGAGATGTTACCCGTAAAAAAAAGCTTTTAGAGAAACAGAAAAAGGGCAAGAAACTAATGAAAGGAAAGGGGACGGTCGAAGTTTCTTCCCAGGCTTTTCTAGAAATATTTAAGAGCAGATAATAAAATTATGGATTTAAAAGAATACCAGAAGTTAGCCCATCGGACTTCTATAACACCTAAAGTCGGCGAGATATATGTCTATCCGGTTTTGGGACTAGTGGGCGAGGCGGGAGAGATTTCTAATAAGATCAAGAAGATTTTTAGGGACGATAAAGGGGTTCTTACCGATTCGAGGAAAGAGGAGATAAAGAATGAATTAGGAGATATTCTATGGTATATCGCTGAACTTTCAACTTGCCTTGGTTTAGAATTAGACGATGTCGCTGAAGCGAACATTAAAAAACTAGCCTCAAGATTAGAAAGAGAGACAATCAAGGGAGACGGGGATAAAAGATAATGCTTGTCTATATCGATTTCTTGTGTTAAAATCGACATAGCGCTGTGGAGGAGTAGTACCTCGTCAGTCTCATAAGCTGAAGGCCTTGGTGCAATTCCAAGCAGCGCAACATTTGACTGCCAGGGTAGCTCAGTGGTAGAGCAAACGTTTCATAAGCGTGAGATCATGGGTCCGACCCCCATCCCTGGCACGAATCTGCGGGTGTAGTTCAGCCCGGTTTAGAATGCTCCCCTGTCACGGGAGAGATCACGGGTTCAAATCCCGTCACCCGCGCATTTTCAAAAACCATCTTTTAATCAAGGTGGTTTTTTTTGGTTTAACTATTGACATGGTTTCAGTCATTTGTTATACTGTACTTAAGTAAAGTAGACAATATGAATATGAAAAATTGGGACAATAAAACAACTGAAGATTTATTTAAGTCTATACTTAAATTAAAAAACATTGGAGAAACTAAAAAGTTTTTCCGTGATTTGCTTACAGAAGAAGAAATTATTGAGTTTGGGAAAAGATGGCAGGCAGCTCAAATGTTGAGTAAAAACATATCATACGAAGAAATAGAAAATAAAACTGGTTTAAGTTCCAGAACGGTTGCAAGGATTTCTAAATGGCTGAACGAGGGGATGGGCGGATACAAATTAATGTTAAAGAAAACAAACCATTATCACAGTCTTTTGCCTTTCGCGAAGAGATTGCGTTGATGTATTTTTAATATATCAAAATAACCTCTTCCCGAAGGGAAGGGGTTTTGTTTTGCAAGGTGCGAAACAAGAATGTTCTATATTCTCACAACGAGAACCCAGAACAGCCGGTTCATTGAAAAGGAGAAATGTACGATGAAAGCTGGAGACACATGTCCGAGGTGTAAAGTTGGGAAGCTTGAAAGAGCAACTCAACGGACGGCTCGGCCGAGAGAAATGAACGGGAAAGATAACGACCTGTTTTGGTACTGTCCCAAGTGTGACTGGTCAGTGCCAGCAGAGGACAAAACAACAGATCGTATCTCCGGTCTTTGGTCTGGCAATTTCCGTTAGAGTAGTTGTCTATTATAATCCGCGGATTTCCTTCAAATATGGATTCCGCGGTTTTTTTATTCCAAAATTATATTGAGTCGCAGGGCGGAATAAGGTCTGGCATCTTAATTTGTTCGTAATTCTCTATTGACACGAGATGGTTATGGGTATATATTCAATATAGAGGAGTAAAGATAAAGGTCGCTTCTCTCATATTAAAAATCTAATTATATAAAACTATGCCAAAATTAGACGGAACAGGCCCAACGGGCCAAGGACCAAGAACGGGTAGAGGAATGGGTAATTGTGGCAGAGGTGGAGGAATGGGATGGGGCAGAGGATATGGATGCGGTTGTGGTGGCGGATTATTCGGTAGAATGTTTTACACAAAGGAAGAGAGAGACGAATTATTGAAAGATAGAGCAGTAATGTTGGAGGAAGAATTGAAAGCAGTTAAGGAGGAATTGGTCGAGAAAAAGGGTCAAAAATAAAAGAAGGCCGAGAGCCCAGCTCTTTCTTTTGAGAGAGCTGGGAAGACCTTCTTTCGCTATAAGAATATCATTAAGTTTTAATTATTTCAATTATTATGGTTAGACCAAGACTTTGCAGAAGAATAGAATTCAATCCAAACATAACTTACTTTAAACCTCAAGGCGTGCCGATGAGGGAGCTTGAAATAGTTGAGTTAACTGCCGAAGAAGTAGAGGCTTTAAGATTAAGGAATATAAGCGGGTTAGAACAGGAAGAAGCGGCTAAAAAAATGAACACCTCTCAAAGCACCTTCCAGCGAATTTTATCCTCGGCTTACAAAAAAATCACGGAAGCAATGATAAATGGTAAGGCGATAAAAATAGTTAAATAGTTTGGAGGTAATGATTGACTATATTATTTATTAAGCTATAATTTGCATTAAGCAGTGATTGTTGTGGCTACCAACCATAATTTATCGTTATTTTTTTAACGACTAAACTGTTTCTGATTAAGCGCTTCAGATTTTTCTGAAGAAGCTGGGTGGAACCACGGAGTTAATATAAATCCGTCCCAGTACAGTAATTTTTACTACATTGAGGCGGGTTTTTATTTTATAATTAAGTTTATAAAAATTATGCAAAACGATAAAAGAATAGAAGACATCTGTAAAGATATTTCGCTTATATTAAAAGAATTACTTTCAGAATTATATGGAGCTGTTTTTGTTTCTTATTCAACCAATAAAAATGGATTTCATTTTGATTTTGACACAGAAGTAAGAATAAGCGAAAAAGATTTAGAAGACATTGAAGAGAAGATTAAAATTAAAATAAAGGAAAATGATTCTTTAATTGATGCCGACGCTTTTAGATTGGTAAACATTTCGGGCGTGTATCAGGGTGATGATGAAAAAAATAAAATGATACAAAGGATTTATGTGGTTATTTTTGAGAGTAAAAAAGATTTGACCGAATACAACAAAATGATGGAAGAGGCCGAAAGAAGAGACCATAGAAAATTAGGTAGGGAACTTGATTTATTCCATTTAGATGAAATGGTTGGGTTGGGTCTTCCTCTTTGGCATCCTAAAGGTGCTATTCTATGGAGAGTTATTGAGGAATTTTGGTATAAGGAACACCTAAAAAATGGATACCAGCTTGTGAGAACTCCGCATATTGGAAATAAAAAACTATGGGAGACTTCTGGCCATTGGGGATTTTATAACGAAAGTATGTATCCACCGCTTGAGGTTGGCCAAACTCTAAAAGAAAGCCAAGATAACAAAAAAACAAAGGAGTCAGAACAATTCTTGTTAAAGCCAATGAATTGCCCATTTCATATACAAATTTTTAAGAATAGGCCTCATTCTTATCGTGAGCTTCCCTTAAGATGGGCTGAATGTGGCACAGTATATCGCTACGAGAAAAAAGGCGAGCTTTCTGGACTAACAAGGGTAAGGGGTTTTACCCAAGATGATGCACATATAATATGCACTCCCGAACAGGTAGAAGCCGAATTAAAAAAAGTTGTTGATTTTATTTTGTTTATATACAAATCTTTTGGTTTTAATATAGAAAGTATAAATGTATATTTATCTGTAAGAGATAAGGAGTCAAAAAAATACGCAGGAAACGATGAAGGCTGGGAGTTTACTGAAAAGATATTGGAAAAGGTTGCTAAAGAAAAGAAATTAAATATAACTAAAGACATAGGCGGGGCGGTATTTTATGGGCCAAAGCTTGATTTCAAAATTAAAGACGCTATCGGAAGGGAGTGGCAATGTTCTACTTTGCAATTTGATTTTAATTTGCCAGAAAGGTTTAATATGACTTTTATTAACGCTGAAGGTAAGGAGCAGAGGCCGTATATGTTGCACAGAGCATTATTTGGTTCTTTCGAACGCTTCATAGGTGTGTTAATAGAACACTACGCAGGAGCTTTGCCTGCTTGGTTGTCACCAGTTCAGGCGAAAATAATCCCTGTGGCAGAAAGACATTTTGAGTATTGCCAAAATATAACAGATGATTTTTTGAGCAAGGAAATAAGGGTTGAGATGGATACATCAAGCGAAACCGTAGGTAATAGAATTAGAAAGGCCACGCAGGAAAAAATACCCTATGTATTAGTTATAGGAGACAAAGAGATAAATTCAAACAAACTTAATATCAGGGATAGAGGATCAAATGATATTCGTGAGATTGGCAAAGATGATTTTATTTTTGAAGTAATAATTTCACAAAACCATATTTGAGCCACAGGCCATAAAAAGTTAAGTTTTTTCTTCTGTCCTTAAAAATATACTTGGTTTGCTTCTGAACGATGGTTCTAACATTGTCCACGAGGTCGTACATTTTCAAAAATCACCTTTCAAATGAGGTGGTTTTTTGATAACATATATCATATGAAAAAAGACATTATTAAAAAAATTGTGAAAGATGCATATAAAGAAATAGCCGTTAACGGTTCTGGCTGTGGGTGTAATTGCAATAAGGCAAAAAATATTTCAAAGAGCATAGGATATACTGATGAAGAATTAAAAATTGTAGGTGAAGCTAATCTTGGTTTAGGTTGTGGAAATCCTTTGGCTTTTGGGAAGATAAAAGAGGGCGATACAGTTTTGGATCTTGGGTCTGGGGCAGGTATAGACGCAATTTTAGCCGCCAATAAAGTTGGTAGTAACGGTAAGGTTATCGGTGTGGATATGACAGAAGAAATGATAGAAAAAGCGAAAGAGAACGCAAAAAAGCAGGGTATTAAAAATGTAGAATTTTTGCTGGGTGAAATAGAAAATCTACCGCTTAAAGATAATTCAGTGGATACGATTATAACGAACTGCGTTATCAATTTGACGCCGGATAAGGCAAAGACATTCAGCGAAGCATATAGGGTTCTGAAAAAAGGGGGAAGCATATATCTTTCCGATATTGTCTTATTAAAAGAACTGACAGAAGAGCAGAGAAACAATAAAGCGCTCATATCTGGTTGTGTAGCAGGAGCTTTATTAAAAGACGACTATTTGAACAAGATAAAAGGAGCAGGGTTCGGTGTAAAAGTATTGTATGAGAATACAGGAATAAGCAAACAGCAGTATAGCGGTATGCCGTTGGAGAGTATAATGGTTGAGTTAATAAAATAGATTATTCTCTTATATCTGGGATGTAAATACGTTTCTTATTCCTCTATATGGCGGTTCTAACGTTGTTCATTAGCCCGCGCAAAATCAAAGCCACCTTTTAATTGAGGTGGTTTTATTTTAGTGGTATCATTAAGTAATGGATACTCTGAAAATAAAAATTTCAAAACCAGCGGAAACAATTGATAGTTTAATAAAAGCGGCAATAGAAAGTCGAGCAAGCGACATACATTTCGAGCCGGAGCGCGATGGGTTTGAAATACGTTTTAGAATTGATGGAATTCTACATCCAATCAAAGTACTTAATATAGACACACAGGAACAAATTACTTCCAGAATAAAAATACTTTCTCATATGGATATTATGGAGCACCGATTGCCTAAAGACGGGCATTTTGAGGTCCCATATAAAAATCTCTTATATAATATTAGAGTGTCAACCTTACCGGGAGTATATGGTGAAAGCATTGTTTTTCGAATTCATAATTCACAGGAAGTTATTAATAAAATTGAAGAACTTGGTTTGGAGCCAGATCAGCTTATACTACTAAAAGACGTTATGAGGAATCCATCCGGTATGATTTTGGTGACAGGTCCGAGCGGTTCGGGAAAAACCAATCTTATATACTCAATGCTAAACTATCTTAGTTCAGACGAAAAGAATATTATCACGCTCGAGGATCCTGTTGAATGTCAAATCAAAAATCTGAGACAGACAAGCATAAATAATGATCAGGGACTTACTTTTGCCTTAGCAATGCGCTCGGTTTTGCGCCAAGACCCTGACATTCTTATGCTTGGAGAAATTCGTGACGGTGAAACTGCACTGCTTGCTATTCAGGCATCTCTTTCCGGGATTCTTTTATTTTCGACATTTCATACTTTTGATCTTCCTGCTCTTGTAAATCGCTTAACTGAGATGGGTGTTTCTCGTTCTATTGTAGCGCAGTCGCTTAGAAGTATTATATCAATACGGCTTGTCAGAAGAATATGCAATAAATGCAAAGAAAAAATCGTTCCCACTAAGGAACAAAAAGCGCTACTGCCCTCACATATGGTTAGTAATGTTTTCTATCGTGGACGCGGCTGTGATGCCTGTCAACATTTAGGATACTTAGGTAGAACAGGTGTATTTGAAATAATTGATATTGATGATGAAATTCGGGCAAATATTTTTGATTCGAAATCAAGTATTTTCATGTTAGATCTTTTGAAGAAAAAGAATATTATGAATTTGAAAACCGCCGCATTTAAAAAAGTTGAAGCAGGTATAACAACAATTGACGAAGTCCTAAGAGTTACCGGTTACTTAAAATAATCTAATAATGGTTCGGAAATTTTTGTCTGTTAGCGGGCAAGCCCCTTTCTGACCACTGGCTGAAAAGGTGGTTTTTTGATAAAGTAAAATATATCCTACGCTAAGTAAACTTATGGAAAACAAAGCACGGGTTATTTCTGAATATAAAGGGGCTTATAAAGTCAAAAATGACAATGGCGAGTTTTTAGCTAAGGTGACAGGAAAACGGATGTTTGACGCCTTGTCCAGAGAGGATTATCCTGCCGTGGGGGACTGGGTGATTATTGAAGAACTTCCAGAGCAGAAAGCAGTAATCAAAAAAATTTTACCGAGACACACTATAATAAAAAGAAAACAAATCGGTAAGGAAGCAGTGCAAATTATAGCAACAAATATTGACGTAGCGTTTATTATTGAGTCGGTTGACAGAGATTTCAATTTGAACCGCTTTGAAAGATATTTTGTCATAGCTAAAGACGGAGGAGTGAAGCCGGTCATTATATTAAATAAAATAGATTTAATTCCTAAAGAGGAATTAAATATAAAATTGGGTCAAATAAAAAATAGATTTAATGATGTTGACTTTATCTCGACTAGCATTATTACTGATGAGGGGTTTAGTGAATTAAAAATGTATATGGAAAAGGGGAAAACATATTGTTTTCTTGGTTCTTCTGGGGTTGGTAAGTCTTCTTTGATAAACAAACTTCTTGGGAAAAATATTATAAAGACAGAAAATATAAGTATTAGCACCGGGAAAGGGAGGCATACTACTGCAAACCGAGAAATGTATTTTTTAGAAAATGGCGCTATCGTTGTAGATAATCCGGGAATGCGAGAAGTTGGAATGACAGACGCGAGCGCCGGCATAGATAATTTATTTGATGAAATCTCTAAGATAGCAAAAAGTTGTAAATACAATGATTGCACTCATACACACGAGGCAGGATGCGCAGTTTTAGTTGCAGTATGCTTTGGCAAAATAGATAAAGAAAAATATTCAAACTATGTTCATCTTAAGAAAGAGGCTGAATATTACGAAATGTCCGAAATGGAAAAAAGACAAAAGGACAAAGATTTCGGCAAGTTTATAAATAAAGCAAAGAAATCGCTCAAAGAATATGGCCACAAGAATTAAGAGTTTAAGGATAAATCGGAAATATAAATATTAATAGATTAATATAATTAAACTATAAAAGTTATGAATGAAAAATTAAATTGGTCTTTAGGTTTTTTAGGATTTCTTGGATTCCTTGGTTTTTTAGGATTTTATTATAGCGAATGGAATTATTTGAATTTCCTAAACTTCCTTCATTTTTTCCATTTTTTAAGGTTTAGAAAGCATTTTTAAAAGAGCCAGTTGGTTGCTTTAAAGATTTAGTATGATCCTTTTGGCGTCTTGGGCGGTTTTTTTTGGTGTAATTTAAGAAACTTTACTTTTGTTAAAAATGAAATACGAAAATCTTTCTCCGCAAGAAATAAGAGGAAGGCAGATAAAATACGGGAAAAACGTGCTGCCAGAAGAAAAAAAGGCTTCAGGACTGAAAATTTTTCTTTCACAATTTTCCAATCCGTTGGTTTATATACTTTTGCTGGCGGGATTAATTTCCGTATTTTTGCAAAAGTATTTTGATATCGTTCTTATATTTTCCGTGGTTATAGTAAACGCAATAATGGGGTTTTTCCAGGAACACAAAACGCAAAAAACTCTTTATACGTTGAAAAAACTGGTTGAACCGAAGGCTAAAGTGCTTAGAGGCGGTGAAAAGCAGAAAATAATGGCATCTGATATTGTTCCTGGTGACATTGTTTTTTTGGGAGTGGGTGATAGGGTGCCGGCTGACGGAAAAATACTGGAAGCAGCTTCATTCTTCGTAAATGAGGCTGTTTTGACCGGCGAAAGCGAAGCAGTCGCTAAAAGAAAAGAGGATGATGTTTTTATGGGGACGATTGTTGTTTCGGGGCGTACAATTTTTAAAGTTACTGAAATAGGATTAGCAACAAAAATTGGAGAAATTGCCAAAACATTAAAAGAAACCGTCCAGCCGGTTACCACGCTTCAATTACGCTTGAAAAAATTGACCCAGACTTTAATTTTAATATCAGTTTTTTTGTCTCTTTTGGTTTTTGTTTTTGGTTTTTTGACAGGCCGGGATTTTTTGCAGATGGTAGAACTTTCGGCCGTGCTTTTGATTGCTATAATTCCAGAAGCCCTGATGATAGTTATTACTTTGATACTTGTGCTTGCCATGAGAGATAGTCTGAAAAGGAAAGCTCTTATCAAAAAAATCTTGGCTGTTGAAACGCTTGGGTCTGTTACAACAATTTGCATGGATAAAACAGGCACGCTTACAGAAGGAATAATGAGAATTACAGAAACGCATTTTAGGGATGATAAAAATAGCCTTTTAACCATGTGCCTCTGCAATGATATGAATGATACTGTTGAAATTGCGCTTTGGGAATATCTTAAAGACTTAAAAGATTTTAATGCGCAGGAAATTTATGATGCGCATGAAAGGATATTCGAAATTTCTTTCGGGTCAGAGCACAAGTTTATGGCTACCGTAAACGTATTTGAAGAAGAGGGAGAGCAATATATGCTTTTTGTAAAAGGAGCGCCGGAAATTATTATCTCTATGTGTAATTTTTCTGTAGAAGAAAAAGAACTGGCAGAGGAACAGATGAATAAATGGGCGGAGAAAGGACTTAAGGTGCTTGGATTGGCTTCAAAAATGATATCTAAAGAGGAGATTGATATAATTTCAGCAAGAAATATTTCAGGCTTGCAGTGGAACGGATTGCTGGGCATTTGGGATCCGCCGAGAAAAGAGGTGAAAGAAACGCTTTCAATTGCGAAAAAATCAGGACTTAAGATAAAAGTCGTAACTGGAGATTATTATCGGACAGCAGAAAAGGTTATGGCATATTTAGGAATGGAAGTTCAGTCAGATGAAATCTTAGAAGGGTCTGAAATTGACAAAATGTCGGACGAAGAATTTAATAGAGTGATTGATAAAGTATTGCTATTTGCCCGCGTTACCCCGCAGCAAAAGTTAAGGATAGTTAATATTTTACAGCAAAAAGGAGAAATTGTGGCAATGACAGGAGATGGGGTAAATGATGCACCGGCCTTAAAAAAATCAAACGTAGGAATCGTTGTGGGCGATGCCTCGGAGGTGGCAAAAGAAACCGCAGACATGATTCTTCTAGATAGTAACTTTAAAACAATTATTTCTGCAATTGAAGTCGGTCGGCTGGTTTTTGAAAATATCAAAAAAATAATTTTATTTATACTCTCTAATTCATTTGCAGAAGTGGTTGTAATTTTTGGCGCGCTTTTAATGAATTGGCCTTTTCCGCTTACTGTTGTGCAGATACTCTGGTTGCATCTTTTGTGCGATGGGCCAGAGGATTTCATATTAGCGTTTGAACCGAAAGAAAAAGAAACAATGCTTGACGGCCCGAAAAGAATGGAAGAACCTATTTTAGACAAGCTCAGTATTTTTCTGATATTTGTAATTTCTCTGCTTTCGGGGTTCTTGTCTTTGGGATTTTTTTGGTATTTTGGGTTGTATCGCGGAGATTTAAAAATGGGCCAGACAATGTCTTTTATGTCTTTAGCCTTCAGCTCCGTAATTTATATTTTTTCATGCAGAACTTTAAGAAAGCCGTTCTGGCACTATGAAAATTTTTGGTCGAACAAATGGTTGTTTATGGTTGTCGCCTTTAGCTTGTTGCTGGCAGTAGTTGTTACTTATCTGCCATTTACCCAGCAACTTTTGAATATTGCTCCTTTGCATGCATATCAGTGGAGTTTGTTAATTGTAAAGGCATTTCTTCTGGTAGCCATAATTGAAACCGCAAAATATTTTATAAAAATAAAACCAAGCCGGAAAAATCTTAAAGTATCCCACGAGTCCGCTTAGCATCGAATAATGTTTTTTAATGTTATTCAAAAGTCCGAGCTTTTTTGGTATGATATAGCATTTAATTAATCAAATCGTATGAATTATCGTAAATACAGATCAACCCGGTTTTGGCTCCTTCTATTATCAATGCCGTTCATCTGGCTGCCTCTGCCATTTATTGTGGCTCTTGATTTAACTGCTGCCCTGTATCAGCTTGTTTGTTTTCCGATATATAAGATTAAATGGGTTAAACGTTCTGAATATATTTTAATTTTTGACCGGAATAGGCTGGCATATTTGAACGGCCTGGAAAAAATAGGCTGCACGTATTGCGGATATGTTAATGGAGTTTGCCGTTATTGGAAAGAAATTGCCGGCCGGACTGAAAAATATTGGTGCGGCATTATGCACGAGAACAGGCCTGGCTTCAAAACACAGGAAGACCAGGTTAGCCAGAGTTTCGCCCGTTTCGGAGACGAAAAGGATTTTCGTAAAAAATATGATAAAAATTAATGTGATCAGTTTGCCAATTCGCGCAGAAGAAACCGTCTTATATCCAAGGCGGTTTTTGATTGACAAATCAATAATTAGTATTAGTGTAAAGTAAAATAAATAATCGGTCCTTTAACATTAAGGAGTATGACCAGATGGGAAAGTATGTAAAGTGGTTTAAACCGTCGGCTCAACCGATGGAAGAAGAAAAGCTCAGAAGGCTGTCTTTAAAGGAACTGAGAAGGATAGTATTCAGGAACAGAACGGGTCTTTCTCCAATAGGAAGAATTGCCACTGCTCAAAACACGACTCTTGCTCTCAGGATAATACAAGAAAGGAAGGGGTGATGCCATGGCTAAGAAGTGTGTTTCCTGCTCCAAACCTGCTGAAACAACTTGCGTTGAATGCGGTGCCGAACTATGCTCTGTACACGTTTTCGGATGCGAAGAATGCAGTAGGCCGATGTGTATTACCTGCTGGGAAAGGCTGGGTGGGAAATGTTCTGTTCCGGTCGCGGACATGCCAACCGGCGGCCTGACACCTCAATGCTGGGTTTGGGAGGTATAGAACACCACAGACAAGGAAGGAAGAATGTCATGGCTGAGAAAAGCGTGAATTGTGTCTCCTGCTCCGAGCCCAATACCGCAACCGTTACAACGCACTGCGTTGAATGCGGTGCCGGACTATGTTCTGCACACATTTTCGAATGCAGAGGATGCAATATGCCGATGTGTATTGCCTGCTGGCGGAAGCTGGGCAAGGATCTTTGTATGGTCTGTCTGTCTCGAGTCGAGAGTCTGCCAGACGACGAAGGCATACCAGTCGATTCCTACTGGGATAGGACAGATCTCATACAACGAGGTGGCCAGACACCGCAATGTTGCGGAGAGCCAATGACTGCCGAGGACGATCACGGCAGGTTTGTTTGCTTTTCATGCGGCAAACGCGTGTCTCTCTAAACGGATCAATATACCCGCCAGGCAGAAAGCTCTTCTGTCTCGGCGGGCTTTTCTTTTAACCAGGCTGGATGTTTATCGAAAAACAGAGTAACATATTTATCATGCTGTCAGATGAAATAATAGTAAAATTTAATAATGTTTCTTTTGAATGGGGAGCGAATAAGCCAATTTTAAATGAGGCCAGCTTTTCTGTACGCAGAGGTTCGAAAATTACATTGATGGGGCAGAATGGCGCGGGCAAGAGCACGATTTTTCAGTTGATAACTGGCGAATCAAGTCCTGATTCAGGTGCGATTAATGTAAATAAAGATTTGACGATAGCTACAGCTAAACAGGTAATTCCTCGTCAAGATTTAGAACTGACCATAAAAGAATTCTTTGAAAAGTGTTTTTCAGGAAAAACATATGATATTGATAAAAAAATTGACGATGTTTTGAAAATAACGAACATTTCTTTTCCGCATGATAAAGTAATTAAAAATCTCTCCGGGGGCCAGCAGGCAAGGCTTCTTTTAGCATCAGCTTTGATAAAAAACCCAGACCTGCTTTTATTAGACGAGCCGACAAATAATCTGGATAAAGCGGGCATTGCCCATTTAACAAAATTTATTATTGATTATCCAAAAACCTGTATTGTTATTTCTCATGATGCAGATTTTTTAAACACTTTTACCCAAGGCGTGCTTTATCTGGATATATTTTCAAAAAAAGTTGAGCAATATACAGGCGACTATCTTGATGTTGTTGAAGAAATCAGGATGCGCTTGGAAAGAGAGCGTATGAAGAACATCAGATTAGAAAAAGATATTTCCCACAGAAAAGAGCAGGCTAATTTCTTTGCCCAGAAAGGAGGGCATCTGAGAGACGTTTCCTCGAAGATGAGAGAGAAGATCGAGGAGCTGGAGGGCGAGGTTGTAGAGTTAAGAAGAGAAGACAAGACAATAAAGAACTTTACTATTCCGTCCCAAAAAGATATTGGAGGCGTAATTCTGCAATTAAATTCCGTTGCAATCGCAGTAAACCATAAGTTTGTGAATAAAAAAGTAAACGTAACTTTAAATAAAAAAGAAAGATTGCTTTTGATTGGACCGAATGGAATCGGTAAAACTACTCTTTTAGAAAAACTGGCTTCGGGTCATGCAAAAGGGGAGCACGTTAAGACTGAAGTTAAAATCGGATACTATAGGCAAGATTTCTCAACATTGGATTTTGATGAAACTGTCCATCAGGCGCTTTCAAAAGCAATGGGAAGCGATGGCACGGAACAGGATTTGAGAGCTCACGCAGCCGGGTTTCTTCTAGATGCAGAGATATTAAAAGCTAAAATTGGATCGCTTTCTGAAGGCCAAAAGGGATTAGTTGCTTTTGCTGCAATAGCATTAGGAAAACCAGGATTGCTTATTCTGGACGAACCTACAAACCATATTAATTTCCGCCATATCCCGGTGATTGCAAAAGCAGTTAATGATTTTGAAGGCGCCATGATACTGGTAAGCCACGCCCAAGACTTTGTAGAAAAGATAAGGGTGGATTTTACCCTGGATTTGGGAGCGTTGTAATTTGACACGATTTTTTAATCTGATAAAATGAATAAATAAAATTTAAACTATCAAGAGAGCAGGAAGGGAACTGGCCCGTCAAACCTGCCGACAACCTACTTTAATTCATTTAAAGAAAGGTGCCAAATCCAGCCCTATCAGGGGAAAGATAAGCATTTCGTATTTTTCTCCTTTTTGTAAGGAGATTTTTTATTAATAATTAATAAATAAAAATATATGATATATAATCTCAAAACATATACGGTTGAAAGCGTCACATCCGGCCATCCGGATAAAATGTGCGACCAGATATCTGACGCTATATTAGATGAATGCTTGAGGCAGGACCCGCAAAGCCGGGTAGCAATGGAATCATTCGGCGGCCATGGGTTATTGATAGTCGGCGGAGAAATTACATCTTTGGCAAAAGTTGATTTTGAAAAAATAGCCAAGGAAGTGTATAGAAATATCGGCTACCAGCAGGAGATAAAAGTCATTGTTAATGTCGTAGCCCAGTCTCCGGATATTGCCCAGGGAGTAGATACTGGCGGAGCAGGAGACCAGGGGATAATGTACGGCTATGCAACAGACGAAACCCCGGAGTTTATGCCGTTGGCTGTTGTTATGTCTCATAAATTAGCAAAAGGCCTAGAAGATTTGAGGAGGAGTAATAAAGAGTTCTGGTGGATGAAGCCAGACGGGAAAACCCAAGTCACCATTGAAAACGGAAGAATTACCAAAGTTCTGATTTCCTGCCAGCACGATGAAAAGATCGATGTTCCGAAAATTAAAGATCTTTTAACAGAACATCTGATAAAACCGGCTATCGGAGACGTTTCAGGAATAGAAATACTGGTAAACCCTACAGGCAGATTCGTCCAGGGAGGATTCGAAGCAGACACAGGACTTACCGGAAGGAAGATAATGGTAGATACATATGGCGGCTTGATTCCTCATGGCGGAGGATGCTTTTCCGGCAAGGATCCAAGCAAAGTAGACAGGTCAGCCGCATATATGGCTAGGTTCGCAGCGAAGAATATAGTTGCCAACGGTTATGCAAAACAATGCCTGGTTTCCGTAGCTTATGCTATCGGGAGAGCAGAGCCTCTAATGATTGATGCTTTCAACGAAAAAGGAGAAAGCCTGCAGGATATAGTCAAGAAGAACTTTGATTTCAAGCCCAAGGCTATTATCGAAAAACTGAATCTGCGCCAGCCGATTTACCAGAAGACTGCAGCTTACGGCCATTTTGGAAAACCGGGTCTGCCATGGGAAGAGATAATAAAGATATAATGGATGCAAAAACTTTTGATGTAGCAATAATCGGAGGAGGTCCTGCCGGAATGATGGCATCTATATCAGCGGCAGAATCAGGAGCCAGAGTCATATTACTAGAGAAGAACAAAGAGCTTGGCAAGAAGCTTCTTTTAACCGGCAACGCCAGGTGCAATATAACAAACGCAGAATTCAATCTCAAAAAGCTAGTCGGGAATTATGGTAAAAATGGAAAATTCCTTTTCCATGCTTTTTCTGTTTTCGGGCCGAAAGAAGTTATTGGTTTCTTTGAAGGATTGGGAGTTAAGACAAAAATAGAAGATAATAGCAGGGTTTTTCCAGCAAGCGGGAAAGCAGCCGATGTCTTGAATGCATTAAAAAGACATCTGCTAAAAAACAATGTTGCTATTTCTTTTAATTCTCAAGTTTCAAGAGTCATTTCGAAAAATAATAAAATTGAAAAGCTAGTAGCGGGGGACAAAGAAGTGATTGCCGGCAAATACGTCTTTTGTACTGGGGGAAAATCTTATCCTGCCACCGGTTCTACGGGTGATGGGTTTAAATGGGTGAAAGATCTCGGGCATAAAGTAAGCGAACCTTCGCCAGCTTTGGTGCCTCTAAAAATAAAAGAGAATTGGGATTTACAGGGATTAGCGCTAAAAAACGCTGGAGTAAGTATTTTCCAGGGCGGTAAGAAATATTTCCAAGAAACAGGAGACGTTCTATTTACTCATTTCGGTTTAAGCGGGCCCGTAATCTTGAATTTAAGCAGAAGAGTAGGAGAATTGTTAAAGCAGGGGGAGGTAAGGCTGAATTTAGACCTTTTTCCAGGTTTGAACACAAAGGATTTGGATAGAAGAATTCAAGAAAAGATTATTAAAAACCCAAAGAAATCTGTTAAAGGGTTTCTTGCAGATCTTATGCCGCAAAGGCTTATCCCTGTCTTTATCAAAATATCGGGAATAGAAGCTGGCAAACAGGCCAATAATATTACTAAAAAAGAAAGAGAGGCTATTGCGAAGAGTTTAAAACAGATGGAAGTTACAGCAAGCGGATTATTAGGGTTTGAATCAGCTATGGTCACAAGCGGTGGAGTTCTGCTGAAAGAAATAGACGATAAAACTATGAAATCGAAAATAATCGATAATTTATTCTTCGCAGGGGAAATGATTGATATAGACGCTAGGACTGGGGGATTCAATCTACAAGCCTGCTGGAGCACAGGATATTTAGCAGGGAAGAGCGCGATAGATTAAAATAATCTGTAAAACCACCCTTTAATCAGGGTGTTTTTTTAGTTCCTAACCTATTGACATATATCTACTATATGCTATAATAATATTAGTTCATAACATTCACAAACTAACGGAAGGAGGTACGAAGAAAGGCTGAATCGTTTGGTCAAGTGTGTCCAAGGGTGTGTCTCGTGAAAGGAAGAAAAGGTCATGAAAGCGATCCTAGTGGTCCTGGTGTTGGTTCTGGCGGCGGGTTGCACAACGATGCGCAACCTCAGTGGTGTCGGCGGCGAAAGCAAACCGATCACCCTCACGGGTGATGTGCCTGTCCGTGGAACCCGAGTGTGGGTTCACAAGGTCATCACCTGCAAGGTGGAGACCGGGCCCTGGGAGCAGATCGTCATCTGGTCTAGAGCGACCGGGGACGATGAAAGTGTGTGGGTCTTCAGGACCCACAACGGCCACTTCGGTGAGTTCGCCGACCGAGTAGACTGCGAAGGCATCTACATCGTTGGCGAAGGGATGGAAGGCTGCAAGATCGACTTCTATCCCACTGAGTGACAAAGGCCTCCCCTGGCCTGCAACAGGGAACATAGGGCACGACCATCCGGTACGGCCCTTTTACATTTATAAGAATAATAAATCTAGTTATTTTAGACATAAATCCATTAGTTGAAAGAATAATAAAAAGATGTATAGTAAAGAATAATATATCTTTTAAATACATGACTAAACTTAATCAGAAAAAATTTGGAACCCATCAAAAACGCTGGCAGAAAATGGGAAAGATGTGGCAGGAATTTACCGAACCGGGAAGACCGAGTAAAAATGATATTTTTAACTACAACCTTTTAGTTGGAGCGGTTTTAAAAGGGAAGAAAAATCCTAAAGTCATAGTTTTGGGTTCTACTCCGGAGATAAGAGATATGCTTTATAAATACAGCATTATCCAGGGCGCAGAAGTTATTTGTGTCGATATGACAGTTGATATGTATAAAGCAATGAGCCAACTGACCGAGAATAAGAATAAAAAGGAAAGGTTTATAAAAGCAAATTGGATAGATACTAAACTGCCGAGTAAAACTGCAGACGTTATTATCGGCGATTATGTAATATGCAACCTCAGCGACGAGTATCAGGATTTATTTTTAAATGAGATGAAGAGATTGCTTTCTAATAACGGTTATTTCATTACTCGCAGTATGTTTATGGGTAATAGCCCTAAATTCAAAAAAGCAGAAGATATTTTCAAGAAATATGTTGATAAAGTTTTAAATCAGGAGCTCAGTATCAAGCAAGCGGTAAATTGGGCAGCTGAAGATTTAATCTGGGACAGCTGGTTCAAGAACAAAGAGCAAAAGCAATCATTAAAATATTTTGAAAAAGAGATCAACCTTTTAAAGGGTAAATTTAAGAATGACAGCATAGAAGGTGAAATTTTCGATAGGTTTTTAAATACATGGTGGCATATGAAAGATAAATACTGGACCGTCCATCTGGAAAAAGACGGGGAGGAATATATCAATAAATGTTTTACAATCGAAAGAACTCTTTATTCAAATGACCATAATCTAACGAAAGTTTCGCCAATATATCTCCTTAAACCAAAAATATGAATAAAAAGATAGTTCAAGACTGGTCAAAACTTGTCGAGCGCCAGAAAAGCAGGAAAGAGCATCCGGGGACGCCTTCTGTTTCACAGGAAGTCGTGGTTTGCCGTTGAACCTTTCTGGATTCGAGTTGCTGGTCCGTTCCATGACCTAGGGGACGGTCGAAATACTCAAGTTATTTACGGCGCTGGGCTGTCGTTCAAGTTCTAGATGCTGTCTAACAATACCCGCGGAAGGCGATTTCGCGGGGATTTTTTTACATACGATTTATCCCCAGTTTAACCCTTGCTTTCAGTCTATTTTTAGGGTAAAATAGAGTTATTAGTTTCAGCTTAAATATGGAGAAAAATATAGTAATAAATAATCCTAGGGAAAAGGCTTTGATTGATGAGTTGGAAAAGAAAAACGACATCAAAGCAGAAAGAATCAAGAAGCTGTTAAAGCTTCCTGACCTGACAAAAAAGCAGAATTCTCCTGTTAAGATTTTAGTCGATCGGATAATAAAACTGGAAAGGTTTAAAGATTTTAGCTTAGTTGATTTTCCCAAGATAGTTACAGTTGAAGAGAACTTCGATGTTTTAAATACCTCCAAAGACCATCCCAGCAGGAGAGAAACTGATACTTACTATCTTACCGATAAAGATATGTTAAGAACGCAGACAACGACTATGTGGCCTTTCTGTCTGAGGAATGACGAGGTTTTAAAAACACTGGAAAAAGAAGGCCAGATCGGTATTCTATCAACTGGGATAGTTTTCCGGAAAGATGAAATTGACAGAAATCATTTTCCTGCCTTCCATCAGATAGACGGCTTGTACATATGCAAGAAAAGCCAGATGGTTATAACCCAGAAAGACTTGGAGAATGTTGAAATCGATATTGCCAAAAGCATCTTCGGAAAAGACGTTGAATACAAATTTTTAGTCGATTCATTTCCTTTCACAGATCCTTCCGTTGAAATGGATATCATGTTCAATGGCGATTGGATGGAAGTTGTCGGTTCAGGCCTGGTTCATCAGCAAGTTTTAAAGAACTTCGGAATAGACCCTGAAATATATAATGGATGGGCTTTCGGTTTTGGCTTGGACAGGCTGGCAATGGTCAAAATGGGGATTGGGGATATAAGAATACTCTGGTCGGAGGATCCGAGAATCACCAGCCAGTTTAAAGATATCAACAGCCAGTACAAAGAAGTAAGCAAATATCCCGCAACTTCAAGAGATGTTTCTTTTGTTATTGATAAAGACATGAATTTGAACAACTATTATGAAATTGTCAGAGATTGCGCTGATAACCTGATTGAAGAAGTAAAGGTTTTAGACAGTTATGAGAATGAAGAGAAATTCGGCAAAGACAAAAAGAGCTATACATTCCACATAGTTTACAGATCGCCGGAAAGAACCCTGACTAACGAAGAGATAAACAAGGTTCAAGAAGAAATAAGAGAAAAAACAAAACAAAACTTAAACGCTATTTTACGTTAAAATTATGGAAGATAAAAAAGACACAAGAAAAGAAGGGGAGTATACAGCTAAGGATATTTATGTCCTTAAAGGGCTGGAAGCGGTAAGGAAAAGGCCAGCCATGTATATCGGGTCAACCGGATTAGACGGTTTGCACCATCTGATTTGGGAAGTTGTTGATAATTCTCTTGATGAGGCAATGGCCGGATATTGCAAGAACATAGATGTTTCACTTTTAGCGGATGATGTGGTTAAGGTTGCTGATGATGGCAGAGGTATTCCGGTTGAAAAGCATCAGCAGACAAAAAAGTCAGCTTTGGAAACAGTAATGACAGTATTACATGCCGGCGGAAAGTTCGGGAGCAAAGCTTATCAGGTATCTGGCGGTTTGCACGGTGTTGGAGTTTCAGTTGTTTGCGCTTTATCTACCCATATGAAAGCTGAAGTCTGCAGAGACGGAGGGCTATATATGCAGGAGTATGAAAAGGGCGATGTAAAAGCTCCGGTGAAAAAAATAGGAATCTGCAAAAAGACAGGAACCTTTATTACTTTCCAGCCTGATCCGGAAATATTCAAAGAGATAAAGTTTGATTCAAAAAGAATTCTAAGCCATCTTCGACAGCAGGCTTATCTGACAAAAGGAGTCAGGATAACGTTCAAAGATGAAAGAGGAAAGGAAAAAACAAGTTATTCCTTCTATTTTGAAGGAGGAGTTGCTTCTTATGTAAAATACTTGGTTGGTGGAAATACTCCCCGCAATCCGAACATTTTCAGCGTTTCAACTACAAAAAATGATATTGCGGTTGAAGCAGCTTTTCAATACACCCAGGAAATGGAGTGCATCGAAGAAAGCTTTGCTAATAATATTTATACCCCGGAAGGCGGAACCCATCTTACCGGCCTCAGGGCTGCTTTGACAAGATCCCTCAATGATTATGCAAGAAGGGAAGGATTCATTAAAGAAAAAGATGATAACTTTTCAGGTGAGGATGTCAGAGAAGGTTTAACTTCTGTTGTTCTGGTTAAATTGAGAAACCCTCAATTTGAAGGCCAGACAAAAGCAAAATTAGGAAACCCAGAGGCAAAGAATGCCGTAGAATCAGCCGTAGCAGAAGGTTTAAGTGATTATTTGGAAAGATATCCTTCAGATGCTAAAGGAATTGTTGAGAACTGCCTTTTAGCGGCTAAAGCTAGGGAAGCGGCAAAGAGCGCCCGTCAGACAGTTTTAAGAAAAGGAATCCTGGAAGGATTGGCTTTGCCCGGCAAGCTTTCAGATTGTCTTTCGAAGAATCCAGAAGAGTCAGAATTATACATAGTCGAAGGAGAATCAGCCGGAGGATGTTTTTCTGGAGATACAAAGGTTGCTTTAGTTGATAATAGAAATTTAACCTTCAAAGAATTAATAAAAGAAAATAAAGAAGGAAAGAAAAATTATTGTTATACAATAAAAGAAGATGGCAGGGTAGGAGTAGGTTTAATCAAGGCTCCGCGGAAGACACGGGAGAATGCCGAAGTTGTAAAAATTATTCTTGATAATAACGAAGAGATTATTTGTACTCCTGACCATTTGTTTCTGTTAAAAGACGGTTCTTATAAAAAAGCAGAGGGTCTTACTTTAAAAGATTCCCTGATGCCTTTGTATAAAAAACATTCAAGCATTAAAAAGGGAAATAAGATCGATGGTTACGAAATGGTCTATGAGTCTAAAATGCATAAGTGGATTTATACCCATTTTCTAGCCGATGAATACAATTCTAATCAAGCTGTTTGTCTAAAGGAGAAAAATAAGCAGGACGTTATCCATCATTGCGATTTTAGAAAATTGAATAACAATCCTGATAATTTGATTCGGATGAATAAACAGGAACATTTAGAATTGCACGCGAGCATAGTAAAAGAAACGATGGCAAGGCCAGAGGTCCAAGAAAAAATAAGGGAAGCCCATCAATCAGAAGAATACAGGCAAAAGATTAAGGCGACAATGCTAAAGCCAGAAATGAGAAAAATGTTAAGCAAAAGAGCAAAAAAGCAATGGGAGAGCGGAGATTATAAAAGATATATGGGTCAGAAGTTTTTAGAGTTTTATAAAAATAATTCGGAATATCGAGAAAAAAATAATAATCTTTTGAGTATAATCCAAAAGAAATATTGGGCCGATAAAAACAATAGAAAAAGTCAATCAGAAAGGATAAGAGTATATTTTGAAACTCACCCGGAAAAGAAAGAAGTACTTTGTTTATTGGCTAAGCAAGAATGGCAGAATAAAGATCTGTTGATTTGGAGAGCAGAACAAACCAAAAAGCAATGGACCTCTAGTTTTAGAGAAAAGAGAAAAATCGCATATAACCAGACATATTTGAATAAGGCTTTAAAATTGCTGAAAGAAATCTACGGGAAATATCAGAAAATAGATGTTAAAAAATATGATAAAGAGAGATTCAAAAAAAATGATAAAAGTGTTTTAAAATACGATACGATTTGCGATAGATTTTTTAGTGGTAATGAACAAAAGTTGAAAGAAGCCGTGTTAAATTATAACCATAAGATCAAAAAAATAATTAAATTATCTGAAAGGGTGGATGTTTATGATTTAGAAGTTGAGGGTACTCATAATTTCGCTCTAGGTTCTGGCATATTTGTCCATAATAGTTCGAGGCAGGCAAGAGACAGGCACTTCCAAGCAATTCTGCCTTTAAGAGGTAAGATTTTGAATGTGGAAAGAGCCCGTTTAGACAAAATGCTAGATTCAAAAGAAATAAGGGCTTTGGTTATTGCATTAGGAACTGCCATAGGGGAAGACTTTAATATTGAAAATTTAAGATACCACAGGATTATCATTATGACTGATGCTGATGTCGATGGTTCTCATATCAGAACCTTGCTTCTGACTTTTTTCTATCGCCATTTCAAGCCATTAGTTGATGCTGGATATATCTATGTTGCCCAGCCACCGCTTTACAGAATCCAGGCTGGTAAAGAAATAAAATATGCATATAACGACGAGCAGAAAGCGCAGGTTATAAAATCTTTAGACAGAGCGCAGGGTGTTTCTATCCAGCGATATAAAGGTTTGGGAGAAATGAACCCGGAACAATTGTGGGAGACGACAATGAATCCCCAGAATAGGTTATTATTAAGGGTGACGGTTGATGACACTAGGGAAGCAGATAAGATTTTTGATATCTTAATGGGCGAAGAAGTATTGCCGAGAAAGAAGTTTATTCAGACTCATGCCAAGACGGTGAAGAATTTGGATGTCTAGGCTTGACTTTCTCTTTTAGTTTGGTTAATCTATATTTAGATGGCCAGACGGCCATTTTAAAAACCATGAAAATCGCAGAATCAAGACAAAAAATTAAGAGTTTTTTGAAAGAAGTGTATTTAGAGCTCAAAAAGGTGAATTGGCTGAACCGCCAACAACTTTTCAGATACACCTTGATCATAATCTTAGTAACTTTAGCGGTTTCTTTCTTCTTAGGTGGTTTAGACTATATCTTCACCACTTTAATCAAGAAATTCATACTATACCGCGGATATTAAAAAGATATGCCAAAACAGACAGTTGAACAAAATAAAAATTGGTACGTAATCCATACCTATTCCGGCTACGAGGATGCTGTTGCTAAAAACCTGAAGCAGAGGATTGAAAGCTTGGGTATGGAAGATCATATCTTCAATATTATAGTTCCCAAAGAAAGAAAGATAAAAATCAAAAACGGCAAGAGAAAAGTGATAGAAGAAAAGATTTATCCCGGCTATGTCCTGGTTGAAATGGTAGTAACTGATGCCTCCTGGTATGTGGTTAGGAATACTCCTCGTGTTACCGGATTTATTGGGGCTGGGACTACTCCTTTACCTGTTTCTAAAGAAGAGGTAGACTATTTAATGAAGAAGATGGAGATTAAAGAGCCTAACTTTAAGATTGATGTTGAGATTGATTCATTAGTGAAAATTACAGATGGTCCTTTCAAAGGTTTTGAAGGAAAAGTTTCAGAGGTTGATCCGGAGAGAGGAAAGGTTAAGGTCCTTGTTAATATGTTTGGTCGAGATACCCCAGTTGAATTAGATTCATTACAGATTAAAAAAGTATAATATATATTAAAATATGGCAAAGCAAATAAAAACAGTTGTTAAACTTCAAATACAGGCTGGCAAGGCTACTCCGGCCCCTCCAGTTGGACCAGCTTTGGCTCCCCATGGTTTGAATATTTCTGAGTTCTGCCAGAAGTTCAATGATGCAACTAAAGCCCAGGCAGGATTCGTTATTCCGGTTGAAGTAACTATCTTTGTAGATAGGACATATAATCTGAAGTTTAAAAAACCGCCAGCATCAGAATTATTAAAGAAAGCGGCTGGAATTGAAAAAGGTTCCGGCGAGCCTAATAAAAAGAAAGTTGGTAAGATTACCAAAGCGCAATTGAGAGAAATCGCCCAGACAAAGCTAGAAGACCTGAATACAGATGATGTTGAAAAAGCAATGAAGATAATCGGAGGGACAGCAAAAAATATGGGGATTGAAATCACTGAATAGTTTGGAAATGAAAAACGGATGTAATAAGTCCGTTTTTTGTTTTTTAACACTTGACAATATTTCTTATAGTGGTATAATTGAAAATAGTAAGATTAGTTCTTTTCTATTTAAATATTACTTGTGATTCGGTAGTCATAGCCAAAAGATACTGAAACCTTCGGTATTTTCTGGCTATGACTACTGTGGTCAAGCCCCTCAACCATCGGGCAGATGGAAATCCATCGGCTTTTAGCCGAGGAAGGGAACAGTATGAGTAAGTATGGAGACTGGACACGCGGAGAGGACGAGGCCTTGCTCAACATCTTGGGCGGGGTGGAGGTTGCTCGAGGCATCCTCCGTGGCGCAATCGAAGTGATCACGAAGGTGATCAGCTTCATCACCAAGTTCACAGTCCTGGTCGACGAGACCCTGTCCGTGGAGGAAGCAGTGAAGCTAGGGAGCTTCGACCGGAGCAACGAGAACATCACCTCCGTGAACTTCCCCAAGCCAGCCAGCGGCCAGAAACTGGAGAAGGAAGTCGTTCTCTTCCACTTCGGCAGGAACATGTCCTCCGAGGCAGTCATTGCCGAGATGGACAAGGCAGGCTACAAGCCTGCCACAATCTGGGATCTCCTTGGCCTGGCCGTCAAAGAGCCAGACCTCCAGAGGAAGTTCCCAATATTGGCTCTCGGATCCGTCTGCAGGCTCAATGGTCATCGTCGTGTGGCCTATCTGTGCGAGAGCTCTGGTGATCGCAGGCTGAGCCTGGACTACTTCGGCAGTGATTGGAGCGGCTGCTTTCGGTTCGCTGGCGTGCGCAAGTAAGTCCTCAGGACTTTGGAACTTAGGCCTTCAGACCTTTGATCCTTTGCCCTTTGGACAATCGTGGTAATACCACAAAACGCTTTCAACAGCGTTCAACGGCCGGACATACATAATATGGTGTCCGGCTTTTCAATTTGTGATAAGATAAAAATGGTATTAGGCGAATATGACGGAGACCAAGGTTTCCGACTGCCGAATCCAGTATTCATACGTCGAGAGTATCCGCGATTACGGTTTCGGATAGAATGGCGTATGAAGACACTTCGAAAAAACGAGGATACTTGGTGCAAATATTATGGCATTATGATGCCGAATACGATACAGCCCCGAGAGCATTCGAAGGGTAGTGGCATGGGCGATATTCTGCACATTTCCGTCTGCAAGCTCAATGGTAATCGTCATGTGGCCTATCTGTACGAGAACTCTGGTGATCGCAAGCTGAACCTGAACTACTTCGACAATGATTGGAACGACAACTATCGGTTCGCTGGCGTGCGAAATTCTCTTCATTTCTCTCCCGTTTTTATGGGAGAGTTTTGTTTTTTGAGTTGACCCGACCAGCCTCCGAGCATTCTGCCAATCTCATTTATTTCTATCGAAAGAGCAATATATTTTTTGTTATCAACAGATTTAGTTTCCCAGAGGATCATTAAAAATATTTTTAAAGTATCCATTTTTCTTATTGCTAAGCGCACATAGGGCAGTTTTTCCATTTGTCCGAGGAAGCTGCCAGCAATAATCGCCTCTATTGCGTCGGTAAAAAGATTATCAATTTTTTCTCCCAAAGAATACCTATGCGTTTTTGGTATAATCAAATAGTGTTGATACCAGAAAAGATAAGCACTTTTTGTTTTCTCTAAAATAGGTAAAAGTTTTTGGGAAGAAGCTTCGTTATTATTTATATTTTGATTATGAAAACACAGTTGAGTCATAAATTTGAAGATGTTATTAGCATTGATAATTTGCTTTTGGCCTGGCAGGAGTTTATCAAGGGGAAGAAGAATAAAAAAGACGTCCAGATATTTTCATTTTATTTGATGGACAACATTTTATTACTGCACAATGATCTGAAAAACCGCGCATACAAACATGGCGGATACGAACGTTTCAGAATAAACGACCCAAAACCGAGGACAATCCACAAAGCCAGTGTTCGCGATAGGCTATTGCACCATGCCGTGCATCGTATATTATACCCGTTTTTCGACAAAACATTTATTTCAGATTCATTTTCCTGCAGAAATGGTAAAGGAACGCACAAGGCTATAAACAGGTTTAGAAAGTTTGGCTATATAGTCTCAAAAAACAATACTAAAACCTGCTGGGTTTTGAAATGCGACATTAAAAAGTTTTTCGCTAGCGTTGATCAAGATATTCTAATAAATATTTTAGGACAATACATCGCAGATAAAGATATTATTGGTCTGTTAAGAAAAATAATTTCCAGTTTTAAGTCGAGTGGCCTACCCCTTGGAAACCTAACCTCCCAGCTTTTTGCCAATGTTTATATGAATGAGCTTGACCAATTCATAAAACATAAAATGAAAGTAAAATACTATATCAGATATGCCGATGATTTCGTAATCCTGTCAGAAGATGAAAATTATCTGAAAGAAATAATTCCCGTTATCAGAAATTTTTTGCAGGACAATTTAAATCTTGAATTACACCCCGATAAAATTTTTATTAAAACCCTGTACTCCGGCGTTGATTTTTTAGGCTGGGTTAGTTTTCCAGGCCATAGGGTTATAAGGAATAAAACTAAAAATAGAATATTCAAAAGACTTTTAGAAAAGAATTCTTCAAAGACGCTTAATTCTTATTTTGGTTTGTTAAGCCATGGGAATGCACAAAAAATTAAAAATAAAATTTTAAAGCTATATGTCGAAAATTATGGAAAATAAAATAATTGACAGAGTTTTTTGGCAGAGTATAATCATATCAAACGGATAAAAATTTTATAATTTGAAACAATAATCATGCACCCATTAAAATTATTAAATAGCTATGAGACCTTCAAAAGATCAATACTATCTTAATATTGCCAAAGAAGTTGCCGAGCGTTCCACCTGCTTTAGAAGCAAGGGAGGCGCTATAATTGTTTGCAATGACCAAATTATTTCTACTGGTTATATTGGAGCTCCTAGAAAAACAAAGGACTGTTTAGAAAGAGGAAACTGTTTGAGAGATGAATTAAATGTGCCTAGAGGAACAAAATACGAGCTTTGCCGGAGCGTTCATGCTGAAGCTAATGCCATAATAAATGCCGCCAGGGCCGGCGTTAGTTTGCTTGGGGGCTCCATGTATCTTTATATCGAAGACGCCAAGACAGGGGATAAATTAAATGCTTTTCCCTGTTTTTTTTGCAAAAGAATGATTGTTAATTCGGGGATGGATAACTTTATTGCATTGAAAGATGGCGAAATTTTCGTCCATAAAATAAATGACTGGGTGGATGAGTGGCGGGAAAAAGATATTGTCGAAGATAAATATAGATACGGCGGAAAAACAGCATAGATAAAAGTAATTTAAAACAGGGGATAGGCCCTTGTTTTTGTTTTCTTATGGGAAACCCCGTTTCAACCAGAAGGAAAGATAGAGAGGAAGTCATTTTTATAACTTGACAAAACTTAAAATACTCATTAGTATAAATATAATAAATTTGTTCTTTTTATTATCAAATACTTGCTATCCAGCAGCCATAGCCAAAAGATACTGAAACCTTCGGTATTTCCTGGCTATGGCTGCTACAGCCAAGCCCTTCAGCTCACAGGCAGTGAGAACCCAAAGAGCGAAAAGCTCAAAGGAGTCAGCGATGAACTTCATCACCCACACCTTCACAGTCCTGGTCGATGAGACCCTGTCCGTGGAGGAAGCAACGAGGCTGGGAAGCTTCAACTGGAGCAACGAGAACATCACCTCCGCAAACTTCCCCAAGCCAGCCAACGGTCAGAACAAGGAAAAGGAAGTCGTCCTCTTCCACTTCGGCAGGACCATGTCCTCCACGGCAGTCATCGTTGAGATGGACAAGGCAGGCTACAAGCCTGCCACAATCTGGGATCTCCTTGGCCTGGCCAAGAAAGAGCCAGACCTCCAGAGGAAGTTCCCGGTGGTCGCCCTCGGCTCCGTCTGCAGGCTCCGTGGTGGTCGTCTTGTGGCCTTTCTGTTCGGGCTCTCTGGTGTTCGCAGGCTGCTCCTGGGCTACTTCGACTCTGTTTGGGACGGCATCTTGTCGGTTCGCTGGCGTGCGCAAGTAAGTCCTCAGGACTTTGGAACTTAGGCCTTCAGACCTTTGATCCTTTGCCCTTTGGACAATCGTGGTAATACCACAAAACGCTTTCAACAGCGTTCAACGGCCGGACATACATAATATGGTGTCCGGCTTTTCAATTACGTATTGTGACTGGAGGGTTATGAAAAATCTCTTTTTTTTATAACTCAGCTATGTTATATTAAATTATCAAATATCTCAAAGTTTATGAAAAAAAACAATTATTCTGGAAAGTTTATTGTTTTCGAGGGACTTGATGGCTCCGGCCAATCGACTCAAACATCTCTTCTCAAAAACTTTTTAATAGAAAAAGGTTTTCAAGTTGTTACAACAAAAGAGCCGACATTAGATTCTGTAGCTGGCAGAAGAGTAAAAGAGATTTTAGATGAAAAGATAAAAACTGAACCGGCTAAGCTCCAAGAACTGTTTTCCCAAGATCGGAAGGAGCATTTAGAAAAAGTTATTGTTCCAGCCCTGAAAGAAGGGAAGTGGGTCATATCTGACCGCTATTTCTTTTCTACCTTTGCTTATGGGACTTCAGAAGGTTTGGACTTGGAGTGGTTGATAAAATTGAATGATAGCTTTTTATTGCCCGACCAGACCTTTATCTTAAAGGTAAAACCGGAAGTCTGTATCGATAGGATAAATAAACGGGGGACCAAGAAACAGCTTTTTGAAAAACAAGAAAAATTAGCTAAAGTTTGGAAAGTTTATGCCATTCTTCCTCAAAGAATAGAAAACACTCTGATTATTGATGGAGAGAGAACAATTGAAGAGGTTTCTTCTGAGGTTGAAGGAATAGTCTCAAAATTAATATGAAACAATATCTTGATGTACTTAAAAAAATAATGGAGGAGGGGACAGATAGGCCGGATAGGACAGGGATTGGATCTCGAGCAATTTTCGGAGTTCCGATGAGATTTAAAATGTCAGACGGTTTTCCGGCTGTGACAACAAAGAAACTAGCCTTTGAATCAATGAAGGCAGAACTGCTTTGGTTTCTGTCTGGAAGTGGGGATAATAAAGAGCTCCAAAAGATGGGGTGCCATATCTGGGACGGCAATGCTAGTGCTGACTACTGGAAGCCGAAAGCAAAGTTCGAAGGAGATTTAGGACGGGTCTATGGCGTTCAGTGGAGGAAATGGAAATCACCCTATACCGATATTCCTATCGATCAGATTGCTAAGGTCATCAAACAGCTGAAAGAAAATCCCAGCGACAGAAGAATAATTGTTTCTGCCTGGAATCCAGCCGAGCTGGACATGATGGCTCTTCCGCCCTGCCATCTTTTATTTCATTTTTTCTGTGTCAATAAAAAACTATCCTTGCTGATGTACCAGAGAAGCTGCGATGCCTTTTTAGGAGTTCCTTTCAATATCGCTTCTTATTCTCTTCTGTTGCATATGATAGCCCAGGTAACAGGACTGGAGGCCGATGAGTTCGTTCATATCCTAGGAGATACCCATATTTATTTGAATCATTTCGAACAAGTTAAAGAGCAACTGTCCAGAGAGCCTTTTCCTCTGCCCAAACTATGGTTGAATCCGGAGATAAAGAATATAGATGATTTCAAGATGGAGGATATAAAATTAGTCGATTATAAATTTCATCCATCGATTAAAGCCCCAATTGCAGTATGATTTCAATTATTGTCGCTATAGGAAATAACAGAGCAATTGGTTTTAAAAATTCTCTGCCTTGGCGTTTGCCGGCTGATTTGGAATATTTTAAAAAAAATACCTTAGGAAAGACTATTGTCATGGGCCAGAGGACTTTTGATTCAATAGGGGGAAGGCTTCTGCCCGGCAGGAAAACGATTGTTTTGAATAACGACCCTAACTGCAAATCTTCAGGCGAATATATTATCGCCCGTTCAATAGAAGATATTCTGGTTCTTGCTAAAGGGGAGGAAGAAATAATGATCTGCGGGGGAGCTTCTATCTATAAGCAATTTCTGCCGTTAGCTGATAGGCTATATCTGACTTTTATTCATCATGATTTCGAGGCTGATACATATTTTCCAGAAATTGATTTTTCAGAGTGGCAGGAGATAAAAAGAATAGACAACAAGCCAGACGATAAAAATCCTTATTCATATTCTTTTGTGATTTTTGATAAAAAGCATGATTAAAAATATCGCCCAGATAATCGATCAGACGAATATAAAGAAGGGAGTGAAAGCGGAAGAGATAATAAGGACTTGCCAGGAAGCAAAGAAGTACGGTTTTCGGGGAGTTTGCGTTAATCCTGAATGGATAAAATTAGTCAAAGAAGAACTGAAAGGAAGCAAGATAAAAATAATTGCTTTAATTGATCCGCCAATGGGAATTTCTTCCCACGAAGAGAGATTGATGATTGCAAAAACAGCTAAGAAAGACGGAGCCGATGAGCTGGATGTTGTCATGAATATTATTAATTTGAAATACGAAAGATACAGCGAAATTTTAGAAGATCTTAAGGAAATAGCCAGAATCTTGCCGACAAAAGTAATAATCGGTTCAGGATATCTGACAGACAATGAAATCAAAAAGGCTTCTGAAATTGCCAAGCAATCAGGGGCTTTCTGCGTTAAGACGGCAACTGAGAAAGATCCTCTAGATAGATTAGAGCTAAAAGAAAAAGCAAAGCATTTAAAAATAATGAAAGATTCTAGCCCTAATCTCTTGATTAAAGCCTCGGGTGGTATTAAAACTTTAAAAGATGCTAGAATGATGGTAAAAGCAGGCGCTGATATCATCGGGACTAGCTTCGGGGTAGAGGTTGCCAGGAGAGCTAGATATTAAATAAAACTTTATGTATAAAACTACAATCGGTTTAGAAATTCACGTAGAACTCAACACAAAGAGCAAGATGTTTTGTTCTTGTAAAAATGATCCCGATGAGCATCGTCCGAATGTTAATATCTGTCCGATATGCACCGCCCAGCCAGGCAGTCTTCCGACAATAAATGAAGAAGCGGTAAAAAAAGTGATAAAAACCGGTTTAGCGCTAAATTGTAAAATTCCTTTAAAATCAAAGTTCGATAGAAAAAACTATTTCTACCCTGATTTGCCAAAAGGCTATCAAATTTCCCAATATGACAAGCCATTTTCAGAAAACGGTTATTTAGAGATTCCAGTATCCGAAGATTTTTCAAAGCTAGAACTGAAGAAGATAAGAGTAAGAAGAATCCATTTGGAAGAAGACACGGGAAGGTTATTGCATCCTGAAGGCGCGAATTATTCTTTAGTTGATTTTAATCGGGCTGGAATACCATTAATGGAATTAGTGACTGAGCCGGATTTAAGCTCTGGGCTTGAAGTAAGGAGGTTTGCTGAGGAATTCCAGTTAATCCTAAGGTATTTAGGCGTATCTGATGCTGATATGGAAAAGGGCCAGATGCGGGTTGAAGTCAATATCAGTTTGAGTAATGATAAAAAATTAGGGACAAAGGTTGAAATCAAAAATCTGAATTCTTTCAAATCAGCCGAAAGGTCGGTTGATTATGAAACAGAACGGCAGGCAGAGGTTTTAAAAAACAAAGGGAAAGTGATCCAGGAAACTCGAGGCTGGAACGATGGAAAAGGAGAAACATTTGTCCAGAGAGTAAAAGAAGAAGCCCATGATTACAGATATTTTCCAGAGCCGGATCTTCCTCCAGTTGTCTTAGATAAGAAGTTTATAGAAAAGATCAAGTCTGAAATCCCGGAACTACCGGCAGAAAAAAGAAAAAGATTTGGAGAAGAATACGGATTGGATTCAAAATCAATTGAAATCTTTACAGATAACAGGGATTTGGGAGAATATTTTGAAAAAGTTATTAGCGAATTGAAAACGGAAGTAAAAGGAGGAAAAATCCAATCATCAATAAAACTTGCCACTAACTATATCGTTACTGATTTACAGGGTTTGACTGGTGTTGGATTCTCTGAGAATAAATGTAAAATCACTCCAGAAAACTTTGCTGAATTTATCGCTTTGATCAACAACGGGAAGATAAACAGCAAAACTGCCAAAGAAGTATTGGCAGAAATGTTCCAAACAGGGAAAGATCCTTCGCAGATTATTGATGATAAGGGATTGTGGCAAGTGAGCGATGAAGGGGAAATAGAAAAAATAATAAAAGAGGTGATTGAAAAGAACCAAAGCGCAGTTGATGACTATAAAAAAGGGAAAGAAAATGTCCTTCAGTTTTTAGCCGGAACAGTGATGGCCAAAAATAAGGGAAAGGCTAATCCTGACCTTGTCCAGAAAATTCTCAAGGACATATTGACAAAATAATATAAAGTGATATAATACCAATACTGATACTGAACGTTGACATCGACAAGGTGACCACAGCAAGGAGACTTGAGATGAAGAAGATGGTTGTCTGTTTCGCGTTGTTCCTGATCGGTTTCCTGGCCTGCTGCCAACTCATTCTCTACCTTTTCGGCATGGTCTGCTTCGTCGCCGGAGATGGAGAATACGTGGGAGCGGTGGCTTCCACATCCAAGTGGATCTTCCTTCTTTGTCCTTTGGTCTTCTTCGTGAAGACAAAGGAGGTATGGGATCTTCTTGGTCTGAAGTGGTGACCAAGGTTTCGAACGAAACCAACAAGCGAGGATTCAACCCCTCGCTTTTCCGTTACAAAAATTTATTTATTTCTTTTTCCGCTTCCTTATAGCTTTTAATCCACTTGATTCTTTTGTCTTTTTTAAACCAGGTCATCTGCCTTTTAGCATAATGCTCGATTTCTTTCTGGAGCAAGCTGACCATTTCTTGGTAGTTTATTTTATTTTGAAGATATTGTGCGACGAAACGGTATTCTAATCCGAAGTCCTCTAATTGTTTCCAAGAGACGCCGTCTTTATGAAGATTTTCAACTTCTTCTATCATTCCATTTTCCAATCTTTTTAAAAGCCTCTTTCTAATCAATTTTTTCAGTTCTTTTTGGTCTTTTTTCACTCCTAGGAATAAGGCCTTAAAACCAGGCTTATTCTCGGATAGCGGGGGAATAGGCTTCTTAGATTTTAAAACGATTTCTATAGCCCTTATCAGGCGTCTGGGGTTGTTTTTGTCAATGGATCCGGCTCTCCTAGGGTCTAATTTCTGGAGCAGATTATAAAGTTCGGGAATAGGCTTTTTTTCCAGTTTTTGGCGCAGTTTCCAGTCAGGTTTAACCTCCGGGATTGAAGTATTATCAACTACTGTCCGGATATAGAAACCAGTCCCGCCGACAATAAAAGGAATTTTATTTTTTCCCAATATTTTATTAATTGCTTCATCGGCCAGTTTTTTATACTGAATGACATCGAATCTTTTTTTAGGCGAGGCAATATCTAAAAGATAATGGGGGACTCCATCCATTTCTTCTTTGGTAACTTTGCCTGTGCCGATATCCATTCCTTTATAGACCTGGCGGGAATCAGCCGAAATGACTTCGCCTGAAAATTTTTTAGCAAGTTTGATTGAGAGACCGGTTTTCCCGGAGGCGGTTGGCCCGACAATGACAATTAATTTTTGTTTCATATTAGTTTTCCTTTTAATCCCCAGGAAGAGGCGTCAGTCACCTCTGCTTTTACAAACCTGCCTAAGAGATTTTTATCTGAATCAATCCGGATTGTTTTATATTCTCTGGTTTTTCCGATAAAAATGTTGTTTTCTTTCTTGCTGTCTATTAAGGCTTCAACTGTTTTTCCGATGTATTTTTTATTATGTTCCAAAGCAGTTTCTTTCAGAACTTCATTTAAAATTCTTTTTCTTTCAATTTTTTCTTTAATATGGACGTCATCTTTCATTTTTAAAGCTGCGGTATTGGGACGGGGAGAATACTCAGAGATGTAAGCCATATCATATTTCACCTCTTTAAACAGTTTTATACTATTCTCAAACTGCTTTTTTGTTTCGCCCGGAAAACCGACGATTATATCGGTGGAAAGAGATATTCCCGGGATCTTTTTTCTGATTTTCTTAACTAGGCTTTTGTATTGAAGAGCGGTATATGACCGGTTCATTTTCTTGAGAATCTCATTATCGCCAGCCTGGACAGGAAGATTGAGATAAGGAGTGATTTTTTTGCCTTTTGCCATCACTTGGATTAATTCTTCAGAGAAATCCTTGGGATGGGAAGAGGTGAAACGGATCCAGAAATCAGCAGGTATCTTATCTGCCATTTCTAAAAGTTTTGGAAAGTTTATTTTATTATTTTTGTAAGAATTAACATTTTGGCCTAATAACCATATTTCTTTATAGCCGTCCTTAGCTAAATCTTTAATCTCCTGGATTATTTCTTCTGCCGGTCTTGATATCTCCTTACCCCTGATATAGGGGACAACACAATAGGTGCAAAAATTATTGCAGCCAGTCATTATCGGGATAGAGGCAATAAATTTATTTGAACAGACAGGTTTGATCGATAAGTAATCTGTATTTTTAAGCTTTAATTTTTTATTTAATATTCTGGGCAAATTGACAATATCTTTAATGCCGAAAACAAAATCAAAATGGCTTTTTAATTTTATCTTATTCTTATTCAGAACACAGCCGGTCAATATCGTTTTTAATTTCGGATTCTTTGCTTTTAACTCTTCAAGTTTCTGAGCTAATCCATAAACCCTGTTTACCGCTGATTGTCTGACAGAACACATATTGGTTACAACTAAATCCGCTTCATTGATTTTTGAAGCTGGTTTATAGCCGATTTTTTCCAAGATTGCAGCGATTCTTTCCGAATCAGATATGTTCATCTGACAGCCGAAAGTGACGATAAAGTATCTCATGTCGATTTATCTTACATTACAAAAACAGCCCCTTCAAGAGCTGTTTTTTTGTAATTAATGTATTTTTTCTTTCTTTTCTTTCAAGAAATATCTCCATTGTTCTATAAACTCGACAAAGACCATGAATGGCATGTCGATTAGGGCATTGAAGAAAGCTGATATGATATTATATCTTTTCCATTTATTAGACAGCCATTGTCCTGTGCTGGCAACCGGCAAAGAAAGAACATCGAAAATAAAATCTGAAAAGCCCGGTCTCATCTCTTCAACCGTAAGCTCTTCGCTTTTTTTCCTAACGGCTAAAGCGGTAAATAAAATTAGAGCGACAAACACAATATTGATAGCTACAGAAGTAATAGGGAATTTGGCTAAACGGAAAACCCAATAAATAGCTCCAAAGGAGACCAGGGTGGTAATGAGATAAATCAAACTTATAACGAATTGAGTTGTAAACCCCCTAGGTCGTGGCGGTCTTATTTCATAAATATCAGGTTTTTCCTTTTGATAAACAACTTTCGTAGTTTCCATTACCACGACATTGATATTATTTCTCGGTGGCGGATTAATTATTACTATCAATAAAAACATTAAGATTGTCGGAGCAAAAATATCAACTGTTATTGTTAGAAAAGGGGAGGTACTGAAGGTCCCATAAAATAGCTTTGCCAGCGGTATTTCTAAAATGAAAACCGAAAAAGCATTAGTTAGCAGAACAGAAAGGGTTGAATAAAATCCAGCTCGATAAATTCGACCCCTGAGAGTAGAGAGCCGTTTATTGTATACGCTTCTAATTGATTCTTCTAGCGTAGTCGGTTCTGAAATTGTTTTGTTTCCTTTTTCTCCGCCTTCCTCAGCTAAAATATCGCCTAAAAGCAAATAGGGAGTATCGTACTTTTCGCAGATATAATAGAACTTATCAATCAAAGGATGAGATAAGCTTCTTTCGATTTCTTTTTTCAAAGAATGCATGTTTCTAGCAATCTCGGTCAACTCTTCAAGCCCAATGCCTTGCCAATTAGGATATTTATATTTCAGCAGATGGTAGCTTATCATCGGTTCGTCCAGCTTGAAAAGAGCTTTCTGGACGGCGATATATATCTGGATGTTCTTTTCTTCTTCTCTCAAAGGGCTGATTTTGATTGCGCCTTCATTCAGCACTATTTTTTCTTTCATCACCTCAAACATATAGCTGATCAAAATTCTTTCTTTGTAAGAAGAGCTAAGCGCTTCTTCTATTTCGCAGGAGGTGATTGATAAGAGCCAGTTATAGAATTGAAGAGCTTCTTCTCCGCTTTTGGCTGTAGGCGTATCTTTCAGAATAAAAATATATTTATCAATTATCTTTTGGACCTCGGCGATTTTTGTTTCCGGAAGCTTGTCATTAGGATAGTGGCCACCGCGGATTAATTCCATTATTAATGGTTCGGCAATAGATTCTTGATTGGTATTTTGTTGCAAAATATCAATACCTATCCAGAAACGCCTTTTTAATATTCTTTGAATTGCCCCTCTTTTTAATAAATGTTCTTCTTTCCAATCGATAACACCTCTGACTTTTTCGTAAAAAGCGGCAACTTTTGATGCAACCTCGTCTACATGGATAGTGGCTACTTCTTTAGTGGTTTGATTGGATTTCTCTCCGGCTTGATAGCGCGAGAGAAGTCTTTTAGTGGCTTCTGATATTTGAGGCATATTATTTTTTATCTTTTATTTCTTCTTTAATTTTTTCAATGAATTTATTTATTTCTATCATCCCGGTGTCGCCTTTGCCTCTTTCTCTTACTGCAACTGATTGAGCTGCGATTTCCTTATCGCCGATAATTAAAAGGTAAGGGGTCTTTTGCATTTCTGCTTCCCTGATTTTCTTACCCAGGGTTTCATTTTCGTCTCTTAATTCCGCCCGTATATCAAAGCTTTTTAACTGTTTTTGTATTTCTTTTGCATAATCTAAATGTTTCTCTCCGATAGGTATGACCGAGATCTGGACAGGGGATAGCCACAAGGGGAAAGCTCCAGCATAGTGCTCGATTAGAAATGCCATTATTCTTTCTATGGCTCCGATGGACGAGCGGTGTATTACTATTGCCTCCTCCTGTTTCCCTTCGTTGGTTGTATATTTTAAATCGAATTTTTTAGGTCCGACAAAGTCATATTGGACAGTAAAAGCCGTATCTTCTTTTCCTGCGAAGTTTTTCATCTGGATATCGATTTTCGGTCCGTAAAAAGCCGCTTCTTTTTCTGCTTCAAAAAATGGGGCGTTTCTTCCTTTTAAAACTTTTCTCAGGACATTTTCAGCGAATGTCCAAGCTTTGTCGTCTTTGTAATATTTTTTTGTGTCTTTTCTGTCTCCTAGGGATAATCTGTATCTGTAATTTATTATTGGCTTCAATCCAAAAATGTTAGTCATATATTCTATCAGATCAAGGACATTATTTATTTCTGATTCTGCTTGTTCTTTCTGGCAGATGATATGGGAATCAGCTAGGCAGAAACTTCTTACTCTTATTAATCCTGTCAATTCTCCTGATTTTTCATATCTGAATTGTTTCGCCAATTCGGCTATTCTGAAAGGCAGTTCTTTATATGACCTTGGTTTTGCCAGATAAAGCTGGTAATGGTGGGGGCAGGTCATCGGCCTTAAAATCAGTTCTTCTTCATCGATTTTCATTACAGGATACATTGTGTCTTTGTAATAAGGAAAGTGTCCGGATTTTTTATACAAATCAACTTTTGCCAATTCCGGAGTATAGACATGTTTATAACCTCTCTTAATTTCTTCTTTGACGACCAGATTTTCGAGCTCCCTTCTTATAACAGACCCCTTTTCAGTAAATAATGGCAGTCCTTTCCCAACTATGTCAGAGAAGATAAAAAGATCCAGCTTTTGTCCAAGAACTCGATGATCCCTTTTTTCTGCTTCCGCTTGAGCAGTTAAATAATCAGCAAGCTCTTTTTTGTTATCAAATGCCACTCCATAAATGCGGACTAGCATTTTGTTTTTTTCACTGCCTTTCCAGTAAGCGCCGGCAGTTTTAGTAAGCTTGAAAGATTCAGGATCTATTTCCTTGCTGGATTTAATATGGGGTCCTTTGCAGAGATCGATAAAGTTGCCAGACTCATATATGGTAACTTCCTTTTCTTCCAGTTCTTTAATTAATTCTAATTTGTAAGGCTGTTTGGCAAATATTTTCTTCGCTTTTATTTTGCTGATATTTGATTTTTTAAACTTAATATCATTTTTAATCAACTCACGCATTCTAGCTTCTACCTTAACCAAGTCTTCCGGTTTTAAAGTGGAAGGAATATCAAAATCATAATAAAAACCAGACTCGATTGCCGGGCCTATCCCGAACTTCGTCTTTGGATAAAGCTCTTGGATGGCTTCAGCCATGATGTGAGCTAAAGAATGCCTCTTTTTTTCTATTTCCATATATTTTATGCTTCTTGGTTTATTATTTCTTCAATCTCATCGGCGATAATTTTAATCTCGCCGTCTCGATTATCAACTTTACCTTTTATAAAAACAATCTTGTTTTCTTGGAGAGCAGTCGGATTCCTATCAATTACTCCCGGGAAAACAACCACCTCAACCTTATTCGTCAGATCTTCAAGATTTAGAAATAGCATTGGCTTGCCGGTTCTAGTTATTATTCTTTTAACAGTTGAAATCATCCCTCCGATTTTTACCAGCTTTCCGACTACATCTTCAGTCAGGCTGCTAAGCGGAAAAGTCTTTCCTTCTAAGACCGTTTTGTAGCTTTCTAAAGGATGGGCTGAAACATAAAGCCCTAGAAGTTCTTTTTCCCAGGCCAGCTGATCAGCCAATGAAATTGTCTGGGCAGTCTTTAATTTTAACTCCCCATTATTAAAGGAAGAAGAGTTGGTAAAAAGGCTTTTCTGGCCATTGTCTACGTTTTGCTTGATTTCCCGATTAGCTTCAAGGATATCTTCCAGGTTATATAGCAGTTTGTTCCTTTCCTCTAATTTATCAAAAACTCCAGCTTTAATCAAACTTTCCATTGATTTTTTGTTGACAGTCTTAGACTGGATGCGGGAGATAAAATCATTGATAGATTTAAACGGTCCCTCTTTTTTTCTTTCCGAAATAATCTCTTCAACAATATTTTCACCGACATTTTTGATTGCCAGCAGTCCGAAGCGGATTTTGTTCTCGTTTGGAACAACAGAAAAGTTTCTGAAGCTTTCGTTGACATCCGGGGGCAAGACTGGAACCCCCATCTTGTTGCATTCCCTTATTAAAACGGCAATTCTTTCAACATCAGCTTTTTCTGAAGTTAAAAGAGCGGCCATGAATTCAACTGGATATTGAGTTTTTAAATAAGCGGTCTGGTAAGCAATCATAGCATAAGCCACGCTGTGGCTTTTGTTAAAACCATATTCGGCAAAAGGTATAATCCATTTCCAGAGTTCTTGGCCGATTTTCTTATCAATACCGTTTTTGATACAGCCTGAAACAAACTTTTCTTCCTGACTGATAAGGAGTTCTTTGATTTTTTTACCGATTGCTTTTCTCAAAACGTCAGCTTCGGATAAAGAAAAACCTGCTAATTGCTGGGCAATCTGCATAAGCTGTTCCTGATAAACGCAAATACCGTAAGTTGATTCTAATATCGGCTGGAGTTTCGGATGCAAATATTCAATTTTTTTCTTTTTGTTTTTTCCTTTGATAAAGTCTGGAATAAACTGTATCGGTCCTGGCCGGTAGAGAGCGACCATAGCAACAATATCTTCGAAGACAGTTGATTTCAGCTCTTTTAAATATCTTTTAATCCCGTCTGATTCCAGCTGGAAGACGCCTGTTGTATTTGCCTCCCTGAAAAGTTCATATGTTTTTTCGTCGTCTAGCGGAATATCGTCAATTTTTATAGATATATTATGGACCTGATAAATACGGGCAAGGCAATCTTCAATAATGGTCAAGTTTTTCAAACCCAGCAAGTCCATTTTTAAAAGACCCAGGTCTTCAATAGCGTGCATTTCATATTGGGTAACAATGTTTTCATCGTTTTGGGTCGGGTGCTGGAGGGGAACGTAATCAGTCAGAGGAGCGGCAGAAATCACGATTCCGCAAGCATGGGTCGAGGCATGGCGGGCTACCCCTTCAAGTTTTTTTGCCAGATCAATCAATCTTTTTGCCTGATTGTCGCTTTCATAGAGCTCTTTAAACTCGCGGACTCCATTTAAAGTTTCTTCCAGAGACATGCCGGTGGGAATCATTTTGGCTATTCTGTCGCAATAGCTATATGGAACAGTCAAAGCTCTTCCGACATCCCTGATGGCAGCCCGGGCCGCCATTGTCCCGAATGTAATAATTTGAGCGACATGGTCTTTGCCATATTTTTCAGCTACGTAGGTTATAACCTCATCTCTCCGGCGGTCAGTAAAATCAAGGTCGATATCAGGCATCGATACTCTTTCCGGGTTTAGAAACCTTTCAAAAAAAAGATTGTTTTTTAACGGATCAACATTTGTAATGTTGGTCAAGTAGGCGACCAAAGAGCCTCCGACTGATCCTCTTCCTGGTCCGACAACGATTCGATTTAACTTCGCCCAGTTAACAAAATCCTGGACAATTAAAAAGTAAGAAGCAAAGCCGGTTTTTTTAATAACCGAAAGTTCATATTTCAATCTTTCAATAACATTTGGTTCTGGCTTTTCGCCAAAACGAGTTTTCAATCCTTGGTAGCACAGTTCTTCTAAGTATCCTTCCGGGGTCTTATCGTCCGGCACTTTGAAAACCGGCAGTTTTGTTTTTCCGAGTTCGAACTGAAAGTTGCAGGCCTCTACGATTTTTTGAGTATTTTCAATTGCTTGAGGGACGTGGCTGAACAGCTTTTCCATTTCTTCCGGCTTTTTCAGCGAGAAGTCTTCATCTTTCATTGTCAGTCTTTCAGGATCATTCGGGTCAGCGCCGGTATTAATCAGCATTAAAATATCCTGGACATCATTATCTTCAGGTCTTAAATAGTGGCTGTCGTTTGTTGCCACTAAAGGAATGTCTAGTTCTTTTGAAAAATCTATTAAAACTTTATTTATTTTTTCTTGCTCCGGAATATGGCTATGGTGCTGGAGTTCTAGATAAAAATTATCTTTGCCGAAGATTTCCTGATATCTTAAAGCTTGTTTTTTTGCATCTTCGATTCTGTTTGCCGAGATCAATCTTGGAATTTTTCCCTGGAGACAGGCAGAAAGGGCGATAAGGCCGGCTGAATGCTGGGCCAGCAATTCTTCATCAACCCTCGGCTTATAATAAAAACCCTCTAAATGGGCTTTTGTAATGAGTTTGACTAGATTTTTGTAACCTTCTTCGTTTTTCACCAATAAAATCAGATGATATCTTTTGTCGTCTATGCCTACTCTCCGCTGATCCATTTTTTCATAAGATTGGTAGACCTCGCAGCCGATTATCGGCTTTATTCCTTTTGCCTTGCAGGTTTTAAAAAACTCAACCGCTCCATAAAGAACGCCATGGTCGGTAAGGGCGATTGAATCCATGCCTGATTCTTTTACATAGTCAACAAGCTCGTTGATTTTTGGCAAACCATCTAAGAGGGAATAATGAGAGTGGACATGCAAGTGGGTAAATTTCATAAAAAACAAAAAAGTTATTATCTAATTTTACCCCGTAGAAGAAATTTTACAAGCGCTTGATTTTTTAGAAGAAATTATTGTGTTAGAATTAAAAAATGAATTACCCGAATCTTGATGAAGAAAAAAAATTATGGAAGAAGGGATACAAGTTGGTGGCGGGATTAGACGAGGCGGGGAGGGGTCCGCTTGCAGGACCGGTAGTGGTAGCGGCAGTGATAATAAATCCAAAGTTCAGATCCCGGATTCTTAAAGAATTGAAAGGAGTCAAGGATTCTAAAAAGTTATCATTTAAACAAAGGGAAGAGATCTTTGAGGTTTTAACCAACTGCAATTTTATAGAATGGGGGATAAGCAAGGTTTCAGAAAAGGTGATTGATAAAATAAACATTTTGGAGGCGACGAAACTAGGAATGTTAAAAGCATTGGAAGGTTTGGGCTGTAAAGCGGATCATTTAATCTTAGACGGGAACTTTAAGATTGATTCAAGAACTCCTCAGAAATCAATTATCAAAGGAGATGAAAAAGTTTTTTCCTGCGCAGCGGCAAGCATCATCGCCAAAGTAACGCGAGACAGGATAATGCTGAAGTACGATAAAAAATATCCTGAGTACGGTTTCAAGAAACACAAAGGATATCCAACCCAATCGCACAGAAGTATGCTGAAAAAACATGGTCCTTGCCCGATTCACCGGAAATCGTTTAGTCCAGTTGCTGGATTAATATTTATTCACTCTTGACCCATTGTTCCTTTAGAGAGAATTGAGATATAATAAAAGAACATAAATGGAAAATAAAAATTTAATTATATTTCTAATAATAGTTATCTTGTTGGTGATTTGTCTTTTTATTTTTCCAGGGAAGGAGGAAAATTTAGATATCCAGAATAAACTAAGCGCAGGCGAAATTATGGAAATGATAAAAACCGATAAAGACTATGATGATCTTTCCGAATTCATCAAAGATTTTGAGCCGGAAGTTGCCAACTATATCAAACTGGGAGAGGATGAATATAGGAAGATAAGACCAGAATGGCAGGAGCAGGGTTTTGGAGATAGGATTGGAATTGTTGATAAAATTAATCTTACTGCCTCCTGTTATTGGATTGAGTTAGAAAACAAAAAAGATGAAACTAAAGGATTGAGAATGATTTTAGATGTTGAGGAAGGGAAATCGCTTCTCTTGGTTGCGTCTTTATCAATAAAGGCCGGTGTTGGGTTATGAAATTAAAGGTCGTTTTTAAAATTAAAATTTATTTTTATGAAAAAAATATTATTCTCAGTTTTCTTTTCCTTTGCTTTTTTTCTTTGTTTTCCCTTATCCGCTTTTGGAGCAGCAATGGAAGTAACAGTGACCATAACTGGCGTAAGGTCGCCAGAAAGATCGGCAATGTTGCTTAGGGCCGATCGTCCTAACACAGAATTTGTTTTTCCCAATAATTCAGGCAGAATAATGGTGATAAGAAATAGCGATAGTTCTATCAAGGCTACGGTAGCTGTTCCTGCTTACCCAAAAAAAAATTCTGTTGTAACTTTTACTATCCCTTATGAAGCTGCATTGGCTCCATATAGTGTGTATTTGGAAATCCAAGCAACCCCGGAAAATAATCCTGCTTGTAAAGCAGATTGTTCTGTTGTTTCTGGATGGTATAAGATTTGTCAATTTTATACATTTGATTATTCTAACTATCAATGTCAGGCGGCTACCTGTAATAGTTCTTATACTGGCTGTATAGCTGTTGATCCAGCGCATATTGTTGCGGGCTTCTGGCGTTCTCCCATTCTTTTTACGATAAATTAATAGGATAGAATATTATATTCTATTAAAAAGAAAGTCTGATTATGCCTCGTTTGTTTTTAGCAAAACATAAATTTATTCTTTTTATCTGCCTGGCAGGAGTTTTTTCTTTTTGTTCTGTTTTTCAAACTCAGGCTTATCTAGCCCCGGGAATATATGTGACAGAATTAAAGGTAAGTGAAATAAAGAGCAATGTGATAAGAGGAGAGTTCTCTGTCTCTAATAGCGAACGATACTATTTAAACGATTTAAACTACGAAATCAAATTATTCCAAGGTGTCTCTTTTAAAGAGCTCAAATTGATTGACGTAAATGTTCCTGAAGAAACATTCTTTGTTCCTCCGGGCCAAACAATAACCAAATCTTTTGCCTACACTTATCCGAAAAACATTATCAGCGGAGACTATACTTTAAGAGCCCAAATTATCACTGAAAGGGGAAGCGAACTAGGCTGGAAAGATGAAAAAGTCTCTTTAGAAGGAAGAAACAAGTTTTTAGATATTCTTGATATTTTTTCCAGAGTCTTGGTCAGGGGAGAAGAAGCTTTTTCTCTGGCAGGGATAAACGTCTCTTCAGAAGAAGACGTGGTTGCTTTTTTAAAGGTTGAAAACCCAGGAGAGGCGATTACTGTTATTCCTAGGATAAAGATTTTTGAAAGACAGCTTAATATGTCTTTAATCCGGGAATACCAGGAATCTTCAATAACCTTTGCTAAGGACGAGACAAAAGAGATCAGTCTGGCAATGCCGAAGCTTGATATACCCGAATCGTATCTAGCTGAAGTTAAGTTTTATCAGGGAAAGGAACAAGTTTCTGGAATCCAATACTTCCGCTGGGTAGTAAAAGGAGAAGGAGGAAAGATATTATACGTGAAAGCAGACAAGGATTATTATAGGGCAGGAGAAAACATCGAAATTACGATAGATTTGATTGGTCCAGCTGACCTTAGCGATATAGGAGAAGGAAAATTGGAAGTTACTATTTTTGACAAAGATGGAAATCTTGTTGTTAAAACCACAAAAGATGTTACTTTGAATTCTGATCTTTTTTCTTTAGTGATAACAATTCCTGTTGAAAAAGATTTAATTTCTCCAGTAATCGAAGTCAAGTTGATCAAAGGCGAAAATGTTTTAGACGAGCGTAGTATTAAATTATCCGTATTTTCTCAGGAAATAAAAGAGTTGGAAAGAAAAAAAACAAAAACATATTTAACTTATTTATTATCGTCAATAGCATTAATACTGGCTTTGATTGCGGGATTCTTGTTATATAAATTTAAAATTAAAAAAAAGGAATGAAAAAGACAAGTTTTTTCTCATTACTTTTTCTATCTTTATCATTCAGCTTGTTTTTCCTGATAGGAACGGTTTATGCTGCGTCAATTGAGGTTTTTTGGAATACGCCTAGCGCCTCTACTACAGTGAATCCAGGTGGATCGGGAAATTGGACATTGTTTCATAGCACTAATTTTAGTTTTGTATCTGGTTCAACATTATCATGGAGTGAAACAGCTACTCTTCCTGCAACTATTGGTGGAAGTGCTGACAGACTATGGAAGTCTGCTGCTTCTGACTCTGATGGCTCTAACCTGATTACTGGCGTGGAGAACGGCCGTCTTTATACTTCCTCTGATAGCGGATCCAGCTGGACAGAACGCCAGCCTGCTGGGGATGCTAATAAAGAATGGAACTCTGTTTCATCCGACTCCGATGGTTCCTATTTAATTGCTGGGGTAAAGAATGGCCGCCTTTATACTTCTTCTAATAGTGGAGTCAGCTGGACAGAGCGTACACCTGCTGGGGCTGCTGATAAATACTGGAATTCTGTCGCTTCTGATTCTGATGGTTCTAATTTAATTGTTAGTGTGGAGAACGGCCGTCTTTATACTTCTTCTGATAGCGGAGTCAGCTGGACAGAGCGTACACCTGCTGGAGCTGTTGATAAAGCTTGGAGTTCTGTTGCTTCTGACTCCGATGGTTCCTATTTAATTGCTGGCGTAAAGAATGGTCGTCTTTATACTTCTTCTGATAGCGGAGCCAGCTGGACAGAGCGCCAACCTGCTGGAACTGTTGATAAATCTTGGAAATCTGTTTCTTCTGACTCTGATGGTTCTAATCTGATTGCCGGTGTGGAAAGTGGCCGTCTTTATACTTCTTCCAATAGTGGAGTCAGCTGGACAGAGCGTCAGCCTGCTGGAACTGCTGATAAATACTGGAACTCTGTTTCTTCTGATTCTGATGGTTCTAATCTTATTGCTAGTGCTTGGGGTGGACGTCTTTATACTTCTTCTGATAGCGGAGTCAGCTGGACAGAGCGAAATAACGGTGAAGTGGGGAGTGTTCCGATAACGGCTGGGGTTGCTGTGATAAAACTGGTGTACTCTTCAGAAGTATGGGGAGGAGTATATTATAGTGGTGCAACTATTTATAACAGGGTTTCAGTCCAACCAGACGGAGATGGTCATTTTCATATAAATATGTCCGGGACAATAAGTGCTACAGGTTGTACAAATGTTTATAGTACTCCTGTCAGTTTTTATATAGAATCAGAATCTCCTTATTCTACAGTTAATTGTCCAGAAGGTTTTATTAGAAGCGATGGAATTTGCATAACTGGCACTGAGTCGCATATTCTTTACCCAACAAATTGTCCGGTAGACGAGGGATATATTTTGCAAGATGGAATTTGTCTGCAAGGTACTATATCGTCTACTCTTCATTCAACAGCTTGTCCGGTAGGCGAGGGATACATCTTACAAGATGGAATTTGCCTGAAGGGTACTATATCATCTACTCTTTACTCAACAGCTTGTCCGGTAGGCGAGGGATATATCTTGCAAGATGGAATTTGTCTAAAAGGCACCTTATCATCTATTCTTTATACAACAGCCAGTTGTCCGGCAGACTCTGTTTTGCAAGACGGAATTTGTATAAACAGCACTATAACATATAGATGCGGGGATAACGTGAAAGCGGAGACTGAAGAATGCGATGGAACCGATAGCGTGGATTGTCCGGGTCTTTGTATTCCGGCAGGACAAGTAGATCAATGTAAATGTCCGCCTAAGATACCGCCTACTGCAACCTTGCTTGATGTTGAACAAAGTTATTGTTTAAAGTCTTTAGGCCTTGGAAACGTATCTTTACAGTGGCTTTATGAAGATATTGATGGCGATCATGAAACAGAATTTAATCTCCAAATAGATAATAACTCTGATTTTTCTTCAATAGAATCATATGCTAACTATACTGATATTGATAATCCTTCTCCGACTACGAACGTTCAATCTGTCCCTGTCAGAACCGTTTTAACGGGAAATGACTTGGCCTACAATACTACTTATTATTGGCGGGTCAAGGTTCACAGCACTAATCTTGATTCTGGTTGGGTAACCGGTCCTTCTTTTACAACCACACTTCATTATTATCCTTATCCTGCTTTTGCCTTCCTGCCTCTAAATCCTATCATAGGAGATGAAATTACTTTCACGAGCGTTTCCCAATGTACTCCTCCCTGTATTTGCACTTGGGATTTTGGAGATGGAAATTTTGCTGCAGGAGATATTGTCAAAAATATTTATACCGCAGCAGGCACTTATAAAATTACCTTAACCGTTTCGGATGGAATAAATATTTGCTATGGAGATGAAGTTGGGGTGATAATACGTACTGTTATCGGAACGCCAGAATGGAAGGAAATTTCACCCTTTTAGAGGGTTTTAAGCGGTATTGATTTGATAATTTATCTTTAGAACAGAATAAGATACTATAATATAATAGTTACCTGTTAATAAATTTTTATTTTTAATAATCCATGGGGGAAAAAACATTATTAAGGTTTACTATATTTCTTTTTTCAATTTTTCTTCTTTTTGTTTTCGGAATAACTTTTGTCCAAGGCGTTGAACATACTTTAGAAGACTATGGCCTTTCTGAAGAATCTGTTAAATATCTTTCTCCCCAAGAAATTGAAGATATCCTTAATTCTAAAACTCCAGAAGAAACTAGAGCGGCTTTAAGGGCGCAAATCGAGGAATTCGGCACGCCTGAACAAAAAGAAAATATAGACATCATCTTTCCTGATCCGCGGCCGGCAAGTTTAGGTCTTCTTGAAAACACAGTAGATTGTTTTGATTATTACAGTTTTGGAAGCGTTCAAACTAATATAACAGCTCAAAGTTTTTATGTTGATTCAGGGACGGATATGAATTTCGATGGGACGATAATCAATCAAAACGACTATCCGATTATAGACGGCACATTATATGTAAAGATTCTCAGAGACAGAAGTGCATTGAAAGATCCTAATGGGCCGGATGTTATCGACCAATTTGTTGCAGTAGAAAATATCATAATACCGGCAAAAGGAGAAATCCCTGTTTCTTTTACTTGGAAAGTGCCGGTATCTTTAATAGGAGGGGATTATAAGATAGCCAGTTTTTTTATAGTTGCTAAGAAGTTTAATCTTTTAGGTTTAAGCTTTACCGATGATGTAATAGGCAATACTTTTAATTTTGAAGTCAACGGAGAAAAATCCAACGTCCAGTTTAATAAAGCTGGAGTTGAAATAAATAATAGTCCCTATTTTTTCGCAGCTTCTCCTCCTAGAATACCGAGCGGAGAGCCAGCAGTTATTTCAGCAAGGATAGATAATTCTACAAACAGTAATGAAACTGTTGATATAGTTTGGAAATTATACAAATGGGACAGCATCAATCCTGCCAACTTAATTAGAACCGTTTCTGAAGAATCTACTATAAAAGCTAAGTCATCGAAGGAAATCCAGTTTGTTGTTTCAGAAGCCGACGATCCCGTATATTATCTTGTTGGAGAACTTATATATAAAGACTCCAAGTCCATTGTCGGCATCCGTTTTGTCCGTCCTGAAGTTGATAAGACAAGATTAAATTTTCCTTCGATTATGAATTTTCCAATAAAGAAAGGCATTACTTCCACGATGTTTTCATGCGTCCATAATTCTGGCATTTCCCAGTCCGTTCCGAATGGGAAGCTGACTTTAAAAATTCTAAATGATAATGGAGCAACCATAGACGAATATACTTATCAAGGGGAAATTACCGGAGAAATGATGGGTGTTAAAAAAGACTTCATATCTAAAAACAATCTTGATCACTTCTTTCTAACTGCCCAATTGTGGCAAGCAGATAAATTAGTTGATGAAACTACATTAGAATACGATTGCAATAAAATCGACCCTAAATTGTGCAAATCGAAGAATAATTTAATTGTTCTTATAGCATTTGGAATAATTATTTTGATTGCAATATGTATAGCCGTTATTTCATTCATTAAAAGAAAAAACAAAATTTAGATTATTACTAATAATTATCTGAAAATGAACATAAGAAATTATATTATAATCGGAATGATCTCGTTGATTGCAACCGGGATATCAACATCTGTTTGCTATGCTACTACGGGTGATTATATTTGGGGAAGCTATAGTTCTGGCGATGCTGTTTGTGCTGAATATGGCAGAACTTGTGTATCAGCCTATAATTCACTTGGCAATCCAATAACCTGTTCAGCAACAACTGGCAGTTCTTCCGGTTCAGCTTTCTGCAGTTCAACCGTTACTGGAGGAACAACTTGGATTAATTATTCTTCTGGCAGTGCTGAATGTGCTCCTCTCGGCAGAGCTTGTACTGCTGCCTATAATTCACTTGGCAGTTCGATAGGTTGTTCGGCAACAACTGGCAGTTCTTCTGGTACGGCTTTGTGTGGAGCAACTGTCACCGCGGGAGTAACTTGGGTTAACTATTCTTCTGGCAGTGCTTCTTGTTCTGAAATCGGTAGAACTTGTACTGCTGCATATGGATCGTTAGGTGCTGCATTAGCCTCTTGTTCAACAACAACTGGCAGTTCTTCTGGTACGGCTTTGTGTGGAGCAACTGTCACCGCGGGAGAAACTTGGGTTAGTTATTCTTCTGGTAATGCTGCCTGCGCTCCTCTTGGTAGAACTTGTACTGCTGCATATGGATCGTTAGGTGATCAGTTAGCTTCTTGTTTAACAACAACTGGCAGTTCTTCCGGTTCGGCTTTGTGCGGGGCAACTGTCACTGGAGGGGTAACCTGGATTAGCTATTCTTCTGGCAGTGCTGCTTGTGCTCCTCTTGGCAGAACTTGTACTGCTGCATATGGATCGTTAGGTGCTCAGTTAGCTTCTTGTTCAACAACAACTGGCAGTTCTTCCGGTTCAGCTTTGTGTGGAGAGACCGTCACCGCAGGAGCAACTTGGGCTAGCGGTACATGGTCTTCTGGTAGTGCTTCTTGCGCTGTTATTGGCAGAACCTGTACTATTGCATATAGAACCGATGGCACTTCTTCTACTTGTGCTGCTTCTACTTCAGGCGGTATAGTTTTGTGCGAAGCAACTGTTACTGCAGGAACAATTTGGGCTAGCGGTACATGGTCTTCTGGCAGTGCCGCCTGTGCCAAAATTGGCAGAACCTGTACTACTGCTTATAGAACTGATGGTACTTCTTCTACTTGTGCTGCTTCTACTTCAGGCGGTTCAACTTTGTGCGCTGATGTTGTTACTGCCGGAGCAGCTTGGCCTAGCGGTACATGGTCTACTGGTAATGCTGCCTGCACTTCTGTTGGCAGAACAACTTGTATTGCTGCTTACAAAATCGATGGTACTTCTTCTAGTTGTGGTACTTCTACTTCGGGCGGTTCAGCTTTGTGCGGAGCAACTATTACTGAAGGAGCAACTTGGTGGACTGCTGGTACGTGGTCTTCTGGCAATGCTGCTTGTGCCAAAATTGGTAGAACTTGTAATACTGCATATAAAATTGATGGTACTTCTTCTACTTGTGCCGCTTCTACTTCGGGTGGTACGGCTTTGTGCGGAGCAACTGTTACTGCAGGAGTAACTTGGATTAGTTATTCTACCGGTAATGCTGCTTGTGCCAAAATTGGTAGAACTTGTACTACATCTTACAGGTCTGATACTGGCGCTGTGTTAGCTTCTTGTTCAACAGGAACTGGTAGTGGTTATGGAGGCGTAGCTTTGTGCGGAGCAACTGTTACTGCAGGAGTAACTTGGATTAGTTATTCTACCGGTAATGCTGCTTGTGCCAAAATTGGTAGAACTTGTACTACATCTTACAGGTCTGATACTGGCGCTGCGTTGGCTTCTTGTTCAACAGGAACTGGTAGTGGTTATGGAGGCGTAGCTTTGTGCGGAGCAACTGTTACTGTAGGAGCAACTTGGATTAGTTATTTTACTGGCAATGCTGCCTGTGCTTCTATTGGCAGTACTTGTACTACATCTTATAGATCTGATACTGGTGCTGTGTTGGCTTCTTGCTCAACAGCAACTACTAGTTATGGGGGTGTAGCTTTATGTAGTGGAAATCAGATGCCACTAGCAACTTGGGTCAGTTATTCTACCGGTAATGCTACTTGTGCTTCTATCGGTTATCCTTCTTGCATTGTAGCCTATAGATCTGATACTGGTGCTGCTTTAGCTTCTTGCTCAACAGGAACTACTAGTTATGGAGGTATAGTTTTGTGCGGTGGAACCCATGCCGCAGGAACAACCTGGTCTAGTTATTCTTCCGGTAGCGCTGCCTGCGCTAAAATTGGTACTACTTGTACAACAGCCTATAGATCTGATACTGGTGCCGTGTTAGCTTCTTGCTCAACAGCAACTACTACCTATGGAGGCATAGCTTTGTGTAATACAGAAGATTTAGAAAAATTTGGTTACAGTTGGGCAAGTGATGTTAGCAAATCTGGTAATTCTGGCTGTGCTAGCGGTGAATTTGATTTCGGGGAATGCCTATCCGCTTATAACAATAATGGAGTTTTGGCTAGTTGTCCTACTATCAATTCGGGAGGTTCGGCTTTATGTAAAAAAGCCACCAGAGTAATAACAAAAAGTTTGCAATGGAATGATGTAAAGAGCGATATATTAGCATATTTTTGGAACAGATGGACTGATTCAGGATGGTCTTTTGCATTAGGTCAAAGAGACGTTGCCATAACCTATAACATCGGGGTAAAAGATAAGAATACAAGCGCTATTATTAATGATGGAGATTCAGTAACAGTTGGCACTCAACTAGTATTAAGTTTTGTTCCGCATTATTATACTGATATTTATTGGTTTGGACTGGGATATTCAAATGATTCTCCATACGGAGAATGGAGAGCTGGTGCCACTCCTCCTTCAACAATTAGTTGTTTAGCTAAAGATTTTGTGGGTAATTATGTAAATACTTGTCATGGTACTGATTATGATGTGTATATTCCTCTTGTAGTGTCTCAGCCTACAAAAACAATTACCAATACAACAGGTATGTCGTGTGGTGCGTTGACCGGCGGTGAAGGTATTGGATATTCTATGGAGTGTACGGTAACCGGTACTGGTCAGTTAAATCCTCTTTTTAACTTTGGTTCTACGTTTGGCAAGTTCTACTATCGTTACGTTGATTCTTCTGGATGCTATGGAAATGATATTTCTCTTGAATCAACCGTAGATGATATATTTTATGGATGCAACATGTTAGGTCATTTTTCGAATTCTTATAGCTTAGTCGTTCCTGCTCAAACTATCCCATATACTTTAACGGCCCTTGTAAATGGTGCTTGCGGTACGGCGAACAAAACGTATCCAGCTGGTTCTACTGCTTTTGGAAGCTATACTCTATGCTCTGCTGGAACTTCTAATCCTGCTAGCCCAGTTTTTCCGACTATTCTTTCGCCAACAACCACCTGGGTTTGCAATGGTTTGAACGGAGGGACAACCAGTCCTACTTGTACTGCTAGTTTAACCGTTAATGGTGCTTGCGGTACGGCGAACAAAACGTATCCAGCTGGTTCTACTGCTTTTGGAAGCTATACTCTATGCTCTGCTGGAACTTCTAATCCTGCTAGCCCAGTTTTTCCGACTATTCTTTCGCCAACAACCACCTGGGTTTGCAATGGTTTGAACGGAGGGACAACCAGTCCTACTTGTACTGCTAGTTTAACCGTTAATGGTGCTTGCGGTACGGCGAACAAAACGTATCCAGCTGGTTCTACTGCTTTTGGAAGCTATACTCTATGCTCTGCTGGAACTTCTAATCCTGCTAGTCCAGTTTTTCCGACTATTCCTTCACCAACAACCACCTGGGTTTGCAATGGCTTGAATGGGGGAGCAGTCAGTTCTGTTTGTACTGCCACTCTTACTCCGCCTGCTAGTTGTGTTCTTACTGGGCCTGCCAATGTTTTACAAAACGAAGATGTAAATTTCACTATGAGCTATAGTGATATGGGCTCTGGAACTCCAACCTTTGCAACACAGTCGGGGTACCCGATTTGTGGTGACGGCGCTGTTGCCAGTGCTTCTAGTTGCAATAGTTCTGGCGCGTGTACTTTTACATGCAGTAATTATACTACAGTAGGCAATTCATATGCGGTTTCTGCTAGGATTGAAAACGGCGTTAACTCTGCTACTTGCCAAACATTAATTAATGTTACCCCGCAGCATGCGCCTTCTGTCAGCAGTCTCCAAAAGTTCTTTGATGATTATTGTTCAGGTATTTTCGCTCGTGGTGATGTATTTTTCAGATGGACTTATCAGGATGTCGATAACGATAATGAGAATAGATTTGATCTTCAAATAGATAATAATTCTACTTTCCTTTCTCCAGAGGTTGATAGAAGATATTGCAATATTAGCTCAGCTGTTCCTCCTTCTCCAAGGATAAACGAGCAAACAGTTCCTGTCATTTCTTCTCCTGTTTCCTCTCCCCGAACCTATTGCGCAGGTAATCCAGATCAATATATTGTTGATACCCCTGACGTTTTAACATATAACGCCACATATTATTGGAGAGTTAGAGTTTATAGCGCCGGTCTTACTTCTGGCTGGGTAACAGGTTCTTCTTTTACAACCGCACCTCATTATTATCCTTATCCCAGTTTCACTATTTCACCTAGTACTACTGTTACTGCTGGGCAGCGCGTTACTTTTACGAGTGGTTCTCTCTGCGATCCTCCTTGTATTTGTAGCTGGTCTTTTGGCGATGATACTACCGGTGAAGGAAATACTGTAACCCATACCTATACTAAGGCAGGCAATTATCAGGCTGTTCTAACTGTTTCAGATGGGACATTTGTTTGTGATACCGATGGAATCCCAATGATAGTAAATAGTAGTGCCCCCAGAACAACGCCAGAATGGAGAGAAATTGCGCCTTTTTAGAATTATTATTAAATGCAAAAGAAAGATTTCAACGGCTTCCCCAAAGGAGCCGTTGACTAATTTAATTCTATCTGCTAAGCTTAAAAAAGATTTTTATTAACCATGGCAGTACCAAAACGCAGAAAAACAAGTTCAAGACGGGATCAAAGGAGAATGCATCTCTTTTTAAAGTTTCCAGTTTTGATTTATTGTCCAAAATGCAAAAAATCTGTAAAATCTCATACAGTCTGTTTAAATTGCGGTTATTATAATGGGAAAGAAGTGATTGATGTTTTGGGAAAATTAACCAAGAAAGAGAGAAAGAAACGCGAGAAAGAAATGAAGACGGCAGGAAAAGAAGAGAAGGCAGAAAAACCAATGACAATGGAAGGGCTTTCTAAGAATTAAGTATCATCTTATAACCGTGGCTTCAAGGCATTTATCACGTTCAATTGTAATGCAAAGTTTGTATGAGTGGGATTTTTACAATAGAGAAAAAGATATTAACAAAATAGTGGAGCGCAATGTTGAGGATTTTGGATCAGGGCTTGAAAGTTTTGATTTTATCTGGGAACTGACGAACAATATTACGAAGCGCTTGCCTGATTTAGATAAAATTATTGAGAAAGCAGCCCCGGAATGGCCGATTCTGCAGATACCGATTATTGACAGAAATGTTTTAAGGATCGGTTTATACGAATTATTATATAGCAATAAAGAGGAAGTTCCGCCCAAGGTTGCAATAAATGAGGCGATTGAATTAGCAAAGACATTCGGCGGGGAAAGTTCTGGCAAATTTGTAAACGGAGTTTTAGGGACAATTTTTAAACAAATAGAAGATAAACAATAAATGCAAGATTTTTCTATCCTTGAAAAGAAATTAGGTCTGAAATTTAAAAACATAGACCTTTTAATCCAGGCTTTTGTCCATAGATCGTATCTTAATGAAAATCCGGATTTTCGATTAAAAAACAATGAAAGGCTAGAGTTTTTGGGAGATGCAGTTTTAGAAGTTATATCAAGCGAGTATCTTTACAAACAATATCCGGACAAGCCAGAAGGGGAGTTAACTAATTGGAGGGCAGCTTTAGTCAACGCTAAAATGCTGGCTCAGATTGCCCAGGATTTGGAATTGAACGAATTCTTGCTTTTATCAAGGGGTGAAACAAAGGAATTAGGCAAGGCCCGCCAATACATTCTGGCAAACACCTTTGAAGCATTAATCGGTTCGATTTATCTTGATTTAGGCTATAGCGTCTGCGGGGATTTTATAAGAAAGATTCTTGCTGTAAAATTGCCGGTTATAATAGAAAACAATCTTTTCAAAGATGCCAAGTCTGACTTTCAGGAAGAAGCCCAGGATAGGCAAGGTATTACCCCTGTTTACAAGGTTTTAAAAGAATGGGGGCCAGATCACACAAAACATTTTGTAATCGGTATTTTCTTGGGAGAAGATATGGTGGCTGAGGGAGAAGGATTTTCAAAACAGGAAGCCGAAGAGGCGGCAGCAAAAAAAGCATTAATTACAAAGGGGTGGTAATAATTAGAAATTAAAAATTGAAAATTATTAAAATATGTTAGTAATAAGATATTTAAGAATAGGTAGAAAAAATCAACCATCTTTTAAGATTGTTGTAACCGATAAAAGAAAATCTACGCGAACAGGCAGTTTTGTCGAGGTTTTAGGTTTTTATAACCCTTTGACAAAAAAGAAGGGGATTAAGAAAGACAGAGTCCAATATTGGATGTCTAAAGGGGCTAAACCATCGCCAACGGTTTACAATTTACTGATTGGAGAGAAAATCATAGAAAGCAAGAAAATTGCAGTTCATAAAAAGAGAAAAGCCAAAAAGGGGGAGAGTACCGCAGCGCCAGCTCCAAAAAAAGCAGAAGAAAAGACTGAAGCTCCCGTTGCTCCAACCCCGGTTGCTGCTCCAGCAACAGAAGCACCAGCACCTGCTCCGGTTGAAGGAGAAAAAAAGGAATAATATTGACTTATCCTTAAAATTAAGTAAAGTATAATTAGTAGCTTTAAAGTTCTGATTCTCTGATTTATTTAAAGGGGGAATCACAGAAAGGTCGCCGCTCCAAGGGGGCAGGGGCTACTAAAGATATAAATTATTAACAATTAGTTATTTACTGACATGGCAAAAGAACCTGATAAAGAATTTCTTGATTTTCTTATCAAATCATTAGTTGACAATCCAAAAGACGTGAAAGTTGAGAGAAGGGTTGATGAAATGGGAGTTTTACTTTCTTTGAAAGTAAACCCAGAAGATATGGGCCAAATCATCGGCCGAGAAGGATCAACCGCCAAAGCAATCAGAAACTTGGTTCGCATTGTTGGTCTCAAGAATCACGCTCGTGTCAATCTTAAGATAGAAGAGCCAGAAGGTGGTCGTATTCAAAGAGCACCTGAGGAAAGCAAATCTTCAGAGGAAATTGAAGATATAAAACTTTAAAATCTTCGGATTTACAGAGAAATGACAACCGTGCTATGATAAATAGTACGGTTTTCATTTTTAGGGACATTTATGAAATTCGATATTATCACTATTTTTCCAGATATATTTAAAAGTTATTTTGAAGAATCTTTAATCGAAAAGGCCCAGAAAAAGGGGCTATTTTCTATTAAAATCCATAATCTAAGGGATTGGGCGGATGATTCTCATAAAACTGTTGATGACAAGCCATTTGGCGGAGGAAGAGGGATGGTGATGAAAGTCGAGCCTGTCTATAAGGCAATAATGGACTTGAAAAAGAGTAAAAAAACGAAAATAATTCTTTTCACTCCGCGGGGGAAAAAGTTCAATCAAAAAATTGCTTATCAATTAAGCAAACTTGACCAGATAATTATGATTTGCGGCCGGTATGAAGGAGTGGATGAAAGAGTGGCGAAAAATATCGCTGACTTGGAACTATCAATAGGGGATTATGTTCTGATGGGAGGGGAACTGCCGGCAATGATTGCTGTAGAAACAATAAGCAGGCTGATTCCCGGAGTTATTGGTAAAAAGGAATTATTAGGAGAAAGGATTACAAAAGACGGCGGTTTCATTGAGTATGAACAATATACAAGACCAGAAATATTTATTGGAAAGGATAAAAGGAAGTGGCTGGTGCCAAAGGTTTTAACTTCTGGTGATCATAAAAAAATCGAGGAATGGAAAAAACAACACAGCAAAGCTATTGAAAATTAGTTAGTTTGTGTTAGAATATAATTTGATTTGGGCGTGTGGCTGAGCAGCAAAGGCATCAGACTGTAAATCTGACGGTCTCTGACCTTCGCAGGTGCAAGTCCTGCCGCGCCCACATAGTTGACTGACCATTTGAGTAGGTGGTGGTTTATTCATGTTTGTGGTATCATAAAATATCACTATAATATGAATAGAAAACTATCATCTAAAAAACTTTCGTATTTATATCTTGATAATCATAAATCTGCTGCTGAAATTGGCGAATTGACTGGTTTTTCAGAAACTGGGATAAATTATTGGCTTCGTAGATATAATATTCAAAAACGGAATTTAAGCGATGCTATTTATTTCAAGCACAATCCAAATGGGGATCCGTTTAAGATAAAAAAGAGGCTTAATAAGAAAGAAGTCGAATTGATGGGAATTGGGTTGGGGATCTACTGGGGAGAGGGAGATAAAAGTCCTAATAATACATCGGTTCGAATAGGGAATACAGACCCATTTTTAATTAAAAAGTTTAGAGAATTTTTAAGAAAAATATATAAAGTTAAAGAAAGTAAATTTTCCTATGGGTTAATTTTATTTAACGATATCGAAGAGTCAAAAGCAGTAATTTTTTGGAAAAAACACCTTGGGATTAAAAGAAAACAGTTGGGTAAAATAACAATCATTCCGCCACAAGGTAAAGGAACATATAGAAAGAAAAGCGAATACGGAGTTTTGACAATGAGTTTTACTAATAAAAAATTAAAAGAGCATATTTTAAAGAGTATTAAAAATTACAGTAATTAATATTACATGCCGATGTAGCTCAGCTGGTAGAGCACTCCCATGGTGGGTCGTATCGTCCCCGCCCATTATTAAAGGAATTTAATAATGAATCCCTAATTACGGTTAATAGCCAGTGTTTGGTCAAGACCGTAGCGCCCCGAAAAGCGCTCGAACGACTGACAAAGGGGAACTTAATTCTTGGAGGAATATGTTCAAGATACAGTCTAGTCCTCTTATAAACATTTTATAAAAAGAGGTGTAAACGAAGGGAAAGGTCGCCAGTTCAAATCTGGCCATCGGCTCAAGAATAAATAACAAAATAATAAGTAAAAATTATGCCAAAAAAGAAACCGTTTTCAAAAATTCAATGTACTGTTTGCAAAGAGGTAAACTACTTTACAAAAAAATCAAAAGCAGCGGCTGAAAAGAAACTGGAAATGAAAAAATTTTGCAAAACCTGCAGAAAACATACACCGCACAAAGAAGGAAAAAGGTAAGTAATATTTTTTAGTTTTAGTTTTATAGTGATTATCAATCCTAGAGACTTGATGTCGTATTAGATAATTAAATAACAATCAACGGGTAGGCCCCGTTTTTTGTTTACTTGCAAAGGTTGAAATAGTTGCCGGAAAGAGTAGAATAAAATAATAATCAACAATTTATAAAATGAAAATTACATTTTTTGAAGTAGAAGATTGGCAAAAAGATTATTTAAAGGATAAATTTTCGAACGAAGAACTTTCTTTTTTTACAGAACCGTTGTCTTTGGATAATGTAGGTTCTGCAAGGGGATGTTCCATAGTATCTCCATTTATTTATTCTCAAATAAACAAAGATATTTTGCAGAAACTTCCGAGTTTGGAAATGATTGCCACAAGGTCAACCGGATTTGACCATATTGATATTGAGACTGCAAAGGAAAATAAAGTTGTTGTTTGCAATGTTCCGTTCTATGGAGAAAACACGGTGGCAGAACACACATTTGCTCTTATATTAGCTTTGTCTAGAAAATTATTTGATTCTGTAGAAAGATCGAGAAAAGGGGATTTTACATTAGATGGTTTGAGGGGGTTTGACTTGAAAGATAAAACACTGGGCATTGTTGGGCTCGGTCATATCGGTTTGCACGTGGCGAGGATAGCAAAAGGGTTCGAAATGAAAGTTTTAGCCTATGATTTAAGGCAAGATAAAAAAGTAGCAAAAAAGATAGGTCTTGAATACGTAGAACTTAAAGATTTGCTAGCAAAATCAGATATTATAACCTTGCACTCCCCAGATAATAAGGAGACGCACCATTTAATTAATTCTGACAATATAGGGCTCATTAAAAAGGGTGCATATTTAATAAACACGGCAAGGGGAGGGTTGATAGAAACGCAATCTTTATTAAGGGCGCTATCAGGCGGGATATTGGCGGGTGTCGGGTTGGACGTGCTGGAAGAAGAATGTTTTGTGAAAGAAGAAGCTCAACTCCTTTCAAAGGAGTTTCCTAAAACCTGTGATTTAAAAACTGTTTTACAAAACCATATATTACTTCAGCAGAAAAATGTTATTATAACTCCTCATAATGCTTTCAATTCGAACGAGGCTTTAATACGAATTTTAGACACAACAGTTGAAAACATAATGGGGTTCATAAAAAAGAGGGCGCAAAACGTTGTAAGATAATAATGACCCACAAAGAAGGCAAAAGGTAGGTAACGGGTAGAACCCGTTTTTTGTTTATCTGAAGATTTGACTATGAAACAAAAAAAGAGCATCAAAAATGTTATAGCTTGACGTGAGTGTCAAAATGTAGTTAATTTGGTATAATAAACACAATACGAAAGTTTTAATCATAGACGACGATAAGTTTATAACAAAAGAGCTTAAATCTGGTTTTTACCAACATAATATTATTTATGATCGATAAGCATTTACCACAAGATATTATTACAGCGCTTCTCATCAGTATTCCTGACGGGGTTGTTATGTTTGATGATACAAAACAGGTTCTTCTGGCAAACCCAGCGGCAATCCGTTTCACCGGTCTTCCTCAAGAAGGGTATCATCTTTCAGAGCTTTATAAATTATTTTCCTCTTTAAATTTAGAAAAGAAAATTGATGAATCGATAAAGGAAAATAGAATCATCCACATTGAAGAAGCTTCCTTAGCGAACCTTTTTTTAGAGATATTTTTAGTTCCCGTTAAACAATCTCAGGGAAAGATTATTGGCGGAGTTATTATTCTTCACGATATTACTTATATAAAAGAAGCGGAGAAATTACGAACAAATTTTTTAACACTCGCATCTCATCAGTTAAAGACTCCTCTTTTGGGAACTAAATGGCTGATTGAGACCATACAAAGAGGGATTATGGGCAAGATAAAACCAAAAGAAAAAGAATATCTTGACAAAATTTATCAAGTGAATGAACGGATGATACAGCTTGTATCGGAGATGTTAAAAATTTTGCGTCTTGAGAGTAAAAATGAGTCTATAGCAAAGGAATCAGTTTTAATTTCAGATCTTTTTAAAGATATTTTTGTTTCGATGGCGGCAGTGGCAGAGAGCAGAAAAATCATTTTGCACAATACCCTGAAAGACCATAAAACTGCTACGGTTGAGACTAATCTGGAGATTCTCAAAAGCATTCTTGAATGCTTCATTTCCAACGCCATCAATTATTCTAAAAACGGGCAGGAAGTGATTTTAAACGTCAAAGAAGAACCTACTGCCGTAGTATTTTCTGTAAAAGATAGCGGTATTGGTATTCCCAAAAATGAGCAGGCAAAAATGTTTGAACGATTTTATCGCGCCTCAAATGCAAAAGCATTTATGCCAGGAGGTACAGGTCTTGGTCTTAATATTGCCAAGACGCTTGCTGAAAAGATTGGCGCGGAAATTTCATTTGAATCGGAAGAAAACAAAGGTTCAACCTTTTATTTACGCATTCCCAGGTCGAGTGGGGCTGCAAAAACGATAAGCAATAAAATTTAAAATTAAAAAATAAAAACCTATGTCTATTAAAAAAATTTTAATCGTAGAAGATGACGCTATTTTAGTCACAGTCCTTACTGACAATCTTGCCGCAGAAGGATTTGAAATTATTAAAGCGGTAAATGGAGAAGAGGGACTTGCGACTGCCCTACGTGAGCACCCTGATTTGATATTGCTTGATATTCTTATGCCGGTAATGGATGGCATTACCATGTTAAAGAAAATGCGAAAAGATGATTGGGGGAAAAATGCAAAAGTTATAATGTTTACCAACTTTAGCGAAGATGAAAAGGTGTCTGAGGCGATAGAGTTGGGATCGTATGAGTATCTTGTAAAATCCTGTTGGAAAATTGAGGATGTGGTAGCAAAGGTGCGTGAGAAGCTCAAATAGCAACATTTTTTTATACTAATAAAAACTCGGGAAACACCCGAGTTTTTGTTTAAAGTATATCGTTGACAATAATGGAAAAAGTGATAAACTAATGGACTATTCTGCACCTTTACAAACATCTAAGTTTTTACATTTCTAAATCATAGAAAGGAGGGCAAGATCTAATGGAATGAGTGGTCTGTCAACCTTCACTTGCTTGTACTGGCAATAAAGCTGGGGCAAGTAGAAGAGAAAGCGAAAGGGTATCGCGCCATGATAACGCAATGGATCGACTCAGTGCCGGCATGGGCATTGGGACCGCGAGCAAGTAACTCCAAGTTCGGAGGAGGCATCATTCTCGCCGGTATTCAAATGGTGTCCGACCGGTTGTTCGGCATCAAGAAGCTCAGCAAGATGCTCGGGCTGAAAGGCAATCAAGAGCTACGCAGCTCCGGGCACATCCTGCACGAGGTCAAGACGGACATCAAGGCATACCAGGAGTACAACGCCCCTACCGCCATCAGTTTTCAAGACCTCAAAGCCGGCATCAGAAACGGCGTTTTCCCGCGCTGGGTCGCGATGACTGCTCCCCAATTCGGGTTCAAGGGCGCTGAACGCGGCGGCATGGTTTCGGAAAACTCTGCCGACTATGAGATGGCTAAGGCACTGCACATTGAGGCTATCACTCGTTCGCAAGAGCTGGAACAAGAGGGCCTCGGCGCAGGTATCAATATCTGGTGGCCGGCATGGACCAGCCGCAAAGTGGATGATCCCGACAATCCGCCGATGGAGTTTCAGAAAGCCTGGCACACGATGCTGGCTTTCTGGGTGAATGTCCTCAAGGCTACGAATGGCGTCATGTGGCTCGAATGGAAACCAGGCGATCCTGGTATCGACTACCTTATGACGTTGGAACTGGCCATTTCGTTCTGCAGGGCCGTCAATAGCGCGCTCGGCAGAACCGCGATGTACATCAACAACGAGTTCGCCCACGTCTTGATCTCGGGTATCGACGTGGCCTACGGCGTGAAGATGACCGTGGATGCTGGCCTTTTCTCCATGTTCGTTCATGCCAACTCCGGCCAGAAGATGCCTGTCAGCATTCAGACTATGCTCGAATCCGGCAAGAGGCCAGAAGACATTCTCATCGGCATGGACTGGGACTGGGCGGTCGGCGTGGGCGGACAGGATACCTGGAATGACCAGATGAGAGCCATCGGCGTGATGGATAGGGCCAACCAGAGGGTTATCTACTGCGAGCATGACGTCAATCCGTCTGGCTTGGATCCGCTAGAAGTATTCAAGCGGAGCATCCTGAATCGTCGGGATATGCTCGCGATCGCACGCGGTAGCTGACCTCAAGGGTTTTCTACAAAAACTAGCGACATTTTCGTTTTGCGCTAAAAAGACTTGGAAATATGATTCTCGATAAATAGGTTTTTGCTTCGGCGAGAACAGGTCCTTGTACCCTCGGTACTTGGATCTTTTTGTTTAAAATGCTTATTAATTTTATTTTAAAAAATGATTTTTTCTTATTGACATAAGCCATTAATATGGTATAAGATAAAGGTATTAATTTGTTCTTTCCCATTATTATTGCTTGCGGTTTAGCGGTCGTAGCCAGAAGCCAATAATGACTTATTGTTTTCTGGCTATGACTGCTTTAATCAAGTTTTGTCCTCGGATTAGAGGAACACCCAAAAACGGGCAAATCAGCCCAAGGAGAAAGAAAAGTATGAACAGGTTGTTTACGACTTTAACCAATTGGACTGATGGCATTTTCAGCGAGGTCGCGTCGGCCGCCAGAAGATTGAGATTTACCTCATCGTTGCCCGTATCGCGGAGATCATCTTCGAGAAAAAGGCCAACTCCAAGGCCATCTACAAGATCGGACGATTATCGTTTCATTTTCCTCGATCCCCGCAAGTAGGTTTCCTCTGAGAAACCGCAATAAGGTTCTTATGCTCCGGTGTAAGAACTTCTTTTTTTATGCTAATTTTTGTGATAGGATAAAAATGTTAATAGTGCTTAAATATTTAGCAGTAGTTCGGGGGCGTGGTGAAATGGTATCATAGAAATCTCCAAAATTTTTGTTCTAGGTTCGAATCCTAGCGCCCCCGCCAATTTTCACTTTTTGTGAAATCGTAAGAAACAGCCTCGGCGCAAAGCGCCTCGGCATGGTATTTTTCCGCAATTTTGAAGGCATTTTTGAAATCCAAAACCAAAGTGCGGTCGGCAATGCGGAAGTTCGAACCAATCTTTTTGAGAAAATCCCGAATCCTTTCGGGATTTTCTTGTTGAGCGTATTTTTCGGCTTGGTTGGCCTCTTTTAGAAAGGCAATGGCAAGTTCGAACCGATTATTG